>ENA-OPDJ01000568-OPDJ01000568.1-human-gut-metagenome-genome-assembly--contig:-NODE-568-length-29158-cov-12.491496_pt1 | contig 29158 bp, 33 predicted proteins | sample MGYA00241621_ERZ501505 | MGnify/ENA primary metagenome ERZ501505 (study PRJEB25962, sample SAMEA2042624) | human gut metagenome | biome: human gut; feature: human-associated habitat; material: faeces... | reverse complement strand
TTGATTACTTCCTCGTTAAGCTGTACAATCTTTTCGGACATGGTTTGCTGTCTCCTTTCAGAATGGTGTGTCGTGACTTCATTCTACCAGAGGGCTGCAAACCATGTCTCTTTTTCTGCTTTTTAATTTGCGAAACTTATTGTACCTTATCGTCGCAAAAGGTATAACACACTAGACTTTGCAAGCAAAATCGTGTGCCAACAGGGATGCTTCTCGCCCCTATTGGAAACCCAGAGCCAAGGGATTTCACCCCTCTGGACACCCCGCATATTTTCCTCGAAAATGGTACCCAAACTGTAAAAATGCAGTTTGCTACCTTTCCTCAGAAAATACAAAACCGCTGTAATCTCCATCCTTGCGTGGATGAAAAATTACAGCGGTTTTCATTTTGCCTCACTCATTGAAAACTGCGTTTAATTCGTTTGGCAATGGAACGCACAGCGCAGATTCACTCCGTTCAACGCTATGCCTGGCATTCCATAGTTTGAAGTGCTGTCGATTAGTGTTCGCTTATATAACTAACAAAATCCTTTTCAACCAACTCGTAATCCACCGACGATTGAAGCCGTCCGAGTTGGTCTTTCCAAGAGTCGATATTGGTTCGCACCTTGCGGAATCCAAGTGCTTCGTAAACGTGCTGCGCTCTTGTGTTCGTCAAGTTGGTGTCGAGGACGATTTTAGAACAGCCGTTTCGGAACAACCAACCAATCAGCATACTCAAAACCTTTCTGCCGACACCACGGTTCTGACAATCAGTTTCGCAGATCTTAATGCCGATTTCTGCAACACCATCAGACACATTGCGGTAATTGCACTCACCAATCAAACGGTCGCTTTCTTCAATAACCATACGACCGTTACCAAGTCCTTTTACAACTTCATCCTCGGTCGTTCCCAGCCCGTTAGGAAAACCGGCGTGTGCCATCACAGCACCGTCATTCCACCAAGCGGCAAGCTGTTTCGCATCGTCAACTTCGGCTTGACGGATTGTTAAGTTCTCATATTGTATCATAATTATCTCCTGTTTTTGAATCAAGCGGCGACTCGGCGCACCAAATCGCCGCCCTTTCGTTAGTTATTCAATGTGTGCGAAAGTTGTACCCAAGGCAATGTCAAAGCCAAGTGCTTGATACATCTTTTCATCACACGGGGCACAGCATACCGTTAAGCTCGATATGCCATTATCCTTGCACCAAGCCTGTGCAGCCTGCGCTAATTTACGAGCAACACCTTTGCCACGGAAAGCAGGTTCGATGTAAAAATCCTCATATACTCCCGTATCGGAGCAAGAGAACGTGGAATAGCATTTAGCAACGCTACACATACCGACAGCACGGCATCCACGCTTTGCAACAAAGAAGGTGGTCTTGCCGTCTTTGATCGCTTGCTGAAGCTGTTTCTGCATTTCCTCCGTGAGCGATTCTTCACCGATGTCTTTTTTGAAGCCGTTTTCCAATTTCAATAGCTGCCAATCGGTTGGATTGTCCAAGACCTCTACGGTGAAAGGCGTTTCATCGTTTGGTGGCAAAATCATCAACGGCTCGCCCCATTCGTCAACACCGTTCTCAATGAAACCTACACTTTTCCAAAAGCGCAGGCGGCGATCATTACTGCCATAATTCAATTCGGCATAGAGTGCGCCGTATTCCTCTGCCCAATTCAACAAAACTTTGGCACATTCTTTGCCTGTACCGTTTCCACGATATTCCGGATACACGCAGTATTCCATAATGAAGCATTTGCCATCCTCGGAGGTGTAGATCACCGGCAAGGCAAAGCCTATGTCTTGTCCGTTCCTTTGAAAGAATAGGTAGTAGCACCGATCTTGCGGTCTGTCGTGGATCTCCTGCATCGTGGATCGGTATTCATCACCGAGGAAGTAATCTCTTTCCTCTGCGTTTGGGTCGGGAAACATATCCCGTTTGTAATAGGTGTGAAGCTGCTCCCAAAAGAGTGCAACGTCGTTTTCCGTGATCGCTTCACGGATGGTGATTTGGTTTTCCATTTCGTTTCCTCCAAAATTTTATTCGGAGGGTTAGGAAGCGTGAACCCTCCATACACGACTCATTTTCATAAAAAACCACCCTTTCTGTTTCGTATTTGTACTCAAAACACTTGTGTAAGTGTTGATACCAAGTTGATTTCAAAATTTACTTAATTATTTCATTTTGCTCTTTACAAAAATATTAGATCAAAGTGAATGTATTCTTCTCCCAATCTTCATATCTTGCCGCCACTTTGGAGCTTCGCCATCGTCTGCCCAATACTCGTCCATAGCGACAATCTTATCGTCTTTCAGCTTGATGAAGGACGTAACGTGGAAAGAAGCGGAGCGATCCTTGGGATATACCCGTGTAGCGGTGATAATCATATCGTCCGTCGTGACGATCTTTTCAACCTCGCCATCCCAATCACCGGGATACTCGCAGTTGGCTCTTATAAATTCCTCGACCGTGAAATGCTCGTTGGAGCAATGCCAATTCACATAAGCATCGGCGTGGAAATATTCTCTTATCTCGTCTGCTCTCTGAGCGAGAACGTCAGACCAAAACTGTTGTATGTTCATAACAAATGTCCATCCATAATGTTCTGTAATGCGTCAATAAGCTTGCCGTAATGCTTCTTTAACCTTTCGCTTTCGGTATATACTGCATCAAAGCGGATAAGACGATCTACGATATGCTCTGAGACAATACTCTTGTAATCTGCGGTATCTTCATATCTGCGTATTATCAAATTACCTCTTGATTCCTCGTCAAGAAGGCGCAAATATAGATCGTTAATGGCGATTTCACGGATAACAGCGACTTCATTTTCACTGACAAGCTCGGGACTCCATGATGTCATTCCTCGCATAAATCCCTCATCGTTGATCTCATAGATCGAACACTCTTTATCTTTGAATAACAACCGGAAGGCACCGGGATAGCATTCCATAATAACGGGGATACCATTTTCTTCGCTGATAATAAAGTCAAAATCATCATGGGGCGCACCAAATAGAAGCCCAGTGACCACATTTTCGATAGCATATACATATGGCTTTTTGTGCGTAGAAACCTGCGGTTTCAATTTTTTAAGACCTGCGGTTTTTGATATATGGTAAAGCATACTTATCTCTCCAATCTGAAGGTCAATCCATCATATTTCTGCTCGTGAACCTCTCGTGTACCTATGTTGCGGTTGCACTCTATAAAGCCGAGCTTTTCAGCACAGCGGAGCATACGGACGTTACCCGACCAAGTTTGTGTGTAAAGCTCGTCCACGCCGTTCTCAAAGTAGTAACTCATAAAGGCACGGAGAGAGTTTGTGCCAATGCCGTTACCCCACACGTCGGGTTCGCAAATATCAATACCGATAGCACGATAAACGGTCTGACCGTCCTTGATCTCGCCAATCCATTCGTAGTTCTCGTCAATGGGGTAGGAGCTTACCCATCCAACGTGCCTGCCGTTCCATTCGATTTCAAACTTCCAACGGCGAACATCGTCGGGCAGGTCTTTCACAGACTCATAGTATTCACGCCATGACGTGCGCTCGGTTTCCTCGTCCGATTCGATAGGCTCCCACGGTGCATCCGTATTCGACCACTCGGTTTCGGTGGTGAACCAACGCACATAGTCCTCAATGTCGGACTCTATCATATCCCGAAGGATGATGTTTTCAAATTTGATTTCCATGTTTCCTCCAATCTTCCTTCAGCAGACCGTAGAAGTACAGGTCTGCCCAGTTGCCGTGGTTATCCTTTGTCTGGTTCCGTTGGATGCCCTCAAGCTGCATACCCAACTTTTTCATCAGTCCGACAGACTTCACGGCATCGATTGCTTCAGCAAAAACCTTATGGGCGTTCAGCTCTCCAAAGGCATAATCAATCACAGCTCTGCAGGATTCGTATGCGTATCCTTGTCGCCAAAAGCTGCGGTTGTAGATCCAGCCCATTTCATATACACCCTCGTAGGCTTCGTTAAACAGGATGTAACCCATCATTTTGCCGCTTTCCTTGTGAACCGCTGCCACAGCACCTTTTCTTTCAATGCAGAAAGAAATCAAAAACTTCTCCGTTTTATCAAAGTCGTATGCCAGTTCGCAGTTCTCCATGGTTTCATCATCACCGAAGATTTCGTGCAGATCAGCGGCATCCTCCGGTGTGAAATCACGAATTATCATTCGTGGTGTTTCTATGTACATTTTTATCCCTCTTAATAATCAAATTCATGTTCGCCGACCGTAATTGTCTGCGTGAGCTTTTCGCCTTGGTATGGCTTGCGAATCTCAATCAGATTCAAAACTGTATAACCACGCTTGCGCAGAAATTCGATCATGCGGTGATTGTTGGGGTGAACGTAGTTGTAAACGGTATCATCGCCATAAGAAGCGGCGATTTCTTCCGCTTTGCTGTGCAGAGCAGTAGCAACACCGTGACGACGGTATTCCTTTTTGACAAAGATGGACTCCACCCACACGACCTCGCTATCAATACGGCAGACCACATAACCTGCGTATTCACCATCTATAAGAGCCGCAAACACCGGAAACTTGGCAGAAAGATATTCTTCCATTTCCTCACGTCCGGCGTCAATGTTCGGCTTGGATACAATGCCTTTATATGAACGCAAATCTACCCGAAACAGGGCAACCATTTCCGCAAGTGCGTTATTTACCTGTGTTACCTCTAATATCTCAACCATAATTGCCCTCCTTGCGTATGGACATAAAATCACATAATAATTATACCACGAAAATGTGAAAAATTCTACCACATATGCAAAAATCCCGCCCATCCCGACAAAATGTAGTGGTCAGAATGGGCGGGTGATGGTTAATCAAGCGGCTTATACTCTGTTACAGTTCTTAAATATGCTTCGGGATCGCCGTTCAAAATAAGGTCTGCGTACTCCAAAGGAGCGTTGTAGATAAGATAATCAAGCTCTGAGCGTTCGTACATATTGCGGGCAACCTCGTTCTCAACTGCAATCGTATCAATCGCAATCATGCTGCCATCGGTGTATTTCAGTTCCACACAGCAGTTATCAAAGTTATATTCGCAGGAAATCAGCTTTTTCATAGGGTTTACCTCCAAAATTGTATTGTTTGGAAGTAATGTAAGCGTGGGTTTAGTGTGGTATCTTTAAGTTTGGGAACCCCCGCGCTCCCACTTTGATACGGCCCGGTCCGTGACGTGCAGCCTCTCGGCCAGCTCCCGCTGGGTGAGGCCCTTTTCCTTGCGCCGCTCGCGTATGAGCGCGCCGGTTTTGATGTTATCCAATGTGCTCCCCCCTGCTTGGGTAATATGCCCCAAGCATAAGCCAAAACCGGCAAAATTGCACCAAACCTGCGGTTGAGAGCGGAAAAACGTCGTCTAAAACCTCAGCGCGCCCTTCGGGCATGTCTCCACGCAGCGGAGGCAGAGGATACATTCCGACGGGTCCGGCGAGGCATTGACGCAAATATCCATGGGACATACCTGCGCGCACCTGCCGCAGGAGACGCACTTTTCGCTATCCACCCGCACACGGAAAAGAGCAAAGCGGCCTGTCAGCCTGAGAAAGACCGACACGGGGCAGACGTATTTGCAGAACGCCCGGTTGTCCCGGCACTTATAGGCCAGGGCAATGCCCGCAGCGTAATAGGCGAGGTTTCCGGCAATGAAGCTCCACCACATGACTTGCTCCAGCTCCGGAACATGCAGCAGGAACAGCGCCCCGACATACGCAAGCGCCGCGCCAAAGACGATATAGCGCACGAAGCCCCAGCTCCGCCGCGGTCCCTGCGGCGTTTTGAATGGCAGCAGGTCGAGCACCATGGCTGTCCAGCAGGCATAGCCGCACCAGCCGCGCCCGAAAACAAGCGGGCCGAAGAGCTTGGCGACGGCATAGTGTATGACCGCTGCCTCAAAAACGCCCAGAAAGAGGTAGTACCAGAAGCCCTCTATCTGCATATTCTCCCTGCAGATGAGGCCCAGGTACACGAGCATATACAGGCCGACGGCAAACTGCACGACGTGACGGGCGTACCTCCACCCCGCCGCGTACAGTGCGAGGCCCAGGGCCAGGGCTGTGCCGATATAACTGAAGTTGAGGAGGTAAAAGACCCTCCCCAGCGCCAGCCAGAGCGAGACGGCCACTGTCTCAAACAGCAGCCACATTCCCAGGGCAGGCAGATATTTCTTCACGGCGGAGCTATCTCTCCGCGCCTGTGTCGGCCAGGTATTCGGCGTACTCGCGCTCCCAATAGAGCCGGTCGGCCTCACCTATCTCTCGCAGGACGCGGCAGGGATTGCCGACGGCTATGACCCCGGAGGGGATATCACGCGTCACGACCGAGCCTGAGCCGATGACGACGTTATCGCCAATGGTCACGCCGGGGTTCACCACTGTATTGCCGCCTATCCAGACGTCGGAGCCTATACGCACTGGCTTTGCGTACTCTACGTCTGTGTTGCGCACGGGCGCGTAGGTCGGATGCGTCGCGGTGTAGATGTTCACGTTGGGGCCGAGGTAGACGTTGTCTCCGAACTCGACCTTGCATACGTCCAGGATAGTGAGGCCAGCGTTGGCATAGAAGTGGCGGCCGAAATATATCCGGTCGCCGTGGTCAAAGTAGACCGGCGGGGTGAGCTGCAAGTCCTCCGGAGCGGCCGCAAAGCATGCGCGCAGCTCGTCCAGCGGCGCGCGGTCATGCCAGAACTCGGAATCGTTGAAGCGCTTCTGCGCCGCATGCACACGCGCGGCGGAATCATCCCCGACGCGGAAGGGGCAGTACAGTCGCCCGCTTATCATCCGCTCCCACTCGATACGTGACTTCATTTTCGTACCTCCATTATTCCCGTGCGGCGGCCTGCCTTGCGAGGATATTCAGCGTCTCGCTGTCTGGCTGGCCGCCGTAATATTTGTCCAGCACGGCGAGGAACACGGCGTTATCCTCGCTTGCCTTTGAAAACAGGGTCATGCTGGAGCGGAGCTTCAAATCGTCAGGCCAGCCCATCACGGCTACGGGGTCTGAGCAGTCCAGCTGGAGCAGAGCCTCAGATATCTCGCGCAGGTTGGCGCCGAGATAAGGGTGCTCGATGAAGGCGCGGGCCTCGTCTATGTCGCGGATGGCATAGTACCGCGCTGTGCTGCTCCGGCCCAGGCCCTGGAGCTGCGGGAAGATATACCACATCCAGTGGCTGGCCTTATAGCCGCCGCGAATCTCTCCCAATGCACGCTCGTAAGCGCGCTTGTGCGCGTCAATGAATCTCGAAAGGTTGTACTCAAATATCATCTCATTCCAACTCCTTTATCAACAGCGCCACCGTCTCAACGTGTGAGGTGCGCGGGAACATATCGACGGCGACGGCTTTTTCGGCGCGGTATCCCAGCTCTGTCAGGCGCTTGAGGTCGCGGGCCAGGGTGGCGGGGTCGCAGGAGACGTAGGTCAGGCGCGGGGGATGCATGGAGGCTATCTGCTCCAGAGCGGCGGCTTCAAGGCCCTTGCGCGGTGGGTCTACGACTATCACGTCCGGGGTCATGCCCCGGTTTTTCAGCTCTTTGGCCGCCTCCCCCGCGTCGGCGCAGATGAATTCTGCGTTCTTTACACCGTTTCTTGCTGCATTGGCACGGGCGTTCTCCACCGCCTCGGGGACTATTTCCGCGCCTATGACGCGCGCAGCGCGTTTTGCGAGGCAGAGGCTTATCGTCCCTGCGCCGCAATAAAGGTCAAGCGCTGTTCCGCCCGGCTCGGGCAGGGCGTAGTCCAGGGCCAGCTGATAGAGCCTTTCCGCCTGGGGCGGGTTTATCTGGTAGAAGGCCCGCGGACTCAGCTCGAACTCGCTGCCGCAGAGGGTATCCAGAAGCGTACCGCTGCCCCAGAGCGTGCGCAGCTGCCCGGAAAGCACGGTATTGCCAGGCGAGGCGTTGACGCACTCGACGACGCCGACGAGCTTTGGACAGGCCGCGCGCAGCGCTGCTGTCAGAGAAAGTGACAGCGCCGGAGAGAGCCGCCTGCCCACCACGACGCAGCATATGGCCGCGCCGTCCCGCGCGCGGCGGGTATAGACATGGCGCACGCCTTCCTTTCCATCCCAGGCACGCAGGCCATTTTCACACATCCAGGCGACGACGGCTCCCGCACAGGCCGAGGCCTCCTCCGACTGGAGCAGGCAGGCAGGCGCGGGTACTACGTCATGACTGCCGGGGCGGTAAAAGCCTGCGGCGGGGCCTTCCCCTGTCTCGCCCACGGCGTATACCGCCTTGTTGCGATAGCCCTCCACACTGTCAGAGCCGATTATGCGCTCCGCACGGAGCTCCAGGCCGCCTAAGCGGCGGAAGGCCTCGTTCACGCGCTCGAGCTTCATCGTGAGCTCCGCGGCGTAGCTCATGTGCATGAGGTCGCAGCCGCCGCAACGGCCGAAATTCGGGCAGGCGGGCGCGACACGCTCGGGCGAGCTCGTCAGGCGCACCTCCCCCCTGCCGTAAACGGCGGTTTTAGTCACCTTGACTATCCGCACGCGCCAGCGCTCCCCAGGAAGCGCCCGCGGCACGAACACGGCGCGGCCGGATATCCGGCACACGCCCGCACCCTCGGAGGTAAAGCCCGTCACTTCTGCCTCATATATTTCGTTTTTCTTCAAATCGTCCATGCGCCCATTCTAACACGCCGGGCGCGCGGCTTCAACGCATATCAAAAAATTTGCAATTTGCAGGGCGCTATGCTATCATATTTAGTTGTAAACCGCGCCGCTAGGCGCTTGGAGGTCTGATATGAACAAGAAGTTTAAAATAGTTCTCATCACGGTCCTGGCGGCCATTGTGCTCGTCGTCGCCGTCATCGTGATTGCGTCCCTCGTGAAACCCAACGCCCCTGCGGAGAATTCTGCTCCCCCCGTTGTGGCCGGCACCCTGCCCCCGACGGACGAGCCCGAAAACACCCCGGAGCCCAGTCCCGAGCACGTGAACACCGTCACTTCGACCCTCGCAGTCGGCGGCGACATCGTCATGCACACCGGCCTCAACGGCGAGGCCATGGGCGACACCGGCTATGACTATGTGCCTATTTTCGGCATTCTCAAGGACTTTATAGCCAGCGCCGATTACTCCGTCTGCTCCCTCGTCACCACCTTCGCCGAGGGCGCCAACTACACGGCCTACCCCCTCTTCAAGTCCCCGACCGACCTAGCTGCCTCTATCGCCCAGGTGGGCTTCAACCTTGTGAACACCGCGACCAGCCACTGTGTGGACTCCTTTAAGGACGGCATCGACTACACGCTCGACACCCTTGACGCCGCCGGGCTAAGCCACGTCGGCACCTACCGCACCCAGGAGGAGCGCGACGCGAGCGGAAACCGCTACATGGCCGATATAAACGGCATAAACGTCGCCTTCCTCGCCTACACCTGCGATACAAACAGCGTCCCTGTCGCGGGCTTTGAGTACGCGGCCAGCATCTGCGCCCTGGACTACCTCAGCGGCGGCACAAAGATCGACTACGACCTCATGCAGGCCGACATCTCTTCCGCCAGGGAGGCGGGCGCGGACATCGTTTTTGTCTTTATGTCCTGGGGTACCGAGTTTGCCACGGAGCCCAACGAGCAGCAGGTAGAGATTGCCGATTTCCTCTTTGAAAACGGCGCGGACATCATCATTGGCGGACACTGCCGCGTGCCTCAGCGCATGGAGCTGCGCACTGTCAAGGACGCCGAGGGCAACGAGCGCACCGGCTTCATCTGCTACAGCCTCGGCAACATGCTCTCCTGCCAGAACGACGAGTACACGGACATCTCCGCCCTTGTAAACATCCAGCTCACCAAGGACACCGACACCGGCGAGGTCTGGATATCCGACGTCAGCTACAAGCCCATCTACATGGCAGATCTCTACGACTACGGTATAAACGACTACGGCTGGCACTACCGCATGGTGGACCTGCACGCGGCCATAAACTCCTATGAGTCCGGTACCCCCTGGGAATTCATCACAGACGAAGTCTACCGCGACATGGCCGACGCCCTTGAGGCAGTTCACGAGTTCTTCGGCGCGGAGCTCGACTCCGCCGTGAAGGACGCTGCGGCCGCGACGGAGGAATAGGACCCCAAAACAGCGTTTCAGGCGGCTGAGGAACACCTCGGCCGCCTTTTTTGCCGCCATTGTCAAAAAGCTCTTGACGGCATGGCCGGTATGGTGTTTATAATGTTAGTAGTTGATTACCTGTCGCACAGGTTTCGTATTTCTGACGATTTGTCGTCTATTATCTACAAGAGATATCACAATATTCAAGGAGGAATTCAGCATGGTCAACCAAACAGCATATGCTCTGGGAAGCGTCCGCTCCTATATCCGCGAGGTGTTCGAGTACGGCAGGCAGCAGGCCAAGATCGTCGGCGAGGAGAACGTCTTTGACTACAGCCTCGGCAACCCCTCCATCCCTGCGCCCGAAAAAGTCAATCGAAGCATCCATGAGATACTCGACACCGAGAGCAGCATCAAGGTCCACGGCTACACCAGCGGCCCGGGCGATGACAGCATCCGCGCCGCCGTGGCCAAAAACCTCACCGAGCGCTTTGGAAAGCAGATCAGCCCCGCGAACCTCTTCTTTACCTGCGGCGCTGCCCCGGCGCTCATGGCGGCGCTCACGGCCCTCGCCTGCGAGGACAGCGAGGTCATTGCCATCGCCCCCTTCTTCCCTGAGTACAAGCCCTTCATTGAATCCTCCGGCAACAAGTTCGTCATGGTCCCGGCTGACACCGAGAGCTTCCAGATAGACCTTGCCGCGCTCGAATCCCTCGTGAATGAGCACACCCAGGCCGTCATCATAAACTCCCCCAACAACCCCTCCGGCGTTGTCTTCAGCGCTGAGACCCTCGGCAAGGTTGCTGACATTCTTGGAGCAGCCGCTGAGAAGTACGGCCACCCCGTCTACATCATCGCCGACGAGCCCTACAGGGAGCTGGTCTACGATGGAGTTGAGGTTCCCTTTATCCCCAACATCTACAAGGACACCATCGTCTGCTACTCCTGGTCCAAGTCCCTCAGCCTGCCGGGCGAGCGTATCGGATACGTCCTCGTGGCCGACGACGTGACGGATTCCAAGACCGTCTTTGCCGCCGTCGCGGGCGCTTCCCGTATGCTGGGCCACGTCTGCGCCCCCTCGCTCATCCAGCGCGCCGTTGCCCAGTGCTGCGACATCATGCCCGACCTCGAAGCCTACGACGTCAACCGTAATCTGCTCTACAATGGTCTGACCGAAATCGGCTACAAGTGCGCCAAGCCCCAGGGCGCTTTCTATCTCTTCGTCAAGGCCCCCGGCGGGGACGCGATGGCCTTCGCTGAGATCGCCAAGAAGAAAAACCTGCTCATCGTCCCCTCCGACTCCTTCGGTGTGCCTGGCTACTTCCGCCTGAGCTACTGCGTCTCCAAGGAGATGATAGAGCGCTCCCTGCCTGCCTTCAAGGAGGTCTTCTTCGAGGGCTGATATGCTAAACAAAAAACCGGCATGGCCACAGGCCATGCCGGTTTTTTTAATATCGCAAGTATCAGTAGTTCTGGCAGCGCAGCTCAAAATAGGCCTGCGGATGGGCGCAGACAGGGCATACGGTGGGGGCGCTGGGGCCAACGTGGACGTGGCCGCAGTTGCGGCAGATCCAGACCTGCTCGCCCACGCGGGTGAAGACCTGGGCCTCCTCGATATTCTTGAGCAGGGCGCGGTAACGCTCCTCGTGCTGCTTCTCGATGGCGGCGACGCCCTCCATCTGCATGGCGATGGCCACAAAGCCCTCCTCGCGGGCGACCTTGGCGAACTCGGCGTACATCTCGGTCCACTCGTAATTCTCGCCGGCGGCGGCCAGCTTCAGATTCTCGGTGGTGGGGCCGACTTTGCCGCCCGCCATGTGCTTGTACCAGAGCTTGGCATGCTCCTTCTCGTTGCCGGAGGTCTCGGTGAAGAAGGCGGCGATCTGCTCATAGCCGTCCTTCTTCGCCTGAGAGGCATAGTACTCATATTTTACACGGGCCTGAGCCTCGCCCGCAAAAGCAGTGGCAAGGTTCTGAAAGGTCTTGCTATCTTTTAGTTCCATTATATTATTCCTCCTATGTGTTTATCAGCACTAACCGTGCACACCTATATTATATGATTTTTTAAAAAATGCAACATAATTTTCGCGAAAAAGAGCATCATATGGTCGTAAACTTTTTATGAAGGAGATAGCCATGAAGAAGCTGCTTGCATGTTTCCTGAGCGCTGCGGCGCTCGTGTGCGTGCTCTCCGGCTGCGCAAGGATGGACGACGGCGTTGTCACCGACAAGCCCGAAGTCACCGCCAAGGTCAGCGAGTCGCCCAAGCCGGTCCCCACGGCCAGCGTCAACAACTCGCCCATGCCTGAGAGCTCCGCTATGCCCACTTCGGGAGCCTGAAGCGCCTGCGCCCCGGCAATAGCCGGGGCGCAAAGCAATTTTTGTGAGAAAACCTTGCATTTGGGAAAAATTCTGCTTGAAAACCGCTATATGGTGTGGTATAGTATCTAAGCACTGTTTGACATAAGTGTTTACGATACCGAAAGGATTGAATTTAAATGTACATCGCTCTCACGATCTTGCAGCTGCTTTCCGCTCTCGCCGTCACGGTCATTGTCCTCTTCCAGTCCGGCAAGCGTTCCGGCCTCTCCGGCGCCATCGCCGGCGGCGCGGACACTTTCCTCTCCAAGGGCAAGGCCAAGACGCTTGACGCGAAGCTTGCCAAGGCCACCAAGTGGGTCGGCCTCGCTTTCGTCGTCCTCACTCTCGCCCTGCACTTCGTTTGAGCTTAGTTTCAATAACAAAAGCCGCCGCACGGTGTCGTGCGGCGGCTTTTTTCACACCTTTTCCGGGTACACGGCGCGGACGCCGCCGATGAGCTTCGGGCGCGTGCGCGCTGCGCTTACCGGCGCCTCGCCTATGTGCTTGACCGCCAGGCGCAGAGGGACGGCGACCTCTTTCAAATGCATGCCTATCAGCGTGCAGCCGATATCCAGCCCCGCCGAGGCGCGCACATGCTCCACAGGGACGGGGTCCTTCATACGCTTCCACACAGCCGTGGCAAAGGAGCCGCCAGCCTTCGGCTGCGGAATGACGCAGACCGGCTCATAGCCGAACTTTTCCGCCGCCTCACGCTCCACTATCAGGGCGCGGTTCAAATGCTCGCAGCACTGGGCCGCGAGATAGAGCCCGCGCTCCTCTATGAGCGGGTATATGGCCTCGACGACGGCCTCAGCCGCCTCGGGCGTGCTGCCCTTGCCTATCCTGCTGCCCATTATCTCGCTGGAAGAGCAGCCGACGACCACCAGGCTGCCCGGTCTGGGAGCCGCCAGCTCCAGCAGCTCCTGCATGGCTGCGCGCGCCTGACTTTTTATTTCATCGTACATGACAGCATCTCCATTCATTTTGTTTTTTATATTTTAACACCCTCGGCCGTGTTTGACAACTGCCGGACGCGGGAGTATTATGGGCTGTATACTTGTCATAGCGAGGTCTCAGCGATGAAAAGAAAGATAATTTGCGCCGCCCTCGCCGCGGCGATGCTGCTCTCACTTGCCGCATGCGGGACTCTCCCCCCGGAGCAGAGCGGCCTGCCCGAGCCTGTTTCGGACGTTACGCCGCCCCCAAGCTCCACGCCCAGCCCCACGCCGGAGCCGACACCCACTCCCCTGCCCTACACGAACCCCCTCAGCGGCGAGCCTATGGAGGAGGACATAAGCGAAAACCGGCCCTATGCCATCATGATAAACAACATCCAGCAGGCCCTGCCCCAGTGTGGCGTATCCCAGGCGGAGATCGTCTATGAGATACCCGCGGAGGGCGGCGTCACGCGCATGATGGCCATCTTCACCGACATCAGCGATGTTGAGAAAATAGGCAGCCTGCGCAGTATTCGCCCCTATTACGCCGACGTCGGCATCTCTTACGACGCCATTGTCGTCCACGCTGGAGGCAGCGAGGAGAGCTACACCGAGATGAGCGGCTACGACGTGGACCACCTGGACGGCGTCCTGCGCACCTATGTTGAGGGCGCCTTCTACCGCGACCCTGACAGGATGTATTACGGCATCGAGCACAGCCTCTTCTGCATCGGTGAAAAGCTCATAGAAGCTGCCGAGGGCGAGGGCTTCTCCCTCACGCACGAGGACGGAGCCTATGACTACGGCCTCAGCTTTTCAGAGGACGCCGCGGAGCAATGCACTGACGAGGCGCTCTATGCCGAGATCGGCTACAACAGCTTCAAAACCACCAGCTTTGAATACAACGACAACAACGGCCTCTACTACGCCTTCGAGTACGGCTCCGAGTATGTGGATGACGACGCGGGCGTGCAGATGACCTTCAAAAACCTGCTCTTCCTCACAACGGACGTTTCCGTCATCGACAGTGCGGGCAGGCTCCGCGTACGCACCACCGGCACGGGTGAGGGCTGGTTCGTCTGCGGCGGCAAATGCGTCGAGATCACCTGGGAGCGAGAGTCGAACACGGATCCCTTCCGCTACTATCTAAAAGACGGCACACCGCTGGAGCTCGGCGTCGGCACTACCTACGTTGGCATCAGGCCCGAATCCGGCTCCTCCGTAAGTTTTGTCAAGGAGGGTGAATGACCCTTGTCCCGCACGAAAAAATCGCTTATCGCGCTGCTCGTCTGCTATCTCATCTGGGGCTTGCAGCCGCTTTACTGGAACCTGCTCGGGCAGTTTGACGCGCTCTTTGTCCTCTGTGTCAGGATAGTCATGAGCGTTATCTTCACCTGGGGCTTCCTCATCTGCACGGGCAGGCTGCACGAGCTGCTGGCGGCCTTCCGCAACCGCGCGCTCATGAAATACCTTGTCCCCGCCGCCGTATTTATCTGCGGCGACTGGGGACTATACAACTGGGCCGTCATGAACGGGCATGTGCTGGACGTCTCGCTTGGCTACTACATGAACCCTATGGTCATGTTTGTAATCGGCCTCGCACTCTTCCGCGAGCGCGGGCATCTGCTGGAGTATATCTCCGTCGGTGTGGCGACTCTGGGCGTGCTTATAAGCACGGTGCAATACGGCTCCTTCCCCATCGTGGCCGTGCTCTGCGCCTTCTCCTGGCCGCTGTACGCCACGGTGAAAAAGGCCACAAATGCCGACCCCATCGTCAGCATCGCCGTGGAGACCACACTGCTCGCGCCCTTTGCGCTGGCCGCGACCGTCATCTTCTTCCGCGGCGAGGGCGGCTACGCCTCTGTTGACCTCTCCGGCGCGCTGCTGCTCCTGCTCTCAGGCGTTGTTGCCGCGACGCCGATGATACTCTACACCTACGTCGTGAACGACCTGCCTTTCAAGGTCGTGGGCATTTTGCAATATACCAGCTCCACCATCACCTTCATCTGCGGCATCCTCTTCCTGAACGAGACGGCCACGCCCTCAAAGCTCATCATGTTCGGCTTTATCGTCGTCGGTCTCATCATCTTCACGGCTGGCAGCTTCAAGCGTCAGCGCGAGTCGCTGCCGGATAACGGGGCGGTAAAGTGAAACCAAGCGCCGCCAGAGGCATATCGTCATTGTGTTGGGCTGAACCATCTCTTTCTCTTAAGAACAATCCACAGCCACCTTTACACATTCTTCAACAGCAGAAGTGCGCCGGCCAGGAACAGGGCGGCGCCATGGCCGGTTACTAAGGCGGCAAAGCCAATGAGGAACACCGCCGAGGCGGTCAGGAGGCCCGCAATCTCCGCAGCTTTGTTTCCGAATACCAGCTGCACCATACGCCCGCCGTCGAGCGGGGGTGAGGGCAAAAGATTGAACACGGAGAGCACGGCGCTCATGCCCGCTGAGCGCAGCAACAGTACGCTGTCCAGCTCGCCGCCTATTAGCGAAGCTGTGAGTGCGTAGGCGAAGCCCGCCGCTGGTCCTGCCGCCAGGCAGACGAGTTCCCAGACCGGTCCTGCCCCGCCGCGGCGCTCTATCACCGCCCCGCCTGCGTCCGCCGAAAAACCGCGCACGCGACAGCCGGCCGCTCTGAGAGCGGCCAGGTGCCCGCACTCATGCGCGGCTGCGGCCAGCATCAGCGCGACAAAGCTCAGGGTGTCCATGAAAAAATACAGCGCCGCGAGCAGCAATACGCCCCCGGCGCTGATTGTAATGCGACCTTTCCTCATGCCAGCCAAAACTCCGGATTGTAGAACGTCCCGTCCTTGCGCAGCTCGAAGTGCAGGTGCGGGCCTGTGACCTCGCCCGTCGCGCCGGATTTGGCGATGACATCGCCCATGCTCACGCTCTGTCCGCTGTAAACCAATATCTCTGAGCAGTGGGCATAGAGGCTCTGCCAGCCGTTCTCGTGCTCTACGATGACATAGTTTCCATAGCCCGCGTCCCAGCCGACGAGAGCTACGGTGCCGTCGGCAAAAGCCTGGACGTCCGTACCGCTCCAGACGGCGAAATCGGTGCCGTAATGGAATTTGACCTCGTTTTGCAGCGGGTGCAGTCGGTAGCCGAAACCAGAGGAGGTATAGCCAGAGACGGGGCTGGCGTACTCAAAGGGCAGGCGCGGCATCTCATAACTGACATTCACCGGCAGCCCGTAGTCGGCAAACTCGGCCTGTGCCTCAAGGAAAGCGGCCACGGCGGCTGGCGTCTCGGAAGGCGTGGGCTCCGGCTCCGACGTCGGTTCAGGCTCGGTTGCCTCTGAGCTGGGCGCGGGGCTTTCGGGGAGCAGGTATTCCGCCTCGCGGCGGAGCTGCTGTATGGTCACAGGCTCGTACACGGCCGGGCGCGCGGCGGAGCGCTCCGTCTGCCCGAAGAGCAGAGCTGCGGCCTCCCCCGCCCCGTCTGAGAGCCGCTCGCCAATAGCCTCAAACACGGCGCTGTAGTCTGCGTCACGGCTGACCGCCTCTCTCAAACGCGAGCGAAGCCCCTCAGTCTGCGCCGGGAACAGCAGCTTGACCGCTGTCAGGACGATAAACAGCGCGGACGCGAGGATTATTTTATAATTGTATCCAGATTTAGTCTTCATGCTCTCAGTATATTTGGACAAGGCCGAAAATATGCATTAAATGAAATAATACCTTGACAACAGGCCTGAAGGTCATTATAATGATAAAGCTGTCTCGGGGTGTAGCGCAGATGGTAGCGCGCATGGTTCGGGACCATGAGGCCGCGAGTTCAAGTCTCGCCACTCCGACCAAAACCGCCGAAGCCTGTTGGCTTCGGCGGTTTTTTATCAGCAGGGTTCAGGGGTGCTCTCGGATTTGGGTTACGGTCCATTCGCCGGCGGCGTTCTTTTCTACCCTCCAGAGGGATGGGACTCGACTACTGCCGCAGACGATGCTGCCGTCGTGGTCGAAGGTCTGGGAGGAATAATAGACCCAGAGCCAGCCCTCGTTCTCGTTCAGGTGGGCCGACCACAGCTCAAGCGTATGCTCATTATACGCCATGTCGCCGTAGCTGTCCGTGTTCGTCGCATAGCGCGCGAGCAGGCCGTATTTTTCCTCATTCTCTGCCCGGGTATGCCGGACGTCGTTGAAAGCCTCGTCGGCCAGGCGAAGGACGGACTGCGCCTGCCGTCGGTCCGGGGCGGAGCCGATATAAAGCGCCATTGCTATTTCCTCGCCGGTGTAATAGTCGCCAAACTTTACATGACCCACTTCAAGGACACGATAGACCGGGAAATAATACAGCAACACGCAGAAAACTATGAAAATCGCGGCGATTATCGCGGCTGTCTGGTACGCCTTCCGACGCAGCTTCCTGCGTATGCCCTTCATCGAGCTCAGCGCTTCGCCGTCCAGGGCGCGCGCCGTTACACCATCCTGCTTTTCGGTCTTCGTCTCCGCCCTCATGGCCTCCAGATCCGAAAAGCAGCCGGGGCAGGTTTTCAGATGTTCCTCAACAAACGCCGCCGTGTCCTCGCTCACCATGTTCTCGAAATACAGCGGCAGCACGTCGCGTACATAACTGCACTCATTCTTCACTGCCTGTCTCCTCCAATCTGCGCTGTATCATCTTCCTGGCCCGGTGGTAGGTAACGCAGGCCCAGTTGTCCGTCTTGCCGTAAATTGCGCCTATTTCCCTGAACGAGAGCTCGCCGAATATGCGCCAGGAGAACACTTCCCTGTATTGTTCGGGCAGTTCGCGCAGGGCCTCCCGGATTTGACGCGCTTCCTCCCGCGCTCTGACCTTCTCCTCAACGCCGGCGCCCGGGTCGGCTATGTTCGACAGCTCCGCCCCGTCAACACTTGCGAGGCGGCTGTTCTTTTTGAGGTATGAATAATATGTGTTCCTGGCGATCTGGCAGAGCCAAACGCGCATATCACATTCGCCCCGGAATCGGTCTATGGACTTCAGGGCCTTAAAAAAAGTGTCGCTTGTGACCTCTTCCGCAATATGCTCATTGCCTGAGAGCCGGCGGACATATTGATAGACCGGTTTAAAACAGGCCCGGTATATCTCCTCAAACTCCATTACGCTACCACCTCCCTTCATGTGTAAGACTATTTGAACCCAATAATCTTACATCCTCTTGCAAAAAAGTTTCAGCGTTTTCTCACGGGCCTTATATACTTCCAGTACCTTTTATAGTCATGGTAAAAGTAGAACGCCCGTCCCGGGCTGGTGTCAAGGACATAGCCGGATGCGGAGTAGTCGAAGTTTTTCATTGCTTTTTCGATTTTTGCCTCTACTGCGCTGTTTTCTGTTTCAAGGTCGAAGGGGCCGTGCTCAAAGACTATATAATCTCCTTCGGGGATGTCGGACAGCAGCATCTGCGGCGGGACCTCGCCGTTATAGTCGCGTGGCAAGCGAAGGCCGTAACACTCGGCCAGCGGGATGCCCCAGCTGCATATACGCCCTGAAGGGTCGTTTATATACGCCATAACTTGTCCGCTGCCAATGTCGTCCAGTTTGCCTTCGATGCCATCCAGAAGAGCGCAGACGGTATCGTGGTCCTGGCCCGGGATACTGCTCTGCTTTTGCCAGAAATCCCAGTAGCCTATACTTTCATAATTCCTGATGTGCAAGAACTTGTGGGCGGGTATTCGTACAAAATATGCTTTCACGTCCTCCGGCATCTCCCGTGAGGCTGTCACGGTCTCGGCAAGATAGCAGTCAAAGGGTTTTATCACGGTATGCAGCGCTAGCGGCACGGGGTTTTGACGGTACTCGCTCGGTGTTATGCCGTAGGCCTCCTTGAAAGCGCGGGTGAACGCCTCGTGTGACGAGAAGCCGTTGTCGAGGGCGATATCCAGGAGGCTGTCGCCGCTGTCGCGCACCCGCTCTGCAGCCAGCGCCAGTTTGCGGTATCGGAGATAGTCGCGCAGCTGGATTCCGGACAGCTCCCTGAATTTTCGGGAAAAGTGGTATTCCGAGTATCCGAACTCCTGCGCAAGGGCGCTGAGCGTCAGCGCCTCGCTGTTTTTACTCCTGATACAGGCGTCGATTTTGTCTATGATGAGTTGGATATTATGCTGCCATTCGTTGTTCATTTCTTACCCTCCGGACTTTTTAGAGTAATTATAGCCCGTACAATAACTTTTTGGCTTGATACCGCTTGCGCTCATGCCCAGACTGCGGTATATAATCTCCATATTACTTAATGAGGAGTTGAGCTGAATGGAGAAGATATGGGACGAGCTCTATGTGGCGGCGAAACAGGTGCTGCGGCCGAGGAGGATATCGGACAGGATGGAGGCCGGCGGGGTGGCTGCCGCCGTTGAGGCTGGCTCCGGCAGGGTCTATGTTGGGGTCTGCGTTGACGCGGCCTGCTCGCTAGGGGTCTGCGCGGAGAGGAACGCCATCTTCAACATGATAACCTGCGGCGAGAGCGTGCTCCGGCGCGTCGTTGCTGTAGACTGGGACGGGCGCGCGCTGCCCCCCTGCGGGGCCTGCAGGGAGCTCATGGCCGAGCTGATGCCGGAGACTTACAAGTCCGTCGAGATAATGCTCGACTACGAGGCCGCGCGGGTCGTTACGCTCGGAGATCTCACTCCGGAGTGGTGGTTCTGAGCGCAGTTAGTGGCAGCGGCGCTTTTGCAGCTTTTTCTGCTGCTTGAGCGCGCAGCTGTGCAGTATCCCAGGAATGCCAAATCGGCGACATCGGATTCGGCTTAATTTGCAATAAGGGCTATAAGTATATTAGTATATGTCATAGTATTCGTCTATGGGTGAAGCTGGCCTTTTTCGCTCCCAGGCGCGGCTTTTGAAATAGATCGTGCCCACCAAGGCTGGGAGGACGGGGGAAATAGCCTGAGCCAGGTAGAGGCCGGGCAGGCCGAGCCCCAAGGGCCAGCGGGCCGACGAACAGGATGTCCAGAGCTATGTTTATCACAGCGGCGGCGGCTACGATATACAGGGGCGTGACAGAGTCTCCCAGGCCCTTGAGGGCTGAGCACACGGCGTTGTATCCGAAGACGAACACAGTTCCCCAGCAGATCGCCTTCATATACTCGCAGGCGTCATCGTAAGCGTCCGCCGGGACATACAGCGCACGAAATACCGGCTCGCAGGCGGCAAGGCCAGCAAACGTCACCAGGACGGAGGCAGACAAAGACGCAAACAGGAGCATGGACACGCAGTCGCGTTGGCCCTGCGCGTCGCCCGCGCCTTTGAACTGGGCCGCCAGCACCGCGCCGCCCATCGTGAGGCCCAGGCCGAGGGAGTTTATGATGTAGCAGAGCATCGAGGCGTTGCTGATGGCCGCCAGGCCTGTCTCCCCCACTATCCTGCCAACTACCAGCATGTCCACAGCGTTGTAGAGGGCTTGCAGGAGATTCCCCAGGAAAAGCGGCAGGGCGAAGGCGGCAAGTTTTTTTGGCACGCTGCCGGTAAGCAGGCTGCTATCTGATTTCATTTCGATCAACTCCATAAAAAACAGCCGCAGACAAACATTGTCTGCGGCTGAAAATATCTGTGATATCGCGTTTTTGCTGAAACACGGGCGCGCAAACTCAAGGCGGCGCTTTGCCGCCCGGGCCCGTGTATCTCAGCTCAACGCTCCGTAAAAGGCTCCGCACAATGTTTCGTGGTATAAACTTGTGTGGAGCCGGCGACAATCGCAAATTTTCCGTAAAGCACTGTGCTCACCTCGTTTCGTTTTACAGTATATCGCATGAGCTCCCCGGTGTCAAACCGGCGGGAGCTCATTTCACCAGAAGCAGTCCGGGCCGTTGCCATCGGAGTTCAGGATGCTCAGGTCGTCGCGGATGCAGACTACGACGTCGGGTTTATAGCGCTCAATGTACTCCGAGAGGCTCGCGCCGTCAAAGTAGCGGTAGTCGAGGTAGCGCGCCTCGTCAAAGCTGGCCCAGATCAGGGTCTCCATGGCGTTCGAGTAGCTGTCGCCCCAGAGCAGGAGGCTCGGGAGCTCGGGGCGGTCCGTGTCGATGACCGTCTCCCCCACGTCGCCGCCCATGTAGACGCCGTAGGCCGCAAGCTCGCCATCGGCGGGTATATCAAACAGCTCCGCCGCGACGCTCTCGCCGTTGTCCGTGCGTGTAAAAGGGATGCTCTCATTGAGGTGCGGTAGGACGAGGCGCTCCTGCGTACCGTACAGCCCGAAGAGCTTGCGGTCCAGGGAGCCAAGGACGGGGTTTTCCAGCGTTTCGAGCGTGAGATCCGCCTCAGAATACACGCGCAGGCCGAGGCCCGTGGCACTGTTCACCGCATTCATAAGCGCCGTGTACGCTGAGAGCATGCCGCGGCAGCTGTAGTGGTGGTCGGTGTTCAGGTAGTAGTCTCGCGGGCTGCCCTCGGCGGCGTAGACCTCGCCAGCGTCGATGAGCCGAAGGCCGGCGGAGGCCATGGCGCCGGTAAAGGCGGCGGACATGGCGTCAAGCGTTTCGGCGTGGTTATCCATGTTTTCCGGGTACTCGTCCCTGAAATAGGAGCTCTGCTCCGGGATGCAGAGGTAAAACAGCTCGCCGCCGTTCGCCTCCACCACCTCCTCCAGCCGCGCGAGCTCCCCCGCCGCTTCCGCGGCCTCAGTGGTGAAATCCTGCGCGCCGTAGTAGCTGTAGCCGTGGAAGGGCAGCAGCAGGTCCTCCCCCACCACTATGTCGTTCACGACCGGTCTTTGCAGCAGCAAATCCAGAAAGGTCTGGGCTTTTATGAGGCGCGTGCGGGCTATGTACTGGTCGCTGAGGTATTCATCCAGGTCCGTCATATAGGCGCCGTCCCAGAGAGATGCGAAATCAGCCTTGGGCAGGGGCGCGGCGCTGCGGTTTTCGTAGAAAAGCGAGTCGTATGAGGAAAAAACCGCGCGATAGAGCGTCCCGGCGAAGGACACGGCCAGGGCGAGGGCGAGTATGGCCAGGAAACCGGCCTTGATGCGTTTTTCCATGCTCCTCCCCCTCCTTAAAACCTGAAATAGATGAACGGGTTGAAGCCCGAGGCCAGCAGCGAGCTCACGGCCAGGCCAAAGACGACGAGCGCCAGGGCGCAGCGCCACAGGCCCAGCCGCTTTTTGAGCTCCGGATACACCGGCGCGGCGAGCACGCAGCCCAGCAGCAGCTCCGGCCAGATCTCCGCGAGCCAATAGCCCGCCTCGTCCGACCACAGCGGCCCGGAAAACAGTGCGCCGAAATAGCCGAGCGCCTCTCCCGGCCCGGCGGCCCGGAACCAGACCCAGCCCATCAGCACTACAAACATGGTCAGTACATGGCGCACCGCCTTGGGCAGGCGTTCGAATGCCCCGTGCCAGACGTAGCGCTCGCAGATGAAGAACAGCGCGTACCAGAGGCCCCATATGAGGAAGTTCCAGTCCGCCCCGTGCCAGAGGCCGGTGCAGGCCCAGACTATGAGGAGGTTCAGGATGTTCCGCGCCGTCGAGCGGCGGCTGCCGCCCAGGGGTATGTACAGGTAGTCCCGGAACCAGCCCGAGAGCGTCATGTGCCAGCGACGCCAGAACTCGGTGACTGAGGCGGAGATGTAGGGGTAGTTGAAGTTCTCGGGCAGGCGGAAGCCGAAAAGCTTGCCGAGCCCAATGGCCATATCGGAATATCCGGAGAAGTCATAATAGATGTGCAGAGCGTAGGCGATGATGCCCAGCCATGCAAGGGCAGTTGAAAGCTCGCCCTCAGGGCAGGCGAAAGCGCTGTCAGCCAGCTCAGCCAGGGCGTTCGAGAGCACGCATTTCTTGCCCAGGCCGAAGATGAAGCGCGCCGCGCCCTCGGCGGCGTCGTCCAGGCTCTCGCGCCGGGCGTTCATATCTTCCGCCACATCCGTGTAGCGGACGATGGGGCCGGCTATGAGCTGGGGGAAGAAGGATATATACAGCGCCACCTGAGCTATGGAGCGGTTCGGCGGAGTGTCGCCGCGGTAGACGTCGATGACGTAGCTCAGGCCCTGGAAGGTGAAGAAGGAGATGCCGATGGGCAGGGTTATTTCCGGCAGGGGCAGGCCGAATATCTCGGCGGCGAAGCCCGCGTATTTGAACCAGAACAGCAGACCCAGGTGCAGCGCGACGGCAGCGGCCAGCAGCGCCTTCGGCCTGCGGCAGCGCGGCAGCAGCAGCGCCGAGCCCCAGTCCAGCAGCACGGAAAAAAGCAGCAGCGGCAGCGCCCTCAGCCCCGCGCAGGCATAGAAAAACAGGCTGAACGCGAGCAGGACAAAATTCCGGCCGCCGCGAAAGCGCCCGGGCAGTATGAAATACAGCGCGATAACGGCGGTTAGAAAGAAAAAGACAAAGCTGACACTGCTGAATACCAAGCTGTGACCTCCGATGTGCGAAATGTGTCTGACGCGCGAGAAAATACTTTAACTTTGTTATTATATTTAAGCCCAAAGGCAAAGTCAAGCCGTCTGCTTCCCCGCCGCTTTTGGAGCGCACGGCTGGCGGGAGCATCTGGATCGACCGATTCCACCAAATGTCATTTGTTCGCCGCCGGAGGACGTGCGGTTAGTCGTGTGCAACGCAGCATTAGCTACAACAACCAATTCTCACAGGTTCGTCACATTTGTGAGATTTATTGATATCAGGTTCAATTTCCTGTAACATAGCGAGTGGCCCGCGATTACCATTGATTTCCGTTCCGCTCTCGCGGCGCGGCAGCGCGGGCGCGACACATGGCTCAGAGGAGGTCTGCTTATGACTAGGAAATTGTTTTCTGTTTTAATTGCGATATGCATCGTAATCGGCATTTTGCCATTTACTGCTATTGCTGTAGACGCTGAGGCGACATACACCACTTCCGACGGCGCTGCGAAAGGCAGCTTTCTGGAAGCGATAGCGCACGTCACGGACGGCGGTACGATCACGCTGCTCAAGGATATTGAGGTTAATGGCACAGTCACTTTGCCCATAAGCAAGAGCTTCACCCTGCTTGGCGGTGGGTATGAGGTTAAGATTACGAACGGCAGCATTATAATCGCAGGCAGCGCTGTGGTTTACCTTGGCAGGGTAGACTACTCCGAGGCGTTGAAAATCTACTCAACGCACAATCAAAGTTCAATATTCAACATACAGGATAGCGCCGAACTGTACATATACGACAACGTAACGCTTGGGCCATCCACTTGCTTCAACTCGGCCGGCGGCGTACATCTGTCTGACGACGCGGAGCTGCATATGTACGGCGGGACGATAACAGACTGCAATAACCCCTTTTCCATCTGCGGCGGTGTAGCCGTAACTGATGGCTCCAAGTTCTATATGCACGGCGGCACGATACAAAACTGCACCGGCTCGGAAGGCGGGGCAATATCCATACACCCCGGTCCGGCAATAGGAAGCGGCTCCCACGGCACGCCCACTTTTGAGATGACGGGCGGCACGATAAGCAACTGCCACGACAACAATTACGGCGGCGGGGCGATTTTCTCCAACGCAGGCAGCCAAGGGCTGAACATCAAAATCACGGGCGGACGTATAGAGAATTGCAGCGCTGACAACGCCCGTACCGGTTACGGCGGCGCAATTTCTCTGTGGGGCGACAATGTGTTTCAAACAAGCGTATCCATTTCTGGCGTCACATTTTACAACAACAGCGCCGTTTTGTATGGCGGTGCGATGCTTCTGAATCTGCCAAGCCAGGTTGACGTTGAGCTGTCCAACGTGAGCTTTGAGAGCAACAGCGCGCCAAACGGCGGCGCTATCTTCGTTAACTCCGGCACTCTCGAGTTTTCCGGTTCAAACACCTTCACCGGCAACAAAGCCACGAACGGCGGAGGCGGCGCGGTATACTTGAACAAAGGTGAGGCAGAGTTCAGCGGCACGACCTTTTCCGGCAACTCCGCGACCAGCAGCGGCGGCGCGATATACAGGACCTCCAGCGCCAACTTTTCCTTCTCCGGCAGCAACACCGTAACAAGCAACAGCGCCGCGTCCGGCGGCGGGCTGGCAGTAAGCAACAGCGGCTTTTTTATGCCCAACAACGTTTCGATTTACGACAACTCGGCAAGCGTACAGGGCGACGATATATATGTCACAGGCTCCGGCTCGTTCTTCGCACCGGATGCACCGGTGGACGCTCAGCTCAGCTGCGGGCACACGGTCGACGGCTGGTACTATGATGCGGACGGCTCCCGTTGGGGCACCGGCGGGTGCGGCGCTCAGGACGGCGTCGTCAACGAGGTAGACTCCTACTCTCCCCTGACCCTGCCTGCCGCTATCAAGGCGGCGCATGGGGAGGTCAGGCAGTACGCGGTCACGGTCGAGGTTGAGGGCGAGGGGACGGTTACGCCTGGCAGCGGCGAGTTCACCGTGAACGAGGGCGAGGACCTGACGCTCAGCTTTGCACCGGACGAGGGCTATTACTTAAAGGACGTCCTGCTCGACGTCAAGAGCGTCGGAAACGATGCAAGCCTGACGCTTGAAAACATAAGGGCCGCTCACACCGTCCGCGTCGTGTTCGCCGAGCTGAGGTATGAGCTCAGCTACTTCACCTACGGCGGCACCGAGTACGAGACGGAGCTGCACAGCGCCGGTACGGTGGTGGAGCTCGACAAGGTCCCCGTCCGCAGCGGATACAGGTTTACCGGATGGTTCGCGGATGAGGCGCTCACGCTGCCCGTAACCAGCGTGACCATGGACGACCACAAGTCTGTCCACGCCGGCTGGGAGCGTGTCATCACGCCTGTGCCTCCCACGCCCTCAACTCCGAATGAGCCTGAGGTCTACAGGCCGAACGGCCTCGTTCTGGATGAGCATTTCGCCTACCTCATCGGCAACGACGATGGGCTTATCCGGCCGGAGGCAAACATCACCCGCGCTGAGGTCGCGACCATCTTCTTCCGCCTGCTGACGGACGAGACGCGCGAGAGCTTTTGGTCAGACACGAACAGCTACACCGACGTAGCCGCCGGGAGCTGGTACAACAACGCCGTTTCCACGCTCAGCGCAATAGGCGTCCTCGGCGGCTATGAGGACGGCTCCTTCCGTCCCAACGCCAGCATCACCAGGGCCGAATTTGCAAAAATCGCCGTCAGCTTTTTCGAGCTGGAGGGGCTGGACTGCGAGAACCCCTTCCTTGACGTCGCGCCCGGGGCCTGGTATGCGGAAAGCGTCGCGGCCGCGGCTGAGATCGGCCTCATCGAGGGCTATGAGGGCGGGCTTTTCCGCCCGGATGCACCCATCACCCGCGCCGAGGCCTGCACCATTGTGAACAGGACACTCGGGCGCGCTCCGCACGCGGCCGGGCTGCTGCCGGAAAGCGAGATGAACCTCTGGCCGGACAACATGGACGCCTCCGCCTGGTACTACGCGCAGATACAGGAGGCCACTAACAGCCACGACTTCGTTTGGGCCGGCGAGTTTGAGCAGTGGACGCAAAAACTCCCCGAGCGCGACTGGGACGCCCTTCAGCGCTGATAAATCAAACAGAAAGCGCCGCCGTTTTCACGGCGGCGCTTTTTTGCGCTCTTCTTAATTCGCCTGCGGGTTCAGGAACACGGCGGCTCGAAAAACGCCGTCCTGCCAGTTGAAATCTGCCTTGCCGCGGTATTGGAGGGCTATCTGGCGTATAGAGCTTGTGCCTATGCCCTCGCCCCGGTGCTTGGTGGAGAGCAGGCTGCCGTCGGGGGCAGCCTTGGGCGGGTGCGGGGAGCTGTTGTCTACGGCTATGGTCATAGCGCTGCTGCCCGTCAGGCGTGCGGCGGCGCGGACGAAGCCCCCCTCCTGCCCCGCGCAGGCCTCCAGCGCGTTTTCAAGCAGGTTTCCCAGCACGACGCAGAGGTCGGGCTCTGGTACGGCGAGGCCCTCGGGCAGGTCGAAGCTGAACTCAAACTCTGTACCCTGGGCGCGCAGCCTTCCAGCATAGTGGTTAAGCAGCATATTGACGGAATAGTTGCGGCACCAGGTACAGAAGCCGTCGCCCGGGCCGCTGTCCGCGTTCGCGTTCAGATACTCGCGCAGGCGTGCCTCGTTGCCGCTATCCAGGTAGCTGCGGATGATATTCCGGTGCTGCCTCAGGTCGTGGCTCGCGCGGCGGGTCTCTTCCATATGCTCCTGCAGCTGTGCATACTGCGCGCGCTGAAGATTCAGTATGTTCTCCATCTGCCGCGCCTGCTCCTCCAGGGCGGCACGCTTTTTCAGCCCGTCCAGCGAGCGCATCAGCACATAGCAGACTACCATAATGCTGAACAGCAGGCTCAGCCTCGCAATGAGCACCGTCCAGCTGGTCACGCTGTCGGCATCGAAGGCGTTGGTGAAAATGAGTACGACCAAGCTGGCGAGTGCAGGCAGCAGCCATATCACCCGCCAAATATCCGGCGAGTCGGCATCTTCAACCGCGCGGGCGGTGCTCCTGAAATACCGCATGGACCACGGCATCGTCACAAGATACACGGCCGCGCACATCAGGCTGCATTGCCAGGACATTGCCCCCTCTGAAAACAGCCTTGCAGCCGCAAACGAGGCTATCCCTCTGGCTATTATCAGATAATCGACCACAAGTACATAGGAGAAAACCAGCTTGAACGGATTTGTGCGCACCATTATAAAATACACGCTTGCAGAGAGCGCCGAGAATACCAGTTCAAACATCCTGACGCTATATCCTGCCTCCGCCGCCAATTTCACCACCGGTATCTTTATAACGAGCAGCAGGCATACCAGCAGAATGGCGAACTTCTTGGAGCGCCATTTGAAATCCCAGTACTGATAAAAAGCCAGAATATGGCTCGGCAGCCAGGAGCACGCGGTATACAAAAGCAGTTCCATCAAAGCTCGCTCCTGACCCTGGCGATGCTCCGCTCGGCGTAGGCCTGCTCCAGCGACGGGCGTCGCCTACGGCTGACGGGCAGCCGGCCCCCGTTTTCCATCACAACCACCTGGGCTTCCAGCGTGCCGACGGCATCCAGATTTATTACTATGCCGCGGTGGCACTCGTAAAAGCGCCCGTCCTTCGGGAGCATGGGTTTCAGTTCCTCCACAGTCATGCGCAGCAAAAACTCGCCCGCACGCGTGAGCAGGCGCATCCTGTGGTTCAGGACTTCGGCGTAGAGCACCTCGTCCGCCAGGACACGCACGCTGGCGGCGGTGGCGCTGAGGTCTATGTACTCCTCCAGGCGGAGCCTGCGGAGAAGGCGGTCCATGAGCCGCTCAAAGCGCCTCTGTCCACTCTCCCCCGCCCCCTTCACGAGGAAGCCCGCGGCTTCGACCCCGTAGCCCTCCAGCGCATAGCCCGCCTCCGTGGTGACGAAAACAAGCAGGGCCTCAGAGCCCAAGGCGCGCAGGCGACGCGCCGTCTCCAGACCGTCAATCCCGTCCATCACTATGTCGAGAAAACTATATCAAAGCCGCCTGATGCGGCAGCCTCCAGCAGCTCCTCGCCGCTGCGAAAGCCCGACACCTCAATGGTCAGCTCATGCTGCGCCGCGTAGGTCTCCAGGGCCGCGCCGAGCCGCTCAAGGTCTGCCGGAAGGTCGTCTACTGCCGCTAAATTTATAGTATCCTGCACAATAAACGCCCTCCATTCCACTATACTTTGTGTGCGCAGCACCGCTTGCGCCAAAAATTCACCGCTTGCGTCAGGGACCTTGAAGTTATTATAAATACTGTGTAAATTGATTCGAGAACACCAGATCATCCACAGCTTGGACGGTCTGGGATTTTTATGTCGGGCACGACTTTTCGCTTTGCTTTATTTCTGTATTATAGCACGGCGGTTTCCCCTTTCAAAGTTTTTTACCTAAAAATGAAATTGCCAGGCTGTAGGAGTACAATACATGTTGGACAAATGAATAAAAAAGGATGAAGGATACGGC
>ENA-OPDJ01000538-OPDJ01000538.1-human-gut-metagenome-genome-assembly--contig:-NODE-538-length-30414-cov-4.215093_pt1 | contig 30414 bp, 25 predicted proteins | sample MGYA00241621_ERZ501505 | MGnify/ENA primary metagenome ERZ501505 (study PRJEB25962, sample SAMEA2042624) | human gut metagenome | biome: human gut; feature: human-associated habitat; material: faeces... | reverse complement strand
AGCATTCCGTTGGTGGTCAGCTCCGGCGAGGTGGTAAAGGTTGCGTCGCTCTGTCCGATGCCGGTATAGGCCACCAGCGACAAAATCTCAGAAAAGCGGTTTTCATATAAATTATATTGCGCAAATGTCCCGGTAAAGCCCTGAGGCACTACCCAGTAGCTATCGTTCAGGGACAAGCCCTTACATACATCGATGATACCTTTGGTGTCGTTGATGCTCAGGCCAAAAGTTTTCAAGATCTCTGCAACATAGGCGCGGTTCTTAGGGATTACTCGCCGTTGCAGCCATTTTACCAGTCCGTCGTCCGTCAGCTCCAGGTCTAGGGGGAACAGCGCCTTGTTTTCTTCCTTGACACTGTGAATTTGTGATTTCAGGCCCTCGATGCCCTGCTCCGACAGGGAGAATGATAAAAGGTCGGTGTCGTACAGCCGCAATACATATTCTTGCTCCATGCGCTGTTCTCCTCCTTTCTCCTTCATTATATCGGTCCCCAGTGGTTTGTGCAAGGGAAACCAGGGAACTGCTGCTGAGTATTATCGCTCTTGCGTGGAAAGCCGCCTTCTGGAACGGGATCTTGAACGCGTTGGCAATGGAATGGCCACTTCCAGAGGAATGTCCCCCACTTCTATAGATAAGGGCCTGGAAGCGTTCTCCAGCACCTTCTTTAAGCTGTGCTGCACCCCAATGTTGGCTGCGTCGATCTCATTGACGCATCGGCTCAGCCAAGGGAGTTCCTTTGCCATCTGTTCCATCAGATCTACCACGTCCAGGGTCGTCAGCTTTTGTTTTACCTCCTTTCGCTGATCGCAACGCAAGTATAGCTGGAAAATCTGGGGAAAGCTATTACCAACACCAACAAAGAAAGGCGAACAAAGCAAGCGTAAGCACCAAATATCCGCTCCCTATGAAAAAGCAAAAAAGCCCCCCATGGCTACCACGGGAGGTGGTAGCCACGGGGGGCTTCATAGGGGAGAGCCAGAGAGTTCGAAACACTTTTGTGCATGAACTGACCTCTGTACATCTCCCCGGAACGTCATTTTGGGGAAATAGGGGCGGATTTTTGACTTTTTTACTTTTTTCTTTTGTTTGGCCTTGATTTTCTGTTAAAATACAGAAATACCGCACTTTTGTGCGGTATTTCTGCTGTGTATCTCTTTTGTCAACACATTTTGGTCCGAGTGGGGAGACTCGAACTCCCGGCATCTTGCACCCAAAGAGATTTTCGGCATTTTTTATAGTTGTTTATAGCAATTTATAGTCCTTTTCGCTCCAAAGCAATTACTTTTTAACGCTCTTGTTTCCGCTGTTTCCGTGTATTCCGCCGCTGTCTGTGGTCTTACATGTGGTCAGAGAGCCCTTCTTGACCAGGTGCAGTAAAACTGCTGTTGCCTGGTTAGAAGGGCTCTCTTTCATGTTCAGGTTTGGGGTATTGTACCTCTGCCGTGGCAGAGAAGCAAGAGGTTTTTCGAGTCAGGCATATCAATTTTTAACACGCCTAATCAAAGAAATATTTTCGAGTCAGGGTGTGACAGGTCAGAATTAGTTTCTTTTCAGATGAATACAAATTGACAAGAATGACAAGAATGATTATAATGACAACTAAGAAAAGGAGGCGTTATGTATGGCATTTGTTGAGAGTGAAGTTGTTGAACTGAAAGCGGAGGTCGTGGGCGATATCTGCAAAGAAGTCATTGCCTTTGCCAACACAAAAGGCGGTACGCTGTATATTGGCGTCAGCAACGATGGAAGTGTGGAGGGAGTCAAAAACGCCGATCAAGTCATTTTGCAGCTGAACAATATGATTCGAGATTCCATCAAGCCTGATGTGACAATGTTTGTGGGATACAAAACCCAACATGTCGGCGACAAGGATATCATTGCTGTGACCATTCAAAAAGGGACAGACCGGCCCTATTATCTGGGCAGTAAGGGGTTGAAACCCAGTGGGGTCTATGTCAGGAACGGCACTTCTTCTGACCCGGCTACGGATACTGCGATCCGAAGAATGATTAAGGAAACTGATGGGGACAGCTTTGAATCCATGCGTTCGCTGGAACAGAACCTCAGCTTTGAAGCGGCAAAGAAGCAATTTGAAAAGCAGAACATCCCATTTGATACCGCAAAAATGCAGACCCTTGGAATGATTTCCGCGGATGGTATCTACTCCAATGTGGCGCTCCTCCTGTCCGATCAGTGTCCCAGCACCATCAAGGCGGCGACCTTCTCTGGGGAAGATAAAGGAAGCTTTCAGGACAGGAGAGAATTTGGCGGTTCACTGTTTCAGCAAATGGAGGAGTTGTACAGCTATCTGGATATGCGTAACCAGACAAAGGCAACTTTTGATGGGCTATACCGAATCGACACACGGGATTATCCGGAAAATGCACTGCGGGAAGCGCTGTTGAACTCACTGGTTCACAGAGACTATTCTTTCCGTGCAAGTACCCTTGTCAGCGTATATGCGGACAGGATTGAATTTGTCTCTGTGGGTGGACTGCCCTCCGGCATTGAACTGGACGACATTATGCTGGGACTTTCGGTTTGCCGAAACCCCAAGCTGGCAGCCATATTTTATCGTCTGCAGCTGATTGAAGCATACGGAACAGGTATGCCTAAAATCATGAACGCCTACGCGGACACGGAATTGAAACCCAAAATCGAAGTATCAAGCAATGCGTTCAAAATCACACTGCCAAACAGGAATACCGGCGCAAATAAAGCAGTGACACTCACCAGTACGCCCAAAAGCAACGAGAAATTGATTTTAGATTTCATTGATTCCCATGGTCATATCGTGCGCAGTGATGTGGATCGGCTGCTGGAGGTAAGCCAGGCCACAGCCAACCGAATTCTGAAACGCATGGTCGCCGAGGGCCTGATTTATCAGGACGGAAACGGCAGGAAAACAAAGTATAGACGGAAGTAACTGCTGGTGTGGAGGGGGCTGTGTATGAATCGAAAAGCGAACATCAATGGTCGGGAATATACGCTTCTTGAAATCGTCCCGTCTCTGGATGGAGGGCAGGCGCTGCTCCTTTGTGAAGACGAAAACGGCAAAAAGGCTACATGCTCTGAGTCGTTGTGGTGCAGCTGTACTCTAACGGATGTGCAGTCTGCCCCTGTCCATGCACATAGCTCCTCACAGGAGAAAATCGAGTATTTCCTCTCTGTTTTCAAAGGGCGGGAAGATGTATATGCACGCCGGTATCACAGCACGACCACCGGGAAAACCGGTTACACCCCTGTCTGCAAAAATGAATGGGTGCATGGCCTGTGCGATAAAAAGAAATACAGGTGCGCAGAGTGTCCCAACCGTGAGTTTCGGCCGCTTACAGCCGATGTGGTCAAGGCGCATTTGATTGGCCGTGATTCTTTGTGCAGAGATGTGGCGGCGATCTATCCAATGCTGGCGGACAACAGAACCTGGCTGTTGGCTGCGGATTTTGATGAAGAAAACTGGAAGCTTGATGTGACTGCATTTTGTAAATCATGCAAAGATGCGGGACTTGTACCGGCAGTGGAACGCTCCCGCTCCGGAAACGGCGCCCATGTCTGGTTTTTCTTTTCGGAGCCTGTTTCCGCCGCCGATGCCAGGCGCTTGGGGACCGGTTTGCTGACCCGAACCATGTCGTGCCGGCATGAGCTATCCTTTTCGTCCTATGACCGGTTGTTCCCGTCTCAGGATCTTGTGCCGAAGGGCGGTTTCGGGAATTTGATTGCCCTGCCATTTCAAGGACAGGCACAGAAAGACGGAAATTCTCTGTTTGTGGATGACCGCTTTGAGCCTTATCCCGATCAATGGGCGTTTCTCTCCTCTCTGCCAAGAATCACACCGGAACAGTTGGAAGAAGCCTTAAGGAAACTATGTCATCATGGCGACGTGGGAGAATTGGCAGATGCCGAGGAGAAGCAAGTGCCCTGGAAACGCAAGCGAACCCAGACAAAACTGACACGTAGAGATTTTCCGTTGCAGGTAAGCCTGTATATTTCCAATCTGATCTACATTGAGAAAAAAGACTTCTCTCAAGCGGCATTGAATACGCTCAAACGGCTTGCGGCGTTTCCAAATCCGGAATTTCGCTCCAGGCAAGCCATGCGCATTTCCGTATATGGCATTCCCCGTGTGCTGGATTGCGGATATGAGGATGAGAATTACATTGGCATTCCCCGTGGCTGTATAGAGGCGCTTCTGGGGTTATTCGATCAATATGAAGTCCCTGCCATCCTGGAGGATCACAGATCACTGGGACATTCCATTGATGTGGAATTCAACGGAATGCTACGTCCAGAGCAGGAACCCGCTGCCCGGGCGCTGCTTGCCGCAGACATAGGTGTTCTGTCCGCAACTACTGCATTTGGGAAAACTGTGATCGGTGCATATCTGATTGCACAGCGTAAAGTCAATACCCTGGTATTGGTACAGTCCAGCGCATTGCTGGAACAGTGGAAATCCTCGCTGGAACAATTTCTGAATATTCATGAGGTTCTGCCGGAACTTCCTAAAAAGCGTGGCAGGAAGAAAAAGCGGCATCTCATTGGCCAAATCGGCAGTGGAAAGAATACCCGCAGCGGGATTGTCGATATTGCCACCATGCAGTCCCTGCTTAAAGGAGAAGAAAAGACGGTAAAGTCTTTTGTGGCAGAGTACGGAATGGTCATTGTAGATGAGTGCCATCATGTGGCCGCATTCACTTTTGAAACCGTGCTGAAAGCCGTGGAAGCCAAATATGTTTACGGTTTGTCTGCCACACCTGTCCGCAAGGACGGCCATCATCCCATCATCTTTATGCAGTGCGGTCCTGTCCGGTATTTGGTGGACGCAAAAAGCCAGGCGGAGAAGCGAAGCTTCTCTCATATCGTAATCCCCAGATTTACTCGCATGAGGTTGCCGGATGCCAACAGGATTCAGGATATGTACGCCGGTGTGATTGAAAATCACAACAGGAACGAACTGTTGGTGTCAGACACTTTGAAGCTGGTTCAGGAGGGGCGCACACCGATTATTCTGACGGAGCGGAAGGAACACGCTGTATTGCTTGCCAATCAGATGTCGGATCAGGTGAAACACGTTTTCTTGCTCATTGGCAGTGACAAGCAAAAGGATAAGCGTGAAAAATTGACTGCGCTGCAGAATATGCCTGACGATGAGGATGTGGTGGTCGTTGCCACCGGAAAGTACATTGGAGAGGGCTTTGACGCCCCACGGCTGGACACCTTGCTTCTTGCGATGCCCATATCGTGGAAGGGCACATTGGCACAGTATGCCGGTCGTCTCCATAGAAATTATGAAGGAAAGCAGGAAGTTCGCATCTACGATTATGTGGATATCCATGTTCCTACATTGGAGCGGATGTATCATAAACGCCTGAAGGGTTATGCGGAACTGGGATATCAGGTCAAATTCGGTGCAGCGGATCAGTCTATCAGTGTGATTTATGATGGCCACTCATCTATGCTTCCCTTTGAGCAGGACTTGGATGACGCTGCCTGCAGCGTGGTTATTGTCAGTCCCTATCTGCAAAAAGGAAGATTCTTGAAGCTTCTTCCCACTTTGCAGAAGGCGGTTGCTTCCGGTGTCAAAATTGCGGTCCATACCAGAACGGCAGATAGCAGAGAACTCTCAAATCAAGAAAGTGTGTGTGAGGCGATTAAGATGTTGGAGCAGACAGGCATAGTGGTCCATACGCACAAAGAACTAAATCAGCGGTATGCCGTTGTTGATGAAAGCGTTGTGTGGTATGGCGGTGTGGATTTTCTTGCTTTTGGCAGAAAAGATGCAGATGTACTTCGGTTCAAAAACCCGGATATTGCAGGTGAGCTCCTGTCTCTGTCCGGTCATGCAGGAAGCGAACAGTTTGTCATGGAAGATGTGTATATGTAGAGGCAGCCAGTGGGGAGCCAGTGTGTACGCTTGTAGTCGAGAGATGAGATTGAAACCGGTGCTTTGAAAACGATCCGCCCAACATATAACCAAGGAATTGAAAATTCGTGCAACAGGCGTATCAATTTTTAACACGCCATATACAAAGAATAGGCACTATAAAATCTTCGATGCAAAGTGCATGATTGCGGCACAGAACAGAAAATAAGTTTATAATATCAATAAGGGGGAAAAATTCGACTGCGAATTTTTGACCACAACTTTTATGTTCCAAAAACAACGGATTGTGCAAAAATAGTGCCAGTTTCTAAGCGTTTATGTTCGGAATAATCAAATTTTATGGAATCGCATGTGGTCAAAACGGATGCCGTCTATAAAAGACTGTGATTTTTATGAGGCTATTGGAGGCTTTTTCTGCGCTTTAGCTGGATATTAGCGATCTTTTTGCAATTTGTTCGTTTCTGCTGCATGAAAGTCCCAAACGCTTGAATCAAATTTTTTGTGGCGATTTGTAGTGCTTTCCAGCACTTTCCGCTCGGTATCAAATATTTTTTGACGCTCTTAAATCCGCTGTTTCCACGTGTTCCGGTCCTGACTGTGGTCAAATATGGGGTCAAAAACGCTTCCTGACCAGGGGCGGCAGGTGTCTGCCAACCCCGGCCGGGAAGCGTTTTTTCACGACTCTGGGTTTTGGGTATTGTACCTCTGCCGCAGCGGTTAAGCAAGTCTTTTATCAACAGTGAGCGTATCACTTTTTCACACGCCTATTCAAAGAATAAAAGCCTACAGCCTGCGGTCTATCTGTTCAGCAGCCACTGGATGCCTGCCGCTGTCCGTTCAATCCCCTGGGCGAAGTGATTTCCGGGATTCAGCTGGAACACCGTGTCGATGCCCTTGTTCTGGTAAAAGGTCTGAATCTCCTCTGTTTTTTCCTGAACTGTTTTCAGGACTGGATTGCGGGTCTTGGCCTCCTTGTCCCCCAGGGAGAAGTAGATGCAGTCCGGCCAGCGTTTCGGCTCGTGGGAGAAGATGTACTCCTTGAAACCAGGAAACCACAGAGAACCGGACATGCACCCTACCCTGGAGAACACATCCGTCCGATAGATGGCGTACAGAGCGAATAACCCGGCCAGCGAGTAACCAGCGATTCCGCGCCATGCTGGAGGACCGGGTAGCTCTTTCTCTACCCTGGGTATGATCTCCTCCACCAGCAGCCGCAGGTAGTCGTCTGCCCCTCCAGTGAAGGGCTCCCCGTTCTTGAACGCCGCCGGACTGTCCCAAGGGGCCATGTCCCGGTTCCAGTCCAAGTCGCTGATGGACACTAAAGTAAACGGGGAACGGCTGGCGGCCTGTGCCGCCTTAAATACTTGTTGTCCCTCATTGGAGACGGTATTGAGGTAAATCACGAGAGAAGCGGGCTCATTAGCAAAAAACACAGAGACCGCTTTACCGCCTACTGAGAATGTACACATGACGTCACCCGCTCCCCTGCCTGAACAAATTTCTGGTTCACATTACTTTCTATTTTTCTATTGTAGCGAACTAAGGCGATTTTCACAAGATCACCACGCCGCACAGGATCGTCCCGTTTATCGTACATATCTTACAGTAGAATTGTTTATTCTCGAAACCGTCCTCGTGGATGATTACCAAGAAAGGCTTGTCGAATCCTGGAATTCCAATTATACTGAAGAAAATATCATTCGAAACCAGGCAGAGGGTAAGATGACTTTTTCGATACTGCGACATGGGTAGGGAAGGAGCTTTTGCGATGACGGGAGAAAAATTTACATTAATGCAGTACCCGGTAAGTGCAATTCTGGGCCTGATTGCGGCTGAGGATTTTGTCATTCCAGAAATTCAACGTCCGTTTGTCTGGAAGCGCAGCCAGGTGAGAGATCTGATTGATTCTCTGTATCAGGGCTATCCCACAGGCTACATTATCACTTGGAAAAATCCAGATGTCCGGACAAAAGACGGCGGCCGGTCGAACGGAAAGAAAGTGCTGATCGACGGCCAGCAGCGGATCACCGCATTGATGGCAGCCATTGCCGGGCAGGAGGTTCTGGATGAGGATTTTAACCGCGACCGCATTAAGATTGCGTTCAATCCTCTGGCCTCAGATGACAGCAAACGCTTTGCCGTGCAGGATGCCTCTCACCTGAAGGACAAGAGGTGGATTCCGGACATTTCTGTGGTTTTCCGACCGGAATTTGATCCATTTGATTTCTCCATTCGCTACTGTGCGAGCAATGACAGCATTACGCCCAACGAGGTAAATCGTGCACTCAATGATCTGAAAGGCATTGCCAACCGCCAGATCGGTGTTATTGAACTAAACCATACGTTGGATATTGATGAAGTGACGGAAATCTTCATCCGCATCAACTCCAAGGGTACGGCGTTGAGCCAGTCTGACTTCGTCATGTCAAAAATGGCGTCAGACAGCGAGCACGGCGGAAACCTTATGCGGAAGGCGGTGGACTATTTCTGCCATCTGGCCGTAAAACCCGAATTTTATGCTCAACTGGTCCATGATTCAGAATTCCAGCAGTCAAAGTATGCTTCAAAAATCCAGTGGCTCGCCAAGGATTATGAAGACATCTACGACCCGGATTACGGTGATATGCTGCGGGTATCCTTCATGCATCAATTCCATCGGGGGAAGCTGGCAGACCTGGTGAGTTTGCTCTCGGGCAGAGATTTTAAGACAAAGGAGTTCCGAGAGGATATTGTCAACGACTCCTATCAGAAACTGGACCATGGCATTTTAAATTTCATGAACCAGTACAACTTTGATCAATTTGTTTTGGCGATCAAAGGCGCGGGCTTCTGTTCCAGCAAGCTGTTGAACTCGGCCATGACGATGGATTTCGCGTACACGCTCTACCTGCTTCTCCTGAATGACCCTGGCATTCCAAACGCCCAGATCAAGCGGTATGTTCAGAAGTGGTTCGTCCTGTCCACCCTTACTTCCCGCTACATTGGTTCGCCGGAATCCCAGATGGACCGCGACATGCGCAGCATGGAAGAAAAGGGGTTTCTCGCCTTCCTGGAGGAAGTGGAGGCCTCTGCGCTCTCGGATAATTTCTGGTCCGTTACGCTACCGCAGAATCTGGAGACGTCCGCTGTCAACAGCCCAGCCTTCAATGTATTTCTGGCCGCACAAATCCGTTTAAATGCAAACTCGTTCCTGATGAACGGGACAAAGGTGAGTGACTTGATTGCGATTTCCGGGGATATTCACCACATCTTTCCACGCGCCTATTTGAAAAAGAATGGCGTGGACAGTAAGACGAAATATAATCAGGTTGCCAATTACATTTACTTGGATACACAGGTCAATAAGGCAATCAGTGATTCGGCACCCTGTGATTACTTTAAAAGGGCGTTCCAGCAATGTGAATCCAAGGTGCCCTCTTTCGGAAATATCACAGATACCACCGCCTTAAAGAAAAATTTGGAGGAGAACTGTATTCCTCCGATGATCGTGGAGATGGACGCCTCGTGCTATGACGCATTTTTGGCGGAGCGGCGGAAGTTGATGGCGGATATGATGAAACGGTACTATCAAAGTTTGTAAGGCCGCTTATGAAACATCAAGTCTTTATGTTGTTGTTTGCCTACGTTGATATTGATACTATATTTGCTATAATATATGGAAGACGAGTTTCACATTTTAACATAACGGGGGAAGTATCTATGAGCGAAACCAATTCCAGTAACATCGGCTTTGAAAAGCAAATCTGGGATGCTGCCTGTGTTCTGCGGGGTAATATGGATGCCTCGGAATATAAATCTGTTGTTCTGGGCCTGATCTTTTTGAAGTACATTTCCGACCGTTTTGAGGCCAAGTACAAGGAGTTGGTTGAGGAAGGCGACGGCTTCGAGGAGGACAAGGACGAATACACAGCCGAAAACATCTTTTTCGTGCCAGAGAACGCTCGGTGGGAGGTAATTGCCGCTGCCGCCCACACGCCGGAAATCGGCACCGTGATCGACGACGCCATGCGCAGTATTGAGAAAGAGAACAAGCGGCTGAAGGATATTCTGCCCAAGAACTTTGCCCGTCCGGAGCTGGACAAGCGCCGATTGGGTGAGGTGGTCGATTTGTTCACCAATATCCAGATGATCGAGCATGGCGAGAGCAAGGATATTCTGGGCCGCACCTACGAATACTGCCTTGCCAAATTCGCGGAGCAGGAGGGGAAAAACGCAGGCGAATTTTACACCCCCTCCTGCGTGGTTCGCACGCTGGTAGAGGTTTTGCAGCCCTTCAATGGCCGCGTCTACGACCCCTGCTGCGGCTCGGGCGGGATGTTTGTCCAATCCGCGAAGTTTGTGGAGAACCACGGCGGCAACATCAACAAGATTTCTGTATTTGGACAGGACTCCAACCCCACCACCTGGAAGATGGCGCAGATGAATCTGGCCATCCGGGGGATTGAGGCAGACTTGGGCAAATTCAACGCCGACACCTTCTTCAACGACTGCCACCCCCAGCTCAAGGCTGACTATATCATGGCCAATCCGCCCTTCAACCTCTCCGGCTGGGGGCAGGAGAAGCTGCTGGACGACGTGCGCTGGAAGTACGGCACGCCGCCCGTCGGCAACGCCAACTTCGCGTGGCTTCAGCACATGATCTGGCACCTGGCGCCAAACGGCCGCATCGGCATGGTGCTGGCCAACGGCTCCCTGTCTTCCCAGTCCGGCGGCGAGGGCGAGATTCGCAAAAACATCATCGAGGACGATCTGGTGGACTGCATCGTGGCCATGCCGTCCCAGCTATTCTACACCACCCAGATTCCGGTCTCCCTCTGGTTCCTGGCCAGAAACAAAAAGCAGAAGGGCAAGACGCTCTTTATCGACGCCCGGAAAATGGGGACTATGGTGACCCGCAAGCTGCGGGAGTTGACCGACGAGGATATCCAGAAGCTCGCCTCCACCTACAACGCCTTTGTGAACGGCACCCTGGAGGATATCAAGGGGTTCTGTGCGGTGGCCACCACCCAGGATATCGCCAAGCAGGACTATATCCTCACGCCGGGGCGGTATGTGGGCATCGAGGAGCAGGAGGACGACGGCGAACCCTTCGAGGAAAAGATGGGACGGCTGACCTCCGAACTGTCCGAACTCTTTGCGAAGTCCCACGAACTGGAGGCACAGATCAAGGAGCGGCTGGGGGCGATTGGATATGAACTATAAAACCTACCCTGTCTCTGAGTTAATAGACGAGATAGCAATGGGACCGTTCGGCTCGAACATCAAAGTGGACTGCTTTGTTGATGAAGGTGTTCCTGTTCTTAACGGTAGCAACCTTGAGGGATTTGAACTAACTGAGAAGTCATTCCGCTATGTCACGGAGGAAAAAGCCGATTCTCTAAAAAAGGCCAATGCACATAAGGGCGATGTTGTTATTACTCATAGAGGCACGCTTGGACAGATTATTTACATTCCTCAGACAGCGAAAAGGGAACGCTATGTCATATCACAATCCCAATTCCGAATTAAGTGTAATGAGAATATTTTACCAGAGTATTTTGTTTACTATTTTCACACAACGATTGGTCAACACAAATTGCTAAGTAACGCTTCGCAAGTAGGTGTTCCAGCCTTGGCACGCCCTTCTTCGACCTTTCAGAAAATCGAGATTGAATTGCCCGACATTGAAACACAAAAGAAAGTTGTTAAGCTAATCGGCTCTTTGCAGAGCAAGATAAAAACAAATTCTGAGATAAACGATAATTTAGAGCAACAAGCTCAGGCTTATTTCCAAGAATTATTCGTTGATAACTCTGATCCCGCATGGACTTTGGGAACTGTTAGCGATCTCGGTGCTGTTGTAGGCGGCAGTACACCTTCAAAATCCAAACCTGAATACTACACGGAGGACGGTATTGCATGGATAACTCCGAAGGATCTGTCCATCAATAAAGCCAAGTTTATTTCTCATGGAGAAAATGACATCACAGGACTCGGCTTAAAGAATAGCAGCGCCTCTATTATGCCAGAAGGAACAGTTTTGTTTTCATCTCGTGCGCCCATAGGCTATATTGCTATTGCTTCTGGTGAGGTGACAACTAATCAAGGTTTCAAGTCTGTTGTTCCAAAACCAGAGATAGGAACAGCTTATGTCTATTATTTTCTAAAGCATAACCTTCCGGTCATTGAAGGCATGGCATCAGGCTCTACTTTCAAAGAGGTCTCAGGGAGCACCATGAAAAATGTTCCCGCGGTAATTCCAGACACCGAAACACTTGCTTGTTTTAATAATTTCTGCGCTCCTATCTTCGCTCAGCAGAGAATATTGGAAGAGCAGAATCAATCATTAGTGACTTTAAGGGACAGCCTACTTCCCAAACTTATGTCCGGCGAGATTGATGTCTCCGGCATCCAACTTTAAGCCGCTAAATTATCGTTTAAGACATAGATGGGAGGTACGGCTATGATAGATGTATCCGTTGATATTTTTGGAATCGTTATGCATTGTAATGAGAGCATCCTTGGCTTGAAAATTGGAAGTGATTACTCATTTGAAAAAATTTATTTAGATATGCTCCCTCACAAAGATAGAATAACTAACAGTCGAGGAGACCTAAATGTTGAATATGCAGACTCATGCCTTGTGGATGAAAATGGAAAATTCTTTATATGCTTAAAAAAGCACAATGTTTTCCAAATCAGCGGACCTAATATTACACCAGGTGTAGTCTATTCAATAGACGGTCCAATGGCATGCGAACAACTAACCCCATACCAAGAACATGAAATGGCGTATCTATATGAAGTGTTCTCTTTGCTCCATCTTTTTCAAGATGGTAATATTGGATTTTATGAGGTTTTCTTCGACTTCACCTATAAAACACTGGGTATCATGAACAATACAGTTCATTATAGCAACCAAAGTAGAAGTAGAAACATTGTTGATGGCAGAAAATATATTTTGTCTGAACAAGCAATAATTGAATGCAGTAAGTTCCTTACTGATTCTATAGGCACTCCCTTTAGTATTCTAAAGCCCAGCATTGATGAATTTATATGGGGAATAGAGCAACTCGATATCGCTACAGGTTTTGAGCAATATACAACTGCACTTGAAATGACATTACTTGAAAAAGATGCTCAAAACAAAAAGAAAATGCTTGCAAACAGAGTTGCTATTCTAACGGGAACAACTTCGGCTGATATAATACGAATTTACTCCAATATGCTTAATTACTATCGTTTCCGATCAGAGTCGCTTCATGAAGGTCATGGAGGTAATATTTCAACAGCTGAGCTACATAGTCTCGAAGAATATACGCGTAATGTATTGAAAAAATGTTTGTGTCGTTGCAAGAATAGCATCACTACTAATACGACAGTGACTTGGAACGAAATCAAGAGCGAATTAATTAACGATTTAAAGAATGCGGTAACTGCCGCTAAAACTGCGGGCATTCTTCCTGCGTGAATAAGATCTTTATGCCTCTCACCAGTGGCGAGAGTAGATTTTAGAAGAACTGCCACTGTTGTCGTTCTCCATATTGACAGGAGGTACGACTATGAAAGAGAGACTGATACGCGAAATCCAGCAACAGATGCTACCTTATCTCAATAACGAGCAAATGCTTCAGCTCCGGGAAACTTTGGAGCATTCCTTATATGGATTCACGATCTGTGAAAATACGGAAGTCAAGCCGGACAAGCCATACGATGCTGTAGCATCGTTTATCACGGCCAAGCGGACGGAGGGCTGCTCTGAAAAGACCTTATCCTATTACAGAAAAACCATCATGACCATGTTGACGACCATTGACAGGCCCCCACAGCAGATCGTGACGGATGATCTGCGCCGGTATTTGACAGATTATCAAAAGGATCGCGGTTCCAGCAAAGTGACCATTGACAACATCCGGCGCATTTTGTCCAGTTTCTTTTCCTGGCTGGAGGATGAAGACTATATCGTCAAAAGTCCTATCCGTCGTATCCATAAGGTCAAAACGGCCAAAGTAATCAAAGATACTTATACCGATGAGGCACTGGAACTTATGCGGGATCACTGCACCACAGAAAGAGATTTAGCAATCATTGATCTCTTGTCATCATCAGGAATGCGTGTTGGGGAACTGGTCACATTGAACCGTGAGGACATCAACTTTACCGAACGGGAATGCGTGGTTTTGGGCAAGGGTAACAAGGAGCGTCTGGTCTACTTTGATGCCAGGACGAAGATCCATTTGCAAAATTACGTGGAAGCACGGCGAGATGATAATCCCGCGTTGTTCGTCTCCCTTCGGGCTCCCTATAGACGATTGCAAATTGGCGGCGTGGAAACGCGGCTACGGGAGCTTGGCAGGAAATTACATATTCCGAAAGTCCACCCACACAAATTCAGAAGGACAATGGCAACAACTGCCATAGACAAAGGAATGCCCATCGAGCAGGTCCAGCAGCTCTTGGGGCATCAGAAGATTGACACCACCATGCACTATGCAATGGTGAAACAACAAAATGTGAAGCTGGCACATAGAAAATACATCGGATAGGATGATGAAAAGATGACATCTTGGCATATGGGTGAACTGGGTGAATTTATAACTCTTAAAAGAGGATATGACTTGCCTCAACAAAAGCGAAAAGCCGGTTGTGTCCCCATTTTTTCTTCATCTGGAATCAGCGGAACAAATGATACGGCAATGGTCAAAGCTCCCGGAGTGATAACCGGGAGGTATGGAACTATTGGTCGAGTATTTTGGGCGAACGAAGATTTCTGGCCTTTGAATACAACTCTTTATGTTGAGGACTTTCATGGGAACTATCCTCTGTTCGTTTATTATTTTTTGAAGACCTTGGGGTGGGAAAAGTTTACCTCTGCAAGTGCGGTTCCCGGGATTAACCGTAATACGGTCCACAAAGAAATCGTCTGTTTACCAGACATTGCATCGCAAAGAAGAATAGCCTTGCTACTGAAGACGGTGGATGACAAAATTGAAGTTAATGAAAAAATAAACGATAATTTAGCGGCTTAGAGCTGGATGTCAGACACATCTATCTCACCAGACATGAGTTTTGGCAAAAGGGCATCTCTTAGAGTTGCAAGCCGCAAGGTTTCGATACTGTTACTTAATATGGCCTGATACATTGGTTCGGCAATATGGAGAAACTTCTTAGCACCATCAGCAGATAACTTCATGATTTCTTCTGACTCGAAATCTCTGGTTGTAATTGCGTCAAACACGGCTCCACTTGCCTTGTGTTTTAATCTATCGACGGCTTTAAGCGTATAGAAATAAACAAGAAGCTGGTGTGTGTCTTTACCGACAAGGGCATAGCAAGACTGATTCATCGCCATAGGTGCGCCAGACATACCAACCTTTCCAACTGTCCCTCTTGCTGTCACAAAGACAGTATTCACGGGATAGAGACGGCTGTTACAGTGAGCCAGTCCATCCTCCGTGATTGTCTTCTCAGTTGAAAGCGTATAAGGTGATCCAACATCTTTAGGTGTAAAGAAAGGTATACTACCATTCCAATATGGGCTTTCACTGGTTTTAGGAGTTCCTCCGCCGAGAACTTGAACGATTTCGGTGAATCGCACTTCGGTAACAGCTTGTTGGTAACAGTCGTCAAACAGCGCGGCAGCTTGTTGCTGTAAATTATCGTTTTTATTAGGGGGGCTATTCAGTGAAAGTGCGTCCAGAAGAAAAACAAGCAATGGAATTATTAAGCCGGTGTGTTTATACTGATAAGAAATTATTCTTAGACGATAAGCCTGACATCCAAAGCGAAGATTTGTCAGTTGGGATAGAGCATCGATATATCACCACTCCAAGTGCTGAGATGCAGGCAAAGTTTTCTGATGAGTATCTTAAAGGACCTTTACATATTAAAGATGCTCGAAATATACAAAAGAAAGTTTTTCCAAAATCCGATTTTGGTTTTGTTGTTGATGATAAAGGTTATGTAAATGCGGTAATAGGAAATCTATCTTCCAAAAGAGAAAATTGGAAGACAAATCTATTTAAAACTGCTTACATTGATAAAATGAAAAAGTTAAATGGAAATGGGTACAAGTCTTTCCTCTGGTATGATGTATTCTTCACTCTTGATAAATACTGGGTTTTAGAAGACGAACTCCCCCATATGTCTCAAGTAGCTAAAAAAATTAATTCCGATACTTTCTGGAAAAGGGCCTTTAAGAATATCTTTCTTCTAACGCCAAGTTGTTTATGGATGATAAATCCAGAGTCTGGGAAGTTTGAAAAAATAAGAATACCGCCACAATAAGGAGAAGATATTTATGCCCTTCACCGAATCGAATTACGAAAACGCGATTCTCAATCTGTTCACCGATGTGTTGGGCTACTCCTACGCCTACGGCCCGGACATCGACCGGGACTACCATGACCCACTCTATGAGGAATTGCTACTCTCCGCCTTGCAACGCATTAACCCGGGACTCCCCATGGAGGCGCTGAATGAGGCCGTCTACAAAATCAAGAACTTTGAGACCGGCACCCTGCTCCAGAAAAACATGACCTTTACGGACTATATGCAATCTGGTGTGCCCGTCAAATATTTTGTGAACGGCGAGGAACGCTCCGCCCTGGTCTACCTCATCGATTTCCGTACCCCGGCCAATAACGATTTTACCGTGGTCAATCAGTGGACCATCGTGGAGAACTCTGAGAAGCGCCCAGATGTGATCCTGTTTGTCAACGGCCTGCCGCTGGTGGTGGTGGAGCTGAAGTCCCCCTCCCGGGAGGAGACCGATGCCTCGGCCGCCTACCGGCAGCTACGCAACTATATGTATGAGATTCCGTCCCTGTTTATCTACAACCAGGTCTGTGTCATGAGCGACCTGACCACCTCCAAGGCGGGTACCATCACCTCCGGCGAGGATCGCTTCATGGAGTGGAAAACCAAGGACGGTAGCTATGAGAACACCCAGTACGCCCAATTTGACACCTTTTTCGAGGGTATGTTTGAAAAGGGGCGGTTTCTGGACATTCTGAAGAACTTCATCTGTTTCAATGTAGACGGGCAAAACACGTTCAAGGTGCTGGCGGCGTACCATCAGTATTTCGCAGTGAAGAAAGCAATTGAATCCACCAAGCATGCCACCGTGACCGACGGCAAGGGCGGCGTGTTCTGGCACACCCAGGGCAGCGGCAAGTCTCTGTCCATGGTCTTTTATGCCCACTACTTGCAGGAGGCGCTTGAGAGCCCCACCATCGTAGTCATCACCGACCGCAACGACCTGGACAACCAGCTTTACGGCCAGTTCTCTCGGTGCAAGGACTTCCTGCGCCAGACGCCCCAGCAGGCTGAGAGCCGGCAGAATTTGAAAGAGTTGCTGGCAGGTCGACAGGCAAACGGTATTATCTTCACCACCATGCAAAAATTCGAGGAAATTGGCGAGCCCCTGTCTGAGCGGCGCAACATCGTGGTCATGGCGGACGAGGCCCACCGGGGACAGTACGGCCTGACGGAGAAGGTGGTCACCAGGCAGAACGAGAAAGGTGAGCTGGAGGTCCACACCTCCATCGGCACCGCCCGCATCATCCGGGACAGCTTGCCTAACGCGACATATATCGGGTTTACCGGCACTCCCATCTCCTCCAAAGACCGCAGCACACGGGAAGTGTTTGGCGATTACATCGACATTTACGATATGACCCAGGCAGTGGAGGACGGGGCCACCCGGCCAGTTTACTACGAGAGCCGCGTCATCCACCTGAAGCTGGATGAGAATACCCTGCGCCTAATCGACCAGGAATACGACCTGATGGCTGAGAATGCGGACCCCTATGTCATCGAGAAAAGCAAAAAGGAACTGGGTCAGATGGAGGCCATCCTGGGTGCGGACGAAACCATCGATTCCCTGGTCTGCGACATCCTGGATCACTATGAGAATTACCGGGCGGATCTGCTGACCGGAAAGGCAATGATCGTGGCCTACTCCCGTCCAATTGCCATGAAAATTTACCGTCGTATCTTAGAATTGCGCCCGGCCTGGACAGAGAAGGTTGCGGTGGTCATGACCCAGGGCAACAACGACCCAGAGGAATGGCGACAGATCATCGGCAACAAGGCGCACAAGGACGACCTGGCCCGGAAATTCAAGGACAACGACTCTCCCTTGAAAATCGCCATTGTGGTTGATATGTGGCTGACTGGTTTCGATGTGCCATCCCTTGCCACCATGTATGTGTATAAGCCCATGTCCGGTCACAATTTGATGCAAGCCATCGCACGGGTGAACCGCGTCTTCCGCGATAAAGAGGGCGGGCTGGTGGTTGATTATGTAGGAATTGCCTCGGCCTTAAAAACGGCCATGAATGACTATACTGTCCGCGACAAGAAAAACTACGGCGATCCTGATGTTGGAAAGGCCGCCTATCCCAAGTTTCTGGAAAAGCTGGAGGTCTGCCGCGATCTGTTCCACGGCTTTGACTACGCCAGCTTCTTGACCGGGAACGATTTGGAGAAAGCGAGGATAATCAGCGGCGGCGTCAATTTCCTGCTGGGGAAGTCGGTTGCGGAGCATGAGCTGCCAGATGCCGAAAAGACACAAACTGTCTACATCAAAGAGGCGCTCTTGCTCAAACAGGCCCTGTCCCTGTGCAGCAGTATGGTAAACCCACAGACCTGTTTTGAAGCGGCTTATTTTGAGGCGGTGCGGACGATGCTCGTCCGCTTGACCACTGACGGTGCAGGGAAGAAGTTCACCTTGCCGGAGGTCAACGAGCGGATCAACGAACTGCTGAAGCACAGCATAAAAAGCGAGGGTGTCATCAATCTCTTTTCCAATGTCGGCACGGAGTTTTCCCTCTTTGACCCGAAGTTTCTCGAAGAAGTTGCCAATATGAAAGAGAAGAACCTCGCGGTTGAACTTTTGAAAAAGCTGATTTCTGAACAGGTAACCGTCTATCGAAAAACTAATCTTGTGAAGTCACAGAAGTTTTCGGAGATCATCCAGTCTACTATGAATCGCTATTTGAATGGGATGTTGACCAACGAAGAAGTCATTCAAGAACTTTTAAAATTGGCTAAGGAGATTGCTGATGCCAACGCAGAGGGCGAAAAGCTGGGACTGACCGCCGAGGAACTTGCCTTCTATGACGCACTGACAAAGCCCCAGGCCATCAAGGATTTTTATGAGCATGACGAATTGATTGCCATCACCAAGGAACTGACCGATTTGTTGCGCAAGAATCGGACAATTGATTGGCAGAAGAAAGAAAGTGCCAGAGCCGGCATGCGGAGGCTGGTCAAGCGGCTGCTCAAAAAGCACAAGTATCCGCCGGAAGGTATGGAGGATGCGGTGCAAACCGTGATGAGCCAGTGCGAGATGTGGAGCGATCAATTGGACATGTAGATTGTATTTAGATTCTCCAGTTACTATGGCCGAAGCAGTAAAACAGCTAACAGAGGCAACTCTCCAGCCTTCAAAATATTAACTACGGCCAATCACAAGCAGAAATCGGCAAAAACGTGGGAAGGAGGTTTGCGATGGATAGCAGAAAATATATGCTTCTGGTCAATGGCCAGGATAAGACCGACTCCGTCGCCAGCTTCCATTTTCAGGACGGTATGTGCGAGGTGATCTATGCCAATTCCCCAAAGGCCTATCACTACCGTGCCGAAAAAGTACAGCTTCTGAAGGTAGAAAGCCGGATTAATCCCTCAGATTTCATCATTACTGTTGATGGTGATATCATTCAGCAAGTAGATGAGATCCTGGATTTTGGTCCGTTTTACCGTTTTCTGCGAACAGGAAAAAAGGCCCTTACATACCCAAAAGGCCGAGTGGAACTCCAGGAAAACTGCCTGACGAACCAGAAGCAAGCGGACGTTTTTGAATACTTCAAAGAAACAGCAGCGGCGGTCAGCCTGGTAGCCGAAGGTGGTCTCAACATACTGAGTGCCCAGTATGAGCGGATCAAAAGTGTCAGCGACGTAACCGTGCTGTCCTATTATTTAGATTCTTCCAAGAAACCCACAGTGCGGGCGCTCCCTGAGGCAGTCATCTACCCCTTCGGCCTGAACCAAAGCCAGAAAACAGCAGTGGAGAATGCCCTTTCCTCCCAGGTCAGCATCATTCAGGGACCTCCCGGTACCGGAAAAACACAGACCATTCTGAATATCATCTCCAATGCGGTTCGAAATGGTCAGACGGTAGCTGTTGTCTCCAATAATAACTCCGCCACTTTGAATGTGGCGGAAAAATTGGAGAAGAAGGGGCTCTCGTTTCTGACTGCTTTTCTGGGGAGTCGTTCCAATAAGGAGCATTTTCTGGAGACACAGACTGGACAATATCCTGACATGTCGGCTTGGGTTATGGAGCCGGAGGAGAAATCGCAGTTGGATCAAGAGGTGACCGTCCTCTCTAAAGAACTCGGTGAGATGCTCAATGCGAAGAACCGCATTGCTGCCATTGAACAGGAACTCCTCCAACTGACGCCGGAACAACACTATTTTAGTGAGTACTACAACACCTATGCCCAGGCACCAAAGGATGAGGTGAAGGGCCTCTCCTCCCAAAAGATCTTATCCCTGTGGTTAGAGTACGAGCAGCATGCCCAGCAGGAGAGTAAATTGGGCCTGCTCCAAAAGATATCCATTCTCTTTCGCTTCAATCGCAGTGCGCTGAAAGTGTTCCTCCAGACGTCAGAACTGGTGATTCCATACCTCCAGCGGCAATTCTATGTGGTACGCCGACAAGAATTGGCGGAAGAGCAGGCTCAACTGGAGAGGAAACTTGTGCAATATGCATTTGACGAAAAGATGGCGGAACTGACGGAAAAGTCTCTGCGGTTGTTCCGGGCGGAGCTGAGTGAAAAATTCCATTGGCAGGAGCCACGTCAATGCTTTGAGATGCGGGATTTCCGCGGAAAGTCCAGGGAATTTAATCGGGAGTATCCAGTGATCTTAAGTACGACCTACTCCATTAAAGGCACACTAAGTTTTGAGCATATTTATGACTACCTGATCGTGGACGAGGCATCCCAGGTAGACCTGGCCACTGGTGTACTGGCTTTTGCCTGTGCTCGCAACATCGTCATTGTGGGAGATCTCCAGCAGCTTCCCAATGTGCTGGACAGCAAAAACTTCCAGGACAGCGAGGCAGTCTGGTCGCGGTATTCTCTCCCAGAGACCTATCATTTCTCTGCTCACAGTCTACTCTCCTCTGCCATTGCCACATGGCCGGAGGCTCCCACGGTTCTCCTGCGGGAACACTATCGCTGCCATCCCAAAATCATCAATTTCTGCAACCAGAAATTCTACGGTGGGAAGCTCATCGTCATGACAGAGGACCATGAAGAGCCGGATGTTCTGACCATGTATCGGACAGCGCCTGGCAACCACGCCCGTGGTCATTTGAACCAAAGACAGATCGACGTGATCCGGCAGGAGGTGCTTCCAAGTCTGGCGAGACAAGGGTATGGGAGTATCGGCATCATTACACCATACAGAGATCAGGTGGCGGCAATTCAAACACAGCTGGGCAAGGACCTGGAAGTGGCTACCGTCCATAAGTTCCAGGGCCGGGAAAAGGACACCATCATTCTCACCTCGGTGGATAATGTTATTACCGACTTTGTGGATGACCCCAGAATGCTGAATGTGGCGGTATCTCGGGCTGTCAAATCTCTAACTGTTATCACCTCTCAGGATCCACAAAATGATCGGACTAACTACGGTGATCTGGCCCGCTATATCGAGTACAACAACTGTGCGGTGATTGAGAGTTCGGTCTACTCCGTTTTTGACTTGCTCTATCAGGGGTACGCCGAGCAACGGCGGGCTTTTCTGAAAAAGCATGGGCGAGTTTCGGAATATGACTCGGAAAATCTTCTCTATGCTGTGATCCAGGATGTTCTCCAGAAGGAAGAGTTTTCTTTTGTGGACTGTGCAGTCCATGTGTCGTTGGTCAATCTGGTGAAAGACTACTCCATGTTGACAGAGGAGGAAACCGCATACGCCCGCAATCCCCTGACCCATGTGGACTTTCTCTTGTTCCGCAGGATGGACAAGTCTCCTCTGCTGGCAGTAGAGGTAGATGGAGTCGCGTTTCACGCTGCAGGAAGCACCCAGGCAGACAGAGATGAAAAGAAAAACCGGATTTTTGAACTATGCGGTATTCCGCTACTGCGGCTCCGGACAGATGAAAGCGGAGAGAAAGAACGGCTTGAACGGGAGCTGAGAGCAACGATCTCCATAGGGCAATGAGTCTATCGAAGCTCCCCCGATATCACGCAGAGAAGAGGAAATACCAAATGAACGTCATCTGTTTTGGCGACTCCAACACCTACGGCTACGATCCCCGCTCCTATCTGGGCGGCCGCTATGATCCGGACAGCCGGTGGGTGGACATCCTGGCTATGGAGACCGGGTGGTCAATCTCCAACATGGGTCAGAACGGCCGGGAGATCCCTTCTGCTGCTCTTGCTTTCCCTGCTGACACCGATCTGCTGATCGTCATGCTGGGGACCAACGACCTGCTCCAAGGCAGAAGCCCGGAACAGGCCGCCGTGAGTCTGAAACGGTTTCTCTCCGGCATATCCCTGGATCGAAGCAAGATTTTGCTGATTGCCCCGCCGCCGATGACCCTGGGAGCGTGGGTGCCCAGCCCGCAGCTTATTGACGATTCCCATACCTTTGCCCAGCTCTGTCAGGCCCTGACGGAGCAACTGGGCACTCGCTTTGCCGATGCCGTGAAGTGGGACATCCCCTTGGCCTACGACGGCGTCCACTTTACGGAGCAGGGGCACAGAGCCTTTGCCGCCGGACTTCTGGAGGTGGTCAAATGAAACAGATCCTGCCTATACTCTTATCTTTTCTGCTGTTGACTGGGTGCAGTGGAAACTCTGCGGATGGCTACCAGCAGATCACCCAGGAGGAGGCCAAAGAGATGATGGACACCCAGGAAGTCATCATCCTGGATGTGCGGGAGCAGGACGAGTACGACAGCGGCCACATCCCCGGCGCAGTGTTGTTGCCAGTGGGAAGCATCGACGAAGACACCGCCACCGAGGTGATCCCCGAAAAGGATTCCACCGTTCTGGTCTACTGCCGCAGTGGGAACCGCAGCAAGACGGCATCCTCTGCTCTGGCAGAACTGGGCTACACCAACATCTACGAATTCGGCGGCATCAGCACCTGGCCCTATGAGACGGAGTCATAGACTCGGAAATAGAGAGTCTAAGCACATATGACCCCATCAAAAACTGCATCGCCGAGTCAAAGAATACAAGGGACTGGCCTCCGGCCAGTCCCTTTCTCCGTTTTGAAACAGGCCGCTATCAGAGCGGCACCTTTGCGTTCTTCAGCCAATCCTGGAACTCCTCCAGGGTGATGACCTCCCGGTCGCATTTCTTTTTCATCTCTCTGGCCTGTTCGCTCCAGGCGTAGAACTGCTCGTCGGTGATACGGCCGGCCTTGATCCAGGCAAAGCGTTTCTTGTACTCCTTGCGGTAGGCCTTGAACACCGGATCGTCAGACTGTTTCTTGGTCCACTGCTGGAAGGCCCCGGCCTCCCGGCAGGTCTGCTGGCCGGAGGCCACCGGGCGCTCACAGTACTCCGCGCTGACCCGGCCGGTCTGTGGGAACCAGCGTCCGCAGTTCTTGCACCGCCGGACGGTAATCCCACGCTCCACACAGCTTCGCAGGGAGTAGTCGATCATGTCCGAAATGTGGAGGGGATACAGAACCGGCGAGCAGCGCCCCGGCTCCACCGGCTCAAAACTGAGGGGAATGGGCCGGAAGGTGAACAGAGACGGGTCCTTGGGCGCATCGTAGAGATAGTGGGCCGATGCCTGCCGCTGGGGATCCCGCCCCGCCTTGTCCACATCCAAGACGAGATCAAAGAAACGCTGTACCTGCTGCTGATACAGAGGGAGCTGCTTCGGAAGGCCCTGTAGCTCCTCCAGCATCTCCTGATCCTCCCTGCTCCCCCGGTCCTGGGTGATCCCCATGCGTCCAAACCGCTCAAACCAGCGCACATACAGAAGATGCAGGTAGATGTGCCGGCTCCCAAGGTCACCCAGATCCATCAAGGTACGGACCCCAGCATCTCTATCATCCCTGTCGATCAGAAGGGACCAATTCTCATAAGCCCGCCGCAGCAGGGGCTCCAGCTCCTTACAGTCCATCTCCAGAAAAGACAGCAGGCTCTCCAGGAACGGGAATTCCTTGTAGGTTGAGGGAACGCCCTGAACCCCGTGGCTATCAAATTGGAAAACCTCTTTTTTCTCAGAGAAGTACATCTTGGCATACCACATGTCGGCGCCCTCCAAAATAGACAATCACAAATTATTTTTAAGATAGTCTTGACAGCAGCTGGAAATCATGTTACGATACAGTTGAAAAGGAGCTGTCAAAATAATCTTACCATAGTCTAACACCAGAAAATCCGATTGTCAACGGGAAACTGGTTCCAAACATTCGGAACGGCACCTTGAAAAACGAATACCCATCACCAGAGACGATACTCTCCGGGGAAGCAGCGCCAGGACGTTGTCGCAGAGCACCGACAATTGAGCGTGCCAAGGGGAAGAAAACGCTGTGTTGGTCAAACAAGGCCGCAGGGCAGGAACGGGTATGGTGCATGGCCAGACAGATCCAAAAAGACAGCTCCTGCAAAAAAAGCCGCCGAACTGCTGCAACAGTTCAGCGGCCTGCCGCGTTTCGGAAAACACAGCCTGATCTGTGTCCCAGTCTAACCGAGAGACCTCCGAAACGCAAGAAATTTTTTCTCTGAATTTGAAACACCGGAGGTACTAAGCATTGAAACTGTCTGTCTACAAGTCCTACGACGATCTGCCCCTGTTCCTCAACGCCAGGATGGTGGCGCAGGTACTGGGCGTGTCCATCTCCACCGCCTACGAGCTGCTCAACGATCCCGGTTTCCCCACGCTGCGTGTGGGGAGCCGTATGGTAGTTCCGAAAGAGAAATTCATCCAGTGGGCGGAGGGACAGTCGGGAGGTGCGAAATGAGAAAACAGCACTGGCCCAAGCGGGACCCCATCAAGAACTACTTCCCCCTCCCCAACGAGATCTTCTCCCTGGGACTGTCTGCCGGGGCGATCGCGGTCTACGGATTTCTCCTCCACCGGGAGGACCGGAGGACCTACCAGTGCGTGGCCAGCTACCGGACCATCGGAGAGGCGGTGGGGATGAGCGTCAACACGGTGCGCAAGTATGTGACCGAGCTGGAGGACCGGGGTCTGATCCGGACGGAGCGCACCACCGTCACCACCCGGGACGGCCGCACCCTCAACGGCTGTCTGCGTTACTACATCCTGCCCATCCAGATGTCCATCGAACAGTTCTATGAGCGACAGCTCCACGCAGCTGACCTGGCGCTGGAACGACAGAGAGCGGAACAACGCATGGCGGCGCTGAAGAGAAAGGAGTGTGCATCCGGATGCTGATGCAGATGATCGACTGCATGATCGAGCAGGACCCGTCTCTGTCAGCACGGCGCACCATAGACATGCGGCGGTACATTGTCAATCGGTGGAGCCGTACGCACGAAGATCCTATCGACGAAGATGCGGTAGCTCTGTTCCTCTGCGATGAGAACCGCGGAACCCTGACAGATGAACAGAGGAACTTTGCGAGAGAGTGCCGTGAGGAGATCAAGGCCTGCTATCGAAATGCGGTGTTCCAGATGTTTCAGTGCGGCGAGATGATGCGCCGGCATCGGGTGTCCGGCCCGGAGGAATACTGCCGAATCTTTCTGCCGCAGCACGCCGTTCCCTGCAGCAAGCAACTCTCCCCGTGTAACGGCCTGTGAGGGGCTGTGTGCCCTCTTTGGGGGCAGGGCAGAGTCCCTGCCCCACCTGGGGCTTTCAAGGCGGATTTGGCCCAATTTCGGGTCAGGCTTCGGGACGGGGGCCACGGGGGGACGAAGAGCAGGAGAAAGCCCTGGCGCTTTTGTTGCGCCTGGGCGGTCACTTCCGCCCGCAGTGCGGGCGGTTTCCGGGGTTGGAGTTGGCGCTGTTCCGACTAACCCGATTTGAGATTGGCGCTGTTTTTTCTCAAAAGCCGCCTGAATCCCCGTTGTGACAGGCTTTCGGGCGGCGCTGATGCAATAAGGAGAGGATTTTGAATTTGAAAAAGGAAAATAAGAAACATTCCGTCTGGCTCAGTGAATCCGCCTGGGCCGAGGTGGAATCGCGCTACCGGCGAGATAACTGCTCCACCAGAAACGAATTTATTGAGAAGGCCATTCGGTTCTATTCCGGTTACCTTGACGCGGAGTCTGCCGATGCTTACCTGCCCCGGGTCCTCGCCGATGTGCTGGAAGGCAAGCTGAATGCATTCGGTAAACGGATGGGACACCTGCTGTTCAAGCTGTCGGTGGATCAAAACCTCATGGGGAATATCCTGGCCGCCGACATAGAGATTGACCCGGATCAGCTGCGAAAGGCCCGCGTCCGCTGTGTCAAAGAGGTAAAGGAGACCAACGGTGAGATCAGTTTCGAAGACACGGTCCGTTACCAAAAGGGGGCTGAGTGATGCCGGGACTGATCCAGAAGTCGGGCTACATCAAGCCGGGAAACGGCGGCGGACACTACGCCCAGTACATTGCCACCCGGGAGGGTGTGGAGCTGATCGAGGCTCCATCCCCCTCCCACGACGGCGGCGGCTACCTGGAATATATGGCCCAGCGTCCCCGCTCCCACGGCCTGTTCTCTGCCGACGGTCCCGCCGATCTGGAGAAAACCATGGAGGAGATCAACGGGCATATCGGGCCGGTGTGGACCTTCGTATACTCCCTGAAGCGGGAGGACGCCCACCGGCTGGGTTACGAAAACAGCGAGAGCTGGCGGAAACTCCTGCTGGCCCACCAGACAGAACTGGCTCAGGCCATGAAAATTTCCCCGAACAATTTCCGCTGGTGTGCTGCCTTCCACGACGAAAAACACCACCCCCACATCCACATGATGGTCTGGTCGGCGGACCCCAAGCAGGGGTATCTCACGGAAAAAGGGATCGAACAAATGCGCTCCCAGCTGTCCAATGAGATCTTCCGGGACGAGCTGCTGTCTCTCTACCAGAAAAAAGATCTGTCCTACAGCCAAGTGCGGGATGCGGCGATGGAGGCCATGGGGCGGCTCATTCGGGAGATGGAGACAGGCCTGTGCCACAGTCCGGTCATCGCGGAGCAGATGGAGACGCTGGCCGGGATGCTGGAGAACCACAAGGGCAAAAAGGTCTACGGCTACCTGAAAAAGCCGGTGAAGGCGCAGGTGGACGCTATCGTGGACGAACTGGCCAAAGTTCCCGAGGTGGCGGAGTGCTACGAACAGTGGAATCAGCTTCGGGACGAGCTGGAACGTTACTACAAGGACGCCCCCAGAGAACACCTGCCCCTCTCCCGGCAGAAGGAGTTCAAAGCCATCAAGAACATGGTCATCGGGGAGGCGGAGCGGCTCCGGCTCGGTACGTTTACCTTCGAGGACGCCCGCATGAGAGATGAAGTGGATGAGGACCAGGATGCGGTGTACTTCGCCTGGGACTCCGACTGGCAGATGACCGAGGCCTACCAGAGTGCCAAGGAGGTACTGGAGGAGTACGAAAATCCAGAGGAGGAAAAAGCGGAGCAGGTGCAGGTGCTGGAACAGCTCTGGCAGAGAGGGTTCTCCCTGGCCGCCTACCAGCTGGGCAAGTGCTGGCGGGACGGGCGGGGCGTTCTCCCCGATGACCAGCAGGCGGAACTGTGGTTCCGGCGGGCGGCGGACGCGGGATATGACTTCGCTCAGTACGCACTGGGAAAGTTCCTGCAAAGCCAAAAGAGAACGGATGAGGCGGTATCCTGGTATGAAAAAGCGGCGGCGCAGGGGAACTCCTGCGCCGCCTACCGCCTGGGAAAGCTGTATCTGGAGGGGAAAGATGTCCCGAAAGATGTGCCAAAGGCGGTCGCCTATCTCACCGACTCCGCCGAACACGGGAACCAGTATGCCCAGTATGTTCTTGGGAAGCTATACCTCGCCGGGCAGGATGTTCGGCAGGATCGGGGGCGGGCCTGGGAATATTTCTGCCAGTCGGCCAGCCAAGGAAACGAGTACGCCGACTTCTTTCTGGAGCACTTCGATCAGGCGCGCAGGCCCAATGTGTTCCTGGCGGCCACCCGGCTGCTCCACCATCTGAGTCAGATCTTTCGTGACAACTCGGTACCCCCCGCCGCCCCGGTGGGACAGCGGGTGGACCGAAAGCTGCGGCGGAAAATCCAGGAAAAGAAGATCGCCATGGGTCACAAGCCGGATGACCATGAGGAAGCTCCCCGGCAGGACATGGGCGGCATGACCATGGGGTGGTAGCAATCACCAACGAAACCGCAGTAAAAAATGCCGTTGAATTTTACAGCAGATCGAGGTATACTAAGGGCAAGAAAGGGGCTGAATACCATGCCGAACATCAAACCCATCTCTGATCTGCGTAATTACACGGAGGTCCTGCGTGACGTGGCAGTGGGCGCACCGGTTTTTCTGACGAAGAATGGCCGGGGACGCTACGCCATCGTGGACATGCAGGACTATGAGCGGACACAGGCCACCCTCCGGCTGATGAACGAGCTGGCCAAGGGCCGCAAGTCCGGGGAAGAGAAGGGCTGGTTGACGCTGGAGGCCGTAGAGGAACATCTCGGAATCGCAGATGAATAACCTGCATTTATCCGACGAGGCGCAGGCTGATTTGGCCGGGATCAAGTCCTATATCGCAAAGAATTTGGAAAATCCCAGCGCGGCGATCTCCACGGTACGGAACATCACAAAGGACATCCGCAGATTGCGGGAGCACAGTCTGATTGGTGCGTCCCTGTCCTCGATTGCCGATGTCGAGAGTGATTATCGTTTCCTTGTGACCGGCAGTTACCTCACTTTTTACCGAGTTCTTGACAACGATGTCTATGTGGATCGTGTGCTCTACGGCCGCCGGGATTATCTTCGCATCCTCTTTGGAGATGTGCAGGACGACGAAACAAACGAATAGAGACAATCTTCTCCATAGGGAGAAACGATTTGTCACCGGAACCGTCTGCAGAGATGCAGGCGGTTTTTTCTATGGCAGGCATATCAAAATCTGGACCGCAATACAAAGATAAAATCCTGCCCGCAGATGATAACTTTCTGAAAATAGTTGCGGTTGGGGGTGGCTATTGGGCGGAAGTTCGGGTATTGTGTGTTGCTGACAAAGGAGGCGGCACACATGCGAGACACACTGGAAAATCTGTACTTTGGAAACATCACCCCCAACGATCAGATCGTCAAATCGGGGACTGCACTGAAAAAGGCCATGGAACAGTCGGCGGAGTGCGAGGAGAAACTCACCGCTCTGCTGGAGGACAAGGAAAAAACATTGCTGCTCCGGCTCATCAACGCGGAGAATGAGATCGGCAGCACCATGGCCCTGGAGAACTTCATCCTGGGTTTCCGCCTGGGGGTCCGCATGATCCTGGAGGCCCTGGACGAGGATGACGGCTGTCTGATCGACCCAAACAAGGAGGGATAGCCTATGGCAAAACGCAGGCCGTCCGGCGACGGCATGGTCCGAAAGCGGGAGGACGGCCGCTGGGAGGGCCGCATCGTGGTGGGCCACAAGCAAAACGGCGAGCCCATCTTCCGGTATGTCCTGGCAAAGACCCAGAAGGAACTGCTGGACAAGCTCCACCGGGACCTGGAGGCCTTTCAGGACGTGGAGCTCACCGAGGACAGCCGCATGACTCTGGGCGAGTGGCTGGACCGGTGGATGGAGGACTACGGCGCGGCCACCCTGCGGCCCAACACCCTGCGCAGCTACGAGCAGTTCATCCGGTGCTACATCAAGCCCTATCTGGGGGATAAAATCGTCTCCCGGGTGACCCGCATGGACATCCAGAAGCTGTACCGAAAGCTGAAACACGAGGGCCGGGTCCGCGAACACCCGGAACACGGGCACGAACTGTCGGACACCATGGTGCTCCGCATCCACGCCATGCTCCACCGGTGCCTGAAGGACGCGGAGGCGGCCCATGTGATCGCCCGGAACCCCACCGACGGGGCCGTGGTGCCCAAGGCCAGCCATAAGCCCAAGCAGATCCTCACAAAGGAGCAGATGGACACCTTCCTGGCGGCGGTGGACCGCAACGAGATCTGGCGGGACTTCTTCTACACGGAGCTGACCACCGGCCTGCGCCGGGGCGAGATCTGCGGCCTCATGTGGCAGGACTTCGACGAGAAGGCCGGGACGCTGAAGGTCCTTCGGTCGGTGAACGTCCCCAAGGCCGGGGAGCTGGAGATCGGCGAAACGAAGACCAGCCAGGGCCGGCGGACCATCCGTCTGCCGCCCAGCACCGTCCAGCGGCTGAAGGAGCGGAAACAGCACGCCGTCAGTCAGTGGATCTTCCCGGAACCGCTGGCCCCGGAGAAGCCGGTACGCCCCAGTGCCGCCTACTACTGGATGAAGCGAATTTTGAGAGAGGCCGACCTGCCTGCGATCAGGTTCCATGATTTACGCCACACCTTCGCCACCCATGCCCTGGCCAGCGGTGTGGATGCCAA
>ENA-OPDJ01000532-OPDJ01000532.1-human-gut-metagenome-genome-assembly--contig:-NODE-532-length-30743-cov-10.948807_pt1 | contig 30743 bp, 27 predicted proteins | sample MGYA00241621_ERZ501505 | MGnify/ENA primary metagenome ERZ501505 (study PRJEB25962, sample SAMEA2042624) | human gut metagenome | biome: human gut; feature: human-associated habitat; material: faeces... | reverse complement strand
GACAGATCCTGTCTGAATGTTCGACGCGGCAGACGCCGCCAAGAAGTGAACAGCTGGAAATGTAAATGCTTTTGTTGGGGTAAATTTACCACTGATTTCCGGCTCTGTCAATGTATTTATAATATAAAAAGGAGGAAAACCATCTTCCTTTGATGTCTTTCCTCCTTGTCACAAGCTCTTTACTTTGCCCCCTTGACCGGATTGTCTCTTTGATCAGGATTTCACTCCAGCCTGTTTATTCATTCTTTGACCTGTGTCGATTTTTGTCTAATTTTTTCTGATTATTTAGGTAACAGATTTTCCCATATTATGCTCAAAAAGGTTATACTAAATAAAAAGGAGGTCTTTTTATGTCGAGAAAGATTCGTGAATTACTTTTGACACTGGGGATCCATTCAACCCACCGCGGATTTCACTTCCTTCTCTATGCTCTTTTACTCTGCCTTCAAGATGAAGACTATCTGCTTTTCATCGGCAAGAAACTCTATCCTGCTGTGGCAGAGCATTTTGGCACTTCGCGGAAAAATGTGGAACGCTGTATCCGTACTGTGATCAACAACTGTTACTATCACGGGAATCCCAAATTTCTCTTCCAGATCGCCGGATACGAGCTGCCCACCAAGCCCACCAACAGTGAATTTCTTGACATTCTGTATCATTACTTAACATCGGACAAATCTCAGGACTGATCGTCTGCCTGCCGGCCTTTCATTATGAGGGACCGGCAGGTTCCTGTCCAAACTTCCACCGACCTGTTGGCATTGATCACCGTCAAAGTGATCTTGGGATGCTGATTCTGGAATACCCGGAACACCTCGTCCGCGAATCCCTGGCCCATGAACCCAATTTCCTGAAAATCGAAGACGATCTCCTCAAATTCATCCCTCTGAATCGCACAGGAAATCTTACTGCCTCCCGAATGCTCAATCGCATTATTCAGGATCTCCGTACGCTTTGCCTCTGTAAATGGCATAACTTATTCCCCATTTTTTTGAAACTATATTTTGTATTTATTCACCTATAACACCTTTTTTTCCAGACTAGCACTCTCCTTTTTTAAGCATATCAGCCGGATAGTATCTTCTTCCTCTTCCAGGGCTTCTGCGATCTCTGGGATGGTCTTTCCCTTGGCCAGCTTCTTCTGGATCTGTTCCTGCAATTTATCCATCTGGCCGGCCTCTCTTCCGGCTTTCTCTCCAGCCTCCCAGCCGGCCTTCTCTCCAGCTTCCCAAGCTTCCTCTCGCTCCTGCCGGATATGCTTTTCCTGGTCATATTCATAGATACTCACGTTCTTCGCCTCCCTGCGATTCTTCTCCAAGAATTCCTTCAGGATCCCCTCCTGGATACACTCCGTGATGGCCCGCTCCACTGCTTCCGCAACGGGCTGTTCTTTGGCGTACTTCCTCACTCGCCCCGTATACTCTGCGTATTCCCACAGGGTATGGCAGGCCTCCATCAACTCCGGGTTATGTCCCTGGTTCACATTCAGCACCAGCACCTTCAGGTCCAGCATGGGGTCTTCTTCCTTCACTGTGTACAGGTCAGAGAGCTTCAGGATCTGCCGATCCGGCTGATCCGCCTCCCCATTGTAGAAGACGACAAACCTGGGGACTGGCAATACTACCCGCTTTGTCCCGTACAGGTTGGCGTTCATCGTCATCCCTGAGAACATGTCCGATAAGTAAAAGAAAAAGCGCAGCGACAGGTTAGGACTATAGGTGGACTGTTGTTCATACAGGGAAAGCTGAGTGTCAATAAGGAATGACAGGTCATTCTTCATGGACATATAGATAGCGTTCTCCAGGGTGTTGATCTCCAGAAGTTCCGGATCCTCATAGTGTTTCCCACTGATGGCATTGTACAGTTCCAGCAGTTTCCTCTTGTCCTCAAAGATCATGACAAATAGGCGTGCCTTATACAGGCGGTTCGGTTTCTTCTCCATCCAGTTTCCTCCTTTGAAATGAAATATCCGCAGGAGGCATCTGTCTTCTTCTTCAAAACCTCTCTGCGATGTTTGATTGGGATACAAAGCATTGAGATTTCTTCTGACAGATCCTGTCTGAATGTTCGACGCGGCAGACGCCGCAAAGAAGTGAACAGCTAGAAATGTAAATGCTTTATGTGATAAATTTATCGCCAAACCAGACGAATGTCAACCACTTTCCAAACATTTCAACCCGTTTCATAAAGGTTTTTCAAAAAGAAAAATTGGTGGCTGAATCTTCAGCCACCAATCACTCTCATCAGATTAAATTTACACCTGCGGTCCAGCCGGAACCAGAGCCTTACCGGCTTCGTTTCCTTCGTATTTCTTGAAGTTCTTCACGAATCTTCCCGCCAGGTCTTTTGCCTTCGCATCCCACTCGGAAGCGTCCGCGTAAGTATCCCGTGGATCCAGGATACCGGAATCTACGCCCGGAAGCTCGGTAGGTACTTCAATGTTGAAGTACGGGATCTTCTTGGTAGGCGCGTTCAGGATATCGCCGTTTAAGATGGCGTCGATGATGCCACGGGTATCCTTGATGGAGATACGCTTGCCGGTTCCGTTCCATCCGGTATTTACCAGGTATGCCTTGGCTCCGCTCTTCTCCATTCTCTTAACCAGCTCTTCTGCGTACTTGGTCGGATGGAGCTCCAGGAACGCCTGGCCGAAGCATGCGGAGAAGGTTGGGGTGGGCTCTGTGATCCCGCGCTCGGTTCCTGCCAGTTTTGCAGTGAATCCAGACAGGAAGTAGTACTGGGTCTGCTCCGGAGTCAGGATAGATACCGGAGGAAGTACGCCAAACGCGTCTGCGGACAGGAAGATCACTTCCTTGGCTGCGGGAGCTGCGGATACCGGGCGCACGATCTTCTCGATGTGATCGATAGGATAGGACACACGGGTATTCTCTGTTACGCTCTTATCGTTGAAATCAATCTTGCCGTTCTCATCTACGGTTACGTTCTCAAGCAGCGCGTTACGCTTGATGGCATTGTAGATATCCGGCTCAGACTCTTTGTCCAGGTTGATGACCTTGGCATAGCAGCCGCCCTCGAAGTTGAAGACGCCGTTGTCATCCCAGCCGTGCTCGTCATCACCGATCAGAAGACGCTTGGGATCGGTAGACAGAGTGGTCTTTCCTGTTCCGGACAGTCCGAAGAAGATCGCGGTGTTCTCTCCGTTCATGTCTGTATTTGCAGAGCAGTGCATAGAGGCGATGCCCTTCAGCGGCAGGTAGTAGTTCATCATGGAGAACATACCCTTCTTCATCTCTCCGCCGTACCAGGTATTTACGATAACCTGCTCGCGACTGGTGATGTTGAACATAGCAGCTGTCTCAGAATTCAGGCCCAGCTCCTTGTAGTTCTCTACCTTTGCCTTAGAAGCGTTGTAAACAACGAAATCCGGCTCAAAGTTCTCCAGCTCCTCATCAGACGGGCGGATGAACATATTCTTTACGAAATGTGCCTGCCAGGCAACTTCCATGATGAAACGGATCGCCATGCGGGTATCCTTGTTGGTTCCGCAGAACGCGTCCACTACGAAAAGTCTCTTGTTGGACAGCTCGTCAAGGGCAATCTTCTTCACCGTATCCCATGCTTCCTGGGAAGCCGGATGGTTGTCGTTCTTGTACTCATCAGAAGTCCACCATACTGTATCCTTGGAGTTCTCGTCCATAACGATGAATTTGTCTTTGGGAGAACGTCCGGTGTAGATACCGGTCATAACGTTGACTGCGCCAAGCTCTGTCACCTGACCTTTTTCAAAGCCTTCCAGCTCCGGCTTTGTCTCCTCCTCAAACAGCATCTCATAAGAAGGATTATGCACAATTTCTGTAGTTCCGGTGATACCATACTTGGTCAAATCGATTTTCGCCATCTTACACTACCTCTTTTCTTTCATTTTTTTGCCGGCACAGGAACCTTTTTACTTGTTTTGGATTCCATCTGCGGCATTCCATATTATTATCGCATTGACCCGGCAAAAAGTCAATACTTTAACAATCTTTTTTCGAAAGTTTATTTCTTTTATTATTCATTTATATTTTCTCTGTCCTGAAAATGCACAGGGATTTTTGTCAAAAATGCAGGATTTGGTTTTCAATCCTGCATTTTCTGTTAAAGTCCAAAATATTTTTCATTAATCTTGCGGATCCGTACCACATAGAATACCAGCGCCACCAGAAGCAGTCCCATCATCACCATGAAGAGAGTATCTGCTCCTCCTACATGTACGTTGTAGAGATCCACCGCTCCATAGACAACGGCGATACCGCCCAGGATGAGAAGCGGCCACTGGGCTTCCCTGCAATATCCCTGGAAATCCTTGCATTTCCTGGGATCTACATCCTTGGGAAGAAGGATCGATGTACTGATCTCTCCCTTAAACTTCAGAAGATAATATCCGTACAGGCAGTACAGCCCGCATCCGATCCCAAATAATCCAAATATACTGTCCATCTTACATCCGCTCCTTCTATTCCTGTTCTTTCCGAAGACCCAGGATCTCTTCCACAGTCTCCTTCATCTTATCCGGCGCGCACTCTCCGCAATGACGCGGGCTGGCCGTAAGGATCTCCTGGATTGCCCGGGGCATCTCCACACCGGACACCTTCTCCAGTTCCGGGAGGAGCTTTAATTCCTCCCAGTCCTGATACCCTTCATCCAGGGCGGTCAGCACGCTTTTCACAAATTTATACGGGCTTGCGGTGGAAGCCACCAGGTATTTTCCTTCCTCTTCCACCCGGCTCTTCACATCCTCGCAGACTTTCGAGGCCACCGCCGTGTGCGGCTCGATCAGATATCCCGTCTTCTCATAGACCCTCCGGATCTGAGCCAGAGTCTCCTCCTCGGTGGCGTACCCGGCCTGGAAATCTGCAAGCCCCTCTCTCATCTCCGGCGAGATGGCGTAATGGCCCGCCGCCTTTAACTCCTCCATCTTCCCCCGGGTCTTCTGGTCGTCCCTGCCGGAGATCTCATAGATCAGCCGCTCCAGGTTGCTGGAGATCAGGATATCCATGGAAGGCGATATAGTCACCAGGAAATCCCGATCCTTATCGTAGACTCCCGTCTGGAAGAAATCATACAGCACTTTATTGTCATTGGAGGCACAGATCAGCCGGTCAATGGGAAGCCCCATCTGTTTGGCATAGTAGGCAGCCAGGATATTTCCAAAATTCCCGGTGGGCACCACCACATTGATCTTCTCTCCGGCCTTTATCTCTTCATTCTCCAGAAGTCTTCCGTAAGCATAGACATAGTAGACGATCTGGGGCGCCAGCCGGCCAATGTTGATGGAGTTGGCGGAAGAAAACTGACAGCCCTTTGCCGCCAGCCGCCCGGCAAGCTCCCGATCCTCGAACAGAGTCTTCACCCCGCTCTGAGCGTCGTCAAAGTTGCCCTTCACCGCCACCACATCCACGTTGTCCCCCTTCTGGGTGATCATCTGCAGCTTCTGCACCTGGCTTACCCCGTCCCTGGGGTAGAACACGATGATCCGGGTTCCCGGCACATCCGCGAATCCAGCCATGGCCGCCTTCCCTGTATCCCCGGAGGTGGCCGTCAGGATCACGATCTCTTTATCCACCTGGTTCTTCCTGGCCGCCGTGGTCATAAGGTGGGGCAGGATGGACAGGGCCATATCCTTGAAGGCGATAGTTGGCCCGTGGAACAGTTCCAGGTAATAGACCCCGCCTGCCTTGGCCAGGGGGGCGATCACCTCTGTGTCAAACTTCTCATCATAGGCTTTACTGATACAGTCTCTTAACTCTTCCTCCGTATAGTCCGCCAGGAAATGCTTCAGCACCTCCAGGGCTGTCTCCTGGTAGGTCATGGAACTCAGGCGCTCAAGATCCACCCCAAGGGACGGGATCTCCTCCGGGACGAACAGGCCGCCGTCCGGCGCAAGTCCCATAAGGACCGCCTGGGAAGCCGTCACCCGCAGGCTGGAATCTCTTGTGCTCTTATAATACAGATTCATAGCTCTTCCCTTTCTATCTGTGCGAAACGTTATCCTTTGTTAGACAGATTCCTTCTGCTCCAGAGTCCTGGATCTGCGGAACGCGATAAACAGCGCGGCGCTTACCGCCATCAGGACCGGATAATAACAATAAGGCAGGATCTCAAAAGGCGTAAGCCCGGTAAGGCTGGCCGCAGACAGAAGCTGGGCGCCGTAGGGGATCAGCCCCTGCCCCACCGAGGTAAAGATATCCAGAAGGGAGGCGGATCGGCGGGAAGACACGTCAAACTCCTCGCTGATCTCTTTGGCGATGGGGCCTGACATAACAATGGCCACCGTATTGTTGGCGGTACACAGGTCCACCAGGAGCGCCAGCCCCGCGATGCCCGCTTCCGCTCCCCGGGAGCTTCGGATCCTTCTGCGGATCAGGTTCAGGATGAAATGGATCCCGCCGGCCTCCCGCACCAGAGATACGATACAGGCCACCACAATGGAGATCACCGTGATGTCGTACATCCCGGTCACTCCTTCTCCTACTGCCGAGAACATGGTAGCAGGAGTCAGGCTTCCGGTGGCCAGTCCCACGATCAGGGAAACCACCGTACCCCCCAGCAGGACTACGAACACGTTAATGCCGATCAGCGCGCCCACCAGCACCAGGATATAGGGAACTACCCGCCAGATGCTGTAAGTCAGCTCTTCTGTAAGCTCAAAGTCCCCGTGCATAGTGGTGACAAAAAACAGTACCACCGTGATCAGCGCCGCAGGCAGGACGATCAGGAAGTTCTCCCGGAACTTGTCCTTCATCTCACAGCCCTGGGTCTTCACTGCGGCGATGGTAGTATCAGAGATCATGGACAGGTTGTCGCCGAACATGGCGCCGCAGACCACCGCCCCAATACAGATGGCCAGGCCAAATCCTGTCTTCTCACTGATCCCCGCCGCAATGGGCGCCAGCGCGGCAATGGTTCCCATGGAAGTTCCCATGGACACCGAGATGAAGCAGCCGATCACGAAAAGACCGGCCACCGCCACCTTCGCCGGCAGGATGGAAAGTCCCAGGTTAACCGTACTGTCCACGCCGCCCGCCGCGGTCACTGCGCCGGAAAATGCTCCCGCGCACAGGAAGATCAGACACATGGTGATGATATTCTCATCCCCTACTCCTTTGGAAACAATGGCGATCTTCTGGGCAAAGTCCAGATCCCGGTTCTGCAGGAACGCCACCGCCAGGGCGATCAGAAACGCCACGATAGCCGGCATGGCGTAGAAATCCCCGGTCAGGATCCCGGAACCTAAGAAGATTACCAAAAATACACCTATGGGCAGCAAAGCCGCTCCATTTCCTCTCTCATTCCCCACTTCTCTTCTCCTTATCCTCTCTTACTGTTGGTATACTTCACCAGCCCGCCGGCCGCGATCAGCTTCTGCATGAACTCCGGGAAAGGCTGTCCTTTATACTGGGTCCCCTTGGTATGGTCGTAGATAGTACCGGTGTCAAAGTCCACCTCCACCTCGTCCCCCGCCTCGATCTCCTGCGCCGCCTGGGGGCACTCAATGATGGGAAGACCAATGTTAATGGCGTTCCGGTAGAAGATCCGGGCAAAGGTCTCGGCGATGACACAGCTTACCCCCGCCGTCTTCAGGCACAGGGGCGCATGTTCCCGGGAGGAACCGCAGCCAAAGTTCTTGTTGGCCACGATCAGATCTCCCTTCTCCACTTTATTGACAAACTCCGGATCAATGTCCGCCATAGCGTGACTGGCCAGCTCCTGGGCATCGAAAGAATTCAGGTATCTGGCCGGGATGATCACGTCCGTGTCTACGTTGTCTCCATATTTAAATACATGTCCTTTTGCTCTCATGCAAGTTCACCTACTTTCTCTGGATTGGCAATATAGCCTGCGATGGCGCTGGCCGCCGCCACTTCCGGGGAAGCCAGATAGATCAGGGAGTCCACATGTCCCATCCGGCCTACGAAATTCCGGTTGGTGGTGGATACACATTTCTCCCCTGCTGCCATCACGCCCATGTGACCGCCCATACAGGGGCCGCAGCTTGGGGTGTTCACCGCGCAGCCTGCGTCCACGAAGATCTCCAGCAGGCCTTCCTTCATGCATTCTTTGTAGATCTTCTGGGTGGCTGGAACCACCATGACCCGTACATCCCGGTGCACCTTGCGGCCCTTCAGGATGGCTGCGGCTCTTCGCATATCCTCCATCCGGCCGTTGGTACAGGAGCCGATGACCACCTGGTCGATCTTGATGGGCTCCATGGCCTCGATCTCATCAATGGTCTTAGCGTTGCCCGGAAGATGGGGGAAGGCCACGGTGGGGCGCACTTCCCCAAGATCGATCTCCACTACCTCGTCATAGACCGCGTCCGGATCTGCCTCATAGATCTTATATTCCTTCTTTGTATGTTCCTTCAGGTAGGCTTCCACCTTCTCGTCCACCGGGAAAATGCCGTTCTTCGCCCCGGCCTCGATGGCCATGTTGGCCATGGTGAACCGGTCGTCCATGGACAGGTTCCCGATGCCGTCCCCGGTAAACTCCATGGATTTATAGAGGGCTCCGTCCACCCCGATCCTGCCGATGATGTGGATGATAATGTCCTTACCGCTTACATAGGGTCCCGGTTTCCCGGTAAGCACGAACTTGATCGCGCTTGGCACCTTGAACCACAGCTCGCCTGTAGCCATGCCGGTGGCGATGTCTGTAGTCCCCACTCCTGTGGAGAATGCCCCCAGCGCCCCGTAGGTACAGGTGTGGGAGTCCGCGCCGATGATGCACTCTCCCGCCGCCACCACGCCGGCTTCCGGCAGGATGGCGTGCTCTACGCCGGATTTGCCCTGTTCAAAATACCAGGTCAGTCCCTGGTCTTTGGCGAACTCCCGGATCGCCTTGGAGTTCTCCGCTGATTTAATATCCTTATTGGGTGTGAAATGGTCCGGCACCAGCACTACTTTATCCCGGTCAAAGACCTTGTCCGCCATCTGTCCGAAGATTGGCAGGGCCATCGGTCCTGTGATATCATTTGCCATAACCACGTCTAACTTCGCCTCGATCAGCTGGCCTGCCTCCACATGATCCAACCCTGCGTGGGCTGCCAGGATCTTCTGCGTCATTGTCATTCCCATCACGACAACCTCCTGTTCTTCTACTTGTACTTAGCTTTACAGGATATTTTAACACAGGTGAGCAAGAGGGCGCAAGAAAGAATACATAAGAAGGCAAGAACCATCAAGTGGCTCTCATCCCCGGTTTTCGGGGCCTGGGAAACCGGTTCTTCCACAGGGGAGGGCGCCTTTGGTTCCGGCTGTGGCTCCGGCTCTGGTTCCGGTTCTTCCACTTCCGGCTCTGGCTCCGGTTCCGGCTCTTCCACCTCCACAATCTCCCGGTCCTTCTCCTCCTGGGCATTATCCGCCCGGACCACCACTTCATTTTCAATCTCCCGGCCGATCACCGAGGCGTCGGTGATGGCCACCTGGTATTCCACTGTGTACTTCTGGCCGCTGTCCGGCCCCAGAAGGAACTCCCCGGCCTGGATGGTGTAGGAATTCCCATGGACCGTGATCTTCGCCTCCGGGACCACCTGCTGCTCCTCATTAAGGAGGACCACCGACGCTTTCTGAAGCTTCACGCCCTCCGTAAGGATGGTATCCGTGATCACCACATTTTTGGCCACCGCATCCTGGATCCGCTGGGTCACGTCGATGGTGTAGGTGATAAGGTCCCCCAGCTCATAGGTCTTGCCGGATTTATCCGCCTCTTTCTCAATCTCCAGTTCCGGGACCGGGATCCAGGATACCTGGAGGGATACCGGCTTCACCTGAGCCGTCACCAGCGTCCCGCTGCCGATGTGCTGGCCGCCGCTTCCCGTCTCGAAGACCAGCGCCCGCCATCTCTGCCGGTTCTTCCCGTACAGATCCCCGGTCCGAAAGCTGCCTCCGTTGGAGTATGCCGCGTCCGCGCAGAGGTAGAACTCATCGCCGCCGCTGACTACCGCGTTTCCTTCACTTCTGGCGCCGTTGGTCTCATTGACCAGAGTTACGCCCTCCGGCAGAGGGATGGTCACCTGATTCGCCGGATCTCCGACACAGGTCACCGTCTGCGTCCGCTGCACCTTCTCCTTGGGGCTGAAATACGCCTGCAGGCTGGAGGCAGAGAACTGAAGATCCGGAGCGGGGATCTGGGGGTACCCTTTGATCAGTTCCGCGCAGCGGATGATCTCCTTCCTGGACTCTTCGCTCATTCCCAGGAACACCTCCCCTTCGCCGGTGCAGCCGCCGTAGATGTAGGACAAAAGGCAGTGGGAGAAGCAGTAAGCCCCCTCCTTTCCCGCCCATTTCTCCGGGATCTCTTTGCTCAGATAGTCCTCATAACCAGGGCCTCCGTACACATAGTACAGCGCCTTCGCAAGCAGGGAATCATTGTCCAGAAAATCCGCCGGGAAGGTTCCCCCGTGCGGAGAATTCTTCTCCGGCTCCAGACAATATCCCAGCTCCCCGTCAATGTAGTAATAAAAGGTAGAATATTTCTCATAATAAACTTCCTCTCCCCGCTCCAGCGTCACATCCTGGGCCCGGGCTTCAAGCGGCGTCCCTATTCCCATCCACAGGCATACAGACAGCAGGGCGCCTGTCAAAAGCATCCATATTTTCTTCATAAAATCTCCTTTCCTGATACGCCAAAAAAACGTATCCCTTATCAAAATACGAACCGACAGTTACCGAATGAAAAAACAGCCGCCCTCCTTTCTCATGTGAAATTCCTCGTTTTGGAAATCAGGGAAGAAATCATCCCTTGCTGGGGAAACCCCGTGAATAAAAAGAATTGATAAATTTCTTAGACGAGTGCCCTTATCATAAATGGAAATCTCCGGTTTGTCAATAGGACAAACCGGAGATTGTATGTTATCTCCTGACGTGGATCCGCTCCCGCAGCTCCTCCAGGATATCGATATGCCGGCCAAACCGCATGGTAGGGAAGGCCTTCAGGAAACGGGCGCTTCTCCTGGTACTGGAACGGGCCAGCTCCTCGTAGCGCTCCCGCAGCTTCCGAACCTTCTCGTGGAACTCCATCACGTCGGTCACATTTTCATAGATATTGGCTCCCACCTTATCCGAGAACTCCCGCAGCTCCGCCGCGATCTTCTCCATGGCGTCAAGCTGCCGGTTCAGCTTCAGGATCGTGGACGCTGTCACGCCCAGATCTGCGAAGAGGGCGATCTCCAGGATCACGATAAACACGATCCCAAGGGGCACCGGAAGGGCGGATATCCCACGCTCCACCACCGGATGGATCACCCGGACGATCAGCACGCAGCACACGCCCCACACCAGGGAGAAGGGCAGGCACACATATCCCCCGATATTCAGCGGCTGGTCTGTGTAATCCCACCACTTGTGGTGAAAGATCTTGTCCATGAAAAACCCGGTGAGCCCTTCCAGCACCGTCACCAGCACCGTAGAAGCCACATAAAGAAGCGCCAGGCTCTGATGAACGGGCGCAAGAAGCAGCACCACCAGCACCACGCCCACACCGTAAATAGGGCACAGGGGGCCGTTTAAAAATCCCCGGTTCACAAATTTCCCTGTCTTCACGGCGGCGAAGGCAACCTCCGTACACCACCCCAGGAAAGCGTATACAAAAAACGATAACAAAACCTCATACAATCCCATCTCTTTAAGCTCCTCCTTGATCCCTGCATTGCCAGATGTGTCAAATAATGCTATTATTATAGAGAATTATTCTCGATAACACAAGACAAAAAGCAGAAATAGAGGTGTACTAAAATGACATTAAAAGAAGGACAGAACCACCATTCCTACCGGGTCCTCTCCATGGACCTGGATCTTGCGCTGGAACGGCGGCTGGAGGCGCTGGGGCTTACGGAAGGCACCGTCGTCACCATTTTAAATAATGATAAAAAGGGCTCTCTTACCGCCCGGTTCCGGGGGACCCGCTTCGCCCTGGGAAGACGTATCGCAGACCACATCCAAGTAAGGGAGGCTTAACATATGGAAAAGAAACCGATCACCGTGGGATTCATCGGCAACCCCAACTGTGGAAAGACCACTTTGTTCAACGCATTTACCGGGGCCAACTTAAAGGTAGGCAACTGGCCCGGAGTCACCGTTGAGAAAAAAGAAGGAAAGACTACCTATCAGGGACAGGAGTTTCGTCTCATCGACCTGCCCGGCACCTACAGCCTGACTTCCTACACCATGGAAGAGACGGTAGCCCGGGAATGTATCATGAGCGGGGAGGTGGACGTGATCGTCAACGTGGTGGACGCCTCCTGCCTGGAGCGAAACCTCTACCTCACCCTGCAGCTTATCGAACTGGGCAAACCGGTGGTGCTGGCTCTCAATATGATGGATATCGTAGAGGAGCGGGGCATGGAGATCGACCTGCACAGGCTGCCGGAGATGCTGGGCGTCCCGGCCATCCCGGTATCCGCCCGGAAGAAGACCGGCCTCTCCATCCTGATGCACGCGGTGGCCCATCACTCCGAGTATCAGAGCCAGGGACCCTTCATCCATCACCATGAAGGAATGCAGTCCTCCCACCGCCATAACCACCATGAAGAATATGCCATGGTCTATGAGGATTACATCGAGGACAAGATCGACCTGATCATCCAGGCCCTGGCCAAAGCCTATCCGGACCTAGCAAACAAAAGATGGCACGCCATCAAGCTGCTGGAGGGGGATAAGAACGTGGCCCAGGCCTACCCCGCAGATCTGTCCGAGATCATCGACCGCAGCTATGAGAAAGACATTATCAATCAGAAATATGATTTTATTGAAGAAGTGATCAGAGAGATCCTGGTAAATAAAAGCCAGAAGGAAGCTTCCACTGAGAAGATCGACCGGTATCTCACCAGCCGTTGGCTGGGGCTTCCTATCTTCCTTCTCATCATGGCCCTGGTCTTCTTCTTCACCTTCACTATCGGCGACTGGCTGAAGGGATATTTTGAGACGGCCCTGGACTTCTTCTCCGGCGCAGTCTCCGGCGGCCTGGCCGCAATGCACACAAGCCCCATGCTCACCTCTCTGGTGGTGGACGGAGTGATCGCGGGCGTAGGAGGGATCCTTACCTTCCTGCCCAACATTTTCATCCTGTTCCTGGCCCTGGCCCTTCTGGAGGACAGCGGCTACATGGCACGGGTTGCCTTCGTCATGGACGACATCATGAGCCGCCTAGGCCTATCCGGACGGGCCTTCCTGCCCCTGTTGGTGGGATTTGGCTGTTCCGTTCCGGCTGTCATGGCCTCCCGGGCGCTGGAGCATAAAAAGGACCGGTTTAAGACCATCCTGATCACGCCCTTTATGTCCTGCAGCGCAAGGCTCCCCATCTATGTGCTGTTTTCCTCCATGTTCTTTGGGAAATACGCCATGATCGTGTGCTACTCCATGTACCTCTTAGGCATCGTGGTAGCCATTGTCACAGCATTTATCCTGTCCAGGATCGACGGGAGCCGGGCGGAGCACGCCCTTCTCATCGAGCTGCCGGAATACAAGTCTCCCAACGCCCGCACCATCGGCATCTATGTATGGGAGAAGGTAAAGGACTACCTGACCCGGGCTGGTACGGTCATCTTCGTCGCCTCGGTGATCATGTGGATCATCCTGAACTTCGGGCCCCAGGGATATGTCACCGACATCAGCGAAAGCTTCGGCTCTCTCATCGGACGGACCGTGGTTCCCCTGTTTGAGCCTGCGGGGCTTGGCTACTGGCAGATCATCGTGGCCCTGATCGCCGGCATCGCCGCCAAGGAAGTGGTAGTCTCCAGCTGCGGCGTCCTATTCGGCATCCAGAACATTGCCACCTCCGAGGGCATGGGAGCCCTCTCCGGCATCCTGGCCACCATGGGATTCGGCCCGGCCAACGCCTACGCGCTGATGGTCTTCTGCCTGTTGTACATCCCCTGCACGGCCACCATCGCCACCATCCACCGGGAACTGAACAGCTGGAAACAGACCATCGGGATCATCCTGTTCCAGCTCCTGATCGCCTGGGGAATGAGCTGCCTGGTGTACCACATCGCGCTTATGTTCTAAAAAGCTACGAATATCCCCGGTAATAATTCACATACATATGCACATTGGTGCAGATCCACCGCCACACCGCCTTCCGGCGGCTCTCGCCGTCGGCGGCGGGGCACATCACATGTTCCAGTCCGAATTTCCTGGCGTAATGGTCCGCCTTGCGCAGGTGCCACCGGTTGGTCACCACCACGCAGTCTTTCCACCCTTCTTTCCTCATGATCTCACTGGCGTACTTCAGGTTGTGGTAGGTACTCACCGCCTGGCATTCCACCCGGATCGCCTCCGGATCCACCCCCAGATCTTCCGCGTAAGCCTTCATCACTTCCGCTTCCACGAACCCATTGCCCACCGCGCCGCCGGACAGAAGGAGGAACCGCACCTTACCGGCCTTCCAAAGCTCCGCCGCCCGCTCTACCCGGGTCTTCAGGATCCTGGAAGGAGATCCGTCCGCCTCCGCCGGATAGCCGCAGACCACCGCGCAGTCGTACACACGTCTCTTCCAACGGGTCTGGGGCCAGCAAAACTCCAGGGAAAATATAACAAGGTGCACCAGCCCAGAGACCGCCACAGCCGGCCACAGCCAATTTACATCCCCCATCTCTTTTCTCCTTCTTTGACTCACAGGCTCTTTTCCTCCTTTCTTCTGCTCTGCGCAAAATGTGCGGGCTGCCGGTCACCCGGCCTCCCGCACATCCTTACACAATTCATTCTGTCATTTAGTCCAGATCTACGAAGTCCACCTTGAAGGTATCGTCATCCTCCATATGGCCCCGCTTCTTCTTCGGCGTCTCGCCCAGAAGCTCATCCAGATCATCAATGGGCAGTTCATCCGCCAGGCCTCTGCCGGTATATCCCATCTCGTCATCCTCGGATTCATTGAAGTCCAGATCCATCAGATCCTCATCGCTGAGACCGGCTTCTTCTTCAAAATCCTCTTCCTCATAGTCGTCTTCGTCGAAAGAATCCTCTTCGTATCCCTCTTCCTCAAAATCATCTTCCTCGAAGTCATCCTCTTCATAATCGTCGAAATCGTCTTCCTCGAAATCGTCGAAATCATCTTCCGCCGGCTTCTGGCGGCCTCTTCCGAATCCTTTCTCCTTTACCGCCGGCTTCGCCGGTTCCTCTTCCTCCAGGTCGATGCCGTACTCATCATACAGTTCATCGATCTCCGCGTTCCGGTTATGGAGTTTGACCAGCGCCACAAGCAGGATGATCAGGAAGATCAGGCCAATGATCGCTCCCACTACAAACAGCACCGGGAAATGGTTGTTTACAAAATTCTGAAGCTTTCCAAGGAAAGAAGAGGTATCTGCCTGGTCCTCGTCCTCCTGGGCTGTATCGTTCACCACGAATCTCTGATAGGTGTTCTCCGGCTGGTCATACTGATAGTATCCCGCCTCACCGTTATTATTCATGGCATACAGAACATAGAATCCATCCCTTGTCGTATCCTGCCATACCGGGAAATCCTTCCCGTTCAGCGTCAGATTAGCCTGCTGATAAGAAGATGGCAGGTTCACCTGGGAGGTGTCGCTGAGCACAATGATGGAAGTCGTATCAGAGATGGAGATCTCTTCATATGGATAAAAGGTGGCATTGTCCACGCTGTAAAGGAAGAAATCGCCGGTCCCCTCTGCATTCCGGAGATAGCCAAGCGTCACGCTTCCCGCCTCGTTAGTCACCATCTGCCGCTGCTGGCCTTCCAGTTCCACCTGGGTCCGGCCATAGCCACTTGGAATATCCGCATCCGCGAACTCATCCGTCAGCGTATAGGTCTCGCCGTTCACCTCCACCTGCATATCAGAAGCGCTGGAAGCCGCCGCCTCTCCTTCTGTGATCTTCGAAGGGTCTCCCTCTGCGATCTCCACCTTGGACTGGCCTTCCGTCATAGTCAGAGAACTTCCGCTGTCAGATGAAATGGTTGCGCTGGAGATCCCGATCTCGGTCGTACCTTCCTTCAGCGCCTGAAATGTCATCGTAAATCTCAGCTCTGAAGAATTCCCGGAACCGCTGTAAGTCAAAGCCCCGTCTCCGCCGGCTGTCACTCCGTCTCCGGAATCAAAACGCAGATACGCACTGTCGTAAGTCAGGCTGATCTCCACATCCCCCACATTGCCCGATGTGGAGCGGACCGCGCAGTCCACTGTCACCATCTCGCCCACAGCCGTCTGGGGGTCTGTAAATGAAATCCTTCCGTCCTCTGCATGAGCCACCAGCGAGAAGCAGGGAATACATAAGCAAAGACTCATGAACATGATACCGATTTTTTTGATGATCTTCATGATTATTTCCTCTTTCTTCCGTAAATCTTACACTTAAGATAATATTTTACCATATCCGGCTTCCTAAATCTACTCCTGTGTCTCATTCTCCCCGGTCTGGCTCTGGGAAACATCTGTGATCACAGGCGTGCTGCCGTCGTCTTCCGGCTCCTCCTCATCCTGGGTCTCCTCCGGCTCTTCGTCATACTCCGGCGTACGGATCACACCGGTAATATAGGAAATGTCCTGGGAGATCTGCTCTACGGTCTCAGACACCCCGGTCTGTTCTTCCTTTGGATACAGGAACTCATGGAGCTGTTCCACATTCTCTGCGAGACCTACCGGAACCACCACGCTTCCCGCGCCCTGGTAACTGATGCCGTCCGTCTTGTCAAAGGGGAATCCCGCGCTGTCCCCCAGCTCATATTTGGTCATGCCGGAGGCCAGACCGATGATCTCATTCAGAGTAAAGCTGGTGGATACCTGGGGGAACACCGTATCAATGATCTCATTGATGGTTCCCAGGTTGGTCTTGATCACCTTCTCGAACAGCTTCTGGATCACCAGCCGCTGCCGCTCGGTCCGGGTGTAGTCCCCGCCTGCCGTAGACCGGATCCTGGCGTAAGTCACAGCCTGCGTTCCGTCCAGATGCTGCTCCCCGGCCCGGGTCAGAAGCTCCTGCTCGGTCCCGGCAACCTCCGCCGTCTCCCACATGTATTCATTGACTTCGTCTACTTCTTCTTCCTTGATCTCAATGTCCAGGCCGCCCATCAGGTCAATGGTGTCCACCAGGGCCTTGAAATCTACGGTAACATAATCTTCTATATCCAGATCCAGGTTCTTGTTCAGCATATTGATGGCTTCTTTGGGTCCTCCATGGAAGTATGCGTAATTCGCCTTATTATATTCCATGTCCATCTGCTGCAGGATCGTATCCCGGTAGATGGAAGCCATCCGGATCTCTTTGGATTGATTATCAATCGATGCGATGATAATGGTATCCGCGTGAGTTCCTTTTTCCAGATGCCCGTCTCTGGAGTCTCCTCCAAACAGGGCTACCGTTGTATATCCTTCCTTCTCAGCGCCCTCATTGATCTCAATGTCTTCCGTATCAATGGTGACCGTCTGGAATTTCTCATATTTGGCCATTACGTAAGCTGTTCCCATCAGCATCATCAGGATGATGATCTCAAATGCAAGGAGGAGCGCCCGCTTCCGTCTCCGGCTCCTTCTTTTCTTCCTGAGCTTCGCTGCCTGTACTGCTTTCAGCTGCCGCTTTCTTTTCGCCATGATCAGCCTCTCTTCTCTATAGTTTATAAGAATATCTATGACATTTTACTATACTCGCCGCAAAAAAGCAACTTATCTTAGCTCTTTTTCGACACAATCCAACGCTTCCGCCACTACGTGGTGCATGTCATAGTACTTGTACTTCCCAAGCCGGCCGCCGAAGATCACCTTTTCCTCCTCCTGTGCCCGGGCCTCATACTTCTGATAGAGCGCATTGTTCTTTGCATCGTTCACCGGATAATAGGGCTCGTCCCCCTTCTTCCAGGCCGCGGAGTACTCCCGGGAGATCACTGTCTTCTCCTGGGTCCCAAATTCAAAATGCTTATGTTCAATGATCCGGGTGTAAGGAACCTCATACTCCGTATAATTCACCACGGCATTTCCCTGATAATTCTCCATATCCAGCACTTCCGTCTCAAAGCGCACAGACCGGTACTCCAGTTCTCCGAAACAATAATCAAAATACGCGTCAATGGGACCTGTATATACCACTTTCCGGCACAGCCGGTCCAGTTCCTCCTTATGCTCCAGATAATCCGTCCCGGTCCTTACCTCGATCCCCTCCAGCATCCTCTCAATGATCCGGGTATATCCCCCGATGGGGATCCCCTGGTACAGGTCGTTGAAATAATTGTTGTCATAAGTCAGCCGCACCGGCAGTCTCTTGATGATCTCCGGCGGCAGCTCCGTCGCCCGCCGGCCCCACTGCTTCTCCGTGTAGCCTTTGACCAGCTTTTCGTAAATGTCTTTCCCCACCAGACGGATGGCCTGCTCCTCCAGATTCTTTGGCTTTTCCACGCCGTAGAGCCGGATCTGCTCCTGAATCTTCTCACTGGCCTCCCGGGGAGTCACCACGCCCCACATCTTGTTAAAGGTATTCATATTGAAGGGCATATTGTAGATCTTGCCTTTATAGTAGGCGATGGGACTGTTGGTATACCGGTTAAATTCAGCGAACTGCTGCACATAATCCCACACCCGCCTGTTGCTGGTATGAAAGATATGGGCCCCGTACTGGTGCACCTGGATCCCCTCGATCTCCCTGGTATAGATATTGCCTCCGATATGATCCCGCTTCTCCACCACCAGGCAGGTTTTTCCCGCCTTTTTTGCCTCACAGGCGAACACCGAGCCAAACAGGCCCGATCCCACGATCAGATAATCATACATGATTCTTCTTTCCTTTCCGAATGATAGTTTGAAACCGCTCCAAAAGCTTCCCGAATTCTCCGGGCTCACACAGATAATTGACGATCCCCAGACTTGCCGCTGCCGCTGCGAACACTGCCGCGCCCCAGCAGGTCCAGGTGACAAAGCTTGTCATCTCCTGGGGCACCACCTGCATGCCAGCAATGATCAGTACCGCGGATACCGCCGTATTCCGCAGGATCCGGTGCAGCGTCGTCCTGCCGGATCCCTCCACCAGACGCCGGGCGTTATAGATCATGATCTCCACAGACCGATATCCGTAGGAACAGACCGTCCCCAGAAGCACGCCGTTCATCCCGTAGTGCCAGACCAGAGCCAGAGACACCACGATATTGATCACCGCCTCCAGCACCGCCTGATGCCTGGTCTCCCGGAAATGTCCTGCCGCGCAGATGATGGTCATCCCCGGGATCCGGATATTCTGCAGCAGGATGATCAGGGTAAAGAGCACCGCCGACCAGGGCCTTATATAGTTGGCGTCTGTTACCTGAAGAGTATAGACCGCCACAAAAGGCAGGATCAGCATCCACACGCAGATAAAGATCCCGAACACCACCATCATGTACACATATTCATAACTGGAGAAGCTCTGCCTTAACACATCCTTCTCCTTCCTGGAGATCACTTCCCCGAATCCGGCTGTCAGTCCGTTGGAGAAAGAGTTAAGGAAAAGATTCACCGCATACACTACCATGTTGTAGATCCCGTACACGCTGACCTCCAGAAGGGAGCGGCTGCCCAGGCAGACCGTAAGGAGCGCCACGTCCGTGTTATTGACGATCACGCCCACCACCTGGTGGAGCAGCGCCGCATTCTTCTGCTTCAGCTGATCCATCCTTGCCGGCACATGGTAATCCACTTCCCGATAATGCTTCCTCACATAGGCCCGCACAAGGAAAAACCGCAGGATATACACCAGCGTTGCCGCCGCCTTCACCAGCAGCACATTGGCGTGCTGACCGATGAGAAGGATGGTCACCAGCATGTTCAGGAGCGTCCCTGCCGCCTGGACGTAAGAAACCACATATCCCCGCTGATCCGCCGTCAGGAGCACCTTATACTTGCCCAGGCAGAAATAATCCACCAGCGTACTGCTGGCCAGGATCAGGATCATGGTCCGCACCAGGGACGCGCTCAGCTGCTGCGTGATCAGATAGGGATAGATAAGCGCCAGGCCCGCTGTCAGTGCGCCAAAGAGATAACCGGAACGGTTGTAGAACCTCCGGGAAGCAGAAAGCACTCCATTGACTTCCTCCTGGTCTCCCCTGGCAAGTGGCGTGTAAAGCGCCACCAGGGAAGCAGTCCCGATACCGGCCTCCGCCAGCCCCAGATACACCAGGAACTGATTGACAGACGTGACCATCCCGTTGATATTCGATCCATATTCCTGCAGGAAAAAACGGGGAAGAATAATCCCTGACAAAAAGACCACGCCCTGCAGGAAAAGACTGGCGATCATATTTTTTGCTGCCTGTCTGCTTCTCATACTACTCTTCCAACACCTTTATCCATTCTCTGAGAATCTTCTCTTTGCTAAATTTCTCCCGGGTCCCCTCATAAGAGGCCAGCCTCTCCCGAAGGTCCGGATCCCGGATCAGTTCCCTGATCTTCTCTGCCATACCTTCCACGTCATAGGGAGGGATCAGGAATCCATTCTCCCCCTCCAGGATGATCTCCCCCGGGCCGGTCTCGATATCAAAGCTGACCATGGGGATCCCAAGCGCGCCGGCTTCCAGAAGGACAATGGGCAGGCCTTCCCGGTAGGAAGGCAGTACCAGGAAAGCATACTCCCCGTAGAACCGGTACGCCTCCTTCACATTTCCCTTCAGGCAGATCTGTCCTTCCAGCCCTGCCTGCCGGATCGCCTCCTTCGTCTCCTCAAACGTCTCTCCGGCGCCATAGATGTCCCAGCTCCACTGGGGATACTCCGGCAGCACCTGCCCGGCCACCTTCACCAGCAGGTCATAACCTTTTTCCTTCCCAAAACGGCCCACGGAAAGGATCTTCCGGCTCTCCCTCTGATAAGGCCGCCTGCTTTCCGCCACCTCATCCTCTACCCAGTTGTAGATACACCGGATCTTCCCGGGCCGGATATGGAACTTCTCCAGATAGTCCTGCCGCGTCTTCTCGGTAAGTACCACCGTCTTATGGGCGCACCAGGAAACCCAGCGGCGGATCCCCGTGATATCCTTCTGGTCCCACTGGTTCATCAATGCCCCGTGATCACAATAGATATACCTTGCCTTTGTAAAAAAACGGGTAAATGAAACGATCAGCGCCGGATAATTCCCCATCATCAGCACCACATCGATCTTATGCTCCTTCACAAAGCGGATAAACGGTCCAAAAAAGCCCTGGATCATCTCCCGCAGCCGCGTTTTCCCCTTCATCCCTTCCTGGAAATGCACCCGCTCATCCAGGTCATAGGCACAGGGGCCGCTATGGTTGATCTCGCAGAGAACCACCTGGTAATCCCCGCAAAACGCATTGGCAAGAGAAGCTGTTACCTGCTCCACCCCGCCGGTTACCGCCATATCATAATCTACCAGACAAACTCGTTTCATGCTTCCACCTTATGCATATATCCCTTTGTTCTTTCGTTCATTCATCCGGATCATCTGCCGGTACAGCCTCACATTCACCAGAAGAGCCGCCGCTCCAGCTTTCCTTGCCCTGTGGAAATAAGGACTGCGGATGATCCGCACGGTATTCCGCTTCAGAAACCGAAGGACCCTGGGGTACTCCGGGATCTTCCGATACTCCTCCTCCTGGAGCATCCGGTCCAGAATGGAGAAATACGCCCACGTAAGCTTGAACTCCGCCTGGGGAAGGACGGCGGGATCCTTCTCCCGCACCACCTTAAGCGTCTCCTCGTAGGCAGTAATAAACATCATCGCCCGGGAGTCAAACTTCCGGGTGGTGATGCTGTCCTCCCGATGTACATAATAATAGAGCGGCGTGGTATCCACATAAATATTCCGGATCACCTGCATAAGCCGGGTATGAAATCCCACATCCTCATAGAATACCCCCTCCGGGAACTGCACTTCCCGGAAGATCCAGGACCGGTAGAGCTTGTTGCAGGCGCTTCCCGGGATCTTGTCCCCCAGAAGAAGAAGGCCAAAAGCCTCCTCTCTGGGAGAGAGGAACTTCTCGATCTTATCATACTGGGGCGTCGTTTTCTGGACAAACACGTTATACACGCCGCAGGACGCCACATCCGCGCCGCTGCTGGTAAGATTGTCCAGAAGGATCTCCGCCATCCGCCGGTCAATATAATCATCGCTGTCTACAAAGAGGATAAATTCCCCTTCTGCCATCTGGATCCCCCGGTTCCTGGCCCTGCCAAGCCCGCCGTTCTCCTGGCGGACATACCGGATCCTTGCGTCTTTGCAGGCATAACTTCTGCAGATCTCTCCGCTTCGGTCTTCTGAACCGTCATCCACCAGGATCACCTCCAGATCCCGGAAGGTCTGCCCCAGAATGGAATCCAGACACCGCTCCAGATAGTTTTCCACATTATAAACCGGCACAATCACACTGATCAATGACATACTCCGCTCCTTATAATCCCCATTCAAACACCGTTTTAAATGGTGTGTTCAGATCCGCGCAGAACACCCGGTGGATATCCCGGATGGAAGATACCTTCTCTTCCTCACAGAGGATCAGTTCCAGCCGCCGCTGGAACCTGGCATCCTGCATATACTGCACTGCCTTCTCAAAATCCTTCCGCCCGGACCGGCTGCTTCCCACCGCCGTCAGCCCCTTCTCCAGGATATCCCGGGTATTGATGGCAACCTTGTTCTCGCTGACTCCCATCAGCATCACCGTTCCCTGGGGGCCAATGCAGCGGATGATATCGTCGATGGCATAGTAGCTGCCATCCCCGCCGCAGCACTCAAAGGCATGATCCACCGCGAAATCTGCCGGAAGCTCCTCCCGCAGGTAAGTCTCATCCGCGAAAGAGAAGTAGGAAAGCTTGGAAGGATTCTTCCCGATCACCGCCACCTTGCTCGCCGGCAGTTCTTTCTTGAGAAGATTCGCCGTTACAAAAGCCAGGCTTCCGTCCCCCCATACACCGATCCGCTCTCTCCTGTTGTGGGAAAGCCCCTGAAATCTGCGCAGGCTGTGGGCCGCCACGCTGACGAATTCCGTGATGGACGCCAGCCGTCCGTCAATACCTTCACAGGACACCACCCGGTCTGCAGGAAGGCCTACATACTCCCGCATGAAACCGTCCCTCCCACTGGAGAGGAACTGCGCGCCCCGGGCATAATTCTCCATGATCTCCGGCTCCTTCTTCCCCGGCACGTTGGGGATCAGCACCACCTGCTGCCCGGGCACAAACGTCCCGGTCCGGTCCGCCAGGACTTCCCCGCAGCACTCATGGATCAGAGCCATGGGGAGCTTTCGCTCCATCACCTCTCTCTGACGCTGACCGGTATAATAACGCTGGTCCGCATGACAGACCGACATATACCGGGGCTTTACGATCACATCCTCCGCAAAGGGAAATTCCTCATATTTCACAGAAAATGTCCGCGGAGCCACCAATTGATAGACATAATTAATCAATGACTTTTCCTCCAACCATCGCCTGGGCGATCTTATAATCGCTGACCGTTGTGATCTTCAGATTGGACGGTTCTCCCTGCACCAGGCTCACCTTGTGATCCCGGACCACCGCCATCTTGCAGGCGTCTGTCAGGATCGCCTTCTCCTCCTCATCAAGGGAGGCATACAGTTCTTTCAGAAGCCGGATCTGGAAGCTCTGGGGCGTCTGTCCCTGGTACATCCGGGACCGCACCGGGATCTCCCCGATGCTCTTCCCGTCTTCCGACACCACAATGGTATCTGTGGCAGGGATCACCGTATCACATGCCTTATCCCTTATAACCGCTTCTATATTGTCTTCCAGGATCCGGGAAGTCACGAAAGGCCGCACCGAATCGTGGGTGATGATGTAGTGATCCTCACTCTCTCCGTAATCCTTTTCGATAGCCGCCACGATATTCATGATCGTCTCGTTCCGGTCCCGGCCGCCCTCTACTACATGCACCCGGTCCTTCCCCACCTCAATGTGCTTCTCCACCAGATCCTCCATATGGAGCACCCAGCTTGGATGAACGCCGATATAGACCTGGTCGATCCGGGGACAGAGGAGAAATTTCTCCAGTGTGTGGATCACCATAGGTTTATTCCCCAGTTCCAGGAACTGCTTGGGCATATCTGTCATATTCATACGGGTTCCCGTTCCTCCCGCCAAAATACCGCCAAATATCATGCTTTCCTCCTATGATTTCACAAGAATTTTACCTCATTTTTGTTATTATATCACAACCCACCGCAAAACAGCAAGGCATGGACCCCTTGCCCATGCCCTGCTGTTCTTTTTATTCCACAGTGACAGATTTGGCCAGATTCCTCGGCTTATCCACGTCGCAGCCCTTGCCAACCGCCACATAGTAGCCAAACAGCTGCAGTGGGATGATAGCCAGGGAATTGGTGAAATACTTGTTGGTCTCCGGGATATAGACTACGTAGTCCGCGGTCTTCTCCACTTCCACGTTGCCCTCCATGGTCACCGCCATAACGAAAGCGCCTCTGGTGCGGACTTCCACCATATTGCTGATCATCTTCTTGTAGAGTTCCTTCTGGGTCAGGACAGAAGCCACCAGCGTCCCCTCCTCCACCAGGGAGATGGTGCCGTGCTTCAGTTCCCCTGCCGCATATGCCTCGGAATGGATGTAGGAGATCTCCTTAAGCTTCAGGGAGCCTTCCATGGAGATGGCATAATCGATCCCCCGCCCGATGAAGAAGATGTCCTTGGCCGCCAGATACCGGTTGGCGAACCGCTGGATCCGTTCCTTGTTGTTCAGAAGCATCTCCACCTGAGCCGGCAGGCTCTTCATGTCCTCCAGCATATCCGCAAGGCCTGCGTCGTCCAGCTTGCCCCTGACATGGGCAAACTTCATGGCCAGCAGATAAAGGGCGATCAGCTGAGCGGAATAAGCCTTGGTGGTGGCCACGGCGATCTCCGGTCCCGCCCAGGTGTACATAACATTATCCGCCTCCCGGGCAATAGAGCTTCCCACCACATTGACGATCCCCAGCACACGGGCGCCTCTTGCCCTGGACTCTCTGAGAGCCGCCAGGGTATCTGCCGTCTCTCCGGACTGGCTGATCACGATCACCAGGCTCCCCTCATCCAGGATGGGATCCCGGTAACGGAATTCCGACGCCAGGTCCACTTCCACCGGGATCCGGGCCAGCCCCTCAAACACATACTTGCTGGTGACGCCGGTGTGATAGGCGGAACCGCAGGCCACAATGGTGATCTTCTGGATGTCCATGATCTCCTCATCCGACATGTTCAGCTCCTCGATCACGATCTTGCCGTCCTTGATCCGGGGGGAAAACGTGTCTGTGATGGCTTTGGGCTGCTCATACATCTCTTTCAGCATAAAATGCTCGTATCCGCCCTTCTCCGCCGCGTTCACGTCCCACTCGATACGCACAGACTCCTTCTCAATGGGCTCTTCGTCTACGTTAAAGAACTCCATCTGATCCCGGGTCATGCGCACGATCTCTTCATTTTCAATAAAGAACACATCCCGGGTGTACTTAAGCACCGCCGGCACGTCAGAAGCGATAATATTCCCGTCCTTCGTATGGCCGACGATCAGCGGGCTGTCCTTGCGGACCGCGTACAGCTCGTCCGGATGATCCTTGAAAATGATGCCAAGGGCGTAAGATCCCTCCATCCGGTGCATGATCTTGGTCACCGCCTGCAGCGGATTGCCCTGGTAATAGTAATCCAGAAGATGGGCGATCACTTCCGTATCCGTATCAGACACGAACTGATACCCCTTTTTCTCCAGTTTCTTCTTCAGCTTGATATAGTTCTCGATGATCCCGTTATGGACCACCACGATGCTGGCATCCCCGTTAAGATGCGGATGGGCGTTGATATCTGAGGGAGCCCCGTGAGTCGCCCAGCGGGTATGGCCGATGCCAAGCGTTCCGGGAAGCGTCTCCCCTCCATGGGTCAGCTCATTTAACACCTTAAGTCTTCCCTTGGATTTGACCACATTGATCTCCTCCCCGTCGTACACCGCGATCCCGGCAGAGTCATACCCCCGGTACTCCAGTTTCGACAGGCCGTCCAACAGGATGGGCGCAGCCTGGTTGGTTCCGATATATCCTACAATTCCACACATGAGTCCTACCTCCAGTTTATTATCTTAGGCCTCTTCTCATTTGTACAAAATGAGATTTTTTTTGCACTAACGGTCCTATTGTAACAAATCCGTAACAATTTGTAAACCACTCTCCGAAAGAAATCAGGGCCAGGATGATCCTGACCCTGATGGTATGCGCTTCTCTTTATGCAGCCGGTTCTCCTTCCGGCGGGGTTGTAGGCTCTGTGGTCCCGCCGCTGTCGCCGCCGGTTTCTCCACCGTCTCCTCCGGTCCCGCCGCCGGTATTACCACTGTCTCCTCCGGTCCCGGTATTGCCGCTGTCTCCTCCGGTTCCGGTATTGCCACTGTCACCGCCGGTCCCGCCGCCGGTTCCAGTATTGCCGCTGTCTCCCCCGGTTCCGCCGCCGGTTCCGGTATTACCGTTGTCTCCTCCGGTCCCGCCGCCGGTATGATGGCCGCCATTGCCGCCGCCACCGCCGCCGGTATAATCCCCGGTCTCCTGGGCCTCATCTTCCGGCGCCACGGTGTAGGTCTGGCTGCGCAGGGTATCCTCATCGGTGGCCTCTCTTTGTCCCACCCTGGAGACGATGGCCCCGCTGATGCCGCTGACCTCTGAAGACACCTGATAATCTGCTGTCCCGTACAGGAACTTATGAAGCTCTTGTACATTGGACTCCAAAGATACCGGGATCACAATGCTTCCCAGTCCGGAGATGGTATCTGTAGTCTTCTCAAAGGGGAATCCGGAATTCTCCCCCAGCGTATATTTCGCAAAATCCTTGGCATAGGAAAGGATCTCCGCCACCGTAAAGTTAGTGGAAATGCTGGGGAACACTTCGTCGATGATGTTATTGATCGTTCCCAGATCACTTTGCTTGATCTTCTCCACCATCTTCTCGATCACCAGACGCTGCCGTTCCGTACGGGTAAAATCCCCTCCCGCAGTGGACCGGATCCTGGCATAGGTAGTAGCCTGTACTCCGTCCAGAAGCTGCGGACCGCCATTCTGCACGTAGTTGACTTCCTTGCCTGCCACCGCGCCGGTCTCATCGATGAACTCATTGATATACTGGACTTCTTCTTCCTTCACATCGATCTCCACGCCGCCCAGCTGGTCGATCACTTCCGCCACAATGCCAAAGTCCACGGTAACGTAATTCTGGATGTCCAGATCCAGGTTCCGGTTCAGCATGTTGATGGCCTGCTCCGGACCGCCAAAGCTGTAGGCCGCGTTACACTTCTGCAGGGTTCCGTCGCCAATATCCAGAAGGGTATCCCGGTATACGGAAACCATCTTGATCTCCTTGGTCTTATTGTTCAGGCTGGCCACAATGATGGTGTCCGTGCGGACGCCCTTCTCCAGCTGACCTGTCCGTGAATCCCCGCCAAACAGAGCCACGTTGGTATATCCTTCCCCGGCGGCTTCCGCCTCCTGGTTGATCACAATATCCTCCTTGGGGATCTCCTGAGTATCGATCTTATTCAGCTTAGTTGCCGCATATACCACGCCGGATGCCAGAAGAGCCAGCACCAGAGCCCCCAGGCAGACCGCCGCCTTCTTGGGGCCGCTCAGCCTTAAGAACCAGTTCTTCTTGCGCCTTCCTCTCCTGTGTCTTCTTTTCGCCATATCACACCTCTTATCCTGGGTCGGTTTATTTTTACCAAATTCCGATATATTTTACACCAAACGGAAAGTTTCATCAAGTACTAACGGACACAATAACAGGTCCCTTTATATTTTTTGTAACTATTGTCCAAATCACAGACCACTACATCGTGGTGCGCCACCTGCTTCTCCTTGGGCGGCAGCTTCATATAATCGCCGAATGCAGTCCTTAAGTAGGCGTCGTATCCCTGGGGGATCGGCATGTCATATCCCTCAAATTTCCGCCACACAGCCTTGTCAAAAGCCTCTCTCGGGTACCGGTTCTTCATATAATGGGGGCCTGCGCACAGTTCTGTCACATATTCACAGTCCTCCATCCGGTATTTGGTCATCTGCCGCTCTGCCAGACGCCAGATCCGGTAGCGCATCTTCTGAGACGGAACCACCGCCAGAGCCAGTTGCCCCGCAAGCTTCATCAAAGGCCCGTGATTCTCCGGCACCAGCTGGGAGCGGTACACAGAATAGACCATGGCCCACAGAAGCTGCAGCTTCCTGCGGAACTTCCCGGAGGGACAGCCGTCCAGGGGCAGCACATCCAGGATCAGCCCGTGGCTGATGTCCAGATCCGTCTGATAGGGCCGGATGAAGGTGGTGGTATTATCCCGGATATTCAGGAAAAGGTTATGATCGATATGGTAAGCGTCCGAATTCTCCATTGCATAGCGAGTTGTATCCGCCCGCTTCTTCCAGATCCGCTTCAGAATCTCATAATCCCGCCTGGGCATAAAAACATCCACATCGTCGTCCCAGGGGATGAAGCCTCCGTGGCGCACCGTCCCGATACAGCACCCTCCGCAGAAATAGAAAAGGAGATGGTTCTCCTCACAGAACTGCTTAAAATACAGAGCCATCTCCAGACTTTTCTTCTGAATCTTCTTTAATTCTTCCTGACTGTAATCCATCATGCGTTCTCTCCCATCAGCCGCTCCATCAGCTCCAGGATCTTCCGGTAGGCATAAGGCCGGTCAAACTGCTCCTGGGCGATCTGCCTTGCCCGCTCGCCCATCCTGGCCCGCTTCCCTTCGTCCTTGTAGAGCTCCAGGATGGCGTCCGCAAGTATTATTTTATCCTCTGCCTCAATATTTATCCCAAAGCCGTCTGTCTCCACCTTCCCCTGGAATTCCGGGCTGCTGCAGGTGTTGATCATGGGCTTGCCCGCCGCCAGGTAATCCCCGATCTTGGTCACGATACTCTGGGGCGCCTTCTTCACAAAAGAATTCACCAGGATGTCCGACTTCTTCAGATAAGCCGCCATCTTCTCATAGGGAGCATAGCCTACGAAATCCACGTTCCCCTTCAGAGTGGACGCCAGTTCTTCCAGCTCCTCCTTGAGAGGACCTCCTCCCAGGATCTTCATATGGATATTGTCGTATCCTCTTTCCTTCAGCACATCCGCCGCCAGCACCATGGTGCGGATATCGTAGCTGGTTCCGATTGTGCCTGCATAAGTCACCCAGAACTCGCCCTCCGGCTTCTGGACTTCATCCATGTGATCCTCCGCCCCCTGATCGAATACGGAGAGCTCGTTGCCCACATATACCGTGATCTTAGGGATATCCTCCTTCCGATGCTTGAAGGGACGGGCCGCATACTCGTCGGAAGTACCCACCACGCCGGAGCAGAGGTTGTAGACCTTCCTGGCATCCCGCAGGAAAGGATAGAACAGGATATCGCTGATCACCGGAACATCCAGCACCATCCGCATGGCCTCCGGCCAGAGATCATTCACATCCACCACAAAAGGAATCCTCTTCTCCCTGGCAAACTCCGCCGCCACAAGGGCCACGTCGTTGGGCGGGATCTCACAGTAGATCAGATCATAATCCCCATCCTGCTGCAGCATCTTCTTCAGGTTTTTCGCCGCGATATGGTGGCTCCAGATCCTGCGCAGATCAATATTCTTCTTATAACCTGGTTCCTCGATAAAGCGAAGAGAGAAGGCATACTTGTCCTCCTTCACGCGCTGAAGATCCCTCTGCGCCTTGGCCCAGTGCTGGAAAGAAGTTGTGATAAGGTCAACCTGATAGCCGTTGGCAGCAAGATACTCTGACAGAAAACGGAACCGTGTGTAGCCGTTTTCGTTATTTAATTTTACCCCCATGGTAATGATCGCGATTCGTTTCATAAAAAATCCTATTCTCCCGATATAATGTCACTCTTATTAAGTATATCTTATTCTCCTTAATTTTCAAGGGTTTAATTACTTCTTAATAAATATTGGTGAAAATCACTGATTGAGAATATCGCACACGACTGCAGCCGTAAATAACAGCGAATTCCAATTTACCCAATGTGTATATCCTATTTTAGTCAATTACGATTTACTAAATCTAAAATCACTTTCCGAAACACCAATAAATAAAGTACACGGCACATTCATACATACTAAAGAAGAAATTTTCAGATGTTTTAACCTTCTCAGGCGCAGGATACGCTAAGATAACTAACACATAGTTTCTATAGTGATCTCCATTTTTTGTGTTTTATGTGTCAAACCTCATTGTCGCTATCTCTTTAATAAAAATGTAATTCTATACTTCTACATAATCCCCCGAGTACATAATCACAACTACATCCGGCTGAAAGTCACGGATATACTGGATATAACTGTCATTATACCTGCCTTCCTGAGGATCCAGATAACGAGTCTCTCCAAAACACAGGCTCAAATATTGTACCATTGGTCTGGCAAAGGAATCTGAAACAATCAAAGTTTTCAAACCATCTGGTTTTTGATGATTAACTATGATATTCTCAACATACCCACCATTTAAACAAGCATTATATTTATTATTATAATCCGGATCATCTAAAATGGTCAGATCCACAAATGCTTCCACAAAATCTCCTTCTTTTTCTTTCTCCAGTTCTGCATTAATAAAATGTTTATACGTCAGATCGGTTTCAAAAGTTGGTTCCAACATTGTGAAATCATCTTTTCCAACATAATATTTCCCCGTTCGTATCCCCATAGAACCAAGGAAGGAGTTTTCCCAAACCAATTCACGAAACTTATCTTGCTGAAGGATCTCTTCGTCTAATTCCAGGTCATAATTCGTATTTAAGTACACGGTAAATCATAAGTACCAGCGTATTTTTTGACCGCCGTTTCCGGCGG
>ENA-OPDJ01000522-OPDJ01000522.1-human-gut-metagenome-genome-assembly--contig:-NODE-522-length-31017-cov-4.024643_pt1 | contig 31017 bp, 17 predicted proteins | sample MGYA00241621_ERZ501505 | MGnify/ENA primary metagenome ERZ501505 (study PRJEB25962, sample SAMEA2042624) | human gut metagenome | biome: human gut; feature: human-associated habitat; material: faeces... | reverse complement strand
CCGATCTGTTACTAATAGGTCGAGGGCTTAATCTGGTTAATAACTGAGAAAAACAAATCGGATTTGTATGAAGTTTTGAAGGTACAAACCTTAATAATCCTCGATAGCTCAATGGTAGAGCACTCGGCTGTTAACCGAGTTGTTGTAGGTTCGAGCCCTACTCGGGGAGTTTTTTAGTATAATATATGGTGACATAGCCAAGTGGTAAGGCCCCGGTCTGCAACACCGTCATCGCCGGTTCAAATCCGGCTGTCACCTCTCTTAAAAGGACTGCATCAGTTTATGATGTGGTCTTTATTTTATATAATTTGCAAATAAAATATATTGTGAATTTTATTTGATATACGTAATATGTGTTGCAAAGATTTCGTTATTTTTAGATTTTCTATATTACTTTTCAGGATGCTACACTAAATTAATAAAGAGAAATATAAGCCTGATAAACAGAATTATATTTCTCTTTTTTAACAACTCTTATCCTTTTTTGAATAGTTGTTGTATTATTATTATTCCTCTTCTGGATATTTCATATCCCATTCGGTTCTTATATCAGACATGATTTTCATGACATCATATGTATACTGACTGTGAATGAGGTTTTCTATTTCATCTGATGATGCTGAGCTTACAGCTTTTTCCATATCACGTACTTCGTAATACAGTGCATCTGATGTATCACCGGCATCAATTACTTCTTTATGACCATCCTCTGTATATGTAATAGTTGCCTGCATTCCTCTTGGATACTCAAAGATTTCCACATATGCTTTGTCAAAAGAGAGCGTAGCGCGTTTTGGCTGCTTTGAATGAAGAGATAATGTGACAGTTGCCATTTCCTCTGCATCATTCATAAGCAGAATACCTGCCTGTTCATCAACACCGGTTGGTGCATATTTAACCTGTGACGATACTTGTGTTGGTGTTTCCTTGAAGAACCAGCGGATAAGAGAAAGTGAGTAAACTCCAATATCAAGCAATGCTCCTCCGGCAAGCTTACGACTGAAAAATCGGTTTGTCATATTGTAATCCTTGTAGCTTCCAAAATTGACCTGAATTAAATTTAGCCTGCCGAGTTGTCCACTTGCAATTATTTCGTTTAGCTTTTTATAAACAGGCATATGATATATAGTCATGGCTTCAGCAAGAATAACGTTATTTTCTTTGGCCAGTGAGACGGCTTCATCGAGCTCTGCGATATTTAAAGTAATAGATTTTTCACAGAGTACATGCTTTCCATTAGAAAGGGCTTTTCTTAGATAATTGATGTGAGTATTGTGTGGAGTGGAGATGTAAATGATATCCACATCAGGATCATAAAAGACGTCATCAATGTTGTCATATACCTTTGAAATGCCATATTTTTGTGCAAAAGCTACGGCCTTTTCATGAGTTCTGTTGGCAACTGAATAAAGAGTGCGTCCTTCCTTTGAGAGAGCATGCGCGAGCTCATTAGCTATTACGCCGCAGCCGAGTGTTGCCCAATTAAGCTGTTTCATGTGAAATCCTCCTTTTTAACTTAAAGTATTGTAGCTGTGATGGTACATAAATTATTTAAAATGTTGTGAAATAACAAAATATAAACTCATTGATGATACCTTTTGACCCTTTAATCATAAAATATGTACCATAATGAACATATTCTAGCATGATGAATTATGAATTACAATGCATTTAGATTCAAAACAGTCAAAAACAGTCAAATTTGATAGTGACTAAATTAAAATTAGTTAATTTGAACTATATTTTAGATTATAAACTAGTAATAGAAAAGATACTAAAATTAGCAATTAGGCAAGTAATAAAGATTTATGTAGTATATTCTGCACAAAATTAGAATATTACTTTTGCATATATTACACAATTTGAAATTTGACCTTATATAATTTTAACAATTTTCATGGTGATTATTTGTGAATATAAATGACTGATTATGATTGACAATGACTGATTTTGAAAATATAATAATACTACAAGTTAGATGATTATTGATTTTAATAAAAAAGGAAAATAATTGAATATAAAAGATTAAATGATAGTCTTTGAGCAATTTGAAAACAGGGGTGATTAGATGCTGGCGGAAGATAGATGTAAAAAAATACTCGATATATTAGATTCGATGGGAAGTGTGACTGTTCAGCAGCTTATGGATGAGCTTGATACATCCGAGTCAACAATCAGACGTGATCTGGTTGCAATGGACAAGAAGGGGTATCTCACCAAGGTACATGGTGGTGCGATTGCCAATAATACGAATATCCATACTCAGGATGAGAAGGTTATCAACAGGCTTAAGCAGAATCGCAGCGAAAAGGAACAGATTGCCAGATATGCGGCATCACTTATTGTGGATAATGATTTTGTTTATATAGATGCCGGTACTACAACAGCAGTCATGATTGATTATATTACTGCAAAGAATGTGGTTTTTGTTACAAACTCTTTGACTAATGCCAAGAGAATTTCCGATAGGGGATATACAGTATATATTCTGGGTGGCGAGTTCAAGTCTACTACTGAGGCTATTGTCGGAGATGAGGCCGTTGTGACGCTCGATAAATATAATTTTACGAAGGGCTTCTGGGGGACCAACGGAATTACTGTGAAGAATGGATTTACAACTCCGGAGATAAAGGAGGCCATGGTTAAAAAGAAATCCATGGAGAATAGCAAGGAGAAATACATTCTTGCGGATGACAGTAAGTTTTCACAGGTATCAAGTATCAAGTTTGCTGATTTTGAGGATGCTGTAATTGTTACAAATGCACTAAACAATGACAACTATAAGAAATACAAAAATATTAAGGAGGTCTAACATGATTTACACAGTTACCTTTAATCCATCATTAGATTATATTGTTGATGTAACAGATTTTAAGACAGGAGTAGTCAATAGAACAACCGGAGAGAAGATTTTTGCAGGTGGTAAGGGCATCAATGTTTCCATGGTTCTTAAGAATCTTGGAATGAGCAATACTTCACTTGGTTTTACAGCGGGTTTTACAGGAAATGAAATTAAAAGACTTCTAGGAAAAAAAGGCGTTAATACTGATTTTATAGAGGTGGAGGATGGTATTTCACGTATTAACGTGAAGCTTCGCTCAAATGAGGAATCCGAGATTAATGGTCAGGGACCGGTAATCACTGAGGACAACATTAAAAAGCTTTATGAGAAGCTTGACTGCTTAAAGGAGTCTGATGTGCTTGTGCTCGCAGGAAGTATTCCTGATGTGATGCCTTCATCAATGTATATGGATATCATGAAGCATCTTGAGGGCCGCGGAATAAATATCGTGGTTGATGCGACGAGAAATCTGCTCACAAATGTGCTTGCGTATAAGCCATTCCTTATCAAGCCAAACAATCATGAGCTCGGTGAGATATTCGGGGTTGAGGTTACAGACAAGGACGATGTGATAAAGTATGCAAAGAAGCTTCAGGAGCAGGGCGCAAGAAACGTGCTTGTTTCTATGGCAGGTGACGGAGCAGTGCTTGTGACCGAGGATGGACAGGAATTTAAGGCACAGGCTCCTAAAGGAAAGCTCAAAAACTCTGTAGGCGCAGGTGATTCGATGGTAGCCGGATTTGTTTACGGATACCTCAAATCAAATGATTATAAGCAGGCATTTATTTATGGAGTATGTACAGGAAGTGCAAGTGCATTTTCTGAGGAGCTGGCTACAAAGCCTGAGGTTGAAGCACTTATTGATAAATGGGACAGTGCTTCCAATTAAACAAACGGTATCAAAAAGGTTGATATAAATAATTAATATATTCTATTAGGAGGAATGATGTATGACAATCAGGGATTTGTTGGCAGCTGAGAGTATCAATTTAAATGGTACGCCTGCCGGAAAAACCGAAGCATTGAATCAGTGTATTGATTTGATGGCAAAAAGTGGCAAAATAGCCGATGTGGAGAAGTATCGCAAGGGTGTTTTTGCAAGAGAGGAGGAAGGCACAACAGGAATTGGAATGGGTATAGCAATTCCTCATTGTAAGTCTGATGCTGTTACTAAAGCAGGTCTTGCGGCAATGGTTGTAAAGGACGGGGTTGACTTTGAATCACTCGACGGTACACCTGCAAAGATTATTTTCCTTATCGCTGCACCAAACACAGAGGACAATGTGCATCTTCAGGTGCTCAGCAAGCTCTCTGTTATGCTGATGGACGAGCAGTTTACAAATTCTCTTATCAATGCCGGCTCAGTAGATGAGTTTTTAAATATCATCGACAGTGCTGAAAAGGCAAAGGATGAGAAGGAGGCTGCAAAGGAGGCAAAGGAACCTGTTGAGGTGAAGAAGGACGATGTATTTATCGTTGCAGTTACAGCCTGTCCTACAGGAATTGCCCATACTTATATGGCTGCTGAGGCTATTGAGAAAAAGGCCAAGGAGCTGGGATATCAGGTAAAGGTTGAGACAAGAGGCTCAGCCGGAGCTAAAAATGTACTCACAGATGATGAGATTGCAAAGGCTACCGGTGTTATCGTTGCATGTGATACAAATGTGCCTACAGACCGTTTTGACGGAAAGAAGGTTATTGAGTGTCAGGTTTCTGACGGAATAAATAAGACAGAGGAGCTCGTAAAGAGAATTGCTGCCGGTGATGCTCCTGTATTTAAGGCATCAGGTAAAAAAGAGGCTTCACATTCATCTATTGGTGGAAAGGAGAGCATTGGACATCAGATTTACAAGCATCTGATGAATGGTGTTTCACATATGCTTCCGTTCGTAGTTGGTGGTGGTATCCTTATCGCAATCGCGTTCCTTATCGATGGATTCAGTGTTGACCTTAATTCACTGCCGGCTGACCAGAGAGCAAATTTCGGTACTATTACACAGGGCGCAGCATTGTTTAAGGGAATCGGTGGAACAGCATTTGGATTTATGCTTCCTATCCTTGCAGGCTTTATCGCTATGAGTATTGCTGACCGTCTGGGTCTTGCAGTTGGTTTCGTAGGCGGTTCAATCGCAGCAAACGGTACATCAGGCTTCCTTGGAGCACTGGTTGCAGGTTTCGTTGCAGGATATATTGTAAATCTCTTAAAGAAGATATTCTCTAAGCTTCCTGAGAGTCTTGATGGTGTGAAGCCGGTTCTTCTTTATCCGCTGCTTGGTATATTCCTCATAGGCGTTATAATGCAGTTTGTAGTTGAGCCTCCAATCGGAGCTTTAAATACAGCTATCAACAACGGTCTTAATGGACTTAACGGTGCAAGCGCAGTAGTTCTCGGAGTACTTCTCGGAGGAATGATGGCAATAGATATGGGTGGCCCTGTAAACAAAGCCGCTTATGTATTTGGTACAGCTTCAATCGCTGCCGGAAACTACAATATCATGGCAGCAGTTATGATTGGTGGTATGGTTCCACCACTCGCAATCGCTCTTGCAACAATCTTCTTCAAGAACAAGTTCACAGCAGAGGAGAGAAAGGCAGGACCTACGAACTTTATCATGGGATTATCATTTATCACAGAGGGTGCAATCCCATTCGCAGCATCTGATCCGCTTCATGTCCTTCCGGCATGTGCAGTTGGTTCAGCAGTGGCAGGTGGACTTTCAATGGCATTTGGATGTACACTCATGGCACCTCACGGAGGAATCTTCGTAGTACCTACAATCGGAAATCCGTTAATGTATCTTGTTGCATTAGTAATCGGATCTTTCATTGCATGTGGATTACTCGGATTACTCAAAAAGAAAGTAAGTGAATAAGCAATCCTCAATTATCATTTAATCCAACCTATAAACTAATCAACAAAGGCACTGCTTCGGCGGTGCCTTTGTTGTTATGTTGTGATATAAAAATTAAAAGTATAAACATTCTCTGAAATAACAGCCTCATGCCTTGACGAGTGAATTTTCCAAGCTTAAAGTAGTATTAGGATGAAATAGTAAGTCAAAAAAATCAATTATTTATGAGACTTAAATAAAAAAACAGTGAGGCATAAAATGGGCAAGGTTATAGGTATAGATTTAGGAACAACAAACAGCTGTGTAGCAGTATTGGAGAACAATCAGCCGGTAGTCATAACTAACAGCGAGGGTCAGAGAACAACTCCGTCTGTAGTGGCTTTTACAAAGAATGGAGAGCGACTGGTTGGCGAGGCTGCAAAGAGGCAGGCAGCAGTCAATGTGGACAGGACATTTTTCTCAATAAAGAGACAGATGGGAAGCGATTTCAGGGCAAAAGTGGACGGAAAGCTGTATTCAGCTCCTGAGATTTCTTCTATGATTCTCAGAAAGCTGAAAAAGGATGCAGAGGACTATATTGGTGAGGCAGTGACAGACGCTGTAATCACAGTTCCTGCATATTTTTCGGATGCGCAGAGGCAGGCAACTAAGGATGCAGGAAGGATTGCGGGGCTTAATGTGCTTCGAATCATAAATGAGCCAACCTCTGCGGCACTCGCATACGGACTGGACCACGGACAGCAGCAGAAAATTCTTGTCTACGACCTCGGAGGAGGAACCTTCGATGTGTCTGTTATCGAAATAGGGGACAATCTGATAGAGGTGCTTGCCACAGCCGGTGATAATCATCTGGGTGGAGATGATTTTGATGAGAGAATCACGAATTATCTTGTCACAGAGTTTTACAGACAGCAGAATGTGGATCTGAGAAAGGATAATACTGCTATGCAGCGTGTCAGGGAGGAGGCTGAGAAGGCAAAAAAGGTGCTTTCATCATCATCCTCAACCACTATCAACCTGCCATTTATCACCACTGTAAAGGGACAGCCGGTCCACATGGAGATGAACCTCACAAGGGCTGAATTTAATGAGATAACAAAGGATCTGGTGGAGAGAACTGCTATTCCTGTCAATCAGGCACTTTCAGATGCGGGGATTTCCGCAGCAGAGCTTGGAATGGTGCTGTTGGTAGGAGGCTCTACACGTGTGCCGGCTGTTGTTGAGGAGGTCAGAAGAATTACAGGAAAAGAGCCTTCACACAACCTAAATCCTGACGAGTGCGTGGCACTCGGTGCAGCAGTACAGGGCGGCAAGCTCGGTGGAGCAATTGTCGCAGGCAGCAGTGCGGCAGAGATTATACTGATGGATGTCACACCGCTTTCACTCGGAATTGAGACGGTCGGTGGTGTCTCAACCAAAATTATTGACAGAAATACGACTATTCCTACGAGATACAGCCAGATTTTTACAACTGCAGGAAGCTTCCAGACCTCTGTGGATATAAAGGTACTGCAGGGTGAGAGGCAGTTTGCAAGGGACAATAAGCTGATTGGAAACTTCAGGCTAAAGGGCATCAAGCCGGCTCCGGCAGGTGTGCCGCAGATAGAGGTGACGTTTGATATAGATGCAAACGGCATTGTGCAGGTTTCTGCAAAGGACCTGGGCACAGGAAAGCATCAGGAGATTACGATTACCGCAAGCTCAAATTTGTCTGATTCTGAGATTGAGCAGGCTATCCGTGAGGCGCAGGAGTATGAGGCAACAGACGGACAGAGAAAGGCTTATATTGATGCAAGAAGTGAGGCTGATACGCTTGTGCGCCAGGTGGAAAATGTCATGGCTGACAAGGAAAAAAGAAAGGCTATGGACAGCGCACAGAAAAAAAGTGTGAAATCATCGCTTTCGTATGTGAAGAAGCTTATTTCAAGGACAAAGCCCGGAAATGTGAGCGAAGAGCAGGCTGCCGAGATAAAGCATGCGGCAGATGAACTGAGAAATGCGGCAGCGGGATTGATTTAATTATAGTAACTACTATTATTCATTTGGCTATTTACGAGAAGCGGATTTTCATATAAAATATGGGTAAGTGGTGAGTATTCATAACCACCCTGAATAGTTATAATGTTAATTTAAATCCGAGGAAATAGAAAATGAATGCGAACGATAAAACAGAAAAGGTACTAAGAGAAATTCATATCATGCTCTCAAAGGCGGAGCCGTATAAGCCGGAGCCGAGCAGGGTGATCATAAACAAGCAGCAAATGATAGATTTACTTGCTGAGCTGAATAAGTGTATATATGCAATACAGGATGAGTATGAGCTTACTGAACAGAGTCGCAATCACGCAGAGAGAGAGTTCAGAAAGAAGGGGGATCAGATAGTCTGGGATGCAAGCAGAAAGGCTGAGGATGTGTATGCAGCATCGGTTATCTATACGGATGAGGCGCTTTCAAGAGTGCGTGATATCATCAATGATACCAACGAGTCACTTGAAAAGCTGTGCAAGAATATGAAGGATAAGATTGCAGAGCAGGAGAAGATAGTTAAAACTAACCAGTATGAGCTCAAGGGACAGCTTCAGGATTTGTCCGATACGGAGAAGTATCTTAAGATTATCGATGACAGAAATAAGGAGATAGAACGTCAGAAAAATGCAGGTAAACCTGCAGAGGAGCGTACTATTGACAATGAAGAGAAGTCTATCTATGCAAACAGACAGACTGAAATCAAGGTAAATATGGATTATATCAGAAAACTGGGACTTGCTGAGGGCGAGGACCTGGGAGATGGTGTAGTGGGTGAAGTGAAGCTTGCAGACGATACACCTGATGTCGGATCAAATCATAGCAATGATAAGGATGAAGCCAAGGCTGCCGGCTCAAAATCGTCTGTTGATGAGGATTATAAGGCAATAAGCAGAAAAGCCGGCAATCCACCTGTTATCAACACAAAGGAGGGGAAGGAGCTCACAGACGGTATCCACAGAATGTGGCAGAGCATCACCGGAAATAAAGGTAAATGAAACACACCTATGTAATATAAAGCAGCAGTTCAAAACAGAACGGCTGCTTTTTGGCTTATATTTAAAGTGGGTAATATTAAGCAGATTTTAAGAAAAACAAAGTAGATAATCTGATAAAATATAGCTGACTAACGGCAGGAGAAGGTTTCTGTTCAAAATTCATAGAAGGAGGATAATATGACAATATTAGTTTGTGATGACGACAAGGAAATAGTTGAGGCAATTGAGATTTACCTGATGCAGGAGGGCTACGACGTGGAGAAGGCTTACGACGGCATACAGGCGGTTGAAATTATGAAGAATAAAAAAATAGACCTCATGATAATAGATGTCATGATGCCAAAGCTCGACGGAATAAGAGCTACTCTGCAGATACGAAAGGAAAGCAGGGTGCCGATAATCATTTTATCGGCAAAGACAGAGGATGCTGACAAGATTTTAGGCCTCAATGTGGGGGCTGATGATTATGTCACAAAGCCTTTTAATCCGCTTGAGCTTGTGGCAAGGGTAAAGTCACAGCTTCGCAGATATACCACTCTGTCAAGCAATGATGCAGCCGGAGACAAGGTTTATGAAGCCGGAGGCCTTTTGGTAAATGATGATTTAAAAAAGGTGACTGTGGATGGTGAGGAGGTAAAGCTCACACCGATTGAGTACAATATCCTGCTTTTACTTCTTAAAAACAAGGGAAAGGTCTACTCAATAAACGAAATATATGAGAGCATATGGAACGAGGAGGCGATAGGAGCCGACAATACAGTTGCTGTGCACATCAGACATATCAGGGAAAAAATAGAGATAAATCCTAAGGAGCCACGCTATCTGAAGGTGGTCTGGGGAGTAGGCTATAAGATAGAGGACAACAAATGAAGCAGTATACGATAGGAAAAAAAGCAGCGGTCATAGTTCTACATCAGCTATGCATGATACTTATGGTGACAGGAGTGTTTGCCACAGGCTATGCATTCAGGCACGATGCGCATGGAAATATTGATATCTATACACTAATATCGCTTGCGGGCCTGGTAGGCAGCTTTGTGAGCCTGGCATATATGGCAAACGTGGCAGGCAGAAAATCAGAGGATGATTACACAATATACTATTTACCGATTGACAAGGTATACTCTGATGTGATGCTAGTGATATTTACACTGCTCATGGTATTTATGGGAAAAGTGATTTCAGGCGTAAAAAACCAGCATTTTGACTATGCATCACTCATTATGACGGCCGGCACATTTACTTTTTTGTTTGATCTGGCTTTTATTATTTTATACCAGAGCATTGTAAGGAAGATAAAAGGCAATATACTTTACACACACAGCCTGATGTACAAGGGCTATGAGCTTTTGAAAAGAGTTATTGAGAAAAAGGATATCCATACACAAAAAACCAAAGAGATAATGCGCATACAGGAGGCACTTGAAGCTATCTCGGAAGGAGCGCTTGACACTACACTCAATGTCAATGAGTTTCATGGGCAGCAGAAAAAGGTGGCGGAGGCTGTCAACCATATACGCCAGGGTCTTATGAGCTCGGTGAATGAGAGCCTTAAGAATGAAAAATTAAAGGCAGACCTAATAACAAACGTATCACATGATATAAAGACACCTCTGACTTCAATAGTCAACTATGTTGACCTGCTTAAGAGGGAAAATCTGGAAAATGAAAATGCCAAATACTATATACATGTGCTGGAGGAAAAGTCACAGCGCTTAAAGCAGCTTACAGAGGATTTGGTAGAGACATCAAAGATTACCTCGGGAAATGTGAAGCTCAATATGCAAAAGCTTGATCTGGTTGAGCTTTTATACCAGACCGGAGGTGAATTCAATGAGCGATTTGAGTCGAGAAATCTGACAATAGTTACAAAAATTCCATCAGAACAGATATTTATCTATGCGGATGGGCGTCAGCTTTACCGCTCTATTGAAAATCTGTATACTAATGCCGCAAAATATGCACTGGAAAATACCAGAGTGTATGTAGAGCTTGAAAAGGCAGATAAAAAGGCAGTTTTTACAATAAAGAATGTGTCTAAGAACGAGCTTGACATAGTAAGCAACGGAAATGTGGACCTGACAGAGCGTTTTGTGAGGGGAGAGAGGTCGAGAACCACTGAAGGAAGTGGACTTGGACTTTCGATTGCAAAGAATCTGACCCATTTGATGGGAGGAAAATTCGAAATTAAGGTAGATGGTGATTTATTTATTGCCACAATTACCTATAATATTATATAATAGTAAATAAAAGAATTTTGAAATACACATACGGAGGTAGAATAAGTGAAATTATATGAAAATGGTGCTTACCTTTTAAACGGTAAGGAAGTAATAATTGATGGACCAGAGGCTCAGGCAGCTGTCAAAAGCAAGACCGGCATGGACATCGATAAACAGACAGCTAAGCAGGAGACAATTGCTTACGGTATTTTAAAGGAGCACAATACATCCGGCAATATGGACAAGCTTCAGATTAAGTTTGATAAGCTTACATCGCATGATATCACATTTGTAGGTATCATCCAGACAGCACGAGCTTCAGGACTTGAAAAATTCCCTATCCCGTATGTACTTACAAACTGTCACAACAGCCTTTGTGCAGTTGGTGGAACAATCAATGAGGATGACCACATGTTTGGTCTCACATGTGCAAAGAAGTACGGCGGAATCTATGTACCACCTCATCAGGCAGTTATCCATCAGTTTGCACGAGAGATGCTTGCCGGTGGCGGAAAAATGATACTTGGTTCTGATTCACATACACGCTATGGTGCACTTGGTACTATGGCAGTCGGCGAGGGTGGACCTGAGCTTGTTAAGCAGCTTCTCGAACAGACATATGATATTGATATGCCTGAGGTTGTAGGCATTTACCTGACAGGAGAGCCAATCAAGGGCGTTGGACCACAGGATGTCGCACTTGCAATTATCGGAGAGGTATTCGGAAACGGCTTCGTAAAGAACAAAGTTATGGAGTTTGTAGGACCGGGTGTGTCTAATCTGAGCGTTGACTTCCGTATAGGTGTCGATGTTATGACAACAGAGACTACATGTCTTTCTTCTATCTGGAGAACAGATGATCAGGTTAAGGAATTCTTTGAGATTCACGGTAGGGCTGAGGACCACAAGGAGCTTAATCCGGGTGAGGTGGCTTACTACGACAGATTTATTGAGATTGACTTAAGCCAGATCCGCCCAATGATAGCTATGCCATTCCACCCAAGCAATACCTATACTATCGATGAGCTCAATGCAAACCTCATGGATATTCTCGATGACTGTGAGAAGAGAGCTGAGGTAAGCTTTGACGGCAAGGTGAAGCTTGATTTAAAGAGTAAGGTAAGAGACGGAAAAATGTATGTAGACCAGGGAATCATCGCAGGCTGTGCAGGCGGTGGATTTGAGAATATCTGCGATGCGGCTGACATATTAAACGGACATTCAATCGGAGCAGACGAGTTTACACTGAGTGTTTACCCGGCATCTACTCCAATATACATGGAGCTTGTGAAAAACGGAGCTGTAGCAAAGCTTCTTGAGACAGGTGCAATCGTAAAGACTGCTTTCTGCGGACCTTGCTTTGGTGCAGGAGATACACCTGCCAACAACGCATTCTCTATCCGTCATTCAACAAGAAACTTCCCTAACAGAGAGGGTTCTAAGGTACAGAACGGACAGATCAGCTCAGTGGCACTCATGGATGCACGTTCAATCGCTGCAACAGCAGCAAACAAGGGCTTCCTTACATCAGCAGCGGATATTGATGTCAACTTTACAAAGCCAAAATATTTCTTTGACAAGACTATATATGAGAACCGTGTATTTGACAGCCATGGAGTGGCAGATCCTTCAGTTGAAATCCAGTTCGGACCAAACATCAAGGACTGGCCGGCAATGAGCGCGCTTCCTGAGAATATGCTCCTTAAGGTGGTTTCAGAGATTCATGATCCTGTTACTACAACAGATGAGCTCATTCCTTCAGGAGAGACATCTTCATATCGTTCAAACCCTCTTGGACTTGCAGAGTTCGCACTTTCAAGAAAGGATCCTGAGTATGTAGGCAGAGCAAAGGAAATCCAGAAGGCCCAGAAGGCTATAGAGAGTGGTGAGTGCGCAGGAAAGGCTGTTCCTGAGGTTGCTGAAATCATGGGAGTAGTAAAGAAAAAATTCCCTGAGGCAAGCCATGAGAATATGGGCTTCGGAAGCACAATTTTTGCTGTTAAGCCGGGTGACGGCTCAGCAAGAGAGCAGGCTGCCAGCTGCCAGAAGGTACTCGGAGGCTGGGCAAATATCGCAAACGAGTATGCCACAAAGAGATACCGTTCAAACCTTATCAACTGGGGAATGCTTCCATTCATCATCGATGAGGGAGAGCTTCCGTTCCACAACCTCGACTATATCTTCCTTCCGGGAATCAAGAAGGAAATCGAGGATGCAAAGACGGAGTTTGAGGCATATGTTGTCAAGGATGGTGAATTAAAGCCATTTACACTGAAGATGGGTGAGCTCACAGATGATGAAAGAGAGATAATATTAAAGGGATGTCTCATCAACTATAATCGTAAATAAGGAGAGTTTAATCCGATGGAAGAAACCGGAAAAGCTGGTAAAAAATCAAACATTGAGATAAATGCAGATAAGGGTGCGAAGCAGAATTCGCACCCGGGGCGTGAGGAATGGCCACATCTGATCAGAATAGGTGTCATGGTATTTGTCACGTTTGCAGTCAGTATACTGTTTTTCTTTGCACTGTACAGATTTGAGGGCTTTGCAGGCATATGGAGCAAGCTGCTTGCGGCAGCAATGCCTATTATAATGGGACTTGTGCTTGCATACCTGATGAATCCTGTCATGCTGTGGCTGGAAAGATGCTTTAAAAAGCTTCTTTCCAAAAAGATGAAAAGCGAAAGCAAGCTGCGAAAGGTTTCAAGAGCTCTTGCAATCACAGGCTCGGTTATTATTCTGGTAGCGATTATTTCGCTCCTCATTGCGGCTATTGTGCCTTCTGTCATAGCAAGTATATCAGGACTTATGAAGACACTGCCAAATGATGTTGCGGCATTCATCAACATGATAAAGAACGGCAATTTCGGGGACAGCAAAATTGCTGAGCTCGCGAGCACAGGTTTACAGAATGCAACCGACTACATTGAGGATTATGCCACAGAAAAGCTGATTCCTGAGGCACAGAAGTATGTTGCACAGATTACAACCGGTGTGATTTCGGTAGTCAGAGGCTTATTTAATTTTATTATCGGAATAATTGTGATGGTCTATGTGATGAGTATTCAGGAGACTCTCGCAGGACAGAGCAAAAAGATAATATATGCTGTCTGCAAGCCAAAGACAGGCAATATCATCATTGAGACGATCAGAAAGACAAATGAGATTTTTGGAGGCTTCATAAGCGGTAAGATTATAGATTCACTGATTATAGGTGTGATTGCATATTTCGGATGTCTGATTTTAAGGATTCCATCATCGGTGCTCGTTGCAGTGATTATCGGCGTCACAAATGTGATTCCGGTATTCGGACCGTTTATCGGTGCAATTCCATCGTTACTCATAGTAGTAATTCAGAGTCCGTGGCATGCGCTTTATCTTCTGATATTTATTGTCGTGCTGCAGCAGGTGGATGGCAATATAATAGGACCTAAGATACTTGGCTCATCTACCGGTCTTTCGACCTTCTGGGTTATGTTTGCCATACTAATCGGCGGAGGAATGTTTGGTTTTCTTGGAATGTTACTTGGTGTTCCAACCTTTGCTGTGATATACTATATTGTGAAAAGAGTTGTTAATTATGCTCTCAGGAAAAAGAAGCTTCCTGAGGACACAAGGGATTATACAAAGACAACAGGCGTAGATACCAAAAATAATAAGCTTAAATACGAGTAGGTGAAATAAGTGGATAAATACGAATACAATCTCAAGCTGGATCAGATAAAAGCCCTAAGCGCCGAGGAGGGCTATATGAGCGCAGCAGAGATTGCGGATAGCATAAATTGGAACAAAATTAAAAATGTAAATACACTCGTTAAAATCGGCGAAATCTACGAGAAGGCCGAAAGATACCAGGATGCAAGGGACATACTTTTAATGGCCTATGACCGTTCACCAATCGGCAGGATGATTATATACAGACTGGCTGAGGTCGCCATCAAGATGGGGGATTATGATGCTGCTACAGAGTATTATGATGAGTTTGTTGAGATAGCGCCTCATGATGATATGAAGTATGTATTAAGATATGCCATCAAAAAAGGGCAGGGAGCTTCATTTGATGAGCTTATCACTATTCTTGAAGAGTACAAGGATGAAGAATACACTGAGGAGTGGGCATATGAGCTTGCATATCTATACCACAAGGCCGGAAAAGCCGATAAGTGTATAGATGCCTGCGATGAGCTCATTCTGTGGTTCGGAGACGGACCATATGTGGAGCGTGCGCTGGAGCTTAAGATGCTTTATCAGCCACTTACCAAGGCTCAGGAGGAAAAGTACAGACGATTCAAGGCAGAGAAGGAAAAGCCGGCTAAGATAAAGGATGAGGCTGAGGTCACTGAGATAGGTGCCATGGAGATGGTAAAGGGCGGAGAGATAGTGCATGATGACGTAACTATTCCGCAGATTACTGTAAATCAGGAGAAGTTCAATACTGTAAATTTACAGCAGGAGATTGCCAAGGGTATGCAGCAGATCATGGAGGCCAAGGGCAAGAATGAAGTTGCTGATACGATGGATACCATCAAAAAGATAGTTGAGGATATTCCTTATCTCAAGCTCGAAAAGGAGCAGGAAGAGTATGTACAGCAGCCGGAAGAGACAGAGCATATCGCTACAGATGAAGAGATAGATGGTTCACTTAAGTTGAATTTCAAAGAGCTTTTGGGTGAAGACGCTGACGGACAGATGTCTATGGTCATGAGTGAAAAGACTCAGCTTGAGCATCAGATTACAGGACAGATGTCTATACAGGATGTGCTTGAAGAATGGGAAAAGACCAGACATGCGGCTGAAATTGCACTTAAAGAGGCTGAGCAGCAGAAACTTGAGTCAGCTAAGGCAAGAGCACTTCAGGAGGCAGGAGACATCATGGAGAGACTAAATGATGTCATTCCAAAGCTGGATGCAGGTGTCACTCCGAAGGAACTTCTTGAGGAGGAGTATTTGAAGGTCCCGGTTGATATTATAGAGCAGAAAGCTGCCGTGAAGGAGCCTGAAGAAGAGCAGAAACCGGATATGCAGGAGCTTTATGCAGATGAGACTGTGGATGAAGTACAGGAGCCGCAGGAAACACCGGAAGAAGCTATAGACGAAGTGCAGGAGCCACAGGAAGCACCGGAAGAAGCTATAGACGAAGTGCAGGAGTCACAGGAAGCATCGGAAGAGGTTGCAGATGAAGCCAAGGAACCGGTTGGAGAGCCGGAGGATATAATTATGGCAGAGGAGTCTGAGAAAGACGAGATACTCACGCAGCCGACTACCATGATGCCTGAAATAACAGATGATATGTTAAATGTCGATGATGATACATCAGATGAAGAGGCTTCACAGGAGGAAGAAAACGTTTCTGAGAAGAGAGATTTTGATCATGTGACATCATTTATCGAGCAGGAAATAGCCAAGATGACAGCAAAGAATCCGGGACTGGAGAAGAAGCTGGATATGGCTAAGACAAGAAAAATGCCGGATATTTCATTGCCGGAGGATTTAGACAGCGAAGAAGATGACTCGAAATTGAAAGAAACAAAACATATAAAAGAGCTTACAAGCGAACAGAAAGCTATTTTTTCATATTTCATACCGGTAAAGGGTATGGAGGATCAGATCTGCAAGGCATATAATGCAGTGCTTGATCATTTCAACAGGAAAGAAAACGCATCCACAGGCAATCTCATTATACAGGGAGAGCAGGGTTGCGGAAAGACAATGCTTGCTACAAGCTTTATAAAGGTATTACAAAAAGATGGTGAACAGCTTACAGGAAAGATGGGCAAGATTGATGCTGCCGCACTCAATAAAAAGGATGTGCAGCAGGTAGTCAGAAAGATAACAGGAGGCTGTCTCATCATAGAAAGAGCCGGTGATATCGACCGCAGCATAGCTGCCCAGCTATCATTTTTGATGGAGCATGATATTACAGGAACACTCTATATACTTGAGGATACATCAAAGGGTATAAAGAAGGCTCTCTCAATGGATGAGGGCTTTGCATCCAAGTTCACGGAAAAGATATCGGTCCCTATTTTTACAAATGATGAACTCGTATTGTTTGCCAAATCGTACTCTGCAGAGCTTGGGTACAAGATAGATGAGATGGCTATTCTGGCATTGCATAACAGAATCAGCAATATTGAGAGGATAGACCAGGCTACCACTCTGACAGAGGTCAAGGATATAATTGACGAGGCCATAGACAGGGAGGCTCACAGCGGACTTAAGAAGGCTATAAGTATTCTGACAGCCAGGCGATATACAGATGATGACCGAATTGTACTCAAAGAGGATCATTTCAGGGAAAAATAAATACTTATGGGGGGTATATATATGTGTAATTTTACAGCAATGGATTGTTACCTGTTTGGTCAGGCAACACACTATGATATCTACAAGAAGATGGGTGCTCACTTAGCTGAGCGTAAAGGAAAAAAAGGAGTGTGCTTTGACGTCTGGGCGCCACATGCGAGGGAAGTATACGTGTTTGGTGAGTTTAACGACTGGAATGAGACCAGTCATGAGATGAAGCGTGTAGAGCCGGAAACCATGGGAGTGTATGAGCTTTTTGTACCGGGAGCGCAAAAGGGTCAGATGTATAAGTTTATTATAGTCACTGAACAGGGTGATAAGCTGTACAAGGCGGATCCATACGCAAACTACGCAGAGCTTCGTCCGGGAACAGCGTCAATCATCACAGATATCGAGCACTTCACATGGACTGACAAAGAGTGGATGGATAAGAGAGCAGCAAAGTCAGATGCTGATGTATATTCTTCACCTATGGCTATATATGAGTGCCATCCGGGCTCATGGATGAGACATCCGGGCAGGGATGATGAGGGTTTTTATACATACAGGGAGCTTGCAAAATCACTCATATCATATGTAAAAACTATGGGATATACACATATTGAGCTTATGGGTATTTCAGAGTATCCGTTTGATGGCTCATGGGGATATCAGGTGACAGGCTACTATGCACCTACATCGAGGTATGGAGAGCCTGAGGATTTTGCATACTTTGTTGATCAGTGCCATAAAAATAATATCGGAGTAATCCTCGACTGGGTACCTGCACATTTCCCAAAGGATGCGCATGGACTTGCCAATTTCGACGGAACAGCCACATATGAGTATGCAGACCCAAGAAAGGGAGAGCATCCCGACTGGGGCACAAAGATATTTGACTACGGCAAGAATGAAGTAAAGAACTTCCTTATCGGAAGTGCACTTATGTGGATAGAAAATTACCACGTAGACGGACTCCGTGTGGATGCAGTTGCGTCAATGCTTTATCTTGACTATGGAAAGAACGACGGACAGTGGGTGCCAAACAAGTTTGGAGGAAATAAGAACCTCGAGGCAGTAGAGTTTTTCAAGCATATCAATACACTCATACTTGGAAGAAATCACGGAACTGTAATGATAGCCGAAGAGTCTACCGCATGGCCAAAGGTAACAGGCAAGGTAGAGGAAGACGGACTGAACTTCAGCTACAAATGGAACATGGGATGGATGCATGACTTCCTTGATTATATGAAGCTGGATCCATATTTCCGTAAAAATAACCACAACAAGATGACATTTGCGATGAGCTATAATGAGAGTGAGAAATATATTCTGGTACTGTCACATGATGAGGTGGTACATCTGAAGTGTTCTATGCTCAACAAAATGCCGGGCTTAGAAGGGGATAAATTCAAGAACCTCATGGCAGGATATGCATTTATGATGGGACACTGTGGAAAGAAGCTTCTTTTCATGGGACAGGAGTTTGCACAGAAGCAGGAGTGGAGTGAGGAAAGAGAACTCGACTGGTATCTGCTTGAGAATCCGGAGCATAAAAAGATCCAGAACTGGGTAAAGGAGCTGCTTCACCTCTATAGGAGAAACCGCTGTCTGTATGAGCTGGATTCAAGCTGGGAAGGCTTTGAATGGATAAATGCAAACGATGCAGACAGAAGCATCTTCAGCTTTATCAGAAAGAGCAAGGATGGCAAGAATAATATGCTCTTTGTCATCAATTTCACACCGGTAGAGAGACCTGATTACAGAGTCGGAGTGCCAAAGCGCAAGACATATCAGCTTGTTTTAGATAGTGAGGATCCTAAGTTTACAGGCAAAACGGTACAAGAGCCTGTAAAGAAGGCTGCAAAGGGCAGAGGCAAGGCAGCAAAACAGTCATATAAGAAGCTGGACTATAAGGCAGTCAAATCAGAGTGTGACGGCAGACCATTTTCATTTGCTTATCCACTTGCGCCTTACGGAGTTGCTGTATTTAAATACTAATATACCGGTAAATAGCAGGGTAAAGGACCGCGCCAATTTAGGGCGCGGTCTTTATTTTTGAGTATTATATGTCGATATATAATAAAAAGATAACTATTCAGAACCACCCCCTCACATATGAGAAAAAAATATCCATAAATAAAGGCTGCAGAGATGGTATATATGCAGGGCACGGAGCAGGAAATATGCAGATAGAGAATTTGATTAATAAAAGCACAGATACGAAAAATACGGACACAAAAACCATAAATGACATGACAGCGGGTATGCGTGTGTCAGACTACATAAAGACAGACAGCAGTGACAATATGTCAAAAAAGGCGGCTGTTGTCGGTTCGTCAAATTCTGTTGATATGTCGGATACGATATATGCAAGACCACAGGCGAAAAACGAAGCCGGGAACAACAATGGCACAGATATGGCAGAAAATCTGCTAAATGATATGAATCAGACCTCAGAAAACAGGCGAAATGATATGATTGTCACTGCAAGCACTACCACGAGTGATGATTACAAAGCTGCAAAGGATGACGGCTACGATGTCATTGTCACTGAGACCGATAAGATAAAAGCAGTGCTGGCAAAGGCAGGTGTAGATATATCCATATATGGAGATGATCTGAGCATGGAGCAGCTTACAGACATCACGGGAAGCCAGACTGAAGCGGCCATGCTTGTCAATCAGATGAAAGCATATGATATTCCTGCTACAGATGACAATATAAAGGCAGGTACAGATGCCATAGACCGGGCAAAGAGCCTTACAAATATATCCAATGAGACAAAGGCATATTTGGTCAGAAATAACATGAATCCGACGGTTTCCAATGTATACAAGGCTACGTACAGCAGCAGTCAGGTACAAGATTACAGGCAGAAAACCAAAATGACGGAGATATCAGATGAGCTGTTTGAGGAGCTTAAGCCACAGCTTAAACAGATATTAGAGGAAGCTCATATAGACAGTAGTGATGAGAATCTGAATCAGTGCAGATGGCTGATAGATGAAGATATAGCCGTTACACCTGATAATGTGCTGCTTGCGAATCAGGTAGACTGCATCAACGCAGCAAAAGAAAATGTGAGCAGTGATTTTTATGCAAGGGCAGTGACAGAAGCACTGGCAATGGGAAAAAAGGCTACAGATGCCACTATGTCACAAGATGGTCTGACATTTGACATGGCAAAGAAAGCCTGTGATGTATTAGGTGAGGCGACTGCAGATGACATTGTCACATTAGAGTCAGATAACATACCTGTCACGATAGAGAATCTGTCAAAGCTTATAGCTGCAAGGGGCAAGGATAGTGCAGCATCGCAAGCCTCAGCGAATAAAGCTGCGGATAATCAGATTACAGACAGCCGGGAAGCAAGGCTTGTGACAGCTCAAAGAAAGCTTGAGGAAGCGAGACTTTCCATGACAGCAGAAGCCAACCTTTCACTCATAAAAAAAGGAGTTTCAATAGACACAGAGCCTATTGAACGTGTAGTGGAGCTGCTTAAGCAGCAGGAAAATAAATACTACGGAGCGCTGTTTGGTGAGAGCAGTGTAGAGGCATCTGATGATAGGGTACGTATGTACAATAATGTATGTGATATTTTCAATCAGCTGAAGCAGCAGCCGGCTTATGTACTGACCCTGGAATCCGCTGATGACACTGTGTATGAGCTGTATACAGCAGGCAAAGCAATGAAGCAGTCATTAGAAGCAGCAGCCTCAGGATATGAGACTCTTATGACATCACCGCGGGCAGATATGGGAGACAGTATATCAAAAGCATTTCAGAATGTGGATGATATACTTAAAGAGCTTCAGATAGATACATCTGAAAGCAATCGCAGGGCTGTGCGGATACTTGCGTACAACAGTACCGAGATCACAGAGGACAATATAAAGCAAATAAAGTCTGTAGATGAGCAGGTGCAGAGAGCATTCAGCGATATGACACCGGCGGTGACGATTGAGATGATAAAAAGAGGCATATCACCGCTTGATATGAGCATGAGTGACATAAGTGACACTGCCAGACGGATAAAATCAGAAAATCCTGACGAAAGGGATGAGAAATTCAGCGAGTTTCTCTGGAAGCTTGAAAAGAAAAATGAAATCTCAGAGGAGGAAAGAGACTCGTATATAGGCATATACAGGCTTATTTCACAGGTGGAGCAGTCAGATGGTGCTGTGATAGGCTCACTTGTTAATCAGGGAGCAGATATTACAATGAAAAATCTGCTTACAGCGGTCCGGGTACGAGGAAAGAGTGCCATGGACTATAAGGTGGACGATACCTTTGCCGGAGTGGACAGTGTAAGCAGGGGCATTAAAATTGACTCACAGATAGAAAGCGCATATCATACAAACTGCCTAAGGGATGTGCTTGATACACTTTCACCTGAGAAAATGGAGTTTGTGCAGTATGACAGCTGGCTTGATATGACTCCGGAGCAGTTAAGGCAGGCTGTATATGAGGCCAACGAGGATAACGCACTGTCAGAGCAATATGCCACAGAACAGCTAAGACAGTTCAATCAGGCAGTTTCGGTGCCTGAGAACGTATATGCTTTTCTAGAGAAATATGATGTAAAAACAACCGCGGTAAACCTCATGGCTGCGTCACGGCTAATGAAAAATCCGTCAGAGGCAGTAAGAAATCTCTGGAAGCGTGGAGACAGTGCTACGGCAAGGGCTCTTTTGGATGAGACTCTCAGACGGTTTTCGGAGTCGGTCAAAAATCCAAAGGAGCTTGCGCAGGCGCAGGAAACGCTGGCTGATACAGCAGAGCATGTTATGGATTCGATGATTATAGAGGATAGGCACACCGGTTCAATAGACCTCAGACAGATGAAGTTATTATGCAGTCAGCTAAGGATAGCTTCAAATATGTCGAGACAGGAAAACTATATTGTACCAATAGAGACTGCTGACGGGGTCACAGGGATGAAGCTTCGCATAGTAAGAGGTGAAGATAAAAAGGGACTGGTTGACATATTCCTTGAGGATAAAAAATGCGGCAGGGTAGCTGCATATTTTGAGGCAAAGGAAAACTCAGTATCTGCTATGATAGTCACAGACGATGAGCAGACTAAAAAGCTGTTTGAAGACAATATCACTATGTTTGAGGCAGGAATAAGTGATGGTGAACAGCGTGTGCGCATAGATGTGGCACTGGAGCATGATATATCTGCAAAAGAGTCTAAGATGTCAGATATGAAATCAAATACTGAGTCAGATAATGAAACTAAAAAGCAGCTTGATGGCAGTGAAAGTGTCCAGACAACCAGACTATATCACATCGCAGAGCAGTTTATTGTAAATGTCCAGAGGGTGATTGCACAAGATAGTCTGTAACACCGATATATATTGCATGTGCCAGGTCATCCTGATAGTTTTTGTCAGTAAGAAGAAGTGTCTCAGCAGGATTACTCAAGAATCCACATTCTACGATTACGGTCGGGGATGTGGATTTTTTAAGTATAAAGTATTCTTTATTGGGCTTAATGCTTCGTGGCTTTGCGACACAAAGAGAAGTGTTTAAAGCTCCAAGAACAGAGGATGCGAGCTCTTTTCCTGCATCAGAGGCTTCATAATAGAATACCTGTGGACCGCAGCTTGAACTGTCCTCAAAGCTGTTTTGATGGATACTGATGCTGACTGCCACATTGCTTTTAGACATCAGGGCAGTTCTCTTTGTGAGATCATCTGTCTTTGGATGCTTGGAATTATCCGGGGCGAGGTCGCAGTCGGTGGTTCTGGTCATGACAACAGTAAAGCCTCTGTTTTCAAACAGCTGTTTAAGAGCCATTGCAATACTGAGGTTGACATCCTTTTCCATGACGCCGGAGGTGGAAATCTTACCGGGATCACTTCCACCATGTGCTGGTTGTAGTTTACGCAAATTGTGATATGTATTCCCCAGTATATATGGGGAGTTAGAAATGTATTGAGATTAGATAGCCTTTTTCTCCAAGTCCTCACAGTAAACGCTTGAAAATAAATGTTCCAGTTCATTTCCGAAGTTGTATGAGATTTTAAGTTTGCGGTTTTCATAAACTGTTATCTGCTCTATCATTTCCACAATAATATCTCTGTCTAATTCTTCAATGTCTTTCAGTTCCAACAACCGCCTTAACCACGGTGTTTCAAAAACATCTTCTGTTACACTTTCTTTTTTCTTTTCTTCCAGCGTTTCAATCTGTTTGGAGTAAAGCGTTTCTTTTTGTTGATAGTCCTCTCGATAAGAAAGAAATTCTTCTTTAGAAATCAGTTCGTCTTTGTAATCTTCATAAATTGACTTTTTCAGTTTCTTTACTCTTTCAAGTTCTGTTTTTAACTTTGTCAGTTCTATGTCAGTTGATTTTCTGATTTTTGTTGCTGTGAAAGATTGTGATTTTACAAGTTCCTGCAAATTCTCTACATTGCGGATAATCTGCTTTAAATCTCCCAGAACAATGTCATTCAATACTTGAAACGGGAGAGTATGCGGAGTACAATAATCCTTTCCGCTTCTTTTGTAAGTTCCACAATAAAATGAATAAGTCTTACTTCCGTCAGCACGTCGCCAGAAATTTTTCATCATTGCCCGACCACAATCGCCACACTTGATAAAACCAGCAAAGATATTTTTGTTTGTTTCCAAATCAATATCCCTATGCTTTTTCGTCAGCAGTTTTTGTACCTTATCCCACAGTTGACGGTCTATAATCGGTTCATGTGTACTTTCAACTCTTATCCAGCTTTCTTTTTCAACTGGTCGCTGTTTACTTCTCATACGCTGATGTTTCTTCCCTTGTATCATGTTGCCGATATACATTTCATTTTTCAACATGATATTTACTGTTGAATACGTCCAATAGGAAGTTTTCTCCAAACGGTTGCAATTTTTATAATTTTCACCGTTGAGCTTTTTATATTCCGACGGACAAAGGATACCCTCTGCATTTAGTATTTTTGCAATGCTTTGTTTTCCTATTCCTTGTGCATACATAGTAAATACTCGTTTTACAACTTCGGACGCATATTCATCAATCACAAGTTTATTCTTATTTGCAGGAGATTTCTTATAGCCATAGCTTGTAAATGCTCCGATAAATTCTCCTGCTTTCTGCTTTGATTTTACAGTCGCTTGAACTTTATTAGAAATATCTCTGGCATACTGTTCGTTAAATATATTTTTAATAGGAAGTAACATATCGTATGCCTGCTTCATACTATCAATATTATCTGTTACAGAAATAAAACGAACATTAAGCTCTGGAAATATTCTTTCCAAATATCGCCCCGTATCAATGTAATCTCGTCCAAAACGGGAAAGGTCTTTTACAACAACACAATTTACCTTGTTATCTTCAATGTCAGCAATCATTCTATGAAAGTCTGGTCTATCGAAATTCGTTCCCGTAAAACCGTCATCAATATAAACATCATATAAGATAAAGTCATCATGCTTATTCACATATTCTGTTAAAAGTTTTCTCTGATTTCCTACACTATCGCTTTCTTCCTTATCTCCGTCCTCTCGTGATAATCTGATATAAATAGCTACGTTAAATAAGCTTGAACCTTTTTGATAAATCATTTTTCCACCTATTCAACTGCCGTACCTATAATAATATCATACAATAAAGTACGGCTTCTTTCCATGATTTTCAAAGGTTTTCCCCTCTTGATATGCGTTTTTAATATGAGATTTCACGATACGGATAAGTAATTCTTCTACAGAAAATTTACATAAAAATTCTCGTTCTACAATATATTGTGCAGGTTTTTTTTTAGTCAATGTATCAGCTCCCTTAATCAACTATCTATTCTCAACATACGCACATAGGCTTATCCAATATGCGTATTTTTCACAATGTTACAGAAGCAAACAGATGGTATTGGAAAGCTTTGTTAGTATCTCAACTATTCCCATTCTTGTGGGCAGAACTGCACCATATCGGTACGGAAAGGTGTGATTTGTTGCAGGAATTTGAAAAGATTTGAAAAAATTTTCGGATACAAAAAAGCCCGCACAAAACATGAATTTTGTGCGAGCTACTGGGATAGTGTATTTAATTGTAGATAGTATGCTGTTAAATCAGATTTGAATATATCGAATTGTACTTAAAGCTTAAAGGCACATTCATCACTCCATTTTTGGTTTGGATGTTTCAATGTAATAAATATGTTCCTTGTTCCACTGTTTTAAACAAAAACAAAATTCGATAACAGCCAAAGCAATATTATATGTATGGGATAGAAAATATAAAAGAGATATTTACACTTTTTTCCTCGTTGATGATTGTATGATAGTATTAGCGGAAGAGCAAGAACCATAATCCACTGATACTGAATTGTAAATATATTCCCTCCTACATCCATAGGAGAAATTCCACCTATTATAGACAATAGATATTCCATACCATGGGAAAGCCCTGTTCCTATTATCGGAATTAATTCCTTGATTTTCCATAAAATAATGGGAACAATATTAGTGGACATAAAAAACATATACACAACAACAAATATCATATACGACAGAATAAGTCTTTTCTTGTTGTCATAAGCTAAATACATTATAATTCCTAAAACAACAAAAATAAGTCCCCCTTCCGTTGTAAACACACTTCCCAAAAGAGCTGGTATCAAATAGAAGCATATTGTTTCCGTATACATATTACTAATTGAACTCAGATAACCACATACTATACATACAATAACTTGATAAGCAATATATAAACTTAGTACTTTTATCCAGGAAACAGCCTTTTGGTTTTTTCTTATTTCTAAGATTTCACATATGCATGCAACGATAAATAATGTTCTAAAGAAATTTAATTCAATTTGTGTACTCATTTGAATAACAGCCATCACAATACTTGCTAAATATAGCCTCAATATATACATCCGCTTAGAACTAGTATACTTTACGCCATTAACAACACCAAAAATAAAAATAGGTGCAGCGATTCGTCCTATCCAATGTAACGGCAAAGACATTGGCAAATCAGGAAAGAAATAAGCTATATGGTCTAAAAACATAGCAATCATAGCTATTATTTTTAACTGAAATATATTCATTAACAATACTCCTTGATTTTATTTTAAAAATATGATATTACAAATTAATCAAAAAAACAAGGTGAAAGGAGAAATTTCATGTGTAAGATATCCAAAAAAAATATTTTCGCTTCTTTATTGGCAGTGTCTATGATTTTCACAATGATGTCGACAACTGTTGTTCATGCTCAGTCAGTTAAAGATGGAAGTAATGAGGTAACCGTTACACCAAATGTTGGAGTTTCTTATGTTTCTCCAGAAGAAACTATTGAAACAAGAGGTACATCAAGACCTAGTAAGGTATGGAACATCAAGAGTAAAGGGCAATACGATTTTGCTGGTTCCTCTCATTATCAAAACTTGTATACTAATTATAAGTTTACAGGAAAAACGAGTTATAAGGTTTATGTAGAGAACACCGGAGATAATCCAATTACTGTGACAGCTAAAAGGCTTACTAAGACTTATGGCTCTACAAAAATTAGTGCTGGTAAAACTGGTTCTTTTGAGTTTTCTAATATTAAAAGCGATACTGAGTTTTATATTGTTTTTGAAGGAAATGGATACTCATTTAGCGGACATGTAAAATAACTTAAATACAGAAGAGAGTAAACGTTATGCTTGCTCTCTTTTTATATTAGAATCCTCCAGCTGCTACCCCTATGTAGAACAAGCTCATACTGCGATACCTGAGTCGCCTTTGTCTGATTATTAAGAAATTATACGGCAACGCGTGCTTTCACATTGCTTGTCTGTTCTCTCTTAAATTTCTTCTTTTTCTTATATTTTCGTTGTTTTCATCACTTGCGTTATCTACAACCTCCATGCCCCGGGTCAATTACAATAACGGTGGAATTAGTGTTTTTGCCGGTATTTTTTGCAAGAGCACAGACACCTCTTCCGAGGTAGAAGGACAGAATAAAGAGAGCTAAAATAAGACAGTATTTGTTTTTCTTAATAATGTACATATATTTTTTCATATAAGATACCTATAAAAAACCCGATGCACATAGAAGGCATCGGGTGTGTTTGTATATTATATGATTGGCTGATATCATTTATAACCTATAAAAGGTACTGAGTTAGACTGTAGCTGTAAAGGTACGGCCTCTTTCAGTAAGCCTTAAGCAATCAGTTCAGATATTTGATAACAGTATCCCAGACAGATGAATTCTCAAAGCCAAGCTTCCAGAATGCTGCACCGGCGAGCTTATTGTCGTCGACGAGCTTGAGCCTTTTCTCTAAAGATGTACTGTCCTCGAGCCATACCTTGTACAGCTTGTTGGATGCAGACCACTCAGCGTAGTTCTGACCGGATTTCTCATCAAGAGCAGCAGTGGCATTGTTTGTGGCAAGCTGTGCTGCAGCTGCGTCCATACTATATACCTGTGAGGCAACGGTGTACTTTGACTGATCCTCGGTATCGGTTACGGCATCATCGTCCTCCTTTGGAGTGAGCTCCCATATTCTGGTATAAAAAGGCATGCCGAGAATAATCTGGTCAGCGGGAACCTCCTTCAGAGTGGATTCAACACCCTCAGTTACCCACGGAATGGAAGAAACTGAGCCGGCATCAGAGCCCTTATAGTGTTCATCGTATCCCATAATCACAATATAATCGGCAAAGTTTGCCATATCAGAGCGATTGAAGAACTTGTTGAAGCTGGCAGGTACTGTGACATCAACTGAAAGTGATATACCGTTATTGTGACACTTTATGGCGAGCTCTCTGATAAACTCGATGTAAGAGTCTCCATATGCTGCTTCTGTGATATTTTCAAAGTCAATATTTACACCATCAAGCTCATAGTTAAATGCAGCCGACATAATCTGATTGATCAGGGTAGTTCTCGTGGATGTATGTGTGAGCACATATGCTGCATCTACATCAGTATTTTCAAAGTTGCTGAACAGTCCCCATACCTCGATGCCCTGGGAATGGCAGTAGCTGACATAATCCTTGCTTGCTATATCTGCCAGATTACCGTTGTTGTCATTTAAATGAAACCAAGTTGGTGACATTACATTTATGCCCTTGGTTGATGAAATTACCTGGGGCACTTTATTGTTTGCTGACTGGCTTGTTACCTGATTCCATGCAAGACAGATATCCTTATCCTTCTTGATATGCGTAAAGGTCTCTTCCTCATAGTCAGGATTTGTAAGCTTAGTTTTTTTGCTCTCGGACAGAGCCTTGCTCTTTATATATCCAATAACACCATCCTCAGTGGCAACCTTATCCCATTTGTCACCGGAATCAAGAATAGTAATCTTGTCATCCTTTTTCACCTCTTTTAGAATAGGGCTCTTTATGCCGCCCTTCACGCGGACCTGGGTAGACTTGTTTACAGTGGCACTGTCTATTTCATCCCATTTGCTTGTGATGACGATGCGTGCCGGGTCATCATATGACTTAAAGGTGATATTGGAGTACTGTTTTACATAGTCTAAAGCGATAAGCGCAGAGTCAGAGGTGGCTTTCACAATCGGATAGCCAAAGTCATTGGTCTGCTTGGTGACACTGTAGCTATTGCTGTCAGCCGCAGCTGAGATGATATCAGATGCGGTTGTGTAAAGAAGCACATTCTCATTTGCATCCCAGTAAAATCTGGAATTTAATGAGTCGTGAACAAATTTGTAATCAACGTATATTTTTTTATCTATTATTTTAGCCTTGTAATCGGATAGCTCATTATCTACAATGAGAGCAGCCTCATCATCAGAAGAGATATTGAAATACTCTTTAAGATCCTCTGTCTTTTTCGTAGGGGTGTATTTATTGATAAGAGCAGTTATACCCATTATTATTACAACGAGGATAATAAGTCCGGTTACTATAAGTGCAGGCAATAATTTCTTTTTCATGTGTAAAAATCCTTTCCTATTATTTGGTGTCGAAATTGCTTAAGCTAATTATACCATTGTGAAAAAGCATATTCAAATAATATGAAATAAATTTGTAATAAATTAAGAAATTTGTTTATGCATTTTGGCGCGGAAGGAGCAAAAGCTTCCCCCGCGCACATACCTTTTCTTTTTAAAATATGTCTTTTGGTTGTCTTTTTGCATTTAAACGGGGTAAAGGACCAAAAATATGCTGACATCGATTTCTTGTATAATTGAGAAAAAATGATATTAATCATTAATTATTGATAGTTTATAGAAATTGATATTTCCGGAGCTTTCCACACCCAATTTAATTGCTGATTTTTAGTTTCGTTTAATTTGATAAAATATCTGTAAAAATTCCAATATATAAATATAGTTTATTCTTCTATAAAAATACCTCCGTCTATATATACTGATTATGAGTAAAAACTAACAAGTAACAAATGGCCCTATGTCATGAAGCGCTCTGTGGCATTAAAAGTATAAGCCCTCCGAAGGCTTCGGACATAAAATTGATAAACAGCTGGTTAAAGATGTCATTTTGCATCGTGATATTAATTCCTTTCTGATATCTTATCCAGAGTGCCAAACAGGCTGGTATTGATGAGGAACGGGTCCTCTAAGTAAGGAAAGCCTACCACCGGATACTTAAAATGTTTATGGTTAATTGTCTTTTTCTTTTCCACGAGATTAAACAATATTTTTACGCTTTCTGAATCAGTTATTTTGTTTGAATTGAATAGCTCGATAATTCTGTTCAAAGCGCCCCGGTTCCATTTACTTATTGTACACACAGCGATTCTTACGTCACACCTCATAAATTCCTTTAAGGTGTTTGGATTAAGTATGCCGAAATCAATAATCACACGCTCGTATCTCATGTTTAAAATCTCAGTTAGTGTGGACATGACTGCGTGAGGAAAGAAATCTACATTCTTATAAGTAAAAACCTTTTCGTCTGCTGTCTTTGACAGTGAAAGAATTTCGTGTGTACCATTCAGCTCAACATAGGCGGTTCTATACATGCATTTATTGCTCATATAATTACAAAGAGCAAGGCTTATATGTGTTGTGCCTACATTGTGAACGCTGCCACAGACCCCAACTAACTGTGGTGCAGAATGGACTTTCTTAAATATCCTTTTAAAGTGTCTGATAGTGATGCTCCTCCCTTTAGTTCTAACAGCTTTTGAATCAGCGTTTCCTTTTGAACTGAGCTCTTAAACATATCGCTGTCATAAGGAAAGTGATAAACACTGCAATTAAGTAGTGTCGCAATCGCGGAGGCATCCTGTCTGCTGCACATATTACATATAACACTCAGGGAAGCTGTCATTTTTTTGAGAATAGAATGATTCCTGTAGATATCATTCAGATGCCAAAAGCTGCCGTTACATACATATAATACGAGATCCATGTCATATATTTTCTCGTTGCACACATCAGTGCCAAGGTCGTATATCTGTATAGCATCCTTTGGAATATTAAACTGTATACCGTCACTGTAGTCGGGTATGCCCTGAAAGCTTTTGTAATAATAATATCCGTTTTTCTGCTTAAAAATCTGCAGTCCGTCGTGATTACCATGGCAAAGTACGCTTTTTGCTGAGTCTATGTAGATACCATGATATCCAAGGATATTGAGTTCGCAGGTGAGTGAAACGGCCACGTGGGTGGAGCCGCAGCCTCTGTGACTGCCTAAAACTGCTATTTTGTGTATGAGATGTGGCTGACCGGTTAATTTTTGAATTTCCTGTATTTCCTGATATAGCTCTGCGACAGTCACGTAACGCAGTGATGCATCAGATGTTGTTGCTTTTTGGATAATATGCTGAAACTTATGGGAAAAGCTGTCTGGGG
>ENA-OPDJ01000514-OPDJ01000514.1-human-gut-metagenome-genome-assembly--contig:-NODE-514-length-31197-cov-5.271819_pt1 | contig 31197 bp, 36 predicted proteins | sample MGYA00241621_ERZ501505 | MGnify/ENA primary metagenome ERZ501505 (study PRJEB25962, sample SAMEA2042624) | human gut metagenome | biome: human gut; feature: human-associated habitat; material: faeces... | reverse complement strand
TCAGATGTTTTTTGCTTGACTCAAGGTGGCTAACTTCATTTTACAATTTGCGATTTAATTTTTTATTTTAAATAGAGTACATTAGATTATCATTGTGCTATAATGACCTTATCTTTTACAGATTATGAAGGAAAAAATTAAGCTTAAATCCGCAGTCCATTCTAAAGAAAGTTTACTTGTTGCTCTATTACTTGCCATGAATACAGGCTTTGTTGATGCCTTTACCTTTTTTCATTTTGACGGCCGTTTCGCTAGTCTCCAAACTGGGAATTTGATTCAGACTGGAATTAATTTAGCCCATGGAAATTTGGAGAAAGCTTTTCAATTTATTATTCCAATTTTATTTTTTGCACTAGGTGCACTTTTCAAGACCTTATTCACCAAATATAAAACCCAAAATAATCAAAGTGAAATTGAATCTCTTCTCTTCATACAAATGATTGGTATTTTACTCATTTCTCTCGCCTTCGCTACTTTTTTACATTTATCAGCCTCACTTTTTGTTGGAATTCTCTCCTTTTTTATGGTTATTCAAGGTGATACCTTTACTCGAGTCAGAGGACTTCCTTATGCTAATATCATGTCCACAGGTAATATCAAAGCTTTTGGAACAAATCTAGGTCAATATTTAGTTTCTAAAAACACTAAGGACTTAAAAAATTCACTCATCTTCTTATCTCTTGCTTTATCATTTGTTGTGGGAGCCTTTATTTCTTCTCTTTTAAGTTTATGGTTAGGTGATTTTACATTAATCGGCTCTAGTCTATTAATTCTATTAGCTTATTATTCTTATAAGATAAGTCATTCATAAAAAGCAAAGGCTATTTCATTAATGAAATAGCCTTGTTTTTATATTAGCCAAAGACTAGTTTTAAACATTCAGTTAAAGTTGTTACTCCAATCACTTGAATCTGTTCAGGAATATCAATCCCTACAATTGAATTTTTAGGAGCATATACTTTTTTAAAACCTAGTTTTGCAGCTTCATTTAATCTTTGTTCAATTCGGGTCACCCGACGAATTTCACCCGTTAAACCAATTTCACCAATAAAACATTCACGCGCATCTGTTGGAAGTTCTTTATAACTTGAAGCCACAGCAACCGCAACCGCGAGGTCAATGGCTGGCTCATCCAATTTTACTCCCCCCGCAGATTTGAGGTAGGCATCTTGATTTTGCATCAAGAGCCCCGTTCTCTTCTCAAGCACCGCCATAATTAAACTTACACGGTTAAAATCTAGGCCTGAGGTCGTCCTTTTAGCATTTCCAAACATTGTCGGTGTCGTCAGTGCTTGTATTTCAACTAGTATAGGCCGTGTTCCTTCAAGTGCACAAACAATTGCAGATCCAGTTGAGCCCTCTAAACGTTCTTCTAAAAAGACCTCTGAGGGATTAGTCACTTCGACCAAGCCATGACCCTGCATCTCAAAGATTCCAATTTCATTAGTTGAGCCAAAACGGTTTTTTACAGCACGAAGAATTCTAAATGTATTATTTCGTTCTCCTTCAAAATACAGCACCGTATCAACCATGTGCTCCAACATCCTTGGACCAGCCAGCTGTCCTTCTTTAGTCACATGACCAACAATAAAAGTCGCAATATCATTCGTTTTAGCAATTTGCATCAATTCTCCAGTCACTTCACGAACTTGACTTACAGAGCCTTGAGTTGATTGAATTTCTGGTGTCATGATTGTTTGAATGGAATCAATAATTAAGAAGTTAGGTTTTAAACGCTCAACTTCTGCACGAATCGACTGCATATTTGTTTCAGCATAGAGATAAAAGTCACGGTCAATATCTCCTAAACGCTCAGCTCTTAGTTTAATTTGTTGGGCTGATTCTTCACCACTCACATAAAGCACACGCCCTCTAGAAGCCAATTGAGTAGAAACCTGTAAAAGTAAGGTTGATTTACCTATCCCAGGGTCTCCCCCAATCAGAACTAATGAACCAGGAACGACGCCCCCTCCTAATACACGATTAAATTCATCTAGGTCCGTTTCAATCCGAGGAGTATCAAATAATTCGACTTCATCTAGCTTCAATGGTTTTGAACGTTCGCCAGTCATTGAAACACGTTGATTTTTAACTTCTTGGACTTCAACTTCTTCAACAAAAGAAGACCATTCGCCACAGTTTGGACAACGTCCTAAGTATTTTGCAGACTTATAGCCACAATTTTGACAAACAAATGATGATTTTTTCTTCGCCATTTTCCCTCCACTTATTCATACGTAAAATTTATTAAAATGTAACAAAACAGCGGATAATCCGCTGTTTTATTTGATTAAGGATTTTATTCTTTTACCATTTTATCATATTTCAGAGTGTCTGACACGAATCTTAGATAAAAAATAGTTAGTACATCATATCTTTAAATTTCCGTGACTTTACTCTTTTGGACAACATAGCCAAGTCCCTCAACTTTACTAACTAAGTCAGTAGCAGTTACCTGATTGTCATCAAATTCTGCCTTGACTTTTGAAGCGTTGAACAGCACCTTTGCCATTTCTACTCCATTTGTTGTATTCAAAGCTCCTTCAATCTTAGCCATACATGATGGACAGCTCAATTCATCTAATTTCATTACTATTTTTGACATTTATACTTTCCTCCTGCAATTATGCATCAATATTTATAGTCTTAGTATAAGTTTAAAAAGACTATAAAACATTGATTTACATCAAGAAAATATTATTATTTTTGTCCAAAATAGTTTTCAACAGCATTTAATTTCTTCTTAACATTCTGTAGAAATGGTTGGACAAGCCAGTAATATAAGGAAAATGGCCTTCAAAGTAAAAAAAGTCTGCCACTTTTTACCAATATTCAAATTTTGAAAGTACTTTTTGTCTTACGAATATTAATTGTTCCATCAAAGGCAACGAAAATTGCTTTTCTCATTTTTTGTTCACAACTATTCTATGAAAAATTGACATCATCATGTGATTGAAAGTAAGATGAATATCCTCAGCAATTTGCATATCATTAATAGGTGCGTGCATATTATCATCACTCATTTTATTAGGAGCCGTTTTTGTAAAACAAATGTATTTAACCGTGGACATTATTCGCTTTTTAAAGCTTTTAAAGTAAATAAAAAGTCTTATTTATAAAATAAGACTTCTCATATTTAAATATATCTACTGTAAAAAATATGCCATTGAACAGAATCGAACTGTCGACCTTCACCTTACCATGGTGCTGCTCTACCGACTGAGCTACAACGGCTAAAATAAATAAATTGAGTGGCCTGACTAGATTAGAAATTTAATCTAATCAGACAGAGCTAGACTATAAGCAAGGCTGATGCGAAAGAGAGTCAATCACAACTCAACACATGCACCCACAGAAACCCCCGCCAACATCATAACACTCAATTTAGTATTTTATTATTACTTCAAGATTTAATACAATTAAACCAATTCAATGATTGCCATAGGCGCAGCATCACCACGACGTGGTTCTACTTTAAGGATACGAGTGTAACCACCGTTACGTCCTTCGTAGCGTTTAGCAAGGTCGTTGAATAATTTTTGAAGGGCAGTTGGGAAAGTTTCAGTTTCTTCGTTGAAATCTTTAATTGCGATTTCATTACGTACGTAAGCAGCTGCTGCACGACGAGCTGAAAGGTCACCTTTTTTACCAAGCGTAATCATTTTTTCTACTGTACGACGAACTTCTTTAGCGCGAGCTTCAGTTGTAACGATAGTTTCGTTGATGATCAAATCTGTAGTCAAATCACGAAGCATAGCTTTACGTTGTGAAGATGTACGTCCGAGTTTACGATTGCTCATTTGTTTCCTCCTATATTATTATTTTCTTTTTTTAAGGGAAAGTCCCAATTCAGTCAATTTAACTTTGACTTCTTCTACTGATTTGTGACCGAGGTTTTTGACTTTAATCATGTCAGCTTCGCTCATTTCAACAATATCAGCAACAGTGTTAATACCTGCGCGTTTCAAACCATTGTAAGCACGAACTGAGAAGTCCATTTCTTCAATAATTTTATCGAGCACACGTTCTGTTTTAACTTCATCTTTAACAACAAGTGTTTCGGCTTCAGCTGCAACTTCTGAAAGATCAACGAACAAGTTCAAGTGGTCTGTCAAGATTTTAGCTGAGAGTGACAAAGCTTCGTCAGAAACGATAGTACCGTTTGTAGTAATTTCAAGTGTTAATTTATCATAGCTAGAATCTCCACCAACACGGGCAGGTTCTACTTGATAATTTACTTTACTTACTGGTGTGTAAATTGAGTCTACAGCAATTGTGCCAATTGGCGCTCCATCGACTTTATTTTCGTCAGCCGGAACATAGCCGTATCCTTTTTTAACAGTCATTACAGCACGCATTGAGTGACCTTCAGCAATAGAGAACAAGTAATGGTCTTTGTTGACAATTTCAATGTCGCTATCAGTTAAGATATCACCAGCAGTAACATCCATAGGACCAGTTACGTCAAGTTCGATTTGTTTTTCAGACTCTACGTATGATTTGATGGCAATTCCTTTAACCGCAAGAACGATTTGGATGACATCTTCACGTACGCCAGGGATTGTTGCGAATTCGTGTTGAACACCTTCAATTTGAATTGAAGTCACAGCAGCACCAGGAAGTGATGACAAAAGGACGCGACGCAGAGAGTTACCTAAAGTTGTACCATAACCACGTTCAAGTGGTTCAACAACGAATTTACCGTAATTTTCTGATTCGTCAAATTTAGTAATTTTTGGTTTTTCAAACTCAATCATGTATGTTCTCCTCTAAGCGAAAAGTGATTAGTGACAAGAGCAACTAATTATACACGACGACGTTTTGGAGGACGTGCACCATTGTGAGGTACAGGAGTCACATCACTGATAGATGTTACATTAAGACCAGCTGCAGCGATTGCGCGGATAGCTGATTCGCGACCTGAACCAGGACCTTTAACTGTAACAGATACAGTTTTCAAACCTTGCTCTTGAGCAGCTTTAGCAGCAGCTTCTGAAGCCATTTGAGCGGCGAAAGGTGTAGATTTTTTAGAACCTTTAAATCCAAGTGCACCAGCTGATGACCAAGCAAGGGCGTTACCATGAACGTCTGTGATCATAACGATTGTGTTGTTGAATGTTGATTGGATATGAACAATTCCAGATTCAATATTCTTTTTAACACGACGTTTACGTGTAATTTTTGCCATTTTAACTCCTTTCTATTTAATTATTTTTTCTTACCTGCGATTGATTTAGCAGGACCTTTACGTGTACGAGCGTTGTTCTTAGTGTTTTGTCCACGTGTAGGAAGTCCACGACGGTGACGCATACCACGGTAAGAACCAATTTCCATCAAACGTTTGATGTTAAGTGACACTTCACGACGAAGGTCTCCTTCGAGTTTCAAGCCATCGAGTTCACGACGGATTGCATCTTCTTGATCTGATGTTAAATCTTTTGTACGGATATCTTCTGAGACACCTGCAGCTGCAAGTACTTTTTTAGATGTTTGAAGTCCAACACCGAATACGTATGTTAATGAAATAACAATGCGTTTTTCGTTTGGAATATCAACTCCAGCAAAACGAGCCATATTTTTCTATTTCCTTTCTATCCCTGACGTTGTTTGTGTTTTGGATTGGCAGGGCAAATTACCATTACACGACCGTTACGACGAATAACTTTACAGTATTCGCAGATTGGTTTAACTGATGGTCTTACTTTCATTGTGTCTTCCTTTCTATGGTTACTGTGCATCATGCACTCAATGAATGTCCGGATTACTTAAATCGGTAAGTAATTCGTCCGCGTGTCAAATCGTATGGTGAGAGTTCAACTTGAACCTTGTCTCCAGGCAAGATACGGATATAATTCTTTCGAATTTTTCCTGAAATCGTCGCCAAGACTTGGTGACCATTTTCGAGTTCAACCGTGAACATCGCATTCGGCATGGTGTCAACGACTTTGCCGTCTACTTCAATTACATCATCTTTTGCCAAGCAAAAGTACCTCCTTAGAAATTTCCCGAAAGATATATACTATATATATCTAAAAAGTCGGACTTATGTATTTTAGCATTTTTCAGCAACAAATGCAAGTCTTTCTTTCAGAAAAGCCTTTATTTTTCTAGCTTGAGTACATGTTTAATTTATTACTCGCTTTCAAAGCTGTTCATGGCAATGTTTTCGGGTGTTTCATTTTTATAATTTTACTGACAGAGAGCTTGTCAGTAAAATTTTGTATTCTAATCTTGCTATTTTACTAAAAAAACCTCTGACAGAGGTTTTTATTTTTATTATCCTAAAACTTTTTTAATATCTTTGACTAAAAACTTTATTATTTTCTTCTTTCTTCCTATATAAATAACAAAATCTGCCATTACTGACAGATTATCCCTATTATGGTTCTTGCTGGACTCGAACTAGCGACCGAACGGTTAGCTACCAACTGAGCTAAAGAACCTAGTATGATAATCTGTAGCACTTATCTTGGTTATTATATAAGATCTGTATGGATGGAACTGCAGATTATCAAGTGTGTGTAATTGAATGTTTTTCTCATCCACTAAAACTATTATAACACACTACTATAAATAATTGACAATTGTCTGAAAAATTGTTAATATTTAAATTGTTAGTACCTCTTATGTTTTGCATAAACTAAATTTTTCTGAATTTGTACTAACACTCATTATCCTCTAGTTGGACTCCTTGAAGTCATCCAGCTAGAGTTTTTTTATTTGAAAAAAGCCACTCCGAAGAATGGCTTGACTCTAGGAATAGGATGAAATCTCACAAACATCCCGACTATATTATAGCACAAAAAAAGCGCCCCAGTTAGGAGAGGGACGCTTAGGAAATTATACAATGAGAATTTCATGGATTAAAATCCTCAGAGATTATTTTAGGGGTAATTTATTATAGCGCTATCATTATTTTTTGTCAAGAAAAAAGCGCCCTTGCTTTGGAAAAGAGCGCTTTATCTCTCCCAAAACACTTAGTTATTTGTATTTGTATTTGGAATAGCATTTACGATAAGGATATTATACTAATTTATCTTAAGAAAAACAGTAACATTTGTTAACAAAAAAAGACCCCCAATTAAGGGGGATCAGTGTTAGAAATTAATTATAGCAAACTTCTTAACGAGAACAAAGAAAAACGCCCCGGAGGGCGAATGATATTGGTTATTTTAGTGTAATAAACCCAAAATTTTTGCAGCAACAAGCATAACTATAGGGGTTAGTACTCCTACTATCACCCCTGTTATAACAGGAGCTTTGTAATTTGATATGAAGCTTTGTTTTTTATTCACTGCTTTTTCATTTAAAGTATTGGTAATTGTTTCTTTTATCACGTCTGGAATAGAATCGAATTTTGAATTCATTTCACTAATCTTATCATTAATATGGTGTAACTCATTCTCAATTACAGATGATTTTTTATCAATTACATGTACAGTATCTTTTATATACGAGATTTTTTCATTAAAATATTTTTCTACTTCATTTAATTTAATTTCTGTAGCGTTCATTTTTTCTGACATGTCATCTACCTCCTTTTTATTAAACAAAGGTACAGATTTTTTGTTTTTTATATTAGAAAATTTTTTTACGATTTTTTTATCAACAAGATTCGTAAGAAATAGATTATTATCTTTAGGGGTATTAACAGCAAAACTTGTTACAGACAACGTTCCAATAAAAACAGCAGTAAGTACTTTGCTTGATGAGACGTGCTGATCTTTGGACTTTTTATCAACTTCAAAAGACTTTATTGCACCATAATTTGCTAGCCCACTATAATGAAATGTTTTATCCATATTTTTTATTTTTGGTCAAGGTCTACTACATAAAACGAATCTTCATTAGAAACACCATCAAGATTTAGGAAAATCATATATTCTCCGGCTTCTCTTACAGCAACATTCCTTAAATCGACATTTGCAACGAAGTTGTCCGTTCCATTAGGTGCAGAAATTTGTGTTTTACCTGTTGAAAAAATGATTTTAGATCCTTCTTTTGATTTTATAGATAATTCCATTTCATGCTCTCCAGAATCAATATTAGCAACAATAACAGTAATCGCGAATGAAATTGTTGTCGGAATGAATGGAACGTTTAAGTTTATCAAAGGATTGATTAAAACCTGTCTCTGCATCATTCCGTTTGTTTGTGTTTCAATCGATTCTGAAACAACAAATTTGACTATTGGTTTAGTTATGGTCATCAAAATTCTCCTAAATTTTTATCATTATTACTATCTTTATATCATTTTTAAATAAATTAAGCAAATTATTAGAAAAAACACCCGCCGAAGCGGGGTTAATTTCTACAGTTTATTCGCATTCAATCGACGTTGCAACTCTCTGACAGAATCAGATACTGGGCTAATTGTTCCATCTTGTGTGGTTCCAAGATGTTTTTGTAGTGCTTTAATTGTACCTTGACCAAACAGTCCGTCTTGTCCGATGCCTAAGAATCTTTGCAATGCTTTTACTACGTTTGAGCCTGTCAGTGATGAATCAAACTGTGCCGCATAAATATTTTGATTAAAGGTTTGTTTGTACTGGTGACTGATTACTCCGTCTTTACCAGCCGTATCAAAGTATTCTTGTAATCGTTTAGCAGTCGCATTACCAAACCGGCCATCAACATTTAATGTAACCATTTGAGGGTTGTTGTCAGTGTTTCCTGAACCTGAACCAACAATTCGATAAAAGTGATGTGGCAAGCGAGTGCTCATGTATGCATCATTCGTATCAACCGCAATTCCATTGTGAGTGTAAGAGCAGTGAATGAATGAGCCATTGCTTAGGAAGATACCGGTGTGTCCGTCAGATCCCGCGGAACCACCTGGAGTACCTGAAATGAAAATATCGCCACGTTGTACTTCTCCTCGACTAATTTCTTTGAGTTTTGTTCCTGACATCCCAAATAAGGTTTCAGTATTACCCATTGAACCTGCTGACAGAAAACCACCAGCAATCATTGCAAAGAATACTGACGAGCTGCAGTCATAACTTCTAGGACCCATTCGTGAAGTCATTGAATAGGTAACTTTACCCTTTCTTGCTTGCATCCAAGCAATCATATTTTCAATACTTGGCATTATTCACCTCCTTCTGTGAATTCGTGGTCAGAATCAGATGCCTTAACCACTTGAACAGCATCACCATTTTTTAAACTTTTTGTAAGTTCAGTTCCTTTTTTGGCTGCATGAGTGAAGTCGTTATTCTTCCACCATGAAGCGAGTGCAGTTGCTACGGTGAAACCAGTTGAGATGATATTTGTTACTGTGGCATCATCTATTGGAATTACAGAGTGTCCTGAAGCTGTTAAAAGTTGGTTAGCTAACGCTAATACAAGTAAGATTGTACGTGTAAGTGTGCCTTTATCAATTGTTTTCATGTTCTTTCTCCTTTATTTAAAAAATACTTTGATTATTTCAGTTAATGCTACAAAAATTGCTGCTGCAGAACTGCCGATTCCAATCGTCAACTTCCAAAAGTTTGTTTTATCAAGTAATTTCAACTGAAACTGATGTTCATCTGAGCTTTCATTGCCTTTGATAACAGCTTGCAGTATTTGAGCATTCTGCTCAGATTGACGAGTATTCTGTTCTCTTAAAAAGCGATTGGATTCATCTACACGAGTTAGACCATCATTCATTTGTTTTTGAATTTCTAACGACATATCATTAAGTCGAGATAATTCTTTATCGTGCCGCTTGAGTTTGTCCTCATGCTGTTCCACAAGTTGTTCTAATTCCATAACCCCTGCTTTCTATTCTTTACTAGCTTCAAAATTAGCCAACAAAGCTTTAGACTGATTGACTGCCGAGCTAACCAAATTAGCTATGTCTTGAGCTGCTTCTGGCGTGCCATGAAATACCGTAGGGTCATTAATCATGAAATTTGCATTCATTGCCCCATTATTGAATGTTGTGAGAGTAAAATTACCTGCATTCTTATCACCGACAAAGATGTCAGTAGTTGTGTTTGTTGTATTTACTTTTTCCATTTTTTTTCTCCTTTTATCCTATTGGGAAACCACATCCACCATTAACTAAATTTGAAGTTGCTGATACTGCTGCTTGGCACCTTATAAAAACACCTCCTGCCGAATTAATAAGCAAATCCCATGCATTATTATTCCCTGATATCGGATATACTCTATTTATACTAGGAATTGCAATACTTCCTGCTGGAAGCGAAGTGGCTTGATACCATTGGTTTGCATTCATCTGAGGGACACTCAAGCCTGCAATAGAGAAAAATTCAACCCCGTTTTGTACAGAAAATTGAATTGAACCGCCACTAAACCCACCCATTGGCGATAAGATTGTCCAAGGAACGTCAGTAGAAAGGGTAAGACCTTTGGATGTTAAAGTTGCAGATTCAGTAGCATTACCAACATATAATCCCATCTCATTATTACCAACCTCAATGAGTCTAATACTGGAAATAATATCTTGATTTTCACTTAAACGTTGGAAAAATAAACCTGTAATTGCATCAAATCCCATAGATTGAGTATATTGCAATACGTTATCTAAGGTCATTGTTTCAGAAATATTGATTCCTCGATAATTAATTACACTATTACCAAGATAATGATGATTACCTTGAGCAACGAATCCATAAGAAATATCATTTGTGATACTTCCGGCTTCGACATCTCCAAGTGTTGCAGTTACAGCAGAAAGTTCTGTAATTGTTGCAGTATCAATATTTGCTAGTTTAATAGCTGCATTACCAATCATTGCGTTTGTAATCCATGCATTTACTGCTTGTATGTTTTGCGGATTTAATAACCAAATTTGCCAAGCCGTACCGTTCCATACATAGATTATATTTGATAAAACTGTGATACCTGTAGCGTTCAATGGTTCTGTTCCAGTATATTGCCATAACATATCTAAAAATTTATTTGTTGGCTCTGTATTTTGTTGTATTACTTTACCGGGATTACCATCACTTCCAGCAGGACCAGTTGGGCCTTGGTCTCCCTTATCGCCTTTAACACCCATCATCGCAACTGAATAACCTGTTTCAAATGAGTTGTCTGTGTATGTCCAAACAGTCTTAGTCCATAGGAATTGTCCAGCAGGAACACTAGGCACTGTGGAAGTCCAACCGCTAGACGGTGCTTTTGTTCCGCTTGTTGAGCCTGCGTATGTAATGGTCGTAGTTTTGATACCAACACCATCTTTACCAGCAATTCCGTCATTACCGTTGTTTCCGTCTTTTGCAATATAAGTTACTGAGTAACCTGTTTCAGACGAGCTGTCCGTGTATGTCCAGACTGTTTTAGTCCAAAGATACTGACCTTTTACGAGAGTGGGAACAGAACTTGTCCAGCCAGTGCTTGGTGCAGTTGTTCCGCTTATTGAAATAGCGTATGTGATAACAGTGGTTTTTATTCCAACCCCGTCCTTACCTGCTCTTCCGTCATGACCATCTGCTCCATCTTTCCCGTCATTCCCTCGTATCAGACTCCAAGTGTAGTCCGATGGATTTGTGCTATCAGCTTGCGTAAAGTCTGTGTACTTACCGATGTAGCTTGGCCAGTCGCTAGTTTTTGCTTCGCTAGCTGAGGGCATATGTGGAGTAGCTACTGAACCCTCTTCCCACTTATGTCCAGCAGTCCATAAAGTACCCGAGCTAGTCATATTGTATTGTGCATAAATTCTGTCCCCAGTTTTCAAAGTTACCTGAAAAGAATTTCTCAACCAATCAAAATTACTTCCTATACCCTCGTCTTTGATACGTTTATCATTTAGACTAACTATTAATTGTACGTGTGACGACTCTCCTGCTGAACTTTTGACATAAGCCGAAAAGGTATAGACTCCGTCTTTTGGAGCTATAAATTGCTTGGTTATTCCACCCCATGAACCTACTTTTCTCTTAACGCTTAAACCTTTATAAGTTCCGTCATTTTCCCAGTTCTCACGACTCCACCAATCTCCACTAAAATCTTTAGTGCCTTCTAGCAAGTTCAAATTCGGATAAACAGTTGTGAAACCGTCCGTACCGTCTGCGCTGTAAGACCATGCTGTGTAAAAATATGGAGTCTTACCGTTCATTGCAACAGAATAGCCTGTTTCACTCGTACTGTCAGAATAGGTCCAGACAGTCTTAGTCCACAGATAACTACCTTCTGCAACTGTTGGAACTGTGGAAGTCCAGCCACTGCTTGGTGCTATCGTTCCGCTTGTTGATTGTGCATAAGTTATTGTAGTTGCTGTAATTCCTACTCCATCTTTACCAGCAATTCCATCATTACCGTTGTTCCCGTCTTTCGCAATGTAAGAGACTGTATATCCCGATTCACTCGTTCCGTCTGAGTAATTCCAAACTGTTTTCGTCCAGAGATATTGCCCTTTGACTAAAGTAGGGACTTGTGAAGTCCAGCCAGTGTTTGGTTTATCTGTACCACTTGAAGATAAAGCGTAAGTGATAACAGTGGTTTTTATTCCAACACCGTCCTTACCTGCTCTTCCGTCATTACCATCTTTCCCATCTTTCCCGTCATTCCCTCGTATCAGACTCCAAGTATAGGCGGATGGATTAGTGCTATCAGCTTGCGTAAAGTCTGTGTACTGACCGATATATCTTGGCCAGTCAGCAGTTGTTACTTCGCTAGCTGATGGCATGTGTGGAGTTGCGGTTGAACTTAAATCTTTCGCTAGTTCTATTTTTAAATTAGTAGGGTTTGTATTAGCACCAACAGGTATAAAGTTATAAACTAATCCAATGCTATTGACCGTTGCATTTGTATTTATAAAATCCTGAGTTAATTGTATTGTTCGCGAAACCTTGACTTTATGAGTAGGGGTTTCTACATAATCAGATGATTTAAATGAATCTTTAGTATAAAACTTACCACCTACATTTTTCGCTTTTATTTGAGATATCCATGTATAAGACCCGCCATACATTTGTATCGTGATATTTACATCTTCCGAACTACTATATAGTTCAGTATTTAAAAATTCAATATCATAAGATATGGTTATATAATCGCCAGCTTTAAATAAATCAGCTACTGTTTTATTTTGTGTAAAATAAATATTTCCTGCATTTTGGTTTGGTGTATTATCACCAGCACTTCTAGGCTTGAAATTTCGAGTACCTTCTAACAAATTCAAATTAGGATAAACAGTCGTAAAACCGTCCGTGCCGTCTGCGCTGTAAGACCATGCTGTGTGGAAATATGGAGTCTTACCGTCTGTTCCAGGTTTGCCCGGTGTCCCTTGCGTTCCATCCGCTCCTTTAACAAGCGTCCATGAGTAATCGCTCGGTGTGTTTGAATCATTGACATTAAAATCAACGTACATCCCGATATAGGCACGATTAGAATCAGAAGTTGAAAAATCAGTTACGCCATCGGCACTATTTGCGTAAGCGATATGTGTATATTGCGTTTTTCCGTCAGCACCTTTAGGTCCAGGAATCCCTTGACGTCCATCAACACCTTGAATACCTTGGACGCCTTGGTCTCCCTTATCGCCTTTATCACCATAAACTGCTTTTTGTTCAATAACATCTTGCGTTAAAGGTGCTAAATTGAAAGTTGTTCGAGTGATAGACCATAGATATTTATTAGTAGCTGTCGTTGTTGGTTGAGTAGTGAGCCAACCTGCGTCTGACCAAGCTTGCGTTGGTGTTGCAGTAGTCGTTGTCAAACGCCACTTTTGAGAAACGTTTGTAACAGAACGTCCATTTGTTCCATCATCTACATTAGTGATGGTAACCGACTGACTGGCGACTGCTTTGCCCGCAACTGTCGCTTTAAAGCTATAAACTGCTTTATCCGCAACTCCGCTTGCATCAACTGTGATAGTCTGAACATTTGCCACAACTGTTCCATCCTTCGACCATTCGTAGCTGTCTGCGGTTGCTTCAGTCGTTGCAGAACCTTTGAAAATATGAGCTGATAAAGTTGTTGAACCAGTGCCATTTTTGAACTGAACACCATTAGTTGTGCTAAGTTCTGCTCTGTATGGAGTAGCTGCATCAACTAACTGATTGACTTGTGTCATTAGGTCATCTGATAAATCATTTTGCAATTCAACGAAATTTTCAAAGGTGATTTCGTTTGTTTCTGGATTACTATCGGATGATTTAATTTCAGTTGCTCTCGCTCTTAAAATTAATCCGAAATCACCTTGCTCATTTGAAAAATTATCATCTTCAATGGTTACTGTATCACCAATCTGAATAGGAAGTTTTCCATCGAGAGCTTGCGATACTAAATTGCTATTTGTTTTGATTTTATAAGTAATCTGAGGATAAGCGTATGACTTAAATTGTTGAACAATATATCCCCACATTTGAGCAGGAGTAGTATACTCGGTTTCAAAATTTTTCCTAAGCCATATATCTGAAGAGTCTTTTCTAAGATGAGCTGGATATTTCTGAGCAGAAAGTGGAGCAAATGCTGTATCGTCATTTTTTCTTTTATAAAACTCCTCAACTCCATCTGAATTAATATAGGAAAATTCACTTGAATTCCAATTAGTTCCATCTTTACCTATAACTTTAGACGCATTAAAGAACTCAAAATTATAAGTTCTCTCAATCCCCTTAACGTTCTTTCCATATACAAGCTCAACATCATCCCTGATTGCCCCTATACCACCTTTGCCTGAATCATCGCGTTTTTTAACGATATTTAAAATTATTTTATCAACCGCGCCATTATTGGTTAGTTTTGTAATAAACTCAAACTCGGCATCAAAGTTGTTAATTAAAGATAAAAGGCGATTTAGTTTTGTATCTTGGGAATCATATTTTATGACTCTTGTATAATCAGCAACATCATTCCTTCCAATTTCAATTTGATTGTTTGAAATTAATTCAAAATAATCGATATACCATTGCAGAGTATGAGTTGATGAATTATCAAACTTATCAACATATTCTAAAGACAATTCACGGTCTAGTGATAAACATTTATACGTTATTTCTGTGTCTGTTTCATAGAACCCATCTGAACCAGCAGGAAAAACTGCATATTGTTTACCATTTTTCTCGAAAGAGAAGCATGTCTCATCATTAAAAAATCTGGAGTAGTCTTGAATGATGTTGTTTTTGGATTTTAATATCGTAAATTCAAATGATGCTGTACCTAGACTTAGATAATCAATCAAAGTATCTTTGTAATAACTTGGTAAACCGGGAATATCATTATCAATGAAAGTTACTGGAACTAAGTCTTTATTTAAAACATTAATAATCAAAGTATATTTTCCTCCCATGAAATTTCTACATCTGGAGCAATAGTTACCCAACTTGAAGGTGATAGAATTATTTCGCTTTCTCCCGGTGGAAAAACCAAAAATTTAGCTCCGTTTATTTTTTCATTTGCTGATGATACCCCATCAATACTAATTGTTCCGTAATAACTATCAATTGAAAACTTTGAATGCTTTGCATAGCGATTTGGAATATCTTCCCATTTTTGGATATTATCCTTACGACAAGATATGTTTCTCATAGATAAATTAGTTATAAATTTATTCGACTGTGTATATTGCCCAATATAAATGTAAACTTTTGCAATTTCAACATTTGCTAAATCTGGAATATAAAAAGGAATTCTAGCCCCCTTCCAATAGAATTCCAATTTCTCGCCAGTTTTAACAAAATCTGTACTACCATTTCTCTCATTGAATTGTGTGTTATTCATATCTCCAGCGCCATTTCCTTCGCCGTTATTGGAAATAAAATCCTTTGAACCTAATTCTCTCGGATTACTACCACCGCACCAGAATTTAACTTGAGCTTTATTTCCAGACATATCACCTTTTGAAATTCCATACCCAGCGACTAATTTATCATTGACATCAGTAAATAGAACTTGCAATAATCCAGTCTGACCAAATGCTCCAGCCCAAGCAAATAAATTGAAATATGAATAGAAATTGACCGCTCCAACATGACCGTTTGAATCTGCTGGTAAAGTCATTACTTTCATGCCACCAGCTACTCCTTGGTTAGAACCAACAGTTCCTTGGTCTTTTAATCTCAACCCATCTGTTTGATATTCAAGTTTTCCGTTTGTAGCTAACCAATTATTTTGAGGGTTAACAGTTCCAGCTGCAACATCTTTAAATTTAGAAAACGATGTGTCATCCTTGCTATCATAAAGATACTCGCTTTTTTGCACATCTATACCATCGACTTCTGTAATTTTACCCATGGCAAACCCACCACTAACATGAGCTAAAGATAAATATCCGTTTTCTTGATTATTTATAATGTCAATTCTAGGATACGCTGGTTTTGTACCATTATTTATTACTTTTATTCTGACGCTTCCATCAGTATTTTTAGTAATAGTACCGCTAGGCCCACCGCTATTTGTAGAATTTAGAGTTACCCTATCAGTTCGGTGAGCTGCACCGTCACTTACAAATAGAGTAAATGAACCATCGGCTTCAAATCCATTATCGGTATATTCAAATTTCCCAGTAAGAATCGCATTGTAATAATAATTTGGCTCATCGCTAAAACTTAACTCTTTAGTAACGTTCGATGATAGAATTTGTCCTAATTTCCTTCTGACAAAGTTTACATCTAATCCATCAATAACATGAAATGACATTGGGATTTCTTTAGGACCTCTTTTTACAGATACAATTTCAACACCATCAGACGAATTTTCTTCTGTAATTAGATTATTTTCAGAAGCTACTCCACGTTCAATTTTAGTGAATTTAACGTAATCTGTGAGGTAGTCATCACCATATTTTACTTTGAACATTTTTCTCTCCTATTTTTTTCTACCAATCATTCTGTCTCTGGTATCTCTTGAAGTTTTTACAGTTTCGAAATCATCATAGATAGTTTCTGCAACTTCTCTACCATTAACTTTTATAGAAATTTTTCGTTGATTCATTTCATCGATTCTATCGCCCATTTTGTCAATCTTTTCAGACAGTGTCGCATTATTAGAGTTAACTAGCTGAGCTTGACTATAAGAAGTCGAACTAGAGACACTAGCGTTTAATGCTGTGTCAAGCGAAGGTAATCCTCCTGTGAGCGAATCAGCTAGCTTGTTAGCCATAGATGAAACGTTAGCTTGAACTTTTTTGAATTTGTCTTGAAGCCCCTCATCCAAGCCTTCCATGATTGAACCACCATGAGGAATGAGTAAGCGTCTATCATATGAAATAGGACCTTTATGGTCTGAAATCCATTTACCAATACCACCGACCCATTTTTTAACGTCTTCAAACTTGTCTTTTAAACCATTAAAAAAGCCGCTAATGATTGCGGAACCTTGTTTATAAAGTGTATCTAGTCCAAATAACCCAGCGATATCTTTTATAAAATTCTTAAAAACATCAACTGGATTTTTACCGCTAATAATACCTTTTACAAAGCTTCCAATGATTTGTCCACCTTTGCTAAGGAAGTCACCCACAGATGAAGCGATAGCTCCTATCAAAGCAGCTATCACTTTTCCAATCGCACCTAATACTTTTGGAATTGCTTGAAGTATACCGTTAGCTAAAGCGATGAGGATTTGAATAGCTGCAATAATAATTGATGGCAAGTTATTAATAATCGTTTGAACAATCATCAATATAACCTGAACAATTGCTGGAATTAACGTTGGCAATGCTTGGACAATACCATCAACAATCGCAAGAATTATTTTAATAGCCGCTTGAATAATAGTAGGTAAATTAACAATGATAATAGTAACGAGCTGTGGCATTAATGCTGTAAATGAATCAATCAGCATTGGTAAAGCTGTTGTAATTCCCTCAACCAAAGCCATAATTATTTGAAGTGCTGCTTGGACCAAGAGAGGTAAGGTTGTCATTATAACCTGAATGATTTGAGGTAGTAACGTCGTGAACATTTGCATTAATTGAGGAAGTGCGGTTACAAATCCATTTATTAAAGCTAAAATAATCTGAACGGCTGTATCAATAATTTGAGGAATATTTATCATCAAAATATTAATGAGTTGAGGAATCATAGCTTGAAAGTTAGCAATTAATTGAGGTAAAGCCGCACTTACACCTTGAACAATTGCTAAAATCAATTTAAGCCCTGTATTAATCAACATAGGTAATCCTGTTACAAAAGCATTTACCATTTCAAGAAGAGCATTTGTTAATAATGGTATCAGTGTTGGAATTTGCTGTGAAATACCATTTACCAATCCGTCTATCATTGCTATTCCTTGCATTATTAAAGTTGGTCCACTCTGAGCTAATGTACCAATAAGCGATTGAACCGCTTGCCCAAGTGCTGAGGTCAGCTGAGGAGTAGCTCCAACAATACCTTGCATCAAACTCATGATGATATTAACCCCAGCTTGAATAATACTAGGTATTATAGTAATTATTGAATTTACCAATGAAATTATTCCTGCTGTAAAAGAAGGAATAACTGTTGGCAAAAGACTAACTATTGTAGTCAGCAAAGTTCCAAAAAGTGATGAAACTGTAGAGAATACTGTCGGTAGAAGTTTAGCAATTGCCCCCAATAAACCTGTAATAACAGGAGGCAATGCAGTTATCAGATTTCCGATAATAGGAGTAATATTGTTAATAACATTAGTCAAAGAACCCATTAAGTTATCGACTAATTGTTTGATATTAGCGTTGCTACTACCCAGACCAGTAATCAGATTTTCATAAGCCGCTTTTGTACTATCAATTGAACCACTGATAGTTGAAGCCGCTTCTTTTGCTGTCGTTCCAGTGATACCCATTTGCGTTTGCACAACGTGAATGGCTTGAGTTACATCAGCAAAACTAGAAATATCATACTTCTGTCCAGAGAATTTTTCAGCGTCAGATAAGAGGCGCTTCATTTCTTCTTGAGTACCACCATAACCAAGCTTTAAGTTATCCAACATGGTGTAGTTTTGTTTTGCAAAACCTTGATAAGCATTCTGAATATCACCGATATTTGAACCCATTTTATTGGCATTATCTGCCATATCGACAACTGCTTGATTTGAATAATCTGCTGCTTTAGCTGTATCCCCTTTAAGAGATGCAACCATAGAGGCTGAAAAACCTGTTACAGTTTCCATGTAGGCATTGGCTGACAGTCCTGCTGTTTTATATGCATTATCAGCAAATCCTTGTACTGTCTTAGAAGCATTGCCAAAAAGAGTATCAACACCACCTACTAACTGTTCATAATCAGCATAGGAGGCAAGAACTTGCTTACCAATTCCAACAGCTGCAACACCTACTGCGGCTGTTCCAGCAATTGCTGCAGCTGTTCCAGCTTTTAAAGCACTGCCTATTTTGCTACCAGTTCCAGACATGACCGAACCTAATTTATTATATTCAGTCATTGCCTTTGCACTATCTAACAAGACGTCAATTACTACTGCTCCATCATTGGCCATTTAATTCTTCCTCCTTTCTTCTCATGAACTCCCGTTGCTCTTTTAAATCCATCATTTCGAATTCAATTTTTTCGCGGTCTGATTTCAGAGCAACTGCACTTTTAGCTTTTTTGATTTCTTTACGCTCTTTTTCAGTAGCATTTTCAGGAATTTCCATCTGCCGAATTTCAATCACTCGCCTAAACTTAGAAGTTTCTGATAACCCAGTTAAGAGAGCATTAAACTTATCCCAACTCATGGTATGATTTCTAAATTTTTCGAGCGACATCTTTCCAGACTGAACTTTATTCCAGTAATAATTGGATTTCTCACGCTCTTTTATTAAATCAATTCCATAATCTTGCATAAATGAAGCAAAGATATAATCAGCGTCTTCCTCAAAGTCATAAAATTTCTTCTCTTCTTCGAGGATATTGCCTTTCATATCTCTCTCAACTGTTTCTTCCCTAGAATTATCACCAATTATCTTTTGTGTTAATCCTTCAAGTATTAGCTGAAAGTCTTCTTCTGGTATTTCATTAATAGGTGCTAAAAAGAACATTTCAATGGTAATGAACAGTTTTTCAGATACATCGATATCATCTTGCTTATAAAGCTCAAATAACCTCAGAACTCGTGAAAAATCCATTACAACTTCATAATCAGCAGTTTTGGCTTCAATTACATCTGGCTGACTCCATGAAAGAGAAAGTACCATGTAAAGCCTCCTGTCTTAACGTTTTTTACCGTCAATAAATGATTGAGCTTTAGATTTTGTTTGAATTAATTGAAACTGCTCTGTTACTTGACGCATTCCTTCTTCAACTACAAATAAATCTTCATCTGCAACATCATAGAGTTTTTCAAAAGCACCATCACCCAAAATTAAATCTGTATATTCTTGAATTTTTGATTTAATGAACTCAAGTAATTCAAATAATGCTTTAAGGTCATTTTTACCCTCTAAAATCTTGACTTCTTTTCGCTTGCTCTCAATTTGCTCATTAATTTTAGGAAGCTCTTCTGTATATTTTTTTAAATATCGAGTACCCATTTTAATTTCGAACTTGATTCCAAAAACACGAGTAGGGATGACGTTTTTCTTGAGTTCAACTACGATTTCATTTTGTTTTTTTGCCATTTTTTCTCCTTAAAAAATAAAAGCTAGAAGGAATCCCCTCTAGCTTTATGTATGTATTACACGCCCAAAGATTTTGAATCATCTGGCAAACCATTGAAAGTGATAGTTGCTTCAAAGTTACCGCGCTCACCGGCATCCCCGCCACCATGAACGATTCCTGAAAGAGTGGCATTACCAGAAAGAATTCGCCCGTCTGGTTCTGTATGTTTGAAATAGACAACACGGTCTTGACCTGTTTTAGCAAGTCGTTCGCGAATAAACGATTGTGCATCACTATCAGCATATCGGTGGTGACCTTTAAATGCATAGCTTGTCGAAACAGATGAAATATTCGTTTGCTTACCGCCTTTATCAGCGTAGTAAGAATAATCCGATGAATCTTCATCATTTTTTAGATCGACAGATTGAATGCCTTCAGCTAGTTCATAAAGTTTGCTAGGTGGTGTTACCTTACCTGTGCCAGGGGCAACAGTTCCTGCTTCTCCAATTTCGTACTTATTGAGGTAATTTAAAGCAAATCCTGTATAAGTCATTTTTTTCTCCTTATTTTCTAATATTTAGTGCAAGCGTTAAAACATAAAGATAGGCATCATGTTCTTGTTTTCCAAGATTTCTTGGTTGAGTATAAACGGAACTAGAATCAAAGAAAAAAGAGCCATCTCCTGATTCAAGAGTTACCAATTCATTATTTTCATAACGAGGTAATCTATCAAAATCATTGGCTATCTTCCATGCATCATTGTAAGCTTGCAATTGGTCAGTGTTTTTTATTGTGACTTGGACTAAAAAAGACATTTCCCTACCAAGAGAAAGGTCTTTTATTCCTTGTCCAGACGCCACAGATTGAAGCGATATGTCACGCTCATTATCTTGTGGAGGATTATCCTCTTGGATAATTTGGCGGCCGCTATCGGTTAATCGTGGCGTTTCTAGTTGTAAAGTTCGCAAACGATTAGAAAGAACTGAAAATATATCCATCAAAGATTCTCCTTAATAGCATTTTGAGCAACTCTTCTAATATCTTCCATGTCTCGTGACTTTGCAACTTCTCCCCACCTCTGCTCGGCATCTGGATTATGTTCCTTAGATGGGGTACCAATGTAATAGGCATAAGCAGCATAATCTGTATCCCATATTACTTGCCCTTTATCAAAGTTACTAGCGCTCCAAACGCTCGATTCAGTTGCTCCAGTATCTTTTTTGACATACTTATTGGCTTTTTTAGCAAACTCTACGCTTGTTGGATTGAGTGCTTTTTTAATTGCTCTATCAACTCGGTTAAAGTTTCCTTTAAATTTAACACTCATTGTAACTGTACCTCCAAATGATGAGGGGTTTCTTGGTCAGTATAAGCTTCAAGACAGCCAATAATATTCAACTTCTTATTTTTAAAAGTTATTTTTCCTCCCTCATTAATTTCAATGAAAGGGCTAGAGTTTACTGAATCAATAAACAGAATGCCATTTGTATAAGCTTCTGTATTATCCGATTTAGTTACTTTCTTTCGAGTTGGAGTAAATCGTACATTCTTAATTACTGTACTTTTAGGCTTAGAGCCACCTCCCATAGAACCATCGCCAACGTTTGGCGGCTCTGTGTAGGTTACTTCATGAATCAGTAGTCTTTTCGGGATTGGTTCAAATAACACTTATTTTTACCTCCTTTTTGACTAAAAGACCCGTTCCTTCCAGATACATTAATGTACTGGGAGATACTCTGTTTGTCTGCCTGCTTGAAGAAGGTTGGCTTGAAGAATAACTAAACCCAGAAATAGAAACGCTTTGAGATGATGAACTGACGCCGTTTATATTTGATTCAATACCTTCAACTTTGAAGTATTCAATTTGAGCACAAACAGCCTTTTTAATTAACTCTTGGACATTTGTTTTTAAATTATCAAATCCAATTTGAGGTATTTTACAATTTGTCAAAGAATCAATGATATCCTGAGAGCGTTTATTAAATTTTGGAAATCCATCATTTGCTATTGATTCTCCTTTATAAGATTCATCATAGTAAGTTTTATCTACATATTCCATTTGACCTCCTTTCCAAAAAAAAGAGTGGCATAAACCACCCTTTTTATTTAGAATTATTTAGCAGTTACGGTAATCACGCATGACTTACGGTAATCTCGCATGTTGCAGTTTTACCATTTGAAGTTGTGGCTGTAATTGTTGCTTTTCCTTCTGCAACGGCAGTAACAGTTCCTTGAACAGGAGTGACTGTCGCAATAGCAATATTATTAGAACTAAATGTTACAGTTTTATCGTCTGCGTTATCAGGAGCAACTGTAGCAGTTAATTTTTGAGTTCCACCAACAGCTAAGCTTGCAGTTGTTTTATCCAACGTTACCCCAGTTGGTTCTTGGGGAACATCAGGGTGTCACCGTAACAACACCAACCATCTTAAGTTCACGGATTACGAAGTCAGCTGATGTCAAAACAAAATGATAAGTTGCTTGTTTAGCAATTGATGTTGGATCGGCTGCAGCTGTCTGCATTTTAACTTCATATCCAAGAACTGGGGTCAAATTTTCAAATGGTGAGAATAAAACAACCTTATCTGGGAAGTTATCAACTACTTCAACTGCAAAACCAGCAATATTTGTAAGTTGTCCATTAACAATTGCTACATCCCCAAGATTAGTTGCACGGCTTTGGATTTCAGCAACATAATGAGTTGAAGTTTTCAATGACATAAACCACTTGAAGTTAGAGTTGATGTATTTGCTTTCGAATCCTCCCACAACATCAGTCGTAAGTGTTTCGATTGTTGGAAGCGCAGTAGGTGTAAGTTTAACAACCGCTCCTGCTTGCGCTTTTTTAATGAATCCATCCTTTTGTTTCAAGAATTCATCCTTTGAGGCAGTGTCTCCATTAAAAGCAAGGTCTTGTAAATCAGCTCCAAATTGTTGTTGCATAAGAGTTGTCAACGCTTGGCGTACATCTTGGCCACGAGTTTGAGCAGTATAAAATACATTACTGTTTTCAATCCATGCATCAACGAAAAATGGTGAAAGAGTAAATGATACAGAAGATTCTTCGGCAATATCTGAACCTGTAGGAGTTGTAGCTGTTCCTTTATGCGTGCGCATTGTACGGCGTTTAACACCAAGCTTATCGATAGAACCTGTTGATGATTTAGCAAAGTAAGGTGGCAATTTTTGAAGAGTTGCTTGTCCAGAAACGACATCCAAAACAAATGCACGCGCATTGTCAGAACGAAGCGTCACGTCGTTACCTGCTTTAGAAATAGCAGCAAATTGTTTTTGTAAAAGTTCTGTGTTGTTCATATTGTTTTTCTCCTTTAGTCTTCAATTGGGAAAAGTGCATCAACATAACTTGGTGTTGCTGACTTTTTAACTGTTTCTGAAATAATTTCATTAGTATTGCTGACACGAGCTTTTTCTAGAGCTTCAAGACGTCCAGCCATTGGAGCAATTGCTTCAGAAACTGCTTTTGCTACTGCTTTCGCATCAAGTGCTGTTTCTTCTTCATCCTCTTTGTCTTTTTTCTTTTTAGGGTCTGCTTCAGGGTCTTTTGTAGCTTTTTCTAGAGCTTCCAAACGATCATTGATTGGTGCAAAAGCTTCACCTAGAGCTTTTTTAAGTTCTTCTTGAGTCATTTCGACTTCCTCCTGTTTTTTTAAATTAAAAAAAGACTTAACCGTACTGATTAGTCCTTGTTTAGTGAGTGGTTGTGTTGTTTGAAATGAGTTAATTAATGCTGATAATTCACTAATTTCTTTTTGGATTCCTTCAATCCTTGTTGAATCATCAACAGCGTAGTTATCCAAAATATTCCATGTTGCGGAACGAAACGCATCAAGTGCAGCATTAATATCACGATACATTTTGCTGTTATTGAAGTTGTCAGTGGTCTGTTTCTTAACTTCTTCGACCTCAGCTGTTCCAGCAAGAGAGTATCCTGTAAATTCTCCCTTTTGGATTGACTCCCAAAGTTCATCTGTAGCTTTCGTTACAAGAACCCAAGTTCCTTTAGCAATAGCAGTATCACCTACCGTCATATCACTTGGAGCGACATAACTTTCAACAACTTTTCCAGCACTCGTTTTAAAATCATGTTGCTTATCAATGTTTTGATATTCTTCCATGAATCCATGTGCTGCTTTTTCAATCGTTTCAGCGTCCATAAAATCGCCGTGTGCATCTTCTACATCAGGCTCATAAACAACTCCATAAACTAGCTTTTGAGGGTCATCTGACTTTGTTAAAAGTTTTACTGTCGTTTCAAAAGTTGGCTCACTAGCAGATTTAGTCAAAAAGAATTGCTTTTTATTTGCTGCTTTGTCAACATACGAAACATGAGTAACTTTTACATTTTCTAGCTTTCGCATTTTTATCCTTTCTGTTTAATTTTTGGTGTACTTGTCAGCAAGTACAGGATTCATGAAACAATGACAGCTGATAGAATTTCCTGGCGATAATTGAGGGTCCCTTGGATACCTCGCTCTTTCGCCATCAATAATAAAGAAATCATCAACTGCAACAACTGTTCCGTCTGCCTGCCCATGTGACATTCTTGGTTCTCCTATACCACTAGTATGCATCCATTCCTTTCCTACTATGTTCGGATTGGACATCATCGCTTCATACTGAGAGCCTGAATACATCCTTAAAACCTCAGTAATTGATGTAGTTCTTGCTCTGCTATGCCCAAACTCGTCTAGTTTAGAGAGGTTACGCTCTAGCCATTTAATGCCCTTTCCTTCGTCAAACGAGGATTGAACAAGAAAAATGAACCTCTCTTTAGAAGTTAGGTCCATTAATTTCGGTAAGCCTTTAAGCCACTTATCAATTTCCTTTGAATGACGGCTTTTAGGATTAAATTCACTATTTCCTTTATATTTGCTATTGAATTTATCAAAAAGCGTTACGTAAGAAAGTTTTATTTTTGGATTGACTCTTTCGGACATTTTACTAATGAAAACTCTAGCTGCAAGTGCTGCTAGAATCATTTTCCGACTTGGTTTTTTATCTTTCTGAGCTAACTCTTCCAAGATTGGTGCAACTTGCTCATAATCTTCCTGAAGTATATCCTCTAATTCCTGTTCAATATCAGATATATTATCAGCAAGAGTTTCAGTAAAGCTAAAACCAGCCTTCCTTAAAAGCTTAATCAGCTCTTCTTTTTCCTCTGCTGATAGTTCTAAGGATTTTTGAATTAATTCCGCATCATTCATCACGCGCCCTCCGCATTATTTGACGGATGCCTGCCGCTATATCTGCCCCTGTTTCTGTGCCATAAGCTTTAGATAGGTCCACACCATCAGAATTTAGCCCGTTTTGAGCGTTAGACTGTTTGGCCGGTAAATTATACTCCTCACCCTCAAAGTTCTCTAAAGGTAAGCCAAGTACATCAGATAGAGGTCCGCGCAAATCATTTGGAGCAATGGAACCAGCAGAATTTGCAACTTGAATAAACTTGGTAACGTCATCCATATTTTTAATTTTTGGAGCTTTAAGATAAACCTCAACATATTTAAGGTCATACTCTTTAAATAAAGAATTAATCCGCCAAGCATAAGATTCACGCAAAGGTTGAAAAACTTGTTCCTCTGTTAATTCTTTGGCAGTCTCAGCAGTGTTTCGGTTGTAGTCAGTAGTCTTTGCCACATATATTGGAGGAAGCCTGAACGCCCCTAAAACAGCTTGAGTGACATTCTCATCATATTCAAGGAAAAGTGCATCTTTTTGTAAAACATCAGCAAGATGTTCAACTCTAATTGATGGCTTACTTTTATCTTCTCCATATCCTGCCGCTTCTTCGCCTGGCGAAACTTTTTCAGATTCTAACAGAATAAATTTATGTTGATTTTCTTCGCCACCAATTGAATCAGCATAGCTCTTCAAAGTCGCTTCACTTGCTTGTGTAAGTTGAGCATTTTCAAGCATGATTGCCAGAGGAATGTGCCGACCTTGTACAAAATAACGATAATTCAGCTCATCGGCTTTACGATTACCAATAATTTTAATCAGCGGTCCAATCCATCTTGGAACGCCATACGGGCTTTGAAAGTCTCCGATTTTAATGTGGATAACTTCAGTTGCTGTTCCATTGCCAATAGAACCATTCGTATCAAGTGGCGTTGTATCACCATAAGTCTTAAACCAAGTCCCAGAATTTACGGAGCTATCATCTGAGTTGTCACGATAATTAAAATATCTAACCTTAATCTGTTGCCCTTGGTCATTAGTGACTACATTCTGCTTGGTAACTGTCATAAATTCAGGCTTGATTGAATCAATCCCCACAACATGACCGACGCCATTTCTAATAACTTCAAAATATCCGTTTCCGCATTCTTCGACTTGACGAATGACTTCTTGGATGATTTCCTTAGGAGGGCGTTCAAAGCTTAATTCATTGAGTAATGCTGTAAGAACATCCCACTCTGCTTTTGTTTCCTCGTTTTCGTTGGAATCATCCATTTTGTATCTCAAATCAAGACCGAATCCAGCAACGTTAGTTGCATAAGCTTCAATACATTGGTTAAGAATATTGCTATTATCAACAACATCTCTCAAAGCAGCGATATCATAAGGAGGACTAATTAAAGTCAAATCTCTTCTAAAACTCTGTTCTCCATTTTCGCTTTTGATAACAGAAGCTAATACCCTGCTTTCATCTGCCATAACAGCCTGCTTCTTTAAACCTTTGGGAATTCCACCAGATTTCCCACCACTAATAATTTTAGATGTCAATTTATCACCTCCCTAAAATGCTGTTGTTCTATTTTCTCTTCTTGTGTGTACTGGCCTTTTATCTAATCTGACAAGTGCCTGAGTCATACTATCGACATCATCATCATGCGCTCCATTTGGAAATGCTGTCAGTTCATCAAGTATCTCGTCACTATATGATTTCCATAGTGGATGTGGTAAATAAACATTGCCAGCCTCCCATAGAGGAGATACCGCCTGCGCTCTTACTTCTTTACCACCTTGTGGATTTACTGGTACTATACCTTTTATTTTTTTCTGTAGCATTTCAATTACTGCAGAACCGTTGGCTTTATCCTCAATAAGTTTTCCAATAGCTTCTGGATGCTTGGCTGTCATGACTTCAATAGCCTTCATAGTATCGACTATCCCCATTCGCTCATGGTGGCGGTCTAGTAAATAGTTTTCTACACCAGCACGCGCCCAAACTTGACCAGAAACAAAGTCAGATGTGTTTTTATCTTTGAATGTGCAATCCCATGACTGCATTTGAATATCAAAATGACTTGGCATGACTTTTACATCATCACCAAGTCCTAATTTAACTTTCATTTCGAGCGTAGGCACATAAAATTTAGCCCATGACCGTTTAAAAATATCCCCGCCAGCTGGTGTTGGTCTTTGTTGATACAAAGCTGCCCAACCGCGAGAGCCAGTTACTTCTTTAGTTTGTCTTGCCCACTCCTCGTCTTTTCCGATTTCAGGGGCAAGAGACTCACCAATTTCACGATTTAATAAGTCATTTTCTTCTGCAACAGCTGGTATTTTTATTTCAATCCACGGCAATTTATTTTCTTTAAGAAGTCGTCCTGCTAAATCATCCTCATGCCATCTAGTCATGATAACAATAACAGAACCATCAGCAGATAAACGGGAGTAAAAGGTATCTTGCCATTCGCTATATATTTTGTCACGAATAGTTTTAGATTCCGCCTCAGCCCTATTTTTTATAGGGTCATCTATAATAAGTAAATTTGAACCACGCCCTGTAGCTCCACCTAAAATTGATGTGCTGTAAAGTTGCCCTAAATGTTTATCAATTCCCCACTCTGAAACACTAGCAGTATCAGAACTGATTTCTAAATCAAATAATTCCTTGCTGAAAGTCCTAAACTTTTCTCGGTTTTTTCTACCAAACTTCTTATAAAGTTCTTCCGAGTAAGAAACAACCATTGCAAGTTTATCTGGATTCTTCATCAAATAATATGAGGGGAAAGATTCTGTAATGAATGTTGATTTCCCATGTTGAGGTGGTAATTCAACGATAATAAAAAGACGCTCACCGTCTAATATTCGTTGCAAATAAGGAGCAATATACCTTTGATGTCTTAACGGCACAAAAGTACAGTTATTAGCATAGTAGAAATAATCAATATAATTTCTTCTAGCAAGCTCTTTTAGGGCCTCCTCACGAATTTTGTTCATATCATGTTCCATCAATGCCATTTGCTAACCTCCGAAGTTCTTCTTCTGTTAGGTTTTGCATAGGATTACGAACCCCAATATCACCAGAAATTTGTGTTTCTCGTTTATCTCGCCATTCATTCGGCTTACGATTTTTAAGCCAGAAAATAGCCGCAGTTGTATCTGGCGCTTGTTGTTTAGTAACTTCTTTTGTTACCAATAAACCAGCATCCGTTAATTCTTTTGTGATTTCAACAAATTCATAACCTAAAGCACGTTTAAACAAAGCATTTTCGACTTGAATGTCAACAACTTCTTTACCCTTTTTTAGGGCCTCCAAAATCTCCAGATGACTTTTTTTCCAATTACCCAGAGTTGAAACGGCAATCCCCATATTATGAGCGATTTGCTCCTCTGTTAAGCCGTCTCTTGCCCAACCTTGAATCTTGAGTAATCCTTCTTCTAAAATCCATTCTTCATATTTAGCTTTTGCCATTTCTCCTCCTTTCTAAAAATCTACACAAAAAAACCGCTATTTCTAGCAGTTTTTATCACTTGGAGAATTATGAGTATTGGCTCTTCGTCTTAAACCATGATATAAGTATACCACTTAAAACACGGGGTAAAATTCAACGAATCATTCAAAAACATTTCACGATTTTACCACTTACAAATAAGGTCTAATCATTTCTTTAAAAGATTTGTTCCAACGCCATAATGTGGTAACACCTACAAACATCTCTTGAGCTACTCCGTACCATGTCATTCTTTGCTGATAATGAAGAAGTAAAGCTTGTTTCGTCTCACTACATTCCACATCCCAGAACATATCAAGTATTTCTTTTTGCCTTTTCATTTTCCCAAGAATGCCATTGAGTTCATCTTCCTCAACTCTTAAAAATTCCGACTCTTGCGGTGCTATTCCAAGTGATTGTGTTCTAATCCCAAGATTATCTGTAGGTTTTCTAGCCCTTAAATCAAGCTCTCTAGCTTTGATATTTGCTGCTAACTTTCCTGTCAAGTAATCTCCAATAATTCTATCTAACTTATCTGCCATTAATCAAATTCTCCTTTTGTGGTATAATTAAGTTAGAAATCCTTTAATTGAGCCCGTTGCCAGCGGGCTTTTTTTGTTTAATTAAAAGAGTTAATTCCAAAAGCGACCACTATAATAAAAATCACAGCTAATATTGCAAATATCCATAACCCGATAATCTTAGCTAGTAAATATATACCTAAAACATACAGCATAAACAAAGCAACAATTCCAGTTGCAATTAGTAATGATTTACCCATTTCTCCTCCAGTTGAGTTTAGCGAGTTCCTAGCTCAGTATGATATAATTTGTTAGACCATAAAAATATAAACGTTAGAATTCACAATTTCGCTCAAGCTTGGTCAGCTTGGGCTTTTTTTTGCGTTCAATCCATATGTTTATCAAGCCATTTTTCAGCTTCTGTCATTCTATTACTTTCTTTTCTAAAACTGTGTTATTTATTTTTTGTTCATCCTCGGAAATCAGCCAGTCTTTCAATTCTCTTGCTTCATCGATTGTTTCTTTGCCGAGACCTTCAAAAACCATCCATTTATTACCATTCTTTTTTTCTACAAAATATTTTGTTTCACCACCTAAAGTTTTACCTTTGACAATTCTATAAACTTCTTTATTAAAATTGTTGTAAATTTCATCAGTGTCATTGATATTTTGAATATCTTCAATTTTTTTAGCTACAAGTAAATCTAAAGCCAGCTTCATGAATGCGCCACCTATTAAAGCTACAAGCGTAAAAAATACATAATCTAGTAAATTCATACTTTCTCCTCCCCGAACACGTTCTCAGACTCATCAAGGTCTGAGCGGTTGAAATCTTGTGAATGGAATTTTTTACTCCAATAATCTTTCAACTCAATTCCGCATCTTTCACAAGTGATAGTCCCATAAATATCAACTGGGAAATCCCACTTATGCCCGAACAGCTTACACAAAAGTTTCATTTTACTATCCTCATACCAGTATTCGTCTGGCTTTCTCGTACAAATCCATTGCGCTTTAGATCAATAATAAAATCAGTTACAAATTTGTACCCTAAATTTAAAGCAAGTTTTCCTAGATAGTTGTCAAATTCGTGTTCTTCTGTCAAAAAATCATCACATAAAGTCTGTTCATCATTTGATTCTAGCCAATCTGCAACATCATTTCTTACTTTCATTCAATCCCTCCCCACCAGTCATTGACCAGCGATATTAGTTTGTCGGTCATTCAATATATCCTCTTATTTTTCCTTATTTTCTTCTGTGAGTGGAATCCAGTCAGGAAATTTACTTTCAATATGTTCAATTGCCTGTTCCGTCCATTCATGAATCCCTAAAAATTCCATTGCATCTTTGCTGTGAGGGATAACATTTATCTCTGAGAAACCAATCGGATTATTAGCACTGTTTTGAATGAAATAAACTTGTTTCACGGCCATTTCCAATGCATCACCATGAATGATTACACCATTCATTCCTCGAATTGCAAAGGCATGAATCAAGAATGAAATAGCTTCATCTG
>ENA-OPDJ01000499-OPDJ01000499.1-human-gut-metagenome-genome-assembly--contig:-NODE-499-length-31991-cov-4.200557_pt1 | contig 31991 bp, 26 predicted proteins | sample MGYA00241621_ERZ501505 | MGnify/ENA primary metagenome ERZ501505 (study PRJEB25962, sample SAMEA2042624) | human gut metagenome | biome: human gut; feature: human-associated habitat; material: faeces... | reverse complement strand
GCCCGCCTCACCGCTCCGGCACAGTTGGAAGAACCCTATCGCAGTGCCGCCAAGAGAATCACCGCGGCCATGGCCGCCTATCCAGAAATGATTGCCGGAACCGGCGGGTTCTGCACGGAGTTTCTCCGGCATACGCACGGGCGATTCTGCGGCAAGCTGGGAGCCGAGGCGGTTTACTGCATCGGCGCGGCAGGGCAGGACTTGGGGATCACAGTGAAAATCGAGGACGGGAATTATCGCGCGCTCTACCCGGCTGTGATGAGTGTTTTGATCCAGCTGAAGCTGCTGGATGAGAAGGAACGAACTGCCCTGCAGGCCTTCTCTGAGCCGGACAACCTCAACGATCACGGCATTCCCGTGGGCAAGATCCGCCCATGCTTTTCCCTCCACCGGTAACCGCGGAACAGGCACCCGGGTAAGCGCTGAAAAAGCGGGAGAGCCGGTTCCCAGCGGGTTTGCGGCTCCTGCTCCAGGGGAAGCGCCCTGCAATCTGCCGCGTAAAAAAGGAGCTGGCGCCCTTTCAAGGGCCGTCAGCTCCTTTGCAGCTTTCTCAGGGAAGTTTTAGGGAGCGCACACCTTATTATGCGCCCATGCCTGCGCCCCTCCGCGCACTGACCGCAAACGCGAAGGCTTTTGCGGGGAGTCACAGGTTCACCGGAGAATCCTCACAGCAGCGCATCTTTCCCCGCGGCTCCCAAAAGCCGGATCTTCTGGCGGGCCACTTCTTTGACCTGTTCCCTTGCGTAGGCGGAAAGGATGCGGGGCTCTTTCTCTCCCTCCGAGAGTCCCTTCAGCATGGCGGCGGACCAAGCGTACTTTAACTCCGTGCCGATGTTTATCTTTGTGATCCCGCAGCGGATCGCCTCTTGGATGGCTTCATCAGGGGTCCCCGAACCTCCATGCAGGACAAGGGGAATCTTCACGGCCGCCTTAATTTCCTGAATCCGGCGAAAATCGATGTGCGGCAGTGTCCGATACATCCCGTGGGCAGTTCCAACGGCCGCCGCCAAAGAGTCTACGCCCGTCTCCGATACCAACCGCACGCAGTCATCCACAGCCGCAAGCGCTCCTGTGGCATCTGCCTCCCCCGCTTTCGCCACATGCCCCACTTCCGCTTCCGTATAAACCCCGTGGGCATGCGCCAGATCCACAATCTGCCGGGTAAAGGCGATATTCTCCTCCAACGGAGCCAGGGAACCGTCCACCATAACGGATTGAAATCCGTCCTGGATGGCATCCGTCAGCACCTGCTGATCCGTGGCATGGTCCAGATGCAGATAAGCGTGAATTTTAGCGGCGCGCAGGGCCTCCTGGACAGCGCTGGAGAGGACCTTCTGATGCAGGAAAGGATAGTACATATGATAGAGTTCTACGATGACTGGAGCCTTTTCCTCTTCCGCAGCTTCCAACACCGCAAAGAGGCCGTCCAAATTATAAAAATTGAATGCTGGAACCGCATAGTTTTTTTCCTGCGCGTCCTGCAGAAGTGTTTTGGGAGCGATGATCATTGTTTTCTGACCTCCAAATCAAAAAAATTGAAACAGACTTGCCAGGATAAGCATCCCGACCATACCCGCGAAAATGGATGCGGTTACCAAAAGTCCGGACCGCGCGATATCTCCTCCATAACGGCGGGTATTGACAATTACCAGTCCAGAGATCGGGGAAATACACAACAGCGCCAAGACCTGCCGGGTCATCTGGTCAAATGGCAAAAAACAATACGTGCAGACCGCTGTGATCGCGCCGAAGCAAAAGCGCTGCACCAGCAAAGGTGCAATCTTTCGAATCTCAGCCCAATCAAGCCGCCCTTCCATGGAAAAGCCCACCATCGCCATGCAAACAAAGCTGTTTGCATCCGCGACCGGGGACAAAAAGGTGTTCACAATGGCTGGCAAATGCCACTTGAACGCCAAAAAAGGGAGGAGAATCAAGTACGCCACAAAGGGCGGCGAGCAAATCAGGTGTTTGATGAGATCCCTTAAAAAGCCCCGGGAATCCGACTTTCGATTCAGCAGCGAGCAAGTTAACGCATACGTCCCGCCGTTTACCATGACAGAATTCCCCAAATCGGCCATGCATGCAACAATTACACCGCTGTCCCCGTAAAAACAGCGGATAAGGGGCAGCGCAAAGCTGCCGATGTTGTAGCCGGTGGTGTTCATCATGGCAAACATGCGCAGGTCTTCTCCGGATTTCAGGTACAGCAGAGAAAACAGCCCCAGAGACAACAGGGTGAATGTCAAAAACAGCAGGGCCGTCGACGCAAAGTGCATATTGGAGGAGTAATCCTGAAAGGAACAGAGAATGGTTGCGGGAATTGTAAAATTCAACGCAACCTTTGTAATCACGGTGCCGCTCTCCTCCGGGAAAATGCCGTGCCGCTTAAAATAACTAGTTAAGAGGATAATCGAAAAAAGGCTAATTGGACGCCAAAATAAATCCATAATCGTTCAAAAAGAAGTGGACAAGTGATCGCTCAGCGGTTCACTTGTCCACTTTCATGCATGACACTTACCGATCGGCCTGAGCGTTTTGCTTTTGAGCGGCCCTCTTCGCGTTATGCCGTGAAATCGCAGGGACGATGATGGGGTAGAACAGGGAAATCGCGGAAATAACCAGCAGTACCATAGCGATGGGACGAGTCAAAAAATATCCCAAATCTCCTCCGGAAAGCGTCATCGCTCGCCGGAGATTGCTCTCCACGGTCTCTCCCAGCAGCAGGCCCAAAATAATCGGCGGCATGGAGAAATCCAACTTCAGCAGGAAATAGCCGAGAATGCCGGCAATCAGCATGAAAATAACGTCGCCAAAGTTGTTGTTCAGGGCAAACGTACCCACTGTGCAGAAGGTGAAAATCAGGGGCGTCAGCCACTTTTGCGGCAAATTTCCGATCTTCGCGAAAATACGAATTCCGCAGAATCCCAAAATTGCGAAGGCGATGTTCGCCATAAACAGGCCCACAATAATGGTGTAGACTTTTTCTCCCTGGTTGGTGAACAGCAGCGGTCCGGGGGTGATTCCCTGCAGCATCAGGGCGCCCAGCAGCAAAGCAGTGCCGGCATCTCCGGGAATGCCCAGAGTGAGCAGCGGGATCAGCGCGCCGCCCACAATGGCGTTGTTGGCGGATTCCGGAGCGGCAATGCCCTCCGGAGTTCCTTCACCAAAGGGGACCTCGTTCTTCTTCACCCAGCGCTTGGCCTCGTTATATCCCACCCAGGAGGCGATATCACCGCCTGTGCCGGGGATTGCTCCAATGATGGTGCCCAGAACGGAGCAGCCCAGGACCACCGGGGTGCAGCGCTTAATATCATGGCGGCTGGGCAGGATCTGCTTGAGCTTCACGTTTCTGCCCCGGGTCATTTCATCCAGGTCACCCTCAGAAGTGGTGAAGCACTGGGCCAGGGCATACAGGCCGATCAGCAGAGGGACAAAGGCGACGCCCGCCACCAGGTATGTAATATCAAAGGTATAACGGAACGTGGCGGACAGGGTATCAATTCCCACGGTGCCCAGAAGCAGGCCCAGAATCGCCCCCAAAACGCCTTTGATGACGGATTTGGAGGAGACGCCGGTGACAATGCTCAGGCCGAAAATTCCCAGGGCAAAGTACTCCGTGACGCCGAATTTAATGGATACGGAGGCCAGCAGCGGCGCAGTGAAAAGGAGGCAGAAAGAGCCAAACAGGCCGCCGAAGCAGGAAGCGCTGGTGGAAATGGAAATGGCCCGGTCCGGCTGTCCCTTCTGCGCCATGGGATATCCGTCCAAACAAGTGGCGGCCGCGTTGGCCGTGCCGGGCGTATTGATGAGGATGGCGGTAATCGATCCGCCATACACGGAACCGCAAAACACGCCCAACAGCATCAAAATTCCATACAGGCCATCCAGGGAGAAAGTAAACGGCATCAAAATGGTCATGGCCATAATGGAGGACAAGCCTGGCATTGCGCCGCAGAGGATGCCAAACAGCGCTCCCAGGAAAATGACGGCCAGCCCGTGCGGCGTGCAGACAATTTGCAAAGCAGGCAGGATATATTCCATACGTCAGTCTCCTTTCTCAGTTAAATACCAGGCCCGTGGGCAGAGGTACCATCAGCAGCAGCTTGAAAACTACATACACAAACACGCACGTACCCACCGAAAAGATGGCCATAACCGGTTTCTTACGTTCTCCCAACAGATACATGACCGTAGGTACCATCAGCAGCAGGCCGATGTAGATACCCACCACATAGGTGATGACGGCGAATATAATCAAAACACCGCTGAGCTTCATGACACGGTGAAAGCCTTCTGATTTGAATTGAATGGGAGCGGGTTTGTCCTTCTCCTTGGGCGTAAGGATTCCTTGCAAAATCAAAAGTACAGAGAAAATGCCCATAGCAATGGAAAGGCATTCAGGCCACCAAGCGGGTCCTAAAGGGTCAGTGGGAAGTTTTGCCACAAATGACGTGCCAATGGCGTAGGCGCCAATGGAAATAATTAAGAAAATAATTCCCGTAATGGTATTATATTTTTTCACTTGAAGCCTCCGTTTCTTGGAGAGGAGAAAGAGCGTCTGCCCTTTCTCCTCTCACATAAGAAATGCTGGATGCAGGGTATCAGCCGACTATCGCTTAGCCCGCGGCCTGATCGCCCAGGGCATACACATAGTATTCATACTGGGTCTTCCAGTAATCGATCATCTCGTCAATGGTATCCAGAGGCTGGGGAGTCATATAGAACCCTTCCACCGCGGCGGCATACTCATCGGATTTGCAGGCGGTGTTCAGCAGCTCATTCAAATAGGTCACAACCTCATCGGGAGTCCCGGCAGGAGCAGCAATGGTGATCCAAGAGTACACGGCCATTTCAGCGGCCTCGTCAAACACCTCGCCCAAAGCAGGCACTTCAGGCATCGTGGGAGACTTCTCGTTGGCGGTCACGCCGATGATCTTCAGCTCACCGGCCTCAACCTGGCCAGCGGCGGAAACGGCGGAGTTAATGGTCATATCCACCTGGCCGTTGACAACAGCCACCATGGCGTCGGCGGCAGAGTCAAAGGGAACCAGCTTCAGGGTGCAGTCAAAGTAATCCTGGAAGGTCAGGCAGGCAAGGCCGTTGCCGGTTCCGATTCCAGTAATGCCGATGCTCAGCGCCTCAGGGCCGGACTGCGCTACTTCCACCATATCCTCCAGGGACTGGATCTCAGAATCGCTGCGGACAATGATGGCATACGGCTCGTTCTGCGTGCGGCAGAGGGGAATGAAGGCCTCTTCGGCCACCATGTCGGTAACACCCAGCGCACGGTTCAGCGGGAGGTCGCAGGACATTGCAACCAGCGTATACCCGTCAGCCTTGGCGGTTGCCACCTGCTCGCAGCCAACCATACCGCCGCTGCCGGCGACGTTTTCCACGACGAAGTTCACTCCGCTGGGAAGGGACTTGCCCGCGATATCCAAGAGTGCGCGGGTGCTCAGGTCTGTCGTACCGCCTGCTCCATAGGGAACGACAACCGTGATATTTTCAGTCGGGGTCCACGCAGCAGTCTCTTCAGACGAATCCGTATCAGTGGAAGTGTCCGAAGATGTGGAGGAATCGCCGCAAGCGGACATGGTGAAGATCATAGCCAGAGCCAACATCAATGCGAAGAGCTTTCTTTTCATGATAAGGTTCCTTTCTCCTTTTTTATTTAAATAAACCAAAGCGGCTTATTTACGAAATGGACTGTATCTGCTTGTTAAAAGACGCCCCCGACGTTCTTATTGCTCCAAAGGTCCAAAAAGCTGTTGAGGGTCATATCGGTAACAGGGTTCTTCATCATGCCCATCAGGACGCCGTACGGAAGTGTCACGGAAGTGGCGCCGCAGCGAAGCGCCTTGGCTGCATCGTACCCGTTCCGCACAGAAGCCGCCAGAATTTCCGTTGGAATATTGTGGGAATTATACGATTGGGCAATCTTGGAAATCGTTTTGGTTCCGTCCATACCCACCTCGTTGGCGCGGGCGATGAAGGGCGCAATGTACTTGGCGCCGGCCTTAGCGGCAACAATGGCCTGGGGCTCGGAATAAACCAGAGTAATGGCGCAGTTGATGCCGTCTTTGGACAAGGCGGCGCAAGCCTGAATGCCCGCGGGCGTCATCGGCAGCTTGACAATCATCTGGGGGCCCCAGGAGGAAATCTCCTTCGCTTCCCGGATCATCTCAGCGGGCTGCGTGGCCAGCACCTCCGCAAAAACAATGGCCCCGCCCGTCAGAGAGACGATATTTTGAACGCCTTCCTTGTAAGAGCCAGACTGCTTGGACAGCAGCGCCGGATTGGTCGTCACACCATCCATAATGCCCAGCTCAAAAGCCTGTTGAATCTCGTCCAGATTCGCGGTGTCCAAAAAGAATTTCATAGCAAATCACCTTTCCTTTTTTGGGTTTTTAAGAAAATCGTTGCAGACGGACATCTGCCAAAAGCAGAGATCATCCGCTGATGCAAACAGAGAATCCTGCCACTTGCAGTGCCTGTTGGAGTTCTTGCGCGCAATCCTGGGCCTGTTCGCCCGGAATCGCAGCTCCTGGGTATGAGCGCCGGAGCAGTTCATACTTTTTCTCTCCAAAGGAATGGTAGGGAAGCAGCTCAATCTGTTGGGGCTGGCAGGCGCGGAAAAACGTAATAAATGCGGATATGCTCTCCTGATCCGTATTGAAGCCGGGAATCACGGGAATCCGGACTGTGACATCCGCCTGTGTCGCAATCAGGCGCGACACATTTTCCAAAATCATTTCACAGGGAACCCCAGTGAATTCCTGATGCCGGTCGCTGCGCGGATTTTTTACATCGCACAAAAAGTGATCGATGTACGGGGCACAAGCAGCAATGGCTTTCCAGGGCGCATAGCACGTGGTCTCAATGCAGGTATCCAACCCCGCCTGCTTGCATAGGGTGAGGCACTCATGCAAAAACTCCGGCTGCGCGAAGGGCTCTCCCCCGGAGAATGTGACGCCGCCGCAGGTGGATTGGAAAACCGTGCGGTCCTTGAGGACCTCTTCCACCAATTCTGCCGCAGAAAGGCTGCGGCCCTTTTGCACAATGGCGGTTTTGGGACAGACCGCTTCACACTTTCCGCAAAGGCAGCACAGATCCGGCTGGTAGGTTTCGCAGGAGGGCGGCTGATGCTGCGGGCAAACACTGACGCATGCGCCGCAGGCCATGCAGCGGTCCTTGCTGAACATCAGCTGCGGACCCGCCTGCTGGGATTCCGGGTTTGAGCACCAGATACAGTGCAGAGGGCATCCCTTCAGGAATACCGTTGTCCGAATACCCGGGCCGTCGTGAATACAGAAACGCTGGATATCAAAAATAACCCCCATAGATACCTCACATTATGCCAGATCCGCTTCGTAACGCTCGATAATCGAATTTTGGGCTTTGAGGGACAGTTCCACAAAAATGGCGCTGTATCCAGCAACCCGGACGACCAAGCTCCGATATTCATCGGGATTTTCCTGCGCGGCCAGCAAAACGCGGTTGTCTACAATATTGAACTGCCAGTGGAAAGACCCGGAGGCCACAAACGCCCGCAGCAGCTGTGCCATTTTCCGCCGCCCTTCCGGCGTCTTAAACAGGGTGCCGTTCATCCGCTGGTTGACAATGATGCCATTGGGGAACCGCTTTTGATGGATCTTGGCAAGCGTCGCCAGGACAGCCGTCGGTCCGCTGCGGTCCATTCCATACATGGGGGTGAGGCCGTCAGACAGCGGCAACCCCTCCAGCCGGCCATCCGGGGTAGCGCTGCAGACATTGCCAAGGCCCACCTGCGCGCTTACGGAGTACAGCGCTCCCCAGAACGCCCCGCCCCGGCCGTTGCGGTGTTTCTCCAATTCATCCGCAAATGCATCCGTGATCCCGACAGCCAGACGATCCACGCAGTCTTCGTCATTTCCGAATTTGGGGAAGCGGTTCATAATGAACTGCCGCAGATATTCCTGACCCGCGAAATTGCTGCGCAAAATCTCGGTCAGTGAATCCAACGTCATCTTCTTTTCATCGTAAACGAGCCGCTTGATGGCATACAAAGAATCCGCAACCGTGGCGGTTCCCACAGCCACAAGGCCGGTGGTGTTGTACACGGCGCCTCCGTTGGTACAATCCAAACCTCTGGCGACGCAGTCATCCAAGAAGAGGCTGACAAAGGGAAGCGGCAGAATCTCCCGGTGGATCTGGTCGCTTAGGAGGGACTCTTCAATCTGAAGCTGCTCCCCCACTTTGAGGCAATGCAGATAGCGCTGATAGAAATCCTCAAAGGTGGCGGGCTGTTCCTTATCCAGCTCCAGAAGAGAAATTCCGTATTTAATATCCGTTCCGTGATTCATGGCGATTTCCAGCAGCTTGGCAAGGTTGATATACCCGCCGTTGCACCTGGCCCAGTGCCGGTGCACACTGATTTCATCGCAGCCCACCGGTATGTAATCCCGCGCCTCCCGCAGCGGGATGCCGTGTTCCACCAAAGAGGGAATGATGCAGTTGTCATTCAAAACCTGCGGCATTCCGTTGCCGCTTCCGATGCTCTCAACCACTTTGGCCAGAAACTCTTCCGGTGTGTTTTCATGCAGCCGGACTGTAAAATTCGGCTGATTCAGACGAATATGGCGATTGGCCATCAGGCATACATAGGACAGGAGATTGGTGGCGTCATTGCCGTCGGCGTCTACGCCGCCTACCACCAAATTCTGTCCGGAGGCATAACCGGCATTTACCTCCGCGGCTCCCTTGCTGTCAACCCGCAGAATTTCGCAGAACTTCAGGAAAAACAGGTCCGTCAGCTCCTGTGCGTACTCCAGGGAGATGGTCCCCGCTTGGAGATCCTTTTCCAGGTAAGAATTGCAGTATTGATCAAATCTGCCCGGTGTAATGGAAAAACCATTGGATTCAATCTGGGGGATCACCTGCATCAGCCAAACGGTCTGGAGTGCCTCCTGGTAAGTGGCGGCAGGTTTCGCAGGGACATGATCCAGAACCTCTGCCATCGTCAGCAATTCCTGACGGCGCTCCGGATTCCTCTCCTGCAGGGCCTTCTCTCTGGACAAAGCGGCATATCTTCTGGCGATGGCCAGCATCCCCTGGCAGATCTCTTCCTCCGCCTGGTAAAAGGCCAGCTTGTCTTCATACATCGGGTCTTCCGGCTTCAGAGAACCCTTCGCAGCCGCGATTTGGGCCTGCATTCCTTCCACGCCGCACGTCAGAAGCTTGCGGTAATCCATAGCGACATGGGCAAATCCGCTCCACTCGTGGGGGTCTGAGAGCAGCCCCATGGCAAAACCCTGCCGGATGGCTTCGCTGCGCCGCTGCATCAGATAATCGTGCGGGCACTTCCCCTGCCAATAGGGCTCCAGCTCCAGGAGCGTCGCCTTTACCTCAGGGGAAACCTTCAAACGGTTATATTCCCGCGTTTCAAACAAATCGATTTCCTTCATGAACTCGATGTTCACTTCCGGAAACACTTCCGCAGACCGTGGCCGGGAGGCGGGATGTCCTACAATCACCTCTCCGTCCTGAATGAAGATGCTCATTTCCTCCAGGGTCTTCCGCAGGGCCTTGGCCCGTTTCAAAACGGTGGGTAAAGACTCATTTTCTTGATAGACCTTTGTATAAATGACCGCGCGCTCACAGCACATCTCCGGAGTTAAAGAGAGAAATTCATCCTTTAACTGTTTGACACGTTCCGTGGGGCGTTCAGGTAAGCAACCAATCATGTCAGCAATCCCTCTTTCCTATTGATTGGATTTCAAACACATATCTATAACATTAAGATGTTATAAATGAAAACAATCATAACGTTCGTTATAATATTGATATCATAGAACATAAAAAAGGTCAAGGAAAATATCCTTTTTGCGTTCTGCTTTCTCTGATAAATTTTTAAAAAATTTTTTGTAAAAAGCGCCAAATATTATGCAAAAAGTAGTAACATTGAAAAAACTTCTTTAAAAACGCTTGACTTTTCATTTCTTAAATGATAACGTTTTATATAACATTTATAACACGTAATAGTTATAATGTTAATCACTGTGGTAAATGGAGGCTAAAACATGGCGACAGCAGTCATTATGCCAAGGCAAGGGCAGTCCGTAGAGAGCTGTCTGTTTGGCGAATGGAAAAAGGCAGTTGGTGATCCCGTCGAAATCGGGGACGTATTGTTCTCTTACGAGACGGACAAGGCCACCTTTGAGGAAGAAGCAAAAACAGCGGGCATTCTCCTGGCAACGCTGTGCGAACCCGGAGATGATATTCCCTGCTTGGATACCGTCGCGGTAATCGGCGAGCAGGGGGAAGATATCTCCGCATTTTTAAACAAAAAAGAAGCGGATTCTTCGCAAGCGCAAAATTCCCCTGCCCCCCCGCCGGCAACGCCTGCCTCCGCAGCCACGCCCGAACGCCATAACCGGTATTTCTCCCCGCGCGCGGGCAACCGCAGAGAGGATTCACGTAGATCCCGCCGCGGCCGTACCCACCGGGCCCCACGGAAGGATTTTGGAGCGCGATATCCTGATGGCGCCCCGCACTGGCTCCTGTGAGCCGGAGCCCGTCCAAACGGCCGCGGAAGTTCCTTCCGCAGGTTACCGCGATGAGCCCCTGCCCAACATCCGCAAGCTGATTGCCTCATCCATGCAGAAATCGCTTAGCACATCGGCTCAGCTGACGCATCACACATCTTTTGATGCCAGTGAGATCATTGCGTACCGCAAGAAGCTCAAGGGTGCGCAGGAAACGCTGGGCCTGCCGTCTATTACATACAATGATATGGTCCTTTTTGCGGTTTCCCGGGTTCTGAAAAATCATCCCGCGCTCAACGCCCACTTCCTGGGGGACAAAATCCGGTATTTCGACCACGTGCACCTGGGCATGGCGGTGGACACGCCCCGCGGCCTGATCGTGCCCACGATTTTTAATGCCGACTGCAAATCTCTCAGCGAAATCGCAAAAGAGAGCAAGGAGCTGGCCGCGTCAGCGCAGAGCGGCTCCATCAATCCCGACCTCCTCACAGGCGCCAGCTTCACGGTGTCCAATTTGGGGACCCTGGATATCGAGATGTTCACGCCGATCATCAACCCGCCGCAAACGGGGATTTTGGGCGTGGACTGCATCACAGACCGCGTCCGGGTTGTGGACGGCCAGATTACCGCGTATCCGGCCATGGGATTGTCTCTGACATATGACCACCGTGCTCTGGACGGCGCTCCTGCGTCTCGTTTCCTCAAGGAGCTGAAGACGGTCCTGGAGCAGTTCACAGAGCTGCTGGCAAAATAAAAGGGGAGGATAGACGTGTATTACGATCTAATCGTGCTGGGCGGCGGCCCAGGCGGATATTTGGCGGCGGAGAGAGCCGGGCAAGCCGGGTTAAAAACCCTTTGCATCGAGGATCAGCACATGGGCGGCACCTGCCTCAACGAGGGCTGCATTCCCACCAAGGCCATGCTGCACAGCGCAAAGTTATATGCCCACGCGGTGGGCAGCGCCTGTTACGGCGTCTCCGCCGAACACGTTCAGGTGGACCACAGCGCCGTCATTGAGCGCAAGGAGCGGGTGATCCAGACCCTGGTCAGCGGAGTGCGCTCCGCGATGAAAGCCTGCAAAGTGGAAGTGGTGTCCGGTCGCGGCGTAATTACAGGCGCCGTTCCGGAAGGGTACGAAGTTCAAGTCGATCAGAGCCGGTTCACCGCCAAGAACTTGATCATTGCCACAGGCTCTGTCAGCGTATCTCCCCCCATCGAAGGGCTGCAGGAGTCTTTGGCGTCCGGATTTGCCGTTACGAACCGGGAACTGCTCTCGACCAAGCAAGCGCCGAAGCGGCTGGTGGTGGTAGGCGGAGGCGTCATCGGCCTGGAGATGGCCTCCTACTACCAGATGACAGGCAGCGACGTCACGGTGGTGGAAATGCTGGATCATATTGCCGGTCCCTGCGACAAGGATCTGGTCCAGCTGTTGCAGAAGAACTACGTCCGGGACGGCATGAAATTCGAGCTGAATGCCCGCGTCAACGCCATCAAAGATGGAAAAGTCGTATGTCAGCGCGGGGAAGAGACCTTTGAATTGGAGGCCGACTTGGTTTTGGTGGCTCTGGGACGGCGGCCAAACAGCTCCGGTATCGGGCTGGAAAATATCGGCGTCTTTGTGGAACACGGTGCCGTGCGGACGGACAACCAAATGCGCACCAATCTCCCGGGCGTCTATGCCGTGGGCGATGTAAACGGAAAATATATGCTTGCCCACACCGCCTATCGGGAAGCAGAAGTCGCCGTCCACACCATCTTGGGCGAAAAGGACACCATGAGTTACCGGGCCATCCCCAGCGTTCTCTACACAGTCCCCGAGCTCTCCAGCGTGGGTCTGACCGAAGAAGAAGCAAAGGCGCAGGGCCTGGATGTGGCGGTTGTCAAAATCCCCATGGCATACAGCGGCCGCTATGTGGCGGAGAACGAAAAGGGAGACGGCATTTTTAAGCTGGTAATTGACCGGAAACTGCGTACAATCGTAGGCGCGCAGGCTTTCGCCAATTATTCCTCCGAATTCATCGCAATCATCGGCGTGTTTATTGAGTTGGCTGTTCCAATAGACTTGGTGAAAAAGCAGGTTTTCCCGCATCCCACTGTAGCAGAGATCATCCGAGAAGCCGCTTGTCAGTTTAATTAAGTTTGAAGAAAGGGAAAGGAAAATACGGCCATGTCCAAGCAAATTCTGATTGATCCTCGCGTTCTGCGCGCTTCCGGGACAATTCATTTTGACGATATTCCAGTCAACCAGTACAAAAAAGAAGTAAAGGACGAAGTTGGGAATTTTACCAAGAGCCAGTTTATGAACATCTACCGGGACATGTGCTACATCCGGGAGTTCGAAACCATGCTCAACCTGATCAAGACCACCAGCGAGTATCAGGGTGTCGCCTATACGCACCCGGGCCCCGCGCACCTGGGAATCGGTCAGGAAGCCGCCTACGTCGGCCAGGCTTTCTGCCTCAATGAAGATGACTTCAGCTTCGGCTCTCACCGCAGCCACGGCGAAATTCTCGCCAGAGGACTCCACGCGGTAGAGACCATGGACGCGGGCAAACTGGACAAAATCATGACCACCTTCGCCGGCGGAAGAATCCGCAACGTGGTGGATGACGGAAAGAAGGACCTGCGCACTTTGGGCCGGGACTTCCTGCTCTACGGCATGATCTGTGAGACCTTCGGCCGTAAAAACGGCTTCAACAGCGGCCTGGGCGGCAGCATGCACGCCTTCTTCACCCCCTTCGGCATCTACCCCAACAACGCCATCGTGGGCGGCTCCGGCTCCATTGCCCCGGGCGCGGCCCTGTACAAGCTGAGCAACAAAAAGCCCGGCATCGTGGTCTGCAACATCGGCGACGCGGCCACGGCCTGCGGCCCCGTCTGGGAGGGCATGGTATTCAGCAGCATGGACCAGTACCGCACCCTGTGGGGCAAGGACGGCGGCGGCATGCCCATCATCTTCAACATCTGGAACAACAGCTACGGCATGGGCGGCCAGACCAACGGCGAAACCATGGGCTATCAAATGCCCGCCCGGATCGGCGCGGCGCTCAATCCCCTGCAGATGCACGCTGAGCGGGTGGACGGCTACAATCCCCTGGCCGTCATCGACGCGTACCGCCGCAAAAAGGAAGTCGCCAAGAAGGACGGCCCCGTCCTCCTGGAGGTGGTCACCTACCGCATCTCCGGCCACTCCCCCTCCGACTCCAGCAGCTACCGCACCAAAGAGGAAATCGCCCTCTGGGAGGCCGAGGACTCCATCAAGGAATACGGCCGGCAGCTGATCGACGCCGGTATCTGCGCGCAGAAAGACCTGGATGCCATTTGGGAGATGGTGCGGGCCGACATGCTGCGCAATATGAAACTGGGTATCGACGAGACCATCTCTCCCAGGCTGGATGTATTTGGAACGGAGCGCAACGCCATTGGCGATCTGATGTTCTCCAACCAGCACATCCGCAGCATGGACACCACCCGTCCCGCTGACGTCACCCTCCCCTATGAAGAGGGCCCCCGGGCCATTGCCTTTGCCAAAAAAGAGCGGAAGGGCCTGGACGCGGACGGCAAGCCCGTCTCCAAGAACAAGGTCTTTCAGATGCGCGACGCCATTGCCGAGCCCATGCTCAAGAAATTCTACGAGGACCCCACCATGGTCCTCTTCGGAGAGGATGTGCGGGACTGGGGCGGTTCCTATGCCGTGACCCGCGGCTTCACGGAGGCCATCCCCTACCACCGCTTCTTCAACACCGCCATCGCGGAAGCGGGCATTGTGGGCGCCGCTATCGGCTACGCCATGAGCGGCGGCCGGGCCGTTGCCGAGATCATGTACTGCGACTTCCTGGGGCGGGCCGGCGATGAGCTGTTCAATCAGCTCTCCAAATGGCAGAGCATGAGCGCGGGAGAACTGAAAATGCCCGTCATCGTGCGCATGAGCGTGGGGTCCAAATACGGCGCCCAGCACTCCCAGGACTGGTCCGCGCTGTGCGCCCACATCCCGGGGCTGAAGGTGGTGTTCCCGGCAACACCGTATGATGCCAAGGGCATGATGCAATCCGCCCTGAACGGCACCGACCCGGTCATCTTCCTGGAGAGCCAGCGGATTTACGACATTGGGGAGCAGTTCCATCCGGAGGGCGTGCCTGAGGAGGAGTACGAGCTCCCCCTGGGCGAGCCGGACGTGAAGCGGGTCGGCTCTGATGTCACGATCCTCTCCATCGGCGCCACCCTCTACCGGGCCATGGACGCCGCCAAAATCCTCCAGGAGCAGTACGGGGTCTCCGCCGAGGTCATCGACGCCCGCTCCCTGGTTCCCTTTGACTATGATCCCGTCATCGCCTCCATCCATAAGACCGGCCGAATCGTAATTACGGGAGACGCCTGCGAGCGGAATTCCTTCATGCGGAACTTGGCCTCCAACATCGCGGAACTGGCCTTTGATGATCTGGACGCGCCGCCCGTGGTGGTCGGCTCCAAAAACTGGATCACGCCGGCCCACGAACTGGAAAAGGCGTTCTTCCCCCAGCCCGAGTGGATTGTCGATGCGATCCACCAGCGGATTCTGCCGCTGCCCGGCCATGTCTGCACCCGCAACTTCACGGAACTGGAGCAGATCCGGGAGAACCGTCTGGGCATCTAACCGCCCAGCGGCCGGTCTCGTCCGCGGGAAGGAAGCCTTGCGGCAAGCGGAGGGCGGATCGCTTTCCGCGCTCTGAGCCGCATCCGTCAAGGTATGCAGTCTTTCACAGGCAATGCAGCCCTTGGAGAGGGGCTATAAAAACTACTACTCTCACTCAAAGGAGCGCACTATGGAACTGTACTTAAATGAAGAACGGGCAGACGTCATTGCAAAATACCTGGATCTCTACCCCATCGACGGAATCACCACCAATCCCAAAATGATCGGAAGCCTGGGAAAAGTTCCCTACGAGGAAACCCTGCGGAACCTGCGGAAGGTCGTGGGCGGCAAGAAGCTGTTCACGCAGGTCACCGCCGAGACGTATGAGGACATTCTGCTTGAGGCGGAATACATCTGCTCCATCGCAGGCCGGAACACCTACATCAAGGTCCCCGCAAACGAAGTGGGCATCAAAGCGCTGAAAACCCTGCATGAACAGGGCTACCACACTTTGGGAACGCTTTGCTTCACCACCATTCAGGCGATGATGGCGCTGCAGGCCGGTGCGGATTACGTGGCGGTTTTGTACAATTATATGGTAAACGCGGGCTATGACGCCTCAAAGACGCTGAAGGACATTGCCGCCTATATTCGCGAGAGCGGCTGCCACGGGAAACTCATGGGCGTCGGTGTCCGCAGCCACCAGCAGTTCAGCGACTGCGCCGGCTGCGGCTGCCAGGCAATCAATCTCAATGCCGATAACATCACTGAGTGGATGCAGAACGAGCCGTCCGTGACCACCACCAGAGACTTCCTCAATGGTTGGGAGGCCACCTGGGGTCCCGGAGCAAAGATAAAGGACTTTATCAGCAAACCGTAATCATCGCCCAAAGAGCAAAGCCCCCGGTCCACGCCGGAGGCTTTGCTCACCATTGCAAGAAAAACAACTGCTAAAATTTACAAAATTGTGAAAATTTCATTTGACGGTTGAGCGGCTTTTGTGTTAACATTTTTGTTATGTTCAGGAGTTTGCTCAAGGCAGAGGGGTAACGTATGTTTGACATTTTATGTATTGGAGAAACAGCCGTTGATATTATCTGCAAACCGGTGTCCGAGTGTCTTTTTTCCAATGTCTGCAGCCCGGTGGAGAGCATTTCAATTCAGTCGGGCGGAGATGCCTTAAACAACGCCGTGGACCTTGCCAAGCTGGGAAATCAGGTTTGTTATGTTGGCCGAATCGGATTGGACGCCGGCGGGGAGTTTGTTCTGGGAGCGCTCCAGAACGCAGGCGTAGATGTCTCCCACGTAGTGCGCACCGATTGCCCCCATGCGAAAGTGAATCTCTTAATCAAGCCTGACGGCAACCGGGCTTTTTTCTATTACGGAGGAACCAGCCGGGAATTTTCCGCATCTGATGTGGACCCTGCCCTGTTGTCCTCGTGCAAAATTTTACAGGTGGGCGGCACGTTCCACTTGCCGGCATTCGACGGGGCGGGCGCCGCAGAATTGTTTCAAGCCGCCCAAAAGGCCGGGGTATTGACGTCTATGGACGTTACAAATGATTTCACCGGACGGTGGAATGAAATTATTTCCCCGTGCTATCCCCATTTGGACTACTTCCTCCCCAGCATCGACCAGGCCAAGCTCATCAGCGGATACCAGGACCCCAGGGATATCGCGGCTTTCTTCCTGGACCGCGGCGTTAAACACGTGGCGATCAAGCTGGGCGCCGAGGGCAGCTTCTACCAGTCGGGGAACAAGGCGTTTTTCTGCGGAACGTATCACGTCCCCGTGGTAGAAACCACCGGCGCGGGAGACGCCTTCTGCGCGGGGTTCCTGACCGCTCTTGTGCGCAACTGCTCTCCGGAGGAATGCGTATTGACCGCAACAGCAGCGTCAGCGCAGGTGATACAGGCCGTGGGCGCCAACACGGGCATGTGTTCCTACGCGCAGCTGCAGGCATTTATCCGGGAAAACCAGCCGCCAGAAATTCATTATGTAACGGATTAAAAATTCTAATCAAGGCCAAGCAATAAGGGATAGACGAGTATGAATGAGAGACAGTCTAAAATTTTATATTTCATTGAGAGCAAGGGCAGCGTGCAGATCAAGGAGCTGCAGGAGCTTGTGTCGGACTATACGCCCATGACGCTATGGCGTGACTTGGCCAAATTAGAGGAACTGGGTTACATCCGCCGTTACCGCGGAGGCGCTTCCGCAATCCGAAACCAGTTTACAGAACAGGAGCAGTCCTTTTTCTACCGGCTGAAAAAAAATGTCTACGAAAAAGAAGAGATTTCAAGGATTGCCGTGGGATTGCTGAATTCCTACCACGCCCTCTACCTGGACGGCGGAAGCACAACGTATTCGTTGGCCAAACGGCTGCCGGACGGGCATTTTACCATCATCACCAGCGGAGCCAATATCGCGGTAGAGCTCTCCCAGCGAAATGGATACAACGTAAATTTACTGGGCGGCCAGGTGATCGGCACGACCCTGGCTTGTTCAGGGCCTCAGGCAGAGGACATGCTCGGCAGCATGAATGTTGATGTAGCGGTGCTGTCCACATCTGGTTTTTCCCTGGAAAACGGATTCGCCAGCGGATATCTCAGTGAAGCGCATTTGAAAAAACGCGTCATTGAAAAAGCCTCTTCCTGCGTGATCATGCTGATGGATAAAGGCAAAATCGGAAAAGTCCAGCCGTTTACTTTCGGCCGTCCCAACGACATCGATGTCTTGATTACGGATGAAGAGCTTCCACAAAACGTCATGGAAGAGATGGGGAAACATCACGTAAAGGTGTTTTTTCCAAAAGATGGTTACGAGGAACAGGAGCGAAGGGCCTGGCTGGAGGAATTTTTGTCTACGCAAAAGAGGTATTCCCGTTCCGGCACCAATTGAATGTTAAATTTTTGAGTCTCATCTGTTAGAAAGCCCGTTGTGCTGAAAACAGATGAGACTCTTTTTCCCCGCAGGGAGCTCCTGTCAGGGTCGCTGCTTTGTTGCATATATAATTTTGAAAATCAGCGAAAAATATTTCATTTTGAAATTTTGCTTTTTAATATGTACATATCTGTACTGTCTCTTGCAATCGTGATAATCTCCTGATCTTTTTAAATTATAGTTGAAAAGTGTTATATATTGGTATATAATGCAGTTATAAAAAGTTATATAGGAGGCATGCCGTATGGATCTGTTTCATCAACCATGGGAACTCATTCCCAGCCATGTCCGTGGAAAAGGAGGCCGCGAAATTGGAAGATTTCGCGGAGACCCCGCCGCAGTAGATTGTGCGGATGGATCTGAGTGCTGGGTCGGGGCCGTCAACACCGTTCAAGCGCCTCCTGCTGATCAGCCATACAAGGGATGCAGCCAGGTGATTTTGCCGGATGGCCAAGTCCTCTATTTATTCCAGGCAATCGCCATGGCGCCTCAAGAAGTTCTGGGGGAAAAACATATCGCACAATACGGAACGGGCTTAGGCGTTCTGGTGAAATTCCTGGATGCGCAGGTGCAATACCGCCTTCAATGCCACCCCACCCGGCCTTGGGCCAAGAAGATGTGGAACAGTGATTTCGGGAAAGAGGAGAGCTGGTACATCATCAGCACACGTGAGGACACCCGGGAACCCGCATACATTTTGCTGGGGTTCAAGGAGGGGATCACTCCCGAACTCTGGGAAAAATACTATCGCAAGGATGATACCGCAGCCCTGGAAAACCTCTGCCACAAAATCCCTGTCAAGCCAGGCGACGCCTTCTTCGTAGGAGGAGGCTGCCCGCACGCAGTCGGAGCAGGCTGTCTATTGATCGAAGTCCAGGAGCCGTCCGATTTAACCCTGGGGGCCCGGCCATTTTATGCAGAGACCATTCGCGATGACGACGTGCCGGAAGACGTGTTTGATCGGCGCCTCCTCGGGGCATATATCTACGAAGGGCGCAGCTATGCTGACAACCTGAAAAAATGGGCCTCCAAGAAAACGTGTTTCCGCAAGGGTCCATGGGGTGAAGAAATCATTCTGATCGGGCCGGATCATACACAGTATTTTTCCGTCACAAGGCTGTCCGTACACGGTGAGGCAGCATTTTATCACACGGGATATCCCCAAATTGCGATTGTAGAGTCTGGCAAAGGCACCCTGATTTGGGACGGGGGCTCCATGGAAGTCAGCCAAGCCAAAGAACTGTTTTTCCCGGTGGACATTCCAAATTTCCGCGTCGTCGGAGATGTTGATTTTGTCCTGTCCAATCCAGGCGGTGTTTCCTTCTCATAAATCCACATCAGAATTCGGAACCCAGGGAGAATTCAGCCCCATCAAGCCGGTTTTCCCTCCCCCATTATCAAAAAATAACTACACCTTTCGGTGTGGTTATTTTTTGGTACATCCGGAGGGGGTTGGACCTACTTTTAGTACGATTTTACTGTGACGCTACCGAGAACTGGTGGAACGTTTTGCTATAATAATCCCGTTTCGTTGAGGTTGCACCAATGGGCGGTATTATTTTTCTATGTTGCTATGTTCTATTCGATAGGATGTCCGATAGAACGTTCGTCAAAGACTTTTTAACAGGGGTGAAGTAAGCGTAAGCTTGTCCGATAGAATCGAATTTTTGTCCGATAGAACTATTATTCAGCGGAATATAGATAGTATTTTCGATATCGTCCAATGCCGTCAGCTTTAAGTATCTTCATGCTTACCATACCTACCAATTCGCGATTTGCCATTTTATTATCACCGACAGAGTTCATTCCGTTCAGCTCACGATAGGTGCTATTGTTAATGCCATCTTTATTATGATGCCGCAGGTAAACCAAACAGTTGAGTTGACGATCTTTTAGATTATATTCCCAGAAGCGTTTGAGCCACTCTTTGTCGTCCGCCGAAATAAAGGCAGACGTAAAAAGCGTAGCTTTGAAGGATTGCCCAGAAATATTCTCGAACATGGGAGCCTGAAGGCCAGCTTCGCGAATTGTTTGTTTGATAGTCCTAATCCCGCGAGCCTTTTGCTCCGTATATCCATTTTCCTTAAAGAAATTCATCACTAATGGGTTGCGTGTGACTGACTGGGTACTTTCAAGCTCGTCTATTGGCATTAGACTTCTGCCTGGATTGATTATCTCGATTCTATTCGCATAAATGTCAACTTGTATGCGTGAGCTATTCGTAGCATAATCTCTATGGACAATTGCGTTGGCGAGCGCCTCACGAATTGCGATCTCTGGGATAACTAAATAATCCTGACGTTTACCGTCTGGTCCAATCATTCCACGTACCGGAAGCTTACTCTTTATGAACGAAAAGGCACTTTCAAACTGGTCTATTACACACCCGTCAAACTCTCGACTATCTGTATAGGTGAGACTGGCATCACCAACGACTTTATCTATATCCGGATATTGAGTTACTGCAATATTCATTGTCGGCGCGACTACTTCTTTTAGAGCCAATTTATTCCCGAAGGCCAAGAGCCCGAATAGCGTAACTTTTCCGTCAACGACTACCTTTTGTTTCTGTAAAATTTCTTCTTCAGAAAAACGTTGATAAACGTTATTATTTCTTGAATTCAGTAAGTCGATATATTCTTTGATTTTACGATCGTCCAAAACCTCATGATAATCCACTTCATAAGTAAAAGTTTCTGCTCCGCCTTGTGCTGCTACTGCAAACCGCATAATATCTTCGTCGGTCGCCTTGATATTTGTGGATCCTACCCGAATATAGGTACCGTCCCTGACTCCTCTTCTCTTTGAATAAAGTGGACGCATAATGGCTGGAAGTGGATCAATAATTACAGCTACATGATTCTCTTCAATACTTATTATCGGTACAATTTTATGATTAAAGCCCGTATTACACAAGCTAACAAAATTCTTCTGTAGAGAGTCCAATTCTTTGCTTGAAAGGCCGGTTTCTTCGCCGTCATCTTTCACACCAAATAGAATCTTTCCGCCATCGGTATTTGAAAAAGCGCTAATCGACATCCAGGCATTCTCTGGCAATTGTCCGTGATTGGCACTTTTGAACTCCAATCGTTCACTTTCTGGGTCTAATATTCTGCTTGCCATACCTCTACATTATAGCATATTGATTACCACCTGCGACAAACCGTGAACTACCTTATGCGATTTGAATCCCCTATCTCCAATTAACAGAGGTATATGATTGGAGTCCTGAATGAGGGAAGTGAAAAAATAGTTTGTAAAACTTAAGAAAAGAGGGGAACGAACCCCCCATTTTTTGTTATCTCTGTTATTCTCTGTATTTCTCCATAACCACTTTTTAAGGCTTTTAATCGGTATTTATTAGGTATTATAGAATTGATGTTGTTTAAGTTATTGATAACAATTGGTGTGAGTTGAATTATCAGTATCACTATTAGTTGAAAGCTGATGCAGGCGTGTCTATATATAATATAGCGCGAAAATGAGGGTAACGATATCCGATTTTGACGTCCTAACACATAACTTTAGAGCAAGATTTCCTATGGGAAATTCTTGCTCTGAAGCTTTTTAGAAATAAAATTATAACTTTGCATATCCTGTAACAATAAGGTGCAGCGGGCAATCGCACAATATATAGCATGTATTCGTAAAATATATACTATATATTGAATTCTTTGCTTGTAAATATGCTGTATCTATGATATACTTTATCACTGTAGTAGGTTACAAGGAGCGATTAGGATATGTCGAAAACTATGGCAGCATTTTATGAAGACCCTCCATACTTAGAAGCATGGAATCGTATTCAGCGGCAGATAGATTCGATGACCCAGCCTTTACTGAATATACAACAGAATTATGCGGCATTGACAAGAAATCTCTCTGCCGTGTTAGATTCACCTGCAATCCAAAACATCAATAGAATGTGTAAGGCGTTTGATAGTCAGTCCATGTCAGCTCTATACCGTACCCAGGAAATTATAGAAAAGATCGACACTTCTGGAATGGTGGCTGCCCTTAGGCAGTACCAGGCTACTATCGACTCTTTTATGCCAAAAGACTTTCAGACGCAGCTCAGCATGCGGCTTGAAGAATGGTCTCGTGTTGTGTCAAAAGTTATTCCGTGTCAAATCGAGCCTTTAACTGAGGCAAGAATAGCGGAACTAACCAGACTGTCGTCACTGGCAGAAGAATATACCAGAGATTTTAGGGATGAGTCTGGTATCCTGTCCGAAGGTGAACAAGAACTTGTGGCAGGAGAGGTAGAAGAAATTCTTCATTCGGGGAAAAATTGGGATCAGCGTTTCGCAGAACGAATGAAGATTCTTTCTCAGACCCATCCATCTATTGTATGGGTACTTGTGTATGTGTTTCTCCCAATTTTAATTAGTATTATTGCCAATATAGCCTCGTCTGCAATAGGGCAAGCTTTATCCTCAGCTAATATATATGAAGAGCCACACTCTTCTTCTCAGGTAGTGTATCATATTGAACTAAAGGAAAGAGTTGTGGTGATAGGAGACGCTCCCTATTACTATGAGGTTGAGATACATGATGAGTCCTCTGGGAATTGTTATACAGGCTATGTCAGCAAGAGGTCTATTTCTCTGATGGAAAGCGAGGAGAAATAGGCCGGACTGGCATAGAAGCAGACATCTTCTCCATCACAATCCCATCTATTTCCTGCTCCAGTTCCGTCACTTTCTCCTGTAATGACAAAATGTGGGCGTCGAGGACCGGTTTCCTCAACGCCCACATTTTTTGCAGTTTTACAAGTTTCTCCCACTCTTTAATACGACTATCCCGAACCGCCGTGAGATACTCCCACACCATGTCGTCCAGCGTTTCCTCGTGGATACGGTGGGAGCTGCAATAGCTTTTTCCACTCCGGTGGTAGCCCTTACAGACATACTCCACACGCCGCTTGCTGTTCCAATACCGAATCATTGGGACGAAGACATTGCCGCACTCCTGGCACCGGAGCAGCCCGGCATAGCGGTGCTTGGAGCGGTTTCCGTTGGCTGGCCGGGCCCGGCCTTTCAGCTGTTGCTGAACCAGTTTCCATATATCCGGCTCCACGATGACCGGGAAGAAGTTTTCATGGCGGTACCATTCCGCCTGCTCCAATCGCTTCGCCTTGCCACCATGGGTCTCGGACCGATGGTTGATAAGAACACCAGTATAGGCCTCTTCGGTAAGCACATTTTTTACACTGGCATATGTCCAGAGATAGCGATTATCTCTGGTTTTATACGCAGCCCGCACTTCTCGTCCGCATTGTTCAGCCCGTAGCTGCGCCGGGGTCTTTCGTCCCAAATCATTGAGCCTGCGGGCGATCTCCTTCTGTCCAAAGCCATGTAAGTACAGAGAATAGATCATCCGTACGGTTTCTGCTGCCTCTGGGTGGAAATTAACCATGTTGGTGTTGCGATCTTTCCAGTAGCCAAAGGGAGGAGTAATCACAATGCCTGCTCGCTGCTTCTGTCGGTAACCAGTGCGGATCTTCTTTCCAATATCCTTGGCGTAGTAGTCATTCATCAGGCCACGGACGCCGATGACCAGATCATCCTCATCTGAGGTGGTGTCCAGCCCTTCCGTGACAGAGATCACCCGAACACCGCGTTCCCGCAGGTAGTCGATGAAAAGGGCCGTCTGCGTCCTGTGCCGCCCCAGACGGGAGAGATCCTTGACGAGGACAGCGTCCAGCCTGCCAGTATCCACAGCCGCCCTGAGCTCATTTAGCCCACGGCGGCTGAAATTCATACCGCTAACATTATCATCAGAGGATAATCCTATGATTTGGTGCCCCTGCCGCTCCGCAAAGGCTCGGCAGATCTCCTGCTGATTCAGCAGGGAATTCATCTCGCAGTCGTCGTCATTGGATAACCTGGAATAAATCCACACTCTCATTCTTCTCCCCCGTTTTCCCAGAAGTCACTCATAATGATGCGGCCCAGCCGCTCGAAGTCGTAGTTTTGAGAGAGATAACAGTCTGTTTGCTCCCCATTTTCGTAGATATCCAGATGATCCCGGAAGGGAGCCTTCAGGCAGATGGTCAGCGAGAGTTTTCCATCTTCCTCGTGGACATAGATTTTATCCACCAGCAGACGCAGATGGGCTTCGGTCAGATGCCCCTCTTTCAGGATGTCATCCATCATAGTGATATCTCGCTTCAGCTTGGCCTGCCGGCTGCGCAGAGTTGCCTCGATATTCTGCAGTTCTTCAATCTGCTTTCGGGCAGCTGCAATCTCTGCTTCCCGCTTCTGGATCATCCGGTCATAGCGCTCGACATTGGCTTTGTCCCGAATCCGCTCCATCAAGATGGCCTCCATTTCTTCCTCCAGCATGGCAATTCGTTCCTGCTGCTTTTTAATCTGCGTGGTGGCGGCACTGGCCTTTGGCTGCCATTGGTCAATCAGCTTCTCCATAGCCTGGAAGTTTTCCTCATACATTTCCTTGGTTTGCATCAGCTCCTTGGTGATGAGTTCATCCAGGATACGCTCATCAACCGTGTGGGAGGAGCAGTATTCCTTCCCATACCTGTGATAGGTATCGCAGTGGTACTCCACCCGCTCTCCACTTTTTAGATGGATGCGTTTTCCCACAAAGGAGCGGCCGCAGTCCTCACAGCGCAGGAGGCCTCCATACCGCAGGATACCCTGATTAGATCCGGCCCGGACATTTCGCTCCTTTCGTTCCGCCAGCAGTACCTGCGCCTGCTCCCAGATCTCTCGGGAGACAATGGGTGGGAAGAAGTTCTCGTGCCGGAACTGCTCCTCAGGCTCGGTGAAGCGGAAAGTTTTGTTGATCTTGTTGCGCTCGCTTTTATGGCAGATCAGCGTACCGATATAACTCTCATCTTGCAGAATGCGGCTCACCATTCTCCCATCCCAGAGATACCTTTTCAAGATGCCGTCCTGGGTATTGGGCGTGTGCTTATTCAGCAGTCCCAGCTGCGTCAGTGCCGGGGTTTTCCGCTTTTGCTCATTGAGCATTTTGGCGATCGTCTTGAGGCCATGACCGCCGATGTAGGCTGTGAAAATCATCCGGACTGTTTCAGCGGCTTTTTCCACAACGACAACCTGTTTGGTGTTCTTATCCTTGAAGTATCCAAAGGGCGGAATCATGACAATGCCCTCTTTTTGCTTCTGACGATATCCTGTGCGGACTCGCCGGCTGCCGTCCCGGGCGTAGAAGTCATTGACCAGTCCTTTGAATCCAATGATGAGATCGTCTGCCTCATTGAAGGTGTCGATATTTTCCGTGGCGGAGAGCACCCGGACATTGTGTTCCCGCAGATAGTCGATGAACAGAGCGGTCTGGGTACGGTGCCGCCCCAGACGGGAGAGGTCTTTTACCACAATGGCCTCGATCTGTCCGGCTTCCACCGCCTCGCAGATTTGATCGATTCCCGCCCGGTTGAAATGCATCCCGCTGACGTTGTCATCGAAGGATTCACCCACGACTTCGTGTCCATTGGTAACGGCGTAGTGGTAGATAATATTCCGCTGGTTGCTGAGGGAATTGAGTTCCTTGTCCTCATCTCTGGAGAGACGATAGTAGAGCCAGACCTTCACTTACGGCACCTCCTCTCTCATGGGAATGATTTTACAAACAGAACATATCACAGACATCTGTGAATAGCCATGAAAAGAGTTCAGGCCCGATTCGATTCTACCAAACCACCAATCTGCGCCGCTGGTTTTGTGTAGGGACTGTCCGCGGCAAGGTAGTCGTGGATCAGCATTTTCAAAAATGCGTCAAATTGTGTATCGTTCCCCACATAGGAATACATGACACTGGATAGTTCGGGTTTTGTCGTTCTCTTTCCCATAGGCTCCTTTCCGCCCGATCCGGGCTGTGTTGGCATGCAGAGATTACATGCGTTGTTTCCAAGTAAGTTCGTCTTCGTGATCGTCCTCTCTGTGGCCCATGGCGATCTTCAGCTCCCGCTCCCGGAGCAGCACCTTGCGGTCCGTATGCTGGTGCATGGTAGTGGCGTCCCTCACGGGATCAGCAGTTTGATCATGCTCCAGAGAGCGGCCAAGCCGGACCAGATCACCTGCAAGACCACCATGGCCACCATGGTGCCCAGCAGGATCAGGGCCAGCCATACCACGACTGACATCGCGGTCCCCAGGCTGGGCGGAGAGATAGAGATCTCTTTCCTCTTCCCAGCCTGTCGCAGCAGCGCCTGTATCTCCGCCACATCCCGCGTCAGTGCCTCCATCTGCGCTTGGGTGGGGCACGGCTCCCTCCGGCTGGAAGCCTCCCGCAGAAGGGCTGTTTGGGCCGCTGTGTGCCGCTCCAGCTCGTCCAGCCGATGGAGCAGCTCCTGCCACTCCTCCTTGCTGGGACAGTTCTGCGGTATCATATTCTGCGGAGCGTTTCTCCGTTTCAATTCCTCCATGGGCAAGCGCTGCCCGGATTCTGAACTCATGTTCCATGACCTCCTTTGTGTACTTCTCCTCGTGGAGCCGGTCGTCCCGGCACTTCATTCCCGTGGGCGTGGTGTAGGTGATGTTCTTCCGGCTGTCCGTCCAGCGCACCTGATACCCCTCGCTCTCCATCAGAGAGATGAATTCCTCCTTGCTGGCAGCGTACCGCATGCACTGGTCGATGGTGTTCATGAGCCGGAACTTCCAGCTCTCGCCCTTCGCGGCGGAGCGGTACTCTCTGGTGCTCATCCGCTTTTGCTTGACCTGCTTCTGCGGAGGCGGAAGGATCTCCAATCCATGGGCAGTACATATTTCATCGTTGGACATCCGGTGGGCCTGCAGATCGGCGGCACTCTGGTGGAGTTTGCGGCCATCTTGAAAGCTCACACTGTTCACCACCAAGTGATTGTGGAGATGCTCTGTGTCCATATGGGTGGCCACTAACACCTCAAAGTTTGGAAACTCACGCTGGGCCAGTTCCAGCCCAATAGCGTGAACTTCCTGTGGGGACAGGTCATCCTGCTTGTCAAAGGACTGCACGAAATGATAGTACTGTCTGCCATCTATCTTATGGAACCGCTCCTTGGTGAGCTGCATTTCGGAGCAGACACTTTGGGCGGTGCAGTTCCAGCCGGAGACCAGCCGACGATCTTCCCATGTGGTTTTCTCTTCCTGCTGAACATAGCGCAGCACACCACCCAGAGCACCTCTGCCACCGCCACGATTTTTGATTGCGGTGAAGGTTGCCATCAGGTCACCTCCCGGAGCAGCTCCCGGAGCTGTTCATAAATTTTTCCGTAGTTTTCTGCCAGTGCGTCACCCTTCAGAACTGTTACCCTCCCCATGTTGGCCAGGGTTGTGAGCTGATTTAGATTTCGCCCCTGGGCTTTCAGTTCAGACAGTACCTGCTCCAGCCCTTCCACCTGCACGATTTCTTTTCCCAAGCCGCTGTAGCACAGGTAGTCGGTAACCGTCAGGCCAGCGGATTGGGCCAGCTCTTGAATGGTTTTCTTGGTACGGGGCGTCACCCGCAAGGTGATGATCTCGCTCTTTTTTACTCTCTGCATTGATCCTCCTTCTCCCCCTCAGGGGCCGGGTACGGGGCAGCGCCCCGAAACTGTGCGCGGCGTATAGCCGGGCGCGATGCTTGCCCTCGTCGGAAGCGACTGCGCATCCGTCGCTTCCGACCGAGGTCGAAAGCTCCCTCGCTCCGTGCTTCCTCCTCTCCCCAGCGAAACCGCTTTGCTGGGTTTCGCCGGGGGCCCCTTTGGAGGTGATTCTCCCGCGCCGAGCACCCGCGTTCCACCTTCGGCCACAAGCGGCCCAACACGGCGTTTCTTTTGCCTTGCGGGAGTTTACTCGCCGCACCTGGAAACCGCCCGCAAATCGCTACACAGCGCCTCGACAGGGTCGATAGGGACGATTTCTCCGGCACCCTCCAAATCGACACTATCGGCACGACGCAGCTCAATTACTCGTTTTCCATTGCTGCGGCGAACCGTTGCCTGAATGCCGTTTTTTCTTAGGGCCTCAATGCTTTGCAGGATTAATCTTGAAATCTTTTTGGGCGTTACCCCTTCGATTCTGTCAGGGTCGATCTTTTCGGAGAGCTCCGTGGGAGTGCCGATAAATATTGTTCTGCTGCTCATAAATGCAGAGAGGAGAACGACGATCCGATCCTCACGCAGCACGGGTTCTTCTCTGCTGTCCGAAACCAACTCCCACACATTTTCCTCGCTGCGTCGAAGCTCCAGCTCCCGGTATTCGATGTCCCGACCCACGCAGGTCAGTCTGGCTCTGCCGCTGCCCCGCTTTTCTTCCACCAGGGTGAAGCTGGAATCCACTGCGCCGCTGATGGCAGTGGTCCCGGAGATCCGGTGGAACACATCTTCCGCCTTTTCTTTTCGCAGATGGTGGATGAGCAGGATGGCAATGCCGTGCTTGTCCGCCAGCCGCTTGAGCACAGACAGATCCCGGTAGTCATTGGCGTAGGTGGCGTCGTGGATCGGACGGATCATCTGCAAGGTATCAATGATGACCAGCATGGTGTCGGGGTGTGCGGCGATAAATGCGTCCACCTGTTCCTCCAACCCTTGGCCGATGAGGGCGCACTCCGTGCAGAAGTGGACGCTGTCTGGTGCGTCCTCTGTGATCTCAAACAGCCGGTTCTGGATGCGGAGGACAGAATCCTCCAGGCAGAGATAGAGGGTGGTGCCCTGCTTGGTGGTCATGTTCCAGACCGGTTCTCCCTTGGCCACTGTCACCGCCAGCCACAGAGCAAGCCAGGACTTGCCCACTTTCGGGGAGCCTGCCAGGATGTGCAGGCCCTGAGAGATCAGGGTGTCCACCACAAAATTGGGCGGCTCCAGCGGACGATCCATCAGGGTTCTGCCGTCCACTGTGATCAGGGGATGGTTCATTTTGTTGTTCATGTTTGGTACCTCCATTTCAAGAATTTGAATACAAAAAGCTCCCACCTCAAAAGAAGTGGGAGTAGTATTCATTTTGATTTTGAAATGGTTTGTGGTAGAATGGAGCAAACGGAGGTGAGCCAATGACGACCTATCAGATCTACGAACTCTCTGCCCGGGCAGTGATGAGCTATGCCGCGGAGCAAGACGGCGTTTACATCTTTGCTCTGAACCGCAGTGACACCGAGCACTGCAAGGTACCGGGTGCCAAGCACGAGCAGGACAGCTGCGCCATGTTCCATCAGCTGATGTACCAACTCCACGGGGAGGGCTGGCGGGAGCGTAGCAATGAGAAAGTCACAGCGCTTTCCGATGTGCTGTTCTATATGGACTTCGCCGGGATCTTTGACCGGCGTGGAACCGGAAGGACGCAGCAGGCCCGCCGGGAGAAGGCCAGAGACATGTTCCGTCCCGAGGGGATCACTCTGGACTTCGGCAGCGGCCCACACCGCTATGTGGCTTTTGAACGCTCCGCCAGCATGAGCCGTCAGTCCCGTCTCTCCTTTATCCGGGCGGATCTGTATGAACCCATACGCCAACGGATCATGCTGAATATGGAACTGAGACGTTGCCAGCTCAGCAAACTCTATGCCTACAATGGTCTCATGTTCTCCAGTGGAACCCGGGTAGACGGCATCCGCATTGACAAAAATCACCGGGTCATCGTCATAGACAATCCAACCAAGAGAGTGGAGCGAGCCCCTGTCATCACTCTGCGGGAAGGCAGAGAGCCGGGAACCTTCTACCGGGCAGATACACTGGAAGATCTGGACATCACCTGCTTTGACGGCGTGGGCCTCATCTCCAAAGAGTATGCGGAGGTCGTGGACAAGGCCTGCTGCGGCAGCCACACCCACACCTCCTTCCAGATTCGGATGCCCTACATCAAGGGGATGCTCCATCAGGTGGATTTCAAGGACTTTTTGAAGCGCAGCGGCACCCAGACCATTGTGGACATCTGGGGCAAGGCGCACCCTGTCCGCAGTGTGGACATCATTCTCACCCGCAGTCAGTTCAAGGCCTACGGCTGGCTGCGGGAGAACGGTATGACCTGGGAGGACTACTGGGACGCCTTTCGGGACTACAACCACGCCCTGTACATCACCAACCTGAGTAAGACAGAGCCAGAGAAGCTGGTAGAGCTCAACTACCAATTTCTCTCCACCCTCTCCATCCAGCTGGAGGAGTTTCGCCCCGCCGACCTGCCGGAAGGCTGGGACCACAGTCCAGAGGAGGATCCCCGGCAGTGGCTGACCAAATCCACCGAGACGGCCTACTATAACTTTCGTGCCAATGAAGCATATCAGCAGGAATACTTTCGCCGGGGCCTGAGCCATTCAAAAGGAAGTCGGGCGAACATCATGGCCCGGGTGCTGGAGAAGAACCCGAAGTTTATCCGCGAACCTATCTACACGGAACAGCTGGATGGGCAGGCCCGGAAGATCCTCCGAGGCTACGCCGTTGGGCGGTTGCTGGTGCCAGGGGACAACCGATTCTTATCCGGTGACCTGCTGGAGCTGCTGCGGCAGTTAATTGCACCCCGTGTGTTCCAGTTGCCCGGTGAGCGGGACTTCTGCAATCAGGTGATGGGAGATTTCTTTGCGGAGGACAGCTTCTTTGCTCCTGGTGCAGCCTATGACCATGAGGACAGCTGCACTCTGCTGCGCAACCCCCACATCGCCCGGAATGAGGAATTGCAGCTGTCCGTGTACCCGGAGGGAGACGCACTGCGCCAGCATTACCTGGGCCACCTCACCGATGTGGTCATGGTGTCTGCTGATAGTTTGGCAGCGGAACGGCTGGGCGGCGCGGACTATGACGGCGACCTTATCAAGACCATTGCCGATCCCATTCTGAACCGATGTGTGAAGCGGAACTATGACTACGATGTCCATCAGCAGCTCTCCAACAACGCCAACCTGCCCCTGCTGAAAATTCCATCCTTATCCGCACCCAAGTCCGACGCCAACGACTGGCGGGCACGGTTTCAGACGGTGGAAAACACCTTTGCCGCCCGTCCGGTCGGGGCGAGCAGGATGCTTTTCTGTTTTAGTTCCGCCATCGTCTTCACCAAGGCTCCGACCAGCGAAGTTTTACCGGTTCCTGCATATCCCTTCAGCAGTAAAAGCGAATCCGATTCTTCCGAAAGCAGGAAATTGGATAGGAGATTTAATGCCAAAACCTGGTCTTCGGTCGGATCATATGGAAAATTTTGTGTAATTTGGCGGCTTAAATAACTATTTATCATTTTGATTGCAATAATTTTCGCGATAAAGGTAGTGTATTAAATATTCTTTTTTAAATTTGCCGAACGAAATAAATTCAAAAAACATATAAACCATGAAAGTTACATTAAAGATTTTATTGGCTGTGGCAGTAGTACTGCTTGCGTACATGTGTTACAGAAGTATTATGGGTCCGATCGAATTTAAGGATGAGAGGGATCGTCGTGAAAATTTGATCAAAGCTCGTTTGATCGATATCCGTAAAGCACAGATTGAGTACAAGAACATCCACAAGGTGCATGCAGCCAATTTTGATGAACTGAGTAAGTTTTTAAAAGATGAAAAATTGCCGTTCCTTATCAAGGAAGGTGTATTGACTGACGAACAGCTCGAAAAGGGTATGACTGAGAAAGAAGCCGTTAAGAAAGGCTTGATCAGACGTGATACTGTTTGGGTGACAGCTGTTGATACATTGTTCGGCAAAGGTTATAATGTAGACGATTTGCGTAACGTGCCGGGTGCGAACGTACAGTTTACGATGGATACGGCTACTTTGACTTCAGGTTCGGGTTATACGGTAAAAGTATTCCAGTGCGGTGTTCTGTATGATGACTATCTGGGTGACTTGAACAAGCAAGAAGTGTATAACCTGAAAGATAAAGCCAGCAAGATGGGTAAATATGCCGGTCTGCGTGTAGGTTCTGTCGAAGAAATCAATAACAACGCAGGTAACTGGGAAGATTAATACAGCCTATGGCTATAAACTTGTCTGATAAGTT
>ENA-OPDJ01000496-OPDJ01000496.1-human-gut-metagenome-genome-assembly--contig:-NODE-496-length-32133-cov-3.389862_pt1 | contig 32133 bp, 57 predicted proteins | sample MGYA00241621_ERZ501505 | MGnify/ENA primary metagenome ERZ501505 (study PRJEB25962, sample SAMEA2042624) | human gut metagenome | biome: human gut; feature: human-associated habitat; material: faeces... | reverse complement strand
CCGCGCTTTCTGCCTGCTGTGCCTGCGCCTGAGCGGCAGCCTTTTCCGCCTGCGTTGTTGCCAGGGAGCTCTCCAAATCAGAAATTTCAGCCTGATACCCAGACACATCTCCGAGGTACTGTTCCTGTACCTTCAGAAGGACCACAAATTTGTTGTCACGATACAGATATGAGATGTTCTCTACCTCATAACCATAATGGCTGGGGAGATTGTCTCCCGCATTCTCTAACACAGGGTGTTCCCAATCGATGGCTTCAACCTGCTCAAGAGTAGTATCCGCCTTATCAAAGCGGACAATATAGTGACCATTGTCACCAATGACTCTTCCGGGGTTACAGGGGATTCCATTTACTGTCGGTTTGTTGTTCATCATCTGTCTCCTCTCTGCGCCCATATGGGACGCTATGAATGAGTTGTATATTGCTTTGGGAACTCACTTTCCCAATGGGGACGATATCAATAAGCCGGTCACCATCCAACACGGGAAGAAAATCCGGATAATAGATTTTGCAACGTCTTGCCAAACTGGTTCTGTCGTCCAGTTCCCACCAATCTGATGGGTCAAGTTCCGGGAAATCTTTTATTCTTAAGCCCTTTTTCCAGCATTGCTGGTTTCCACGGAAGATAGATATCTCCCAGAGAACGCTGCAGGTGCTCCTATGGATCAGCACGGGAGGCCACCTCCATCATCCGCTGGTAGGTCCTGGCATCTATGCTGTCTCCTATGGATGGTCCAGGTACACGATTACGGCTTAACAAACTGCGAAGATCTGAATGTGCCCTCTGTCGTGGAGCAGGGGTATATGGAACTGGCTCGGGGAAAGAAGATACATCTAGGTGCTGATACCGTTTCCGGTATGCCCTTACGGTATTCTCACTTAGTCCAAGTTGGCGGGCAACCTCAGATACCGGTAAACCTTTCAGCCGCAGAATTTCATAGGCCAATCGAGGAATACCTTGAACCATCTGACCTCTGCATATATACCTATAATAAACGGATGGGGAGATACCTAACATTGCGGCAATCTCCCCCTCCGGGACGTTTATCCATTCCTCTCGTTTGATTCTGGAAGCGTTGGGGCGTTCAGGCAAACCAGCTGTTACTGCAGAGAGTCTTTCTGTTATTCTTCTGCTTCCCCTTGAGACAGTGGATGTATTTGTCCGAAGGTAGCGGGCAATTTCTCCCATGGTAGCACCGTCCGTGAGCAGGAAATAAAGATATTCGCGCTGCCGATCCGTCAACACATCAGTTGTTTCTGCGAATCCTAAAAAGTCAAATCCATCTTTTGTAACACACTCTCGAACCTGCATGGCAGCTATCACGCCTCGCTCCAGCTTATTAAGCGCTTGCTTCGCTACTCGGCATACAGTAGAACGGTTGACGTTTCTTTGTTTGGCGATCTCCTCCAAGCTCATCCCATCCTGATACCGGGACATGAGAACCTCAAATTGCATAGGCGTTAAAGCTTCCATAGAGCGGCGAAGTGCTTGTGTGAGAAAGTCAGCCTGGTGCGCAGTAGCCGTTTGCGCCTGCATACCAAGTTCAGACCATGTGGTACCTTCAATATCCGACCACACTGTCCCGCACCGTTCAAAAAAGTCAAACCCCACACCATCCGTGTGGACAACACGATGTTTTGGCGCCTTCTGTTTGCGATCTTGCGGTGGACGCAATGCATCCACCTGAGCACAGGCATCTCGATACATATCCCTAAGTATCCTTAGCCGGTCTGTCTGGCGAAGCCGCTCACCACCATCTTTGCAATTTTCCAGCAGCAACCGCACTTCCTTTATTCGGCCATATATTTTCTCTTTCTGGGCTATTGCCTCCGAAAGGTCCATTCCAGCACCCCCTTCTCCGTTATGTCAGAGCAGGGGAAACCGTCAGCTATTCGCAGCATAGGCAGTCAAAACCACGCATCCATCAAATGCGGCAGGAGAGTGGAGCGTAATGCTTCCGTCACTTTCTTTTGATGCGTATGTCTGAGCTGCCGCCCAGGTGTCCTTGACATAAACCCCATAATGCTGAGAGAGCACTTGATAATCAACCACATCCCCTGACAGCTCATGGGAGGACTCCGGAATGGACAGCGTCTTCTCAGACACGCCTGTTACCCAGTCCCCTACTGCAAACTGTTTGAAATAAGACGGGTTTGCCCCGCCAGAGGACTGCTGAGCGTTTGTTGATGGAAACAACGATAAGATAGACATTCATTCTCCTCCTTTTTATGGTGTGACAACTACTGCAATTGGGATATCTACCGTTGGCACTGTGCCCTTCGCGGTCACAGCAATCTGCCCTTCTGCTTGTCCTGTCACACGGAGGTTTGCTGCCGTTGCAGCTTGGAGTGCTTCGTCAGAAATATTGGTTGTGAGACATGTATATCCGTCCGCATCTGCGCTGAGGCCAGGAACAGCTACAGTCTGTGTGTTACCGGACCATCCTGACGCGGGCAGTATGCAGGAGATTGTCTTGTTCTTCGGGTTGATATGTATCCTCTTGGCTTCATCATTGATGGTTGCATCCACATAAAAACCACCATCGTTCGTTAAATAAACCCATCCATCGTGAAACGGTGTTACGTCTGTGGAGATGCGGGAGCTATCGCCCCTCGCTACCTTAAAAAGCGCCATAATATACTCCGTTCTACGGAAATATCGTGATACTTCCGTTTAGTTTTATAGTATTTAATTTTCGTGTGTGATCAGATCAAATCGTCGATGTGGATGTCGAACTCCTTATCCAGTCGGTCCTTCATCGCCTGGTACATGTTTTCTACCACGTGTAGCTTGTATGTCAGATATCCAATTTTCCCATTCAGATCGTCATTCATTTTAATGTACTCGCTCCGCATCTCATTATTTTGCTCTTCCGTTTTCTCAAGAGACATGATACATTCACCAAGAAAACCATCATGCAAAATGAAGATATTCCCTGACGAAGTATCGTAATACAGATTGCTTTCTGTCATATCAAATCACTGATGTCTATTTCATAGTTCTCCTGTAAGCGGCGATTGATTTCCCGGAGTGTGATTTTAAGGTGCTCAATGTCTTGCAGGATGTCCCTGATGGATTCCAAATACCAATGGTTCGGATCTGATGAGATAGAATACGTCTCATAATATGGGATTATCTGAAAGGGCTCTGTATCCCCAATCTGAATTTGATTAATAGACTTGTCAGCCTGAGTTGTGTTGATGGATTCATATGCTGTCAACAGAGTTCCGTCATCACAAACACTAAAATGGGGAACAACCATGCTGTTTTATCGCCTCCTTAGATATATTCATAATCCACAAGATGCCAATACCCTTTTTCGTCCTTATAAGGGTCCTTGGTACAGAGAATAATATCGCCAGCCCTCACCGGCTTTGCCCGATAGAGGCGGGGATCCAAGGTCAGACTCGCGGTTTTCCCAGAACCAATGGAAATGGTGTTGACTTTGTACTTCCACACGCCGCCGGTCTTTCCCCATCGATTCTCAATGGCGTAGCACTCCCGGATAAACAGCTTGCGACGGTCCTCCGGCTTCCCCGTGGTGAGGTCCACGTAACCCAGGATATCCAGCTGTTTCTGCGCCATCACCCGGTAATCCACCTCCTGCAGATCGTAGACATGGAGGACGGTGTGCTCGATATCCCGGAGCAGGCCTGGCATGTCGGTGATGGTATAGGTCTTCAGCTCTGTTCCCTTGGCGTTTCGGTCGGTGGCGTGGGCCTTGACCAGCTCCAGCATATCACCGGCCAGCTTGTCCTTTCGGATCTGCTTACTGGTCCCCTGTCCCAGCCAGTCCCAGATCAGCGTCAGCCGCAGTAGCTGGGTGGTGTTGCCGAACTCCTGGAAGTACCCGATCTTGATCAAGGGGATGACTTTGGCAGACTTGAAGGATCGCTGATCCAACCATCTGAGGACGCTGAAGAATCCATCATGATTCGCCTGCCCGCATTGGTAAAGCAGGTTGCAGGTGGAATTGCCAAATCCTTTGATAGACGAGAGTTTGTTGACGATCTGGTTTTTCTCAGGGACAGCGAGATAATGACGGTTATCCTGCCGAAAACGGAAGGGCGGGAACTGTATCTTAAAGTAGCGCTCCGCTTCCTCCTTCAGCTCGCTGAGCTTGTCCTTATCACCCTTCTGGTCGTACAGTGTCATGGCCACCTCGTAAAACTCCAGCGGATAGTGGGCTTTCAGCCACGCCCCATAGAGACTGTCCAGGGCAACACAGTAAGAGTGGGAGTTGGAGACCACCAGCCCGTTGTCGATCACGAAAGTGTGCGCCGGCGCAGCCATCTCCACATCGTAGGTCATAGTCTCCCCCATGGGAGTGATGGAAACAATCGGTTCCAGTTTGACGGGAATGCCCTTTTCAAATGTCTTTCTTCTGCCAACCGAATAGTGAATACGTTTATGACAGGACACACATAGCCACTGCAAGTTCTTCTCGTTATTATTTGTGCGGTCAAAATCGACATGGTGCGCCTCAAAACGCTTTCCTTTAGAAAATGGCTTGCCACAAATTTCACACGGGCATCGCTCCTGTTCCCTGTTCTTGCGAAACCGCTGGAACAGCACAGACGCTCCTTGGGGATTTCTCTGGAAGCCTTTCTCCCCTGGCTTGGGCAGATTTGGCTGAAAGTGACCATCTGTAAAAGGGTATTTTGTCCTATCGCTTTCATATTCGCCCCTTACATAAAGCAGATCACCAATGGCAAGCTCATTACAGCGTTTGATACCATCCGGAGTTGGAAATTTATGATTGTCAGTACAATCAACACTTTCCCCGCCAGCAGTTTCTACCCGGTAGACCGAACGAACTCCAGCTGGACGAATGTCAACGATGCTGTTTTTCCGAATCCGCCCATCATCAAATAGGGAGAGAGCGTTGCCATATCCTTTTCTGCGATACTTGTCTCGCAAAGAGAGATGACCGTTATTTTTGGCGTAGTCTCTGTCGTGCATGATGAGATACATTTCCTCGATAGACGGATCATACAACCCTGGGCTTTGCCCGGCCCTCTGGATGTGCGTATCTCCTGTCACACAGGCATTAAAACTATAGGCGGATGAATCCTCTACGATCTGCCACAGCTTCTGCGCCAGCGCTTCCGCCTCCTCTTCACTTTTCCCCTCCCGGAGGATCGCCTCCCGGAAGCCGGAGAGGAACTTCTCCTTGTAGGCCAGGACCTTGTCCGCGCGTTTCTTGGCGATGTTCTTGATGGCTGTATAGCACTCGTCGATGGGTATTCCTGCGAAGGGCAGGGCCGCCATTTCCATCTCCTGATAAAGGACAAAGCTGTATGGCATCTCCTCTGTCTGGATCAGATCGTCGAATGCCTTCACACCATATGAAAATGGTTTTCGTTCCTCAAAGGTTTTGTACATGGATTTGAAACCCGGGCGAATGGCTGCAATGAAGGCACACAGCTCAGAGATGTTGGTTGGATGGTACTTCCCCACCCTTGCAGACGTACCTGGCTGCGCTACCTGATTGAGACAGCATGTGGCTCCAATCCGGTACATAGACCAGCATGAGTCTGACGGAGGGCATGCCTTCAGCAAATCTGGGACCGTGTGCTTCTTGATGCCGATTCGTTTGTAAATGCGGTCAATGAGATCTACTACTTTTACGGTAAGAAGATCGTTCTTCAGGAAGTGACATGCTTCTGCCCAGTGCCCGTCCATAAGACAGCAGATGTTGTCCTTGATGCGGACCAGACCGATTTCCCTTCGGATACTTCCGCTGTAGAGCAGATAGGAGCAAGGAGCAATTGACCATGAATCGATAAGCGCCAAATATGAGGAACTGCCGAGATAGACATCATGGTACTGAGGGTCTATGTAATCGAGAGGATCAACAAGATCTCGCTCATCATCCTCCGCATTCTTCAGGGCGTTCTCATATCTTTTGATCTGGTTGGATACCTCATTGGCAATTTCAAACGGGATGCCCTGGCTCTTGGCGTACAACTTCCAGGCTTTGGATTTCTTCATGGTTCCATAGGCCAGCATAGGATATGCGTGGTCTTCCCCAAGGATCTCCTGTTGAGCCCGAGCAAAAGGTTCTGCGTCCGCTACGTTGAAGTCGATATCTGGTAAGCTTCCACTTTGCAGAATCCGAGCGGCACTCATAAACCGGTCGGGGTACATTTTGACAGAAGCAGAAATGCGGTCCACCTCGGTAAACCCCAAAAGCTTATTGGTGATCCAACTGACAGCAGAGCCTCTTCCGGTCGTGGTCAAGACTCCTCCATTCTCAACTCCCTTTTTAATGACAGAGTGATTGATGAGGAAGTAGTCAGCCATCTTGGTTGTCTCTACTACGCGGACTTCTTTCTCAATTTCATCCTCGTACTGTGTAATTTTTGATGATGAAATCTCAGTTTTATATTTGTCCCATCCAGCTTGAACTACGCGCCGATACTCTGCGTCCTTCTGCTCCTGTGTCCAGCCGGGGTACATGGACGGCATCTTAATTGATGAGTCGAAGATATGGCCGTCATACTCCATTACCTCCAGAAAACAGTTGGTATTCTCTATGGCAGCCATGATCTGTCCATGGGACAGCACGCCTTGCCGTGCAAACCTTTCGTAGGAAGTCTCTCCGTCGGGGTAGTCCATAAACCACCCATCTTCATCGGGATAGTGCATCCCTTTTGACAGGAGAAAATCTGATCGGATTTTTGCGTCCTGTTCCAGAATGTAATGGCTGTCGCAACCCATGATCAACGGGATTCCAGTCTGGATGTGAAGATTGATGATGTGTTGATTCAGTTCCGCTTGCCTGTCGGTGTTGTGGGGCTGAACCTCCAGAAAGAAATTACTTCCAAAATGGTCTGCCAGTGTTTTGGTGATGTCGTCAATGTCTGGATACTGCCAGTACGCAATACACGCTGTTGTAACCCACAAGTCGTCCCTGGGGAGAGACAATAGCAGAGGGATGTCCACACGAGGCCTGCTGTAAAACCCGGTAAGGTTCGCTTCTGAAAGCACATCATTCAGGGCTCTCCTGCCCTCTTCATTTTTGGCGAGCAGACAGATATGGGCATTTGTATTATCCTTTTCCTTTCTGTCTCTGACCCAGTAAGCCTCGGCGCCTATGAGCAGCTTCAGCTTGTATTCTCTTGCGATCTTCCAGCACTCATAATAATTTCCTTGCCAGCCATGTTCCACAGAGGAAAGAATTCCGTGACCAAAAGCGGCAGCCCGCTCCGCGTAATCGCGGATGCGGGCTGCGCTGTCAGCTATACGGGGATTCGTGTAGTCCTTATGGCAGTGATAGTTTTGGTAAATCATTCAGGCACCTCTCCAAATACTTCTTCGGCTGCCTCAAACTGCGGTATGCCAAAGGGGAGCGGAATGCCGGTATAATCATTACCATCCCATGCGTAGTGATGATCCAACGACTCTGCAGTATCAAAAAATCGTTTGGATGGCACGTCATAAAAAAGCCCCACCTCCTTACCGGCGGCGGAGCCAAAACGATCTTTCAATATATCGATGATTACATCGTAAGGAACCGGCTTCTTATACCAGGTTCCATTGCGCCCCATTTCTCCTTCCTTCTCCTTTTTAGAAACACGATATAACGAAAGTACACGGTGGGCCAGATTGATGGCGGCTGTAACGCCCTGAAGGTCAAAAAGGCCCATCCTTTGGACGGCCTGCATCTTCCTGGGATGGAGTACCACGATGCAACATACTTGCCATCGTTTTGAAAACTCTACCACATTACGGATGAATTCTTCCTGGCGAATATACTTGTCGTTGTCGTTGTTCTCAAGGTCTACCGAAGTCATGTTGTCAAAGATCAGAGTCTTGACACCATTTCTTCGGACGACGTTTTCCGCTGTCTGAAGAAGGTGGCTGACCTTGTGGTCGAATCCATCCCGGTAGAAGAACAGCATTCCTTTATAAGTCTCATTGATCTTTTTGAATACATCCGGCTTGATCCGGTAATAAGTCCCTCCGTTCACCTGAGACTGATAAGCGTTGATTCCCCGCTGTCCTGCATGTACAAAATCCACCCAGTTTTTAAGGGAGGGATTACTGAGTTCTCCACTGTAGACGAAACAAGGGAATTCCTGTTCTATGGACTTACAGATGAGGGTAGACAGGAATGATGACTTTCCGCTGCCGGGAATGCCTGTCAGGATTGTGGTGGTTCCCATATAGAACTTGTCCAGAGCCATGTCCAGCTCATAAAGCCCAGTAGTAAATCCCGGCACGTCGCTCATATCAAATCGCGTCACATCCGTGTAATCAATGATTGCCGGTATCTCAGCCGCGCTTGCGGAATTGATCGCTTCCCGTACCGCTTCCTTTCCTTGATAGTAGAGCAGTTCGTTGAGATCTTTTACTCTGACCTTCGTACCGTCCTCCAAGGTATGAGGTGTGGGTATGTCTACGATCTTAACGCGGTACTCACCCAAACGAGAGGTAACTTCTCTGGCAAACTTCCTACCGGCGTCATCGTTGTCATGCACCAAATAGATATCGCTGAATTGTTGGAGAAAATCCCAACATTCTGCGATCCACTGGGTATTGCCGTCTCCCATGTTAATGGAAACAGCATTGAAGAATCCGCACTCAATGCATGTGGCACAGTCCCCTTCCCCGCTGGTGATGATAAGAGGCTGTGTTGGCGTGACCTTTCCTATGTTATAGAGAACATGGGTTACATCACTTCCAGGGAGGCACCAGCACTTGTTTTCTCCCTTCTTTGCCGGAGCGGACTTGCGGACTTTGACTGTCACCAAGACATCGTTCATGTCCCAGTACTGGAACAGAGTATTTCCCTGGGTGTCCTCCTGGATACCTAGATAGTCAATCGTCTCCTTGGAGATACAGCGCTTTCCCCAGTAAGCATATACACGCTCCTTGTTTGGAGCGTATGCAGGCTTCGGATAGCGATACTCACGGCTGGTCCTGACTCCCTTCTCTGTAAAATCATAGTCTACGCCGGCCTCCGCAAACATTTTTTCACATGCCTCCAGAAAGGTACATTTATCGTGTATCATGAAGGCTGTGATCAGGTCTGCATCAAAACCACATCCCCAGCAGTGAAATTGATAGGACTTGGGCATGTAGGAACAGCTAGGATTATGGTCCTCATGGGCAGGGTTGGGACAACATCCAACCCGTCTGGTAGGATTATATTTTTCCATTTGGAGAAGCTCCTGGATCAACTCAGCATTCCTATCACCCAGTTTCTCCTTAGCTTCTCTGATCTTCTCCCGGTCGATGAGTATTAGACATCACCGTCCCCATAGTTGAACCCAATATTGACTTGGTATCCCGCAGCAGTTTTCTCTGAACACTGCAGTTTGTTGCTATCTCCTGATTCACTCCCATCTTTCCAGGGGACATAGATGGTTCGGTTCCCTTCATCTCCAATAATATCAATCGCAACAAGGTCCCCTTGTAGGAGACGATCTGCTGTGACATTTGGAACTTCTCTTCCAGAACCGACCCATACAAGAAGTGCGTCCGATGTTAAATGAAGCGACAGAGAACGGCATTCCAAGAAAGTACGTTCTTCATCGTGCCTGAATTGAAGACACTTGGTTATGCCGGAAATGGTTAACTCATCCACATAAGAAGGATCAACGGAAAAAGTCTCGCAATTTTCAAAATCAAAGATGTATCGAATAGTTCTCACAACATGCCTCCATCAATACAAAGTCCGCTGCGGGCACATCGGTGACGCACCCCACAGAGGCATCGGCAAAAGAAGTCAGGGTAACGATTTTCCGGTACAGGCATGCTCTTTCTGCTATAACGGAGTGTTACCTTGTCTTTGAAATCCTCATCCGCATAAATCAGGCTTACATTTTCCTCCAGCCAATCGCATGCTTTCTCCAGCCCTTCCATTGTAAAATGAATCTTCTCCTGAGTGCCGGCACGGAACATATTGAAGATCATCTCTTTTGGATATGCTCCATAGGTATGATAGACCCAAACCGCATAGAAATACATCTGGTAGCCATACTGCTCCAGCTCTTGGGCCGACTTAAATTTGGACTTGCTCTTGTGGTCCACAAGAATTAACATGCCGTCAGATCGATCCTGCACAAGGAGGTCAATAATCCCTCGAACACAATAACCACGAATGGTTACCTCGATCTCTATCTCGGAGCCAAGGATCACCCAGTTGTCGGGGAACCCGTCAAAAGTGTCAAAAAATTCCTTTCCCCTGTCGTAATACTGCGCATCCATGTCTGTCCATTTGTTTGTTGGAAAACGTTCTGTCATTACTTCAGGGTACATTCTGTCATATTCTTCGCTCAACTCAAAAGCTAGAAGTTCTCCCTTTGCATACCGGTCCAGAAGTTCATGGCAGAGGCTGCCCCACTGAGAAAAAGCAGAGTCCAGCAGAGTTTCTGTGTCGATGTACGTCAGATAGAACATTCTGGGACATTCAAAATAGCTTTTTACTCTGGAGTAGCTCCACACCATTGTGTCAATCTTATCTTGGAAAAGCGTCTCAGAAGGGCAGTTCATCATCGTTTGAGATGGGTTGAGCCTCATGTTCTGCGGTGTCCGAAGTAGCAACATCTCCATCAGCTGCTGGTACGCGAGAACGCTTATCCTCACTGCGTTTGCTCTCTACAAACTCAGTCGATTCCACCAGGATGTATGTCTGTGAACGCTTGTCTCCTTCACGATTCGTCCATTGGTCCACTCGAAGTTCACCAGATAGAGCAATCAGTTCCCCTTTTGAAAAATATTTGTGAACAAACTCCGCTGTTCTCCCGTAAATCTTAACACGGATAAAATCCGTCTCTTCCTCTGCATCCTTGCGCCGTGGGCGCGGGACTGCAACATTGAACTGGCAGGTTGCAACCCCTTTTGTTGTAGACTCCAGAGTAAAGTCACTTGCGATACGTCCACGAATCAGAGCCGTATTACTTGGTCTCATTCGGCACCTCCCAGTTTTTCAAGTGCGGAGAGCACTCTGGACAGCGCTCCGGCATCATCAACCTTCCGGTAATTGGCAGTTCCACAGGCGTTCTTGACTGCGATTCCGATGTCCTCCTTTGCAATCCCGGACTCTACCAGCTGTGAGACTGCTGCTGAAATCTTTGCATAGAGATCTTCCACAGAGTCATACACTACCGTTGGGGCCGAGACCGGCTTCTGACTCTTTGAAGACGCAGTACCGGAATTTGCCCACCGATAGAGCGCCTCACCATCCTTCTCCGTAAGAACTTCATACCGGTTCTCAAAGAGATGTGTGTTGTCCTTCATGACGGAAGCAACATGAGTGGATTGGTCAACGTTGAATGTGATGGTATATTCATACTCCGTGTTGTCCCGCTGCTTGTAACCCATACCAATTTTCTTGGGTGTTTGCTTACCGTTCTTCTCCTCCAGGGTGTATTCGTCTTTCCCTCGAACGGTGCAGATAATATGCATGGGTGACTGCAAGATCGTTTCCATGAACTTATCATGGCGGGGCGTCATCTTCCCCCAGTTCGTAAAACTGTTTCCAGGCATCTTGTTCACTGTTTCGCAGCAGTAATTCCACTCATGAGAGATGGAATCGATGAGCAGCACCTGGTATCCAGCATCTGTGGCAGCGTTAATCAGCTCAATATATGCTTCCGGCGTGAACTCCTCAAGCTGTGTATCGTCAAAATCGAACTCCTCCGCATAATAACGGAGGCGTCCAGCTTCTGTGTCGATGGCAGCGATTCGTGAGCCGCAGCAAGCGGCCAGACCGGTTGCCATCCGAAGGGCGGAGTAGGTCTTCCCAGACCCAGAGGGTCCGCCCATCAGGACTTTTGTCCATACCTTTTCTTTTTTTGCTTTCTGGAAAGGATTTGACAAGGCTATGTATCCTCCTCAACTGGTTCCTCGTTCTCTTCATCCTCTGCAGCATCCTCTTCCAGCTCATGGCCTGCGCACAACGGGGACAAAGAGCGAACGGCCGCATCAAAATCATCAAAACTTATCGCCCCGATGACTTCCGGTGATCCTGAGAGTTTTCCTTTGCTGATGATCTCTTCTCTCATTCGACTGAATTGGGGTAAGACGAACGTAGCTGTCCGCTGCCCAACCTGGTATCGCATTGCTACCACTTGACCACATGGACACCGCAGAACGCCTTCAACCCACATTGCCTTTCGCACACATCTCTTTGGAAATAACATGTGCAAAATAGACTGCAATGGCATCATCTCCTCTCAAAATCTACTTTGTGAATCGCTAATACTTGTGCTTCATCTGACAAGTCACCTTCCTTTACATATTTGTATTTATCTATATAAAACGCAACAGCGTGCGTTTCCTTTCAGTATAAAAAGACAGAGGCGCCAGCATACTGGCGCCTCTCGGGTTACTCGGTCGGGAATGGACACTGGATTCTTCTGGCCCTGCCAAGATCAACCAACGTGTTGCGCCGGCACCTTCCGATTCGAAAAATCAATTTTCGTTTGTCAATTGTTTTGGGCTGTTCGGCCAGTGCAAGACTGTCCAGCTTTAACCCAGTAACCTCATCTGCCTTGATCAGTACATGGCACGGAAGATGCCGCGCCTTGTGGATATTCGCACTGAGTGGAATGATTTCTACGGTAGGAGAGTAGCGATTCCCCTGATCGTTCTGAGTGATAATGACTGCTCTCCTACCCCGCTGCTCATGCCCTTCACCTGTCAAATTTGCTAAGTATATCTCACCAAACTTTATCTCTGTCATGTAGCAACTCCTCTCAAGGCGCAGCACAAGAACAGCAGATCGCTCTACAATACACCAAGCCGATAGCATTCCAGCAATTCTCTATCTGAACATGCGAAGTGATCCAATGTAATCCTGTCTTCCTCATCCTCACGCCAGTAAATTTCCCACTCGATGCAGAGAACAGGCTCCTCGCTGTCGCTGGACACAAGGAATAGATTGCGCACTGCACGACCTGACTGGTATTCAATCTGCTTCTTGATACCATTGTCGTTCAGTATGGTGTTACCGTCCTCATCGCATAAAATTGTCTCTTTACTGACTTTTACCTCGATTCCGTAGCGCAAACTTCGCATTCAGCCCTCCAGATATCAAACATTTGTTCGACTATCATAGCCGATATTCGCTGGGAAGTCAATCGACATTTGGGCCAAAAATAAAGTTTTGCTGTAACTTTGGCAGAAAATACAAGAATTGCTGTTATGTGAGCATTACTGTTCTTCTCGCTTTTTTCGAATGTTTTGCACGATACGCATAACTAAATTGAAGTCCTTGTCCTTGATTTCCACCCTTTCCAAGCATTTTGAGCCACATCGTTCGCATTTAGCGGGTCTTGTTTTTCCGCCATGATACAAATTACACTCATTACAAACAAAATAAATAATAAGGCCAACACCTCCTTTCAAAAAAAACGAGATGGACGTATATGTACGTCCATCTCGTTGTAAAGATTTAACTCTCATGGCTTTCAAAACGTTGATTGATACTATCCAGCTCATCTTCAGAAACATACCCAGGTTCAATGGTGTCAGGAGAGTAGTTGATGCCCATACGCTTACGTTCGCTCTCCTTGTCAAAATACCGTTCGCTATCAACTCTCCACTGACTGCGAGTATTCTTGTCCTCATTGATGAGATATTTAATACAGATCAACCATCCGACAACAATCAGCCCGACAAAAATTCCCAAGCGCTTTACTCCTCCTTTATGTCAAGTTCGAACAGATCCTTTTCAATTCTATCTTTTTCTTCAATTTTGCGAAGGAAATCACGCTCATAAGGAGAGTTTACAAGTTCAATTCCGACAAGTTCATATGGATAATGGCTATCTGCAATAGAAAGGAGGTGTCGAAATTCCTGATCCGGGATGCCAGATGTAAAATCAAGCGGCCATACACATTTGTCCTTCCCGGTATAGGGCACATTATACTTACTTCTTTTGTATGGTCTGCCGGAAACAGGCATATAACCACTGTTCCAGACCGTTTTCCGCGCCCACTCTACCACATACTCGCGATAGGAATAGTATGCGTCGTAGTAATCGCGAGCATTCCGATAGAGCCACGCCTGTTGCGCCATTTCCCGAAGCTTTTCTTGCTCTACACCTTTCTGGCGAAATTCTTCTTCAATGAGGGCAATAGCATCCAAGTTATCCCGAATTTTCTTATGAATGAGGTCAAATTCCAGCGTGCGCTTGTACCCCTTCTTCATGGGAACAGGATCGTATTTCTCATGGTGGTCTTCCAACGCCGCCTTAACGGATGGGTCATTGGCTTTTTTGCGCAAATCGTAACTGGATTTTGCCATAGCGGCCCCAGATCCAAATAGAAGAGTCACAAATTTCAAAATGCTCAACGGATATCACCTCCCACCTGCTACCTATTATAGCGATATGTATCATGTTGCGTCAAGATTGAAGCAACGCTCAAATCAAGTCATCAATAACAGGAAGATAAACTTCTTCGAAGTGGAGAGACTGATAGATATCTGGCCGATAGTTTACCGTCTTCAGCCTAGATCCGATTTGTTCGTAAGATATCATATTGTTAGAATGATTGCAAGATACTCCAAATTCCGGATTATAATTCCACCATTTTGCTCCAAAAAAGAATCGAGTTGGAGTAATGTCTTGGACAATGGAAAGAAAATCAGAAAAATCCGCTCTATTGTCAAATTTGATTATTGCACCTTTTTTCATGTCATCCAGCAAACTGTTCAGGATATTTTTAATCCGCATATCTTTACTGTTCGTCCTCATCATCGTTGTGATGGATTGCAGACGCCAGCCACCAAAAAGAAAAAAACGGTCCTATGACCACACAAATTATCAGGATAAGCGGCCATGATAACGCGCAGCAAGCGTTGACAGATGTCTCTCCAACAGTATCTGCAATGGAAAACCCAAAATAAAACGCCATCGCTATGCCCAGGTAAACAACGATGGCGGCGATAATTCCGATCAGCGGCATGATACCTCCTTATGCGCTGCGGACCTCTTTTACCGGAAGACATTCGATTTCCCAACGGTAAATCTCCGGTGCCTCATACATCCCCATACCGCAGTGCCCTAAAAATATAGCCATTGGTTCCTCGCAGGTATAGTCATCCTGCCAGAAAGCATTTTCCTCCAGCTTTTTGCGTCTTGCGGCCAGATCGCGCATCTCAGCTTGGGCTTCAGCAAGATTGTCTTCTGCATACACACCAAGAACCTCAGCTCCACTGTTGTCTTCATTCTCCCATCGGTAGTGTAATATGTATACGACCATAGCGCAAAACCTCCCAAATGTTAAGATAAACGAGCCTGCTGATATAACTTCAGCAGGCTCGCAAACATGTACGTATTATTGTGTATCAAGGACTCGGATTGTCATCGGATGAAGGCTTTTCTACCTCGACCAAATATTCATCTGGCGTAGCGTCCTTCTGTGGCTGCTTGACCAAGTCATATTCCTGCATAGACTTGACCAGATCCATGCTCTCTTTGTTGCCGCCTGATGGGAAAAGGTGCTCAGCGATTTTGCTGGGCAGGACAATAATCACGCCCAGTATGCTGCCCAGGCCAGCTAAGGCCGTGCCAAAATCCTGCCAGGAGACAACGGACTTCCGAGAGATATTGTAAATGGCCAAACAGCCCGCCGCAACAACACCGAAGAATACCACACAGACTAATGCAAAAAACACAGACTTGAAGATCAACTGCGCCATGTCTGTCCGCTTCTGGTTCTTGACAAAATGCCGCAGAAGGTCCACATACTGCCTATCACGGTCCAGCAGATTCTGGGCATAGTCAAATTCACTGGCGGAGGGATGGTCCGCCGTATGCTTTTCCCGCCTGGTACGCACACTCACACACGACCCTTATTGTTGGTTTCTGTCTATTTATCGGATATCGCTTTCATGATGCTGGCAATCTGTACCCTTGACATGCCTCTGGTATCGATCCGAATCTTCTCACTGTCTACTGTCCGCAGACTTTCCCTGGTCAGGAGCTTTGCGTTGCTTCGATCGGCGCTTTTGGCGTCCACAATATAAAGGCCTGAGCCCTTGGCAAAGATCGTGGGATATTCGGTCTTGTCGGCCTGTGAAAGGCTCCCTCTCTGTAAGGGAGCTCTTTTATTCCCCACCCTGGCCCGCGCACCAGAGGTCCGCACACCACTTACCACCATGGGGCAGACTTTGGATTTGTTTTTTGCAGGGGTGGGGGCAATCTTGGCACGCGGCATATGCGTTTCACCCTTTGCTTCTGCATGCACAGTAATATACAACCGTAATGCAACATTTTCCATAGATTCACCTATAGTATACCATAAGAATGGCGTTGATTCAACATAGAATTCAACGATATGTGCTGCCTCATCGCAAGCTATAAACTCAATCCCCTGTCCAAATGCCATCCGGCCTCATCTGGGCGAAATTCAATAGATAGCGAAGCGGTGTAATCGCGTTTTCTCGGGTGGGAAGCCAGTATCCGGTGGCGCCGTTTGCTGTATACTCCGCGATCTCCTCATCGCTCAAGTCCTCCTCAAGGGATGTAAGGGAGGCGATCGCCTCCTGCAGAACCGGTATGCTCTCTGATCCGGACAGTCCATAAAGTGACCGAATGCCTTGCTCTCCAAATACTTTTGTGTGGCGGTACCATCTGCCATAGTTGTAAGTGATATTCAGCCACAACTCGGTTGTGCCGCCGACAGCGTAAGTACCGCCGGCCATGAAATGGGGTTTATCTATCTCTATCGTTTCCCCGGTAGAGGGGTCCTTTAACCATATATCATAACTCAATCTATTGCACCTCACGTATCATTATGTAATCTTTCTCTTGGTGTGCCTCTGCGACAAAAGTCGTTGGTCGAATGCCCCTGCCATTTTGGCCACATTGAGCATCCTCCGTTATACCGCCAGACGCAGCGGGCGCAGAGGCCGTAGCAGGATTTATGTTTCATGCTCGTCCTCCTTGTCCATGCGAGTGCCATGTGAGCAGAAGTCTAACCTGCTGACTGCTTTTTCGTGTTCGTGGCACCACAGCACCAAGCTATCTTCCGCATGTCGGCACTCGCCGCACCTAACCACCTCCACCACGTCGGCGGCCTGGATGGACGCCACGATCTTGTGCGCCCGCATATTGCAGGTGACACCGCTTTTGCTCAGGGCCTCCAAGGCGGCGGCCTTCTCGATGTACTCCTTCATTCCAGGTCTCCTTTTCTGTATAGTTCGTCATAGAACTTTTTTATACATTCATCGCTGCACAGGGGAGACTCTACACAATATTCGACATAGTTCGTCATTTTCCCACAGATAGCACATGGGCGTGGGGTTTCTGATCTAATGCAACAATCTGGAGTTTTAGCCATCCTGCTCCCTCCGTCTTCCTAAAGCAACATACCACCTATGCCCAAACCACCAGAAGAAATAGAAATCATTTTTTCGTGTTTCTTTTAATAGTGGGCAGTAAAACCACTTGAAGTCCTTTGTCTTGGCGGACCTTACGCCGAATGATAATCTACAAATTTTCATTCTGCTCCCTCCGTAGTGCGTCCTCGGCCTCGGCGCGGGTGAGAAATAATAGCTTTCCAAAGTTCCAGCCGCCCATTACTCTATCTCCGATTAAGTGCACCCATATATCTCCATTTTCATACTTGATATCAGTGCATCGGTCTTTTGTGACATGCGGAGTTGCGTCATGCACAATACGCCACACAGTATCGCCTTTCTTGCACGGCAGCACCACGCACCGCCCCTCCCGGTCAGCCTGGGCCAGTTCGCGGAGGCGGTCAAGTCCAATCCCTCCAACAAGCCGTATCATTTCTGTCAGATCTGATTGTGCTCGATCAGCCTTTTCCAAGGCATGGCCTATGGCAGAATAATCGCAAGGCTCCAGCCCCGTGTCCTCGTAGGCGGCGAGGCGTAACAGAACCTTCTTCCATTTTTCCGAACTATTTAGGAAGATTAAATCCGATTCCAAAATAATCGAATCTGTTGGATTCCCGTATTGATCCTCCAAGCGATATGTCAACCGTTTCATTTTGCCTTCCTTTCTTTTGGAGTTAGAAGTGCTGATACATCATCCATACCGCGATGTATTCTCATCATAACCATGTCATAACTGATCCCATATTGTCTGCACCATGATTTAATGGTTTTTGTTTCCCCGTTTATTGTTATTTTTCTGGTTTGTCGGGTATTTTCTCTTTGGTCAGAAAACGGTATCCATCTACAATTTTTCGGGCAATAATCACCATCGACATCAATTCTGTCAATCGTCAAGTTATCATTATATCCAGATGACATGGCCCAACTTTTGAAGTCCTGGAAAGAGTTCTTCCATTCATCGCAGACTGTAATACCTCGTCCGCCATAATACTTATAATCTGGCCTTGACTGATTAAAGCAGCGGCCTTTCATGTTTATCCATATAACATACAACCGCTTTCGTTTAAATGCCATGTCAGTCCTCCTTCTGCTGGCCATTCGAGCAAAAACCATCCAGCGGCATTGCGGTCAGCCCGCACCAGACATAACCCAGGCCCCCCGGTCGGGACATCTTGCAGTCCTTGCACCTGACCAGCTTCACCCGCTCCAGCTCAGCCCGCAACTTCTCGTTTTCGGCCTGGAGCGTGGATAGGGCGGCGGCGGCATCCTCTAAGTTGTGAGCCAGCTCAGGGTCACTATATGCGGCCAAAGATTGCAGGTGATTGTTCATCCGCTCAATCAGCTTCTCAATGTCCATCAGGTGTCCTCCTCTCCCTCCGGCGGGCGGCTCCATGCCTTTTGCATTCGCTCCTTGTACTTTTGGTTAAACCCCAAACCGCGCCTCCTAATGTACCCGCGAAACAACAAAATTTGTGGCCCAACGAGACGGCGCTCCGCTCCGAAATCGTAGTCATATTCTCCGTCGCTCCAGAGAAAGTGTGGGCACCGTGCCTCACTGCGCGGGACCACCGTCACCTTGACCTTGACTGGGTGCCGGATTTTTGCCTTTGCCGCCTCCAAAAGGCAGTTTGACCAAAACGGCCCCTTGACGTTCTTTGCGCTCATGCTTCTCCCTCCGGCTGGCGGCGGTCAGGCGGCGCGGGGAAAGCATGGCGATACGGCCAAATTCCGTATTGGTTTCTGACTTTCTCCGGCCTTCTTTTGTTATTAGCCTGCGTAAACCAATCTGCCCATCTACAATTATCCGGTCGATAATCTCCGTTAAAATCAATTCGGTCTATCGTAAGGCTTTCTTTATATCCGTGTTCTTTTGCCCATTTGACGAATGTCGGAAATCCGGTTTCTTTGTCCGACCACTCTTCACAGACTGTAATTCCGCGTCCTCCATAATCGTGATAACTATTTGAGTTCGGATTGAAACACCGGCTTATCATCGACTTCCAACAAGAGTACAAACGCCGCTCATCAGAAGTTAACCCATGATGCTTCGCTTTTTCTCTTTTCACATCGAGATTTAGACAACCACAAGACTGGCAACTACCATTCCTAAGGTGCCGGCCAAGAGCAATTCTCTCATTTCCGCAGTCACATTTGCACCGCCACAGTATTTTCCTGTAATCGTCGTGCCCGGCTTGCTCAATTACAATCAGTCGTCCAAACCGCTGTCCTGTTAAATCTCTAAATGCTCCTATTGTTCTCACCTCCGTCATCCTCCACGCTCACCCACTCGTTCGGCGGGGTGAGGGTGGGCATAGAGCGAATGTCCTCGATTACAACATCTGCCGGGATTGCCTCACCAGTATGTAAGTACGGGCGAAACCACTCAATCAGAGCGTTTCCATCAATCGGACGTACTGCCATCTTTCAGCGCCTCCTTGTACTCCTTTTCAGGATTCCACTCAAAGTAGGGACAGCAGTTCCAATAGTTCATTTTGCAACCGCCGGTCTCGCAATAATACTTTCTGTCCTCGATGCGCCAGCCGCCCTTGATTTCCTTTACTTCTTCCCAATGTTTGCAGTTCCAGCATCTCCGATTACTTGGTCTGGTTTTGTCAATCGGTTTGCTCATGCAGCGCCTCCAATCTCCGTGTCAAATCGTCAACCGCTTCCTGGGGCGTGTCCCCTCGTCCAACGATAATATCTGTCTTTGCCCAAAACAGCATACAAGTTACGTCGTCTTCATCCGGGTCTGTCGGAATTTCGTAATAATCCATATTCCATGCTGTAAATATCCCGCCAGAGTAAGTGCCTGTATATCTGTCATTGATAATTGTCAGTGGATAGATTTCATTCATGATGCAGCGCCTCCAGTCTCTCCATTACCGTCTCCACGGCCTCGTCCGTCATGGGCGCACCGCAGTTGGGGCAGAATGATTTTACAAAAGTATGGCTACGCCCACATCTCGAGCACACCCAGTCTTTTGTGCCGCGCTGCCACTTCCCCCTCCACACCCTTTCCACCTTCTCCCGGCTGACGGGGCGGAGAGCGGAGAGGGCGGCGCTATATGCGTCATAAGCAGTCGACATAATTATCTTCATCGGCATATGGTCAAGAAACCAGTTCTTTGCTTCTTCCCGCGTCATAGCTAATCTTCCTTTACTTTATATTTCATTTGCTCTCCTTTACGTATACCAGTGTTCTCGACCGGCAAACTGTTGACCCGGGTCCCGCCACTCTACACCGATATAGTCCAGAACGTGGCCCCAACCGAACCAAGTGCCGTTCTCTCTCTGGACCACATGATTCATCCAAAATTCCCACTCCTTGGGATTGGACTGCCACAGCAGGTCGAATCGGTGAGGGCGTTGCTCCAGGTGTATGCCAAAACCGCACATAGAGCATCCCGTCCGCTGAGCCTTGGTGGTAAAAAGCGTACCGTCCGGCGCCTTCTTGATCGAGCCATAGATCTCCGGCACCGGTACTTTTAAATCCAGCGCCAATCGCAGGAGGTCCTGGCGGTAAAAGATGGCAAACGGGCAGCTTCTCTTTGTCTTGGACGAGATATAGTTACAACCGTTGAGCATGAGAGACTTCGCCCTCCGACCGCCCTCGGAGGCCATTAATCCCAAGTAGGGAAACCGGCCAGTCTCCCTTTGATAGTCGTTGCAGGGCTTTTCCTTCATATAGTAGCAGCACTTATCAAATAGGAGGAAATCCGGCTTCCCATAGGAGGCATGTACCTTTTCATTTTCATAGCCACCGAATTTTTCCAACCATTGCTGAGGCAACTGAGCATTTTTGCTAAATCTCCCGCTGCCGGCGCCACCCACCTCGCCTGTCATGATGGTATGGCGAAAGTTCTCATTCCGCGCCGTCGGATGCTGCAGCGCGTCGATTTTGTCCGAAACTTCCTTACTGATGAGCGGCCAGCCGAACTCCCGGATCACCTGGACCTTGCTTTTATCTGGCCTGAGTGGCTGCACACCCAGCTGCCTGCGGATTTTCTGAATACTTTGGTCCTCCAATGCAGACACCGATACCGCCGGGACATCAATGCCGATGGACCGCAGGAACAACAGCAGCGTGATGCTATCCAATCCGCCCACCGCCACATAGCAGTCCCCCGCAATCTCCGGGTGCCGATAAAACTCCCAAGCCCTTGTCTCCGCATAGCGAACCTTAAACGCATAGCTCTCCTTCTGCTTCGCCTTAAAGCTCTGAACCTTATGCGAATGGGACAGATCTCCATAAGTCATAGCGCTTTCCCTTCTCCCCCCCAACATAAAAAGCCCGGACTACGTCGGTCCGAGCTTTTCGCTCTTACTGCTTTATTCTCTTCCCTTTTGGGCTTCCGTCATGATCTGTTCCAAGTTGCGCTCCAGCAAGTACTGCATATCCTCTTTGCGCTGTTCTAATATGCTTCGCAGCTCAGCACGTACTGCCGAAGGGCAGATCCTTCTGCAATTACAGTGGACCGCAAGAATCAGATCATCAAAGGTAACACCATCCAGCAGATTATCATACCTGCTGATATCCACACCCAATCTCCATTCCTTATCCACTTTCTATCCTCCCTTCAGATCGACGCACAGAACTCGCCCAGCCTAATCCACAGAGAATATGTGGAGGAGGCCATCTTAACTTGGTTCGGTACTCCACGGCCCAGTGTCCAATCATAGGCCTGCCGAAACAGCTTTGCTGAGGCGGAACGCTCTGACTCAGTAAATTCTTCTACCCAGCGGCGCTTACACCGGCCGGTGCCCCAGTGCGCTCCATACCGGGTCATACATATCAGAGCATAGGGAATCATCTGGTGAATTTCATCACTGCTGAGCACAAGGAATGACTGCATCACAAAGCCTCCTTTACAAAAGCGAAGCCCCTTTGAGCTGCATACTCAAAGGGGCTGTTCTTGACTGCTGTCGATAATTTCGTCTAATGTACGAGGTGTATACGCCATATAAGGAAGCATACAACCTACATTATATATATGTCCACGATTATCGCCCGAACTGCTGTGTGTCAATTGAAGCTCGCGGCGCCATTGAGTCAAAAAGCTATTTTCCCTGGTGGTGTGAACATGCCCGCAGAGCATGTAGCATAAAGGATTGTATGCCGCCTTATACAATAGGATGGGATAGTGGCAGAGAATCACATGCCGGCCATCATCGGTGATCTCCTTATAGTCCTTCACGTCCTGGAACATATTACGGACTTCTCGGGACATAGACTTGAGATCGTGGTTGCCGCGGATCAAGACCTTATTACCCGTAAACAGCGGCACCAGGCGCCGCCATTCCGCTTCCTTCCCCCAGATGAAATCACCCAGAATGTATACGGTGTCGTCCCGCCGCACACGGCTGTTCCAGTTGGAGATAAGCGTTTGCTCCATCTCCGTCACATCCACGAAGGGGCGGCCGTCAAACCGGATCACATTCTCATGACCTAGGTGCAGGTCTGAAATGTAGTAGTTTCGCGGCATTATTTAGCCCCCCTTTTAAACACTGTGGTGCTGTCGGCGGGATGAGTCAAAATATCCACCCATGACTTGCCCGCCACCAGGGCGACGTCACCCGCGCTGTTGACGTAGATCTCAGCACCTTCGATCTTAATGTAGTCCCCAAATTCCGTCTTCCTTTTCCTCTCAAATGCTTCTGCTGTTCCGACTGTTGCACGTCTGATATTCATGATTGGCCTCCACGCCTGTTCCCTAAGCATCGGTCGTCTGCGTCTCTGTGCTGTTCTCCCACGCCAGACGGCGAGCAAATTCCGCATCGATCTCCGGGTCCTGATAATATTTGTACATCAGTTTCAGCGGATAGTGTGTGCCCGGCGCCTCTTCCCACAGAAGATACTCCACCCATGCTGGTTCTCCACCGCTCACCTCACACCAAGAGAAAGGTTCCATCATCTGAGAATAGGGCTCTGGATCACTTATGATAATAGATCGATCTTGGCCAGTCAGTTGCACCAATATATCTGTAACCCATATACGTTTTGCCAGACGATTAAGCCACTTATTGAGTTCGCGTTTTGTTTCATCAAATTCCTTGTCTCGCAACCAACCTTCTAAAACCAGCGTATACTTACATTGAGTATGACCTAATCCATCTGATTCTACGTCTTGATATCGTCTGTATCGAAAACACTCCCCAAATTCGTTATGAGATGAAGAGCATGTACATCCATACTGTTGAACCACATGGACTTTCATATTTCCTTCTGAGCCAGTAACAGATGGAAGGTGTTCCAACACCGTGTCTAAAACATATCTTTTTTGAGGTTGTGTATTTCCAACGGGTTCAACCTCTACAATTCCTTTTATGTAAGTCCAGTAGCTCAATGGTTATTCGCTCCTTTCAATGTCTTTCTCAGACTTTGGTACAGTGACAAAGCTACTTCCACCATCCTCAGAAACAATGAGGGCACAGAGTTTTCCGCCGAACACACACCCACAGTCGATGCAGATGTCTCCGCTTTTTGTTTTGTACGGTGTCCCTCGTGGAGTATGCCCAAACACGACAAGCTTTTCTCTGGGGCGGCCGTCTGTTAAGATCCATTCTCTTCCCCAAAGGAGATCATCTGCTGAGTTATCTTCCAGATTTGGATGGGTCAATCCGGCATGGCAAATAATCATCTCTCCAGCATCATAGCCAAGCGGAAGAGATTTGAACCATTCAATATCTTCGTCAATTCCGCATCCGTTTTGATCATAACTCAGCAGAGTGGTCCCTCCACCGTTGCGTTCCCACAACGGAGACAAGATACCACCATTATCAATGGCGAACTGTTCGTGATTTCCTCGCAGACAAACTACATTATCATATCCTGCCTGTTGCTGGAGTTTGCGTATCGCCCTCACTACTTCAAAACTGTAAGGTCCGCGATCTATGTAGTCACCAACAAAAACCAACGTGTCTGTGCTGCTTGTATATTCGACTTCTTTTAGAAGATCGACCATAGAATAATAACAGCCGTGAATATCTCCAACGACAATCAGGCGGCCTGCCATACGTTTTCCCCTTTCCTGTTTATAAAGACGTCTGCTCGCTTCTGAAATGAATAGGTTCCCCGGTTTTCTTATTGATGCCGTGGCCAACGACATGGACACTATCACCGCATCCCCAATCATCAGCAGCATCGTGGTGTTCCACAACGATCTGTACCTCTCCTTTAAAATCAGGAATCAGTGCGGTAGTCCACGGACGCTCTTTATGGTAATCAAAGTCTGGATTATATTGTAACACTTCATCCAGAAGGAGAACAGAGACAAGACCTGCGTCTGCACAAAACTCACCTATTTCTTCGTGTGTATTCATATCATACACTGTACAACCCCAGTCGCCATACAGAGTATCTCGTGTCAAATAATTTCGGATACCGATTGTCTCCATGTGTGATCCATAGTGGCATGCAGCCCAATCGTCTTTAGTAAGAGGTGTTGTCCCATGGTGATCAGCACGCATGATGTAACACGGATCAGTAATAATAATGTCTCCGTCAAATTCTTTTGCCATCAAATCCGGATAGCGACTTGTAAGATTGTCCATTTTTGTTCTCCTCTTCTTTCTATAATCCATTCCTGCTTGATATGCGGACAGGGATTTGCACCCTGTATGCCATTACAGGTTGTCTGGCTCCAATGTATTGATAGCCCATCAAGGCTGGCCTGTCGTTTGTAAGCGTCTACTATTGCCCGCCCCACGCGGGGCATTATGGGCTTTACCACCCGCTGTAGGATGTCTATTCCGCCACCGCATAGTTTTATCACAACACTATTGCTACACGTTAATAATATCAATTAAACAACTAATATTCATCGTCATCATCTTGCACTTCATTAAAGGCGTCATCGATAAGGTGTGTAACAATACACTTTTCACACTCATCTGCCTAACAAAACCCACATAGAGTATCTCTTGCGTCACACAGTTTTGCCAAATATTCTCTATCCATAAAGCTCCTTGTTTCCTACTCCATTGATAAAAGTTCTGTTTTATTACCACATCTCATGGTATTCCAGGCAGTGAAACAGTTCGATATCTGGCCTGTCCAAAGCATCCATTTCCAACTCTTTATCTGTGTACTCTGACCTATCGTTCACAGGCTCGTATTCTCCAATACCAACTCCCCAATCAGAGTCGATGCGAAGTCTAAAAACCTTTGGACTTTGGCATTTTGGGCATCTAACCATCATGCACCATCCTTCGGAGTAATCTTTACAGAAACATCAAACCCGCTTCGTATCGCTCGGCGAGCTTCATCATCCAGTGCTTTTCTAATTTCGTCGCTTCCGCTCCAGCCTCTGATAGAACCAGTAATTTTCCTGATTTCTCTATCAACTGTTTCTGATACTTTTTGGTCGAAAATGTCTTGAATCTTACCTTCGACATTGCCATCCATGGCTGAACGGAAATAACTGTCGGCAGTTTCCCTTACCATTTCTCGAATATCTTCACGAGATACTCCAGCGGCCTCAATTTTCTCTCTGATGGTCGCTCGGATAGCAAGGTTGTTAATCTCCTCCATGATGGCCTGTCTTACCATGTGGTTGATTTCCTGCTGTAAATTCATGTTACACCACCAATCGCATTCCATTTATCTATAAACTCGTCTAATTTAGAGAGCTCCTCTAACCGGTCTGCCACGTCTGCCAGCAATGTCTTAGGAACGATACACTCATCGCCCATCTTGCCATCTTTGGCATGGCGAGCATGATATCTAAGCTCCTGTATCAGCTCGTTGACTTGTTTTCTCATACAGGCTTCACCTCGCTGTGTAATACTTCTTTTCTATCATTGCGTCAATGCAGCCTTTATAGCAACCTCGATGCACCGTGCGGATACTTCCCTTATGCCATAACCACTTCCATATCGGCAGATAGCCTTTATGATGAAAATCATGTTCTCCATCTTCATCAAGCCACATCCAATGTGGGCATGGGACTTCGTTTAGAAATGATGGTAGGTACATAACTTTGATACGGGGATTCCGTATCTTGGCCTTCACCATTTCTAAAAAGCAATTACTGTAAAATTCGTTCTCTCTCATAAAACTAATCTTTTATCTCAGACCGAATCCGCATAAGAATCCTGCCAAGACGATTTTCACCTACTCCATCACATACACCCCAAACCCTATCTCCCCATGTGTTCCCTTCTATGAGTGTTGCATCTCCAGTTTCAATAAGGAGCCGAGCCAGATTTGGGTTCTGCATAAACTTTGCCTTACATATATCGTACATCACATCATCTTTAACATCTTCCCAATCATCACGCAGGTGTACATGTCGGCCAAGTCTCTTTGCATCAGATGGGTTTAGATTTAAGAATTCTTCTGAACGCTCTGGACATTTTGCTGATTGAAAGGCGGCCTCATTATTTCTAAATGATTGGCCAAGATATGTAACTGGTGCTGAATAGAAGTTGCTCAAGAAAAAATATTTACCTCTAAATTCCGCAATAGTATTATTCATGAAGTTCACCTTTCGTCCATATGCCAGTTACACCTTAATTAATACAGGCCCTCTCCGACCGCATATGCAACTTTGAGGCACGTTTCTATTGTTTCATCCGACATTCTGGCAATTTCTTGTTTAGAAAATGTATGAGACACGGCATAGAAAGGATCGTACCAATTTTCTGAGCAACCCATAATGTTTTTTCGCTTGGCATCAGTGTGGCTATCTATATAACCAAGCAATTCTTGTTTCTTTGTTATCGTTATCACTCCTATCTGTACAAAGTTACTTTTTCGTAAATATATCGCGGAATAAATCCTTTAGAAAGTTACTCCCGGTAGTCCGCTTATACACGAAACACATTAACAGAACAGTTCCGCATAAAATGGCAAGTGCAACGATTAACCCTTTCATAAAGTTAACCCTTCTTCCACTCATTGTGAAATATTAAGCATTGCATCCAGCTCAGCATCTGAGATAGCTGGGACTCTATCCCATACCGGAGTTGCTCTAACCATCTTCAAATACATCGTAATTTTTGTATTCAATTCTATTGCCATCTCAGATGAAAATATTTTCCCGTTTCTTAGACATTCTCTTGCTTTCTTACTCATTTCAACCAATTCATCGATCAAATCTTTGAGATCATTAGAAGAAGAATATCCATCGTAATCGCATCCAATTCCCCAAATCATTTGTAACCATTCATCAGCACAATCAGGTTCGCACATTCTACATCCAGAAGTTTTATCTATCCAATATTTCATTTAATAAATCACCGCCAGAATTGTGTATAAATATTTTTAATTTCTACTGTCTTTCCAAGACAACTTTTTCTTCCGTCCCATCATTATAACAGACATAAATTGTTGCATCTGGATTGTCTAAGTAGACACGGAACAAGTACAAAACATCATCATTATTCTGAGAGTCAACAAATATTTCATTCGAATCTATAATCCCTTTGTACCTTCCAGAAAAGAGAACGCGATACCCAATTTTGCATTTAAGTTTTTGCATTGTCATGGTTTCCCTCCGCATTTATTTCTTCTGGAGTTATGTTTTTATACTCTTCAAATGGTGTTTCATCCACCCTACATCTTAAAATATCCCGGAGAACAACATCACCGTATTTCAACCATTCTGTATATTCATATTGCGTCATGCCTAGGAAGTCTCGCAGTGAATTATTGGTTTCATGCGTGTGCCAATATTCAACATAAGAATCTATATCTTCAAGTTCTACATCTCCGAACAGATATTCCTTGATGAAATCTTGCTCAAACATCTATTCTCCGCCCCTTCTCTGCTTCCTTAATTCTTTATGCACTCAGAAGCACAACAACCAGAAGCAACATGGCTCCTAATCCCCAGCAAAGCGGAGGTATCCAATCACTCCAATGTCTCATTCATTTCCCTTTTTCTTCCATTTTTCCATCTCTCCATACAGATCGATGTTTGCCCACTTGAGCGCATGATGAAAGGAGTTGGCTAAGCCAACGTTGTCATGACAAGCCCATCGGTATGCCATATACATTAAAGCGATACTATGCTCATTTGGTTTCTTAATATACTTGCCGAGATGGAGCCAGAAAAGCTCTGACATGTCTCTATGCTTCCATCCAGAAAAATCTGTAACATCCTTGATTTCTATACTCTTTTCTTCTAGCCTTTTGTGCTCTCGCCTTTCGTAGCAGGAATCACAAAGCGGAATACTTCCGTAGCTACTATAGGTAACATACGTATTTTCACCACAGTCAGCACATTTCATAATGGTTACTCCTTCATGGGCATTTTTTTGAGCATGTCAGTTTTCGCCGTCAATGGTACTATCCTCTGGCGTGTAGTAGTCCACGAATGATTCTGGTTTTCGTATACACTGATTACACGGTGACTCATCTGGTTTTAGATATTCGTATTTGCATCCGGTACAATCGTTCATCATGTCACCTCATTCTCTTCCTCTGCGATAAACCTTTTCTCAAGTTCAAAAATACCTACCGGTTGTCCTTTATAGTACCCTTTAAAAGGGCGATCTATTTCCTTTTGAAGGATTTTTAACCTCTCCCAATATTGAGGGAGATGATTGTAAATATGCCGCAATTCCTTGAGATTCTTATTGCAGCAGCACCAACACGAAACTCTATCTAAGAGATCGTAGATATCCATGTATATTACGCCAGCATTGGCGACACGTTCAATCCAGTAAAACCCGTATTTATGGCAATATTCCAAACAGTCCGCTTCTGTCATTCCCCATTCTACAAGAGGGAGCACTTTCCCTTCCTGGCGGGCTTTCGTGAAGCGACTTGGTTCATCCGCCGCAATGCCAACATAGTCAACGACCGTGTCGCAAAGCGACTTCTTAAACTTCTGTATCGCGTTTATTTTGAATTTTGTTCCCCATCTGCATGGGCCTCCGCACCATCCATATCCGTAATGGAACCCGTCTTGACGTTTGTATTTTATTTTTCTTTCAAGCATCGAGTACATAAATGGTTCAGGTGGATGTAGTTCAACAAACGAGATCCCATGCTCCAGTAATAATTCACATACTTTGTCTCTGATTGCATAAATACAGTCAAATTCCATCCCAGTATTGTAAAATACTACGATGTCAAGCGGCCATTTTTTATCAATCAAGTTTAGCAGCATCGCAAGAGAGTCCTTGCCAAAGCTTACACTCGCTATATATTTCACACCGACCACAAACCAATCTGGCTGCGGTCAACGACTTAATCCTCCCGTGCTACTCACCATTTGGCTTTCACGCTGTAACAAGTAGTTTTACCTCAGACTTTACCAATCTTCTGAGAACCTGGTTTACCAGGATTGGTGTTACTCCTTCCATTTTTGTTCTAAGGGATAATCCTTTCTCCCTAAAGCTAAAAAAGCCATGTGCCTTAAAGCACATGGCTGACAATTACGTTTACACTTGATCATATTCTCACAGCTGATATATGCTTAACCACTGCACATTTCTCCAATCTATTTTTTGCCCACATTCACTGCAAAATTTATCCGTATGAGTATGCCAATCATTTGTTCCACCGCCTGTGATGACAAAGCCGCCGACCTCAAACCCACATTTGGGACATCCGAAATAATGGTGATGTGCGGCACCACTTTCGGCACGACATAAGATCGGTGGGAGGCCGTTATCTTTCTTGTACACGCTCAATTCCAACAGTTAACCTTCTTTCACAACATCCTTACAAACTAATATCGATGTCTGGAATCTCTGATACAACATCAGACCCATCCATGCGGCAATGAAGGTCCTTCTCTATGCGCTCCAAGAACTTGTCTCTTTTGATTAGATCTTTCGTTGATGGGTTCATAGCTTCTTCCAGGAATGAAGGCATCGCTTCATGCGGTATTTTGATGATGCCGCTCATCTAGGTTCCTCCTCTTGTTTTGTAGGGGTTAAATAGAAGAATTCGGTATGACTCCCTACATCAAACACAGTTGTACCCTCCCTTACCCAATAACGGATATAAGGTATCTTATAAGATTTATCTTCACAAAAGCAGGAGATCTCTCTGATGGCAGCGTCATCAAGTTCTTCTTGGGTCATTCCGGTCCCATCAATTGATCCGAACCGGAGACGCTCCCCAGAAGAGTTTTCAAACTCCAGAGAGAATATTTTGATTGACATCGATATGCGCCTCCTACTCCAAATACGCTAATTCCTGGCAGATATCAGCGGGGATATTATCCTCCCAAACAAAAGAATTTTTCAGTACATAATTATTGTAGCTGGCTGCCGTCTTATTGGCCCGCATCTTTGCCTGTTGGGCCCAATTCTGTTGCTCTTCGCTGTCGCTGTCCCGATATTGCTCGTAGACCATGCGGTCTGATTCATAAGACGCAATCATACTTCGACAGGAATCCTCGACTTCTTTCTTTGTCTCATAGCGAGTGGCATCATCCACCTTCTGCACGGTGCTTGACCAAGTGTTGGTAATAAAAACGCGAATTGGCGCCGCAATTACAAAAACAGCAATGGTCAATACAACCACTGCCACAATCCACTTGTTTTTCATCGTGTATTATCCTCCACAAGAAGAGTGGGTGTCTCCAATTCGAAAGGAACATCAGAATACAGGTACTGTCCAGTCCATTCGTAATAATTACCGTCTGGCGTAAAGAAGAAAATACCATTGTCGTTTTCTCCATATGACCCATCTACATCGGACAACCACCGATTCCGGTTTCCACTTCCTTCATAGTATTCACTGTCTGGTGTAAGGAAGCTATTTAAGCTGGATACTTTCCCATCTACCACATAGCGACCTACGATGCCGACTCCTTCCGCAATGAGGACAATGTACCCCAAAGGTTTTTCGATCTCGCAGATAAGAGTGTTTGCTTTCTCTCGCTGTCCGTTTACCCAGTAAGAACGGCGAATCAGATTATATCGCTCCAGAGAATAATCAATGTCTGTTGGTGTAGGCTGATTTTCTTGTAATGTATTGGCTGCCTCTTTTGTGCTCTGAATGTCTTCCCAACTTCCGGAGGGCTCTTTACACGCAGTCAACGGTAAAAGCATAATCATCGCCAGCGTCATACAGGCAATTTTTGTTTTCATATTTGTTTCCTTTCATGCAGTAATTTTAGTTTGCCAACCATTGGACAAAGCACCATCCTCGTATAAGACCTGGCAGTAGTGGTGATCCGATATTTTACTACGGACAACCTTGCCAGACAGTTTTAAAAAGTCCGGAATAGTAGCCATACGGGATTCCTCTACCAGGAAACAGGACCTTTTTAGAGTAACCCGCATATTGAATCCCATATTGATGTCGGTCTGACATCCATGGAAGAACGGGGATGGAAGGCGTTTACCAGTGATATCTTCAAAGCTGACATAAAGTTCCGGCTCATGCTGAAGTTCGTTGATTTTGACATGCCGGCACCCAATGCTTTCCAATTTCCGCAGCGCAGCGTATAGCTCCTTCTTGCTGTCGATACACCCTTTGCACAGATTGAGGGAAACGCGAACCTTATCATTAAAGGATTCCAGAATCTTTTCAAGCAGAGCAATCCTATCAAAACGATTTGTTGCGTGAAGGAGATCGTTGTTTTTGGCAGAATTGTAATGTTGTACAGATACATTCAGGCCCGTGATTCTACAAGCCACATCTGTAAATATATCGTAGTTCTCCACGATGGAGTGCGGAAGTGAGGTGGTAACATAAATATTTTTGTGCGGGCAGGAATCCTTTACCCCATCGACAAAGCGCTTAATCGCGTTGATATCCAGAAAAGGTTCACCACCCAAAACGAGAATATCCTGCCGGCCGCTATCTATGGCCTGCCGAATCATTCTGTCGACATTCTGCGGGAG
>ENA-OPDJ01000490-OPDJ01000490.1-human-gut-metagenome-genome-assembly--contig:-NODE-490-length-32350-cov-4.623254_pt1 | contig 32350 bp, 27 predicted proteins | sample MGYA00241621_ERZ501505 | MGnify/ENA primary metagenome ERZ501505 (study PRJEB25962, sample SAMEA2042624) | human gut metagenome | biome: human gut; feature: human-associated habitat; material: faeces... | reverse complement strand
TACACTCTTCGCAAATAATAATAGCATTCTCATCGCCTTGTCTCATTAAACCGAACAGTTGTTTAAAATCCATATCGGATGCCGCAATCTTAAAATCTGGCGATACACGTTCGTTAGACCGAATAATATCCGGCAAGAAAAATGAAGAAGCCATAGCCTCTACACAACCTATATTTCCACAGCTGCAACGTCTTCCACGATAATCGACAACCATATGCCCTCCTAAGGAACCAGCTTGATGATGATGCCCCACCAACGGTTTGCTATCTAATATAACACCGGTTCCTATTCCTGTACCGATAGTCATCATTACCACATTTCCCGTACCTTTCGCTGCACCGTAGAGCCACTCTCCGATGACAGCAAGACGGGCATCGTTTTCCAATACGAAAGGAACGCCCCAACGACTATCGGCCCAATGACAGAGATCGATATCACAAGCATCGTCATACTTGTCGTTGGTAGAAATCACTCTGCATTCGACAGGATTCACCATACCCGGAAACGCCAATCCGATAGATACCAAATCCGTCGAAGATATTCCTTCCTCAGACAACAATGAATCAATTGCATGCTCCATCTTGGGAAGCATGTGAGATAAACCCCTCACCGAATCCGAAGAGATTGTGGTAAACCGAACAATCTCAGAATCCAATATCAAACCTATCTTTATGATAGTTCCTCCCAAATCTATTGCGACGCTATAATTTCCCCCCATAACTTTATACTCCTATCAATTGAGGCTTCCCATCGACCTCCAACAATCTGGCTGCAAAGCCATGATCGGCAATTTCCCGATAATTATGCCCTGCATCAGACGGCCAACAAGCTGCAAAAGAAAATAAAGTATTTCCCGTATTTGCCATACGGTGAGCCACACCACCCGGTATATAATGTAGGCTCCCGGGAAAAACCCGTTCGGCCCACACTCGACGCAACTGGTCCATCAAAATCAACATGCCCTCTCCTTCAAGCCCCCAATAAAATTCCGCCCGATCGATATTCGCATGGAAATGTCCCTTAGTCATGAAGTACTCGTTTCCCACTTTTCCCGGATGCAAATAAGTAATCCCGAAATATAATCCGCCGGGAGTACCCTCCTGTTCCGGCAAAAAACTACTCACCTCATAAGCCGGCATATTCTGCGGCATACGAGAAAAAGCATCGACATCGGCAAAAATACCACGCAAATCTCCCAGAGTACGGCTCACATTCTCGACTCTCTCTCCCAATAATCGGTTCCCCGTAAAGAATAATCGGGGAAATACAATTTCCATATTCTCCATTATTTTTCATGTTATTATCGATATGGCAAAGATAGAGTGACAATTGGTCTGCTCTATTCACTATATTTGCCGAGAATTTTGGTATTTTACCAAATACCGATTAGAGGAGCATAAAAATGATAATATTCTATATCTATTAATCTCTATTGTAGAGATACAACAAACAAACGATTATTCAGTAATAACAAAAACCAAATGACTCCACAAATTTCATAATCCTGTAATACCAAGAATAAAATTTGTACCAAACAATTATAACCCTTTTCTTTTAAAATAAAAAGACCTCCCATCATATTTAACTATGGGAGGTCTTTTTCCTACTATAAACCCTACTTCTACAACTGCTTTACGATTATACGGGAATCGTCATCAGATATTGATGTTCCATTCACCTTAACGACCGGAAAAATCGAGCCTTTCGACATCTTGATCTCCGCTTTCACAAGACTCCCATTTTTCCATTCTATATCAATTATATATCCTCCCCGAGCCGCCAGCCCCGTAATCTTTCCTTCCGGCCATTCTGTCGGTAATGCCGGTAATAAATCGATAAATCCGTCGTGAGATTGTAAAAGCATTTCGGCAAATAATCCGGCAGTGGCCATCGTCGCATCCACTTGCATATTACCAGACTGGTTCGACATCATATTTTCATATCCATTTTCTTTTATCAACCGGTTGAAAATATACATAGCTGTATTCCCCTCATGCAATCGAGCCCATAACGCGATTCTCCAAGCAGCAGACCAGTTTCCTCCGGTATGAGGCCAACGATCTCCAAATTCTCCAAAGCCTCTCATTTCAAGAGACTTTTTCACTGCATTAGCCCACTCCGGCGTATAAGTATATGAAATCATATTTCCCGGGTACATTCCATACAAATGGGCAATATGGCGATGATGATCCCGAGGATTATCGACATCGGCAACCCATTCTTGCAGTTGACCGTATTTTCCCTTTTTAAGAGGATAAAGTTTATCTTTTGCAATAGTAATATTTTTACTAAACTCCTTATCTACATGAAGTGCATTTGCTGCATCTACAACGTTAGAAAACAAATCATATATCATCACAATATCCTGATATGCCGGAACTGTAAATATCTTTTTCGCACATTCTTCCCCATTCACTGTGGAAAATTCAACCGGACTACCATTCCTCATCTCAATACCATGTTCTGCTGACACAGTAGGTGCTGCTATTAAATAACCTTCGTAAGGAGTAAGATTTTCAAGCCAAAACAAAGCGGCTTCCTTCATAATCGGATAAGCCTCATTTTTTAAATAATCGATATCTTGGGTAAATACATAATGTTCCCACAAATGACGGCAATGCCACGCAGCTCCGCTGGGATATAATCCCCAAAGAATATCGTCTCCCGGGACTGTATGCCCCCAAATATTTCCTGTCGAATGACTCACCCAGCCCCGAGTTCCATAATATTCCTCTGCGGTTTTACGCCCCGACTCAACAAGATCTTTAACCCAACTAATATATGCATTTTCACATTCAGTTAAACGAGTAGGGCCACAAGACCAATACATCTCCTGCAAATTAATATTACTTTGAAAATTTCCATTCCAAGGAGCTTTCTCAAAAGTGTTCCATACTCCTTGTAAGGTCGATGGCAATGTGCCGGGTCTCGATGCGCTAATAATCAAATAGCGGCTCAAATTAAACCATAGAGTTTTCAACGAGGAATCATCGGTAAAGCCATTCTGTAATTGCCGTACACGAGTGTCCGTAGGTAATTTTTCCGATAATTCGTCTCCTTTAAGAATCAATTTCACCCGGTTATACAAAGCCTGATAATCGGCTATATGGTCATTCTTTATTTTTTCATAACCCTTAATTCCTGCATTTTTAATTATCTTAGCTGTATTATTCTGTGGATTTTCGCCTTTATATAAAGGATATTCCTGCTTATATTCTGTGTCCACAGCATACAAGACCGTCGCTTGGTCAGCTCCCTCAATACAAATATTTTGATTCACTATACTTACTGTTCCCCCTTCTTGTAATACTTTAATACGAATACAATATTTAAGGCCGTTACCTTTTATTACTCCATTAAAGACCAAGCCATCTGTTTCTTTTTTTACTTGACTTGCCGGATAAGTCAATATTTGTGACAAATTAAAGTTTATCTTATTTTTTTTATCCGAAGTAAAATGGAGAACCATAAGTTTATCGGGATAACTGCAAAAATATTCCCGTTTAAAATATGTATCCTCTTGCACATATTCCACAAATCCACGAGAGGTCGAAAGGTCTATACCTCTTACATAATCTTTTACGGGGTGTTCCGACTCAGGGAAATCAATATAAAGATTTCCAACCATCGAGAAATATCCGTAATGGCTGTAATTCCCCACCATATATTTACGACAAAGAGAATCTGCCTCAACATATTTTTTCTCAACGATCAACTTTCGGATCTCGTCTATTTTATCTTTTCCGCCTTTTATTATCGGGGATTTAAAATCAGACAAAGAATGAGGACCTCCGGTCCAAAATGTTTTTTCTGCAATGTCAAAACGTTCTCTATTCACACTCCCATAGAACGATGCTCCCATATACCCATTACCGATATGTAAAGCCTGTTGAGCCCAATTTTCAGCCGGTGACGTAAACCACAATGTCTGGTCGGGTGACAATTGCTCTTTGGCCTGTCCCACACCGAACACTCCGGCTGCAAACAATATAATAGACAATATTCTTTTCATATAAGTGGATTATTTTACATATGATTATTTGTCATAAAAAACAAATGTTAAAAAAATCTCGAAAGGATATATCAAAGTATCCTTTCGAGATTTTTAACACTCTATAATTTTATTTCTTTACCATTCGGAAAGTAGCCGACTCGGTTTCGGTTTGTACTTGTACAATATAATACCCCGGAATAAGAGTTGCCACATCTACCGCACCACTCGAAGCAAAAATCGTTTGGCTAACGACCAATTGTCCAGTCGCACTATAAATATTTACCGTTGCAAAAGAAGAATCGGAAGCTGTGCGAACATTCAGTTGATCCTGTACAGGAACCGGGAAAATAGAGATATTGTCCGATGCTCTATTATTTCCCTCGATACCGCTACCATCGTATGTCGTATCGAAATTTTTACGTATCAAATCATAAGCACCTTCCTCCATACCGGCATCTTGGCCTAAGGCCCAAATACCAATACCTTTGAATCCTCCCGTTTTCGTATACTCATATTTCAACGCAAGGCTCTCTAAATCCTCTACATAAGCCGTTACTTCCGTACCATTCTCACCCGTATATCTATATACATTGCATTGAGCCGATTCATCCCAAGTAATATTACCGTCTTTCGAATACTTAGGAACATCACCAAGCACCGCAGTTCCTACATTACGACCTCCTTCAAAAAGATTTCCATAATAAGGCCAAGCAATAACTATATCTGCGGCCGGAATATCGATATCGAGCCAAAATTGTTTAATACGTCTTTTTGCATCAGGCAACGGGCAAGTAAAAGTCGATCCGATATTATACATCATGATAGTCAAATAATCGGACTTTTTCAACATTCCCTTGAAATCCCATGTACCTTCCTCATTACCCGGATAGGTAGCGACCGATAATTCAAAATCGGGATTGATTTTTTCCAGTTCTTCATCGATATACCCGATAAGCTCATTATATTTCTGACCAATATTCGATATCGTATTATAGAATTCCTCGATATCCATGTTAATACCATCTAAATTATATTTTTCCACAAACTCGGCAATAGCCACTGCGGCAGCTCTCATTTTTTGAGGATCGGAGAACAAATCGATATAGAACTGTGTATTACCGCCATCACGCACATTCCCTGTAATGGAAGCGACAACCTTAACTCCATTTTGATGCGCCGCATTGATAAAATCGATCCACGGCCATTTCAAATCGATACTCTTATCCTCAAATGTAGGAACATAATTCCCTTGGTCTATTTGAAATCCGATAGGCGAAACATGTGTCAAACCTTTCCAATCGACCTTATCGATCGAATTTACACTAAACCAGGGGAACCAACCGAACACGATCTTATTATTATAAGCCTCGCATTTTTTCTCATAAGCTTCTTGATCTAGCGTATATATTTGACGAATAGTCATATCTCCCACTGGTGAAGGATCTTGCGGTACAAGCTCTGATCCATTATCGAAATACAGTTTTGTAATTTGGCCGTCCAATTTATTCATTTCACCGGCTGTTGGTCTCAATCTCACTGCAACAATAAAGAAGTTATTTCCCACACTTAACAGTTGCTTCTCGGCATTCACATCTGCTCGTAACTCTACCTTACCGGTACTCCCGGGTCTCAACGCCTGATAATTCAATGTATATGAATCTTCTGTAATTAGATGATCTTCTCCTGCAAAATAAACATTTACACTGACAATATCAGAAATTTTGGTTGTCCCATCAAACGAAAAATCCAATCCTGTCAAATAACGTTCGCCAGCACCCACTGCATTGACTTTTAAAGTCAACAACTGTATATTCTCTTCTTTGACATACGCATATCCCGTATTTTGAGAAACCATCGCACTTTCGACCGTCAACTCTCCGACTTCTTCGAATATCTTCAAATCGATATCCTGGATCTCAGACTCAGAAGATTTAAAGGTTGCCGGATACGTCCCTTTCAAATCGGGAACTGTTGTACCAGTGACATTTTGGAAATCATAATATACAGCCAGAGCATCTTTATCAGGGTGAGTATCAAGGACTTTATAGTTTTTCCATTTTGAAATGGTTTCCGCACTAAGAGACTTACTCCATATTCTTACTTCATCATAACAAGCCACAGACGGACTACCCAACACAAAATTGGCATCTATAGTCGCTGTTTGTTGTTTAAAAAAACGAATTGGCAAAACTCTGCTTTATTCCATCTATATACAGAATAAGAACTCCTTCGTCCATACTCGTTTTTGTTCCGTCGAATACCAAAGCTACATGATGCCAACCACTCCGAGGATATGCCCCTGCCGATGTCTGTGCATAAGCCCCATCTCCACTGGCTTGCATAAGGACTATCTGACCGTTTTTCTCCACTTGCACTTTGATTCTGTTTCGTTCGTCCGATTGTTCCTTTTTAAAGATGATAAATCGGTCTTCCAGTTCATCCAAATTGATATTTACCCACATTTCTACGGTATACGCTCCGGTATTGTTCAAAGTGGCAATATCCCCACAATCCAGATAAGCATCATAGCTGTTTATATTCAGCTTAAATCCTTTATTCCCGGATAATTGAGCCATTGTTGTCATTACGCTAAACAAGCATAAAAAACACAAAAAATAAATTTTTTTCATAAGTATATTTTTAATAATTAACAAAATCACATTCAAGTATAAGAATAAAAAACAGGCTGTTAAACTGCCTTTTTATCACCATACCTTTCTTTTTTATCGAAGAATTACTTTTTGTCTATTCACAACATAAAAACCTTTGGGCAAATCTCGTACAACAGTTTCGCCTGCACTTATTCGCAAATCCAAAACCAACCGACCTGCCAAATTATAGATATACACGTTTTGAGGGACAGAGGCTATCAATGTAATCTCCCCACCGGACACAACAGTCTGTAAAGTTTCGGGCTCGGCTACAATTGAGTTTTCTATTTCAGTGGGAATATCGTCCTTCTCATACAAAGCCAAGTCATTCAACAATATCTCTGCCTCATTAGATTCAAACATAGCCGGATAATTGCCTACCAAATCGGGAACCTGTGTACCAGATATATTCTCAAAATCATAATAAGCGACTAAATTATTTTTATCGGGATGCGAATCTCCAATCTTATAATTTTTCCACTCGCTTATAACTTTTGCAGCCAATGCCTTATTCCATATTCTCACCTCATCATACTGGACATTCAATGCCGGACCACCCACTGCAAAAGAGCCCTCCATATTGCCGGTAGTGCCCTTGAATGTCGCATCCGATATGGATTGTTCCACGCCATCTATATACAATATCATGGCCCCGTTTCCGCTGGTCCCCTTTCCCCCATCGTAAACCAATGCGATGTGATGCCAACCACTCTCGGGATACGTGCCGACCGGTGTCTGGGCAAATGCTCCGTCACCTCCATTGGACTGCATGACATATATCTGGCCATTCTTCTCCACCTGTACTTTGATACGATTCGTTTCGGTCGGTTCTTTCTTAAAGATGATAAAACGGTCGGGCAAATCATTCAATGTCACATTTACCCACATCTCGATCGTATATTGAGATGTATTATTCAATTCACTCACATCACCGCAATCGAGATAAGCATCTCCATTGTTCACATTCAGTTGAAAAGCCTTGTTTCCTTCTGTCTGTGCAAACAGACAAAAGCAAGAAACAAAAGACAAAAAACTTACAATTAATTTTTTATTCATAATGGTATTATTTAAATAAGGTTATTATTCCTCTTCTTCAGGAGCGTTTGGATCATATATCGTAAACACCCCCGACTCTATCGTAGGACTGTCGACAATCATATCGTCCTTACCCAATGCCTTCACGACCAAACGATATCCTTCACCCGGTATAAAAGGATCTCCATCATAGTCCGTTGTTATCGTTTCTGGGAAACGGAACGAACATTGATTTTTATACTCTTTTTGATCCGGATCGTTCTGAATTTCGGTCAATTGGAAAGCCCTATCCTGATGTTGCATAGCCTCTTCGGCATACAAAGTACTATTCTCCTTTATAACCCAAAAATTTATCTGTTTTACCCGAGCCGTATCACCCTTAAAAAAGTAAGTGACTTTTATATCGGACAATTTACTTTCCGTATCCACTTCCCATGTACGCACATTCCATACATACAAATAACTGTCTTTGGGAGAAAAATCCTCGTCGTCTTTCTCACAGGCGACAAAAGCAATTACAGATAAAAAAATTAAAATTATTTTAATTATAGATTTCATGGCTCAACTTATTTATTAGCGGTTTCATATCCGGGATTTTGTTCTAAATTTCCGTTTTTAATAATTTCGGTCTCGGGAATAGGACAAAGATTATGCCGTTCATCGACATATTCGTCACCTCTGGAATTTATCTCTTTACTAATTTTCTTAACCGTTTCTACAAGGATGCCCCACCGTACCAAGTCGAATCGGCGATGCCCTTCATAACACAATTCCCGGGCTCTCTCGTCTTGAATGAACAATTTAAATTTTTGGTAATCATAGTTCTCTATCTCATCTACTCCTGCCCGACGACGGATTTCATTCACAGCCTCATAAGCCTCGGTTGTAGGACCTTTTTTCCACTCATTCAATGCCTCCGCATACATCAGTAATACATCGGCATATCGGTATACAGGGAAGTTTAGACCATCATGATCCAACATTTGCGATCCGGTACGATCCCAATATTTGAGAATAGCGATTCGGCTATCCTTAAACGGCTGATTACGCCATGTCTTTGCTAAGTTCTGCTCTAACCGATAATCCCATTCGTCATATTTTTCATAAAACGACTCTGGAGCCGAACTACCACCAAGACCATTGAATTTATCCCACTCGTCTTTACTTGGACCTAAATACCATAACATATGAGCAGAAAATTCGGTATAACCGGGATCAAATTGAACAGAGAAAATATGCTCTTTCTGATTTTCATATTGCTCGGAAAAAACCTCGCTATAATTATCAAACAAATCATATTTTTTCAAATTCTTAATTTCCTCACAAGTTTTTACTGCATTTTCCCATTCTTCTTGCCACATTTGTACCTTCGCTTTCAACATCAATGCAGCCCCTTTACTTGCCCGGGTAGCGACAGCAGGATCTTTATCAAGAATCTTAGCGGCATCACCGGCCTCTTCGATAATGAAATCGGCCAATTCTTTACGAGAACTTCTTTTTACATATTTAACTTCATCGAGCGACGATATCTCATCTTTCAACAGAGGGACTCCCCCCCAATAAGTAAGAGCATGATAATAATAAAACGCCCTTAAAAAACGAGCCTCGGCCAACAATTTTTCTTTTACGTCGCTATCGATAGCCGACATTCCAAGTCTGGTAATTGTCACATTGCAAGCACAAATCGCCTGATAGGTCGTGAGCCACCAATCGCTCCAACGGTTTTCACCGGCAGTCCATTGATAATTGGCCGAACCACCACCGTTCCCTGATATATCGGTTCCTTCAAACGCAAACACCCACCGCTCTTGCCAATAATAGCCCGGTTTATACAGGAAACTGTAACAACCCACGACTGCCGCATCTGCGCCTTCCTCCGTATTAAAAAGGTTATTTACACTGAGCTGGGAAATAGGCTCTTTATCCAACAGATCGGTACATGAACCCATACAAACCGCCAATATTCCCAATATGATCATTCTTAATTTTCTCATGGTTTCTTTTTTATAACGTCAATTTTACACCAAAAGTAAATGTTCTCGCCGGTGGATAGGCCGTAAAGTCCATACCTCTAAGCACATTGGCAGAATACACATTATATCCACCCTCTGCGCCAGTATTTACCTCCGGATCATATCCTTTATAAGATGTAAACGTAAAAAGGTTGGTTCCCGTCACATAACATTGCAACTCCGAAATCACTTTGTTCCGTCTCCATTTTTTCACCGGGAAATTGTAATATAGACTTACACTCTTTATTTTCAAGTGAGATCCGTCATGAACCATATAAGTCGACGGTTGATACTCATCATTGGAGTAGAGCTTAGGGAATTTCGCGCCTGGATTATCCAACGACCAGAAGTCTTTCACTCGTTTATATTGGTTCACGAAACGGGGATCGACCGTGGCATACAGGAAATCGCCACCCGACAAAATATCATTCCCGAACGTACCTTGAAGGAATATATTCAAGGTAAAGTTTTTATACCTAAATGTATTACTCAATCCACCAAAAAAATCGGGGTTCGGATCACCTATCGTCGTTTGATCCTCTATGGTAATAACACCATCATGATTAATATCCCGATAGATTTTTTGTCCGAGAGAAGCATTAGGTTCGCAACCTGCCTCTATTTCCTCTCTCGTTCTGTAAATACCATCCATGATATACCCATAAAACGCACCCACAGGCTCACCCACTTTCAACCAAGTATAAGGATGATTTCCCAAACCCGGACGGAACGTATATTCAAAGTCTTTATCCGGCCCCAACGCCACTACTTCATTCCTATTATGGGAAATATTGAATTCAGTCGACCATGTAAAATCGTTCGTTGAGATATTCGTACTACGAATCATCAACTCGACTCCCCGGTTAGAGATCTTGCCGACATTCATAAATCCATTCTTAAACCCCGATGTATAAGGAAACTCCACATCTAATAAAAGGTCCTTTGTATTTTTGATATAAGCATCGAATTCTATATTTAACCTCGACTTAAAGAAAGAGGCTTCTACCCCGAAGTCGAATTGAGAAGTTGTCTCCCATTTAAGCTCATCATTTCCCATTCGATCGGGAATATATCCTATTTGTGGGGTACCAGTCAATATCACATTTTGTTGTTTCATCAAAGGCCAAGTTTGATAAAGAGCAATATCTTGATTTCCCGAAAGGCCATAACTAGCTCTAATCTTCAAATTATCCAAATTGGAGAACTGTTTCATAAACGGTTCCTCTGACAGCCTCCATGCCACGGCCACAGACGGGAAAAAAGCGAAACGGTTGTCCCGGCCCAACCGAGATGAGCCATCGTACCGGCCTGTAACGGTAAGCAAATAACGATCAAGCGCCGAATAATTGATTCTACCCAAATAAGATATAATCGCCCACTCCGAAGCCGAACTACCAACTAACCGAGTCGAAGTTTCCGAATCAGCCAAATTGTTCCAAGTCAATAAATCGTTGGTAAAATTCTTGCCATACAAGCTGAGCCCTTCGCTTCTGGAAGTCTGCAAGGTATAACCTAACAATGCAGTTATATGATGCCCTTTCGCAACCTCTTTCATATAATTCACCGTATTTTCCCAAAGAATAGAATAGCTCTCCCCTTGGTTTATCCAAGCTTCGCCTTTGATTTTATTTTGCCTCATGGTCGGCAACATACTAGACTTATATTCACTCGTCTTATTAGTACCTGCATTTAATCCGAGGAATGTCTTAAATTTCAAATCTTTGATAGCCTCCCACTCGGCAAATATTCCGGCATATATACTGGCTGCCTTTTCCTGTTTTTTACGTTCGTTCAATTGAGCTACAACATTATCGATATCATTACTTACGACTCTCGATGGGCTATCGGAAGCATAGGAACCATCTTCATTATAAATATTCATAGTCGGAGGTGTTGCTAATGCTGAACTTTGATAATCAAATCCGCCTAAACTTACCAAGTTGGGCTCTCTCTGAGTATAGGAGAACTGGAAATTCGCACCGATATTTATGTTATGCCTCATCTTTCTATCCAAATTGAGACGAGTTTGATAGCGTCTGATTCCCGAATTCTTGATTACACCGTCCTGATCGAACATACTTAGAGATAAATAATATCGCCCATCTTTATTTCCACCGGAGGCGGCAACCTGATAATTCTGCATAAAAGCCAGTCGCAATATTTCATCTTGCCAATCGGTCCCTTTGCCATACACGCTTGGATTTTCAATAGAAGGTTCTTGATTCGACAATACATCTTGTTGGTTCAACATTACAGCATATTCACGGGCATTCAGCATCTCCAACCGCTTAGCGATTTGCTGCACACCTACGTAGGCATTAACTGTAACATCATTCCGCCCCTCCGAACCACGTTTCGTAGTCACGATAATAACTCCATTCGCTCCACGAGAACCATATATAGAAGTGGCTGCTGCATCTTTCAATATCTCTATAGATTCTATATCGTTCGGGTCAATCAAGTTCAAATCCCCCGCACCAATAAATCCATCAATGACATAAAGAGGCTCATTGCTAGCCGATATGGAATTACCGCCACGAATAAGAATATTAGTGGCCGCACCCGGCTCTCCCGTAGTATTGGTAATATGTACACCCGACACTTTACCTGTTAAAGCCTGATCCAATCGTACTGTCGGCGTATTGGCGATTTTATCGTTGCCCACTCTGGTAACCGACCCCGTTAGGTCACTTTTTCTCATTACACCATAGCCCACCGCTACCACTTCATTCAGCATATGGCTGTCTTCCTCCATGGTCACAGCAATAAAATCTCTATTTTTCACAGGAACCGTCTCCGGTTTATATCCCACATAAGTGAATTGCAATGAAGTTTTTCCGCTACCTACTCGAATCGAAAAATTTCCATCGATATCGGTAGCAACACCTCTTTTATTATCTTTCGAATATACTGTCACACCGATAAGAGGCTCGCCAGAACTATTTACTACCCGACCCTTCACCGTACTTTGTTGGGCAGCCAAAGTCTGCCGTGTAACCACAATCGATTTCGCCTGAATAGAAAAGCTCAGGCCTTTCGGCTTCAATACCGACGTAAGAATTTCGGATAGGCTTTTATTCTTTGCAGAAACCACCACATCTCTGTCATTATCCAATACACCTTCCCTGTAAGAGAATGTATAATCGGTTTTACGCTGTATTTCATCAAAAAATTGTTTTATCGTAACTTTATTTAAGTCGATCGATAAATGAGGATCTTGCGCGTTCGTGCTCAATATAACTCCACTCAATAAAAATAAAATCAAGATTGAGCGCAGCCATACTGGCCTACGGCCTAATACAATGTGTTTCATGAGTACAATTTCATAAAATTTTACTTCTTTACTTAACTAAATTTAAAATCTCTCTGTTTTTTATTTTTGCCGTTCAATAATAATACACAAAAAATCTCATTTCGTAACACCTGCTTTTATATGTTATACAACATATTGTTGCATTTTTATAAAAACCGTGGAAAACAGGAGTAGACAAATAAAAATGTGCAATTTATCCAGATCAACTCTAATGATTATTTATTAGCTCTTTCGCCTAATAATAACTTTATAAAACACTTCGTAGCAGGAAGCCAAGCCATAAATTATGTAAAAACTAATATTATATAAGCAACGACTATGGACAATAACTATTGAATCCTTCAATAGAGAGCTGAGAGAGTTGATACATAAATCCGTATTATAATATATAAACATGATATGTAATTTTCTTCCATTCATCTAAGAATAAAGATCTATTCTGTAAATATGCTTGGCATATCATTCCATCGGAGATTTCCTGAATATTGAAAAAAGGACCTCGTCGTTGTTATCTATCAGACGGGGTCCTTTCATTCCATGCGGTTTCATCGACCAACCAATGAAAACGCACTTATTCCTTTTTCTTAGCTCTTTCCTTCAATTCTTCTATTGTAAGATTTATCTGCTTTCCTATTGGGCATTTTCCCCTGTAAGTAACTACTTTTAACATAGTAGCATTCTTAGGGACAGTGAGAGCCGTAGTATACAAGTTGGAATAACAGTCCGGATTTGTGTTATCAAATGTATAAAATATATCCAACCCACTAATTTCAGTCGTCAACTCTATCTTCAACTCTCCATCGTTTATGGAAGGCGATATAATAGGATCATAAATACTTCGGGCATAATTGACATTCAACCGGTCGAGATATCTAAATTGGCTCTCCACCCGTTGGATAAAAAAGTCCCAATTACGAGAGTCCGTCTCATTCCAAAGCGTCTCCGAAATAGCCATAGCGCGAGGCCAAGTCATATATTCCACCTGACGATAATGAGGAATCGATTCGGCCCATAAATTACCTTGTCCTCCCAAAACAAAAGAGGCATCGATACTATCGGGTACAATCGAGAACTTATAGCAGTCTCGTAATCTCAACATCGAATATGTATTAGGCTCTACGGCAGGGTCTCCCTGGTACAGATCGAGGTAACAATGCTCAAATGGCGTCATGATCACACGATGGCCCTGCCGGGCAGCCTCCACGCCACCTTTCATGCCTCTCCACGACATAACAATGGCATCCTTGGCCAATCCTCCTTCAAGAATCTCATCCCAACCGATGACGTGTTTTCCTTTACTCTGCATATGAGAGGCAACTCTTTTTACGAAATAGCTTTGTAGTTCCTCGACATTCTGTAACTGCTTCGACGACATACGAGCTCTGCAATCGGGACATTTCGCCCAAAAGCCCTTGTAACACTCATCGCCACCTATATGGATATACGAAGAAGGGAACAAATCCACTAACTCATCGAATATCATATCGAGTATGGCAAACGTTTTTTCCTTCCCGACACAAAGAGAATTCTCTTCTTTGGTATAGAACGTGTTCCCTACATTCACATGAAACGGGCCACCTGTACACGAGATTTCAGGATATGCAGTAAGAAGTGCCATACTATGTCCCGGCACATCTATCTCGGGAACAACCGTGATAAAACGCTCACGGGCATACTCCACCACTTCCCGAATATCGTCTTGCGTATAAAATCCTCCGTAAGTCAGAGAATCTGTAACCGATTGAGGCTCTCGCTCCCACCAGTTTCCCACACGAGGAGCACGCCATGCACCTACATCAGTCAATCGAGGTAACGATTTTATTTCTACCCGCCACCCTTGATCGTCCGACAGATGCCAATGGAACACATTATATTTATACTCAGCCATTAAGTCGATAAACCTCTTCACCTCCTGCTTAGTAAAAAAATGACGGCTAACATCAAGCATCAATCCCCGCCATGCGAACCTGGGCTTATCGCTAATATCTATACAGTTTATTTTAGCTATATCCCCGGTAGAGTCCAATGGAAGCAATTGAAGAAAAGACTGTATCCCATTAAAAATACCGTGATATGTATTCGCATATATTTGTGTACCATCGGGGGTAACCGACATACGGTAACCTTCCTCTCCCAAATCGTTCTCTTCGACAAGCGTAAAGACAATTCCCTCGGAGGCACTCTTGATAGAGAGGCCAAAACCCGTTGTCCGCATGAATTTTTCATTCAAATAATTTGCCAAGGAAACCATATTCGTATCGGAAAGATCGACACCTATCACCGTATTTTTATCCATCTCAAACACACCGGGCTGAGACTGATAGTAATTCGGGAAAGGGATAATACGGATCTGTTCGTCCCCCACTTTATCTTTCGAAGAGCAACTACCGAAGAGCGCTCCTGAAAAAATCAGGAGCGATAAAAACTTCAATATCTTCATAGTTAATTATTATTTTTCAAGTTTCGAGAAGTATTTTGCCCTCCCAGCTTTCATATATTCCCACACACCTGTGCGCCAAGACTCGACTCTTGCTTTTTCAATCGGAGTAGAAGCCAACTGCACAGCCTTGTCCATATATCCGGCAAGTTCTTCCATAACCGGTTCTGTTCCCAAATATTTCCATGCGATCTCTTCGGTTTGGTGGAATTGTGCCTCACGAGTTTGAATATCCATAGGATAATTAACAGAGTTGGCGTAAACCGATTCTATCTTATCATAAAAGTCATGCATGGCCGGTGCAGCGTTACCGAAATACAAGGCAAAGAATTCATCGACCATTTCGTCTGTATTCGTCTGAGCATCATCATACAATTTCATCGTCGCATAGAAATCGAGCTGCTCCCCGATTCCACACAGGAAAATACCTCTCACACCATCTTGGGCATACATCTTTATCTGATCGGATACGGCATGCACGTTGAATCCGGGAAATACGTTGAAATCTTGAATCAAACCTCTTTCGGTAGGGAAACAAAGGTAATTCCATAAATATATGGGACGTCCGCTTTCTTTGCTCTCCGCAATCCAGTCTTTATAGAAAGCCAACTCATTTTCTTTCATTTTGGGAGCCCAATAGTTACGGGGATGCAGACAAGGAGCTACCGATATGTTATCTTCAAGTTGTATATCTTTGGGAAGATAAGCATAGACATGATATGACAAAGCAGCAATTTTCTTATCGGGGTGAGTTTTCTTCACCTCTTTGGCTACATTATTAACGAAAGTCCAAAGATAATGAGTCGCTGTTCCGCAATTGAAATGCTCTCCACGAATATTCCCCTCATCGATGGCAAGTTGTTTTTGGCACTCGTCGCACTGACACCAATAGGCATTATCGAGAGGTACAACTGCAAAATAGTCTCCCAACGCGATTTGAGATCCTTTCAACGGTTTTCCATCGAAATAGTCTCGGGCATCCTGAGCCACTTGTCGAATGAAAGCCTCGTTAGTGTAACAAAACTGGCGTTCATGAGGGCCTCCGGTACGTCCCTGCGCAAAATATTCGGGGTGATACGATTCGAACAATTCGGGATGCTCGGGATTTTTTTTCAAAAACCGGTCTTGATAAGAAGTAAATGCATGATTGGCGGCCCACTTTTCACCACCGAACTTGATTCTTCTCAAAAAAAGTTGCCACATCTCACCCGAAGGCTTGAAATACTGGTCTTTCATCATGGGCCATTCAAAAGAATAAGTACCGACTCTATACTTCAAATCAGGAGTTCTTCTTATCTCAGAAACAGGGAGTTGAAGTTTCGTTTGCTGCGGAACAACTACATTCATCGGATGCGGCCCATAAAATCTGACACCAACAAATTTTTCAAGAAAGTCATATACCGCATAACAAGTGCCCTGTGCATCATAAACCGAAGGAAGTACAAGTTCTATTTGACTGGCTGTATCGTTTACCAGCTGAGAGTAGTTTACTTTCAAACGATCTTTCGACGGGGTGATACCATTATTATCCCGGCCGTCATCTCTATCGGTATTTTCATCTTGCCCCATAAGAACGACCTTATCGGAAGATACTTTAATAAAATATTCCTGCTCGCCCAACTTCATGGTATCGAACTCCGCAGTATACGGGCTTTTACCTACGCAAATAAGTTTGGACCCGTTAGAAGGTGCATTGTTAACAATCGGCAATTCTATGCCCGATGATTGTTGCACAAAATGTTGAAGCTCGTGAGCCGCCAAAACAGCTGGAACAGAAGCCTTCTCGTCAATAACGATAAACGTATTTCCGTCTTCAACAGAAAAATTTTTAGGCGATGAACACGCCGTGGCAAGTAAGAGAATACCACCGTACAATAATTGATTTCTCATAATTTTTTCTTTTTTTACACTAAAAACACAAAACAATACCTTGATAAAATTTCACGAAAGGGTATATGACTCTCTAAAAAAGTATTCTTTAATACCCTTTCAAAACTTCATCTAAGTCAAAATGTAAATACGGATATACGAACGGCAAATATAATATCACACTCAAATCGTGGCACTTACCACAACTGAATCTGTATTTTTCATGAATATCTTGTTTCTAAATTATATATATGTCATTATTTTCGATTTTATATTTAAAATTATAGTGCATGCGTAAAATGTTCATCATTTCCTGTATAGTCAAAGCTTCAAATTCACCTGTAAAGCGATCGTGAATGATATTGTCACTTTCATAATGGATAGAAACTCCATACCAACGTTCTATTTTTTGGAATACATTTTCAATCAACTCTGCGTTGAACATTAACACACCTTTTTTCCAAGCCAATTCATACTCCTCGTCTGTAAACGAGATATGTCCCTCCTTACCATTCTTAGAATACACGAACTTTTGCGAAGGTGTCAAATAAACAGGCGAATCATCACTATTATTCAAGGAAAGTTTCACTTTTCCTTCCACCAACGTGATTTCAGACATATCTTCATCGTCATAGGCCGAAACATTAAACGAAGTGCCCAATACTTCCACATCGAAAACCGAGGTTTTCACGATGAATGGTTTTTCTTTGTCTTGTTTTACATCGAAAAAAGCCTCTCCTTCGAGAGAGACTTCCCGCAGACGTCCATTATATGCTGCATTATACGATAGCTTTGAACCGCCATTCAAATGCACCTTGCTACCATCGGGCAATGTGAATTCGGCTTTTTGGCCATTCTCGGCAACAATAACATTAGGCCTATGTTTATACTCATCGACCTGAAAATAGAAATATACTGTCGAAAAAATAAATAAGGGCAGCAATATAGAAGCTGCAAGAGATGATATCTTCCGCAGCCGCACACGGATATTTTCTTTTCGGATCTGTTCCCAAATCCGGTCGTACAAGTTTAATTTCACATCAGACGGCATAACATAGGCATTCGTATTCTTGCAAATACACTCGTCCATCAGGTCAAAAATCTTTTCATCATTTTCGTCCAGAACCATTTGCGAGAACTCATTATATTCTTCTTCGTTAATCAAGCCCTGCATATACCTTTCGAGTATGTTCTTTTTCTGCTCTTTCATACTAAATGACTATTCATAAGTAATACCCCAAACGCCGCACTATATAACATACAAACGTCTCTTTTTATTTTCTTTTAACATTCCAATAACCAAAATACCCATGAGACCACGTAAAGCCCTTTCTTTATCAACTCTTCTCTCATGACTTTAAGAGCACAACTCAACTGATTTCTCACAGATTGCTCTGAAATATGTAGGCGCAAAGCAATCTCCCTATTCGAAAGATTCTCCTCCTTACTCAATTCAAATATCTCCTTTTGACGAGAGGTCAACTTAGACTTTGCCCCTATTATATTTTCGTTCAACTCTTTGAAAGACAAATCATTTTCTGTTGTATTCTCTAAATACGAAGCATTATCAAATTGAGTAATATACTCATCGTATGAATACAATTCTACTTGTTTTCTAAGACTATTTAGAAATTTATTCTTTGCAATTGTAAAAAGAAGAGACTGAAATGAATAATCTGGTGATATATGCTCTCTAATTTGCCAAACTTTCAAAAAAACGCTGGAATAATCAACCGAAATCGGAATAATAGTGCATCCTGCACTGATAATAAACGCATTACGCTGAAAATCTCGGAAATACGGAAAATAGCAATTTAGCAAAGAAACGCAAGGTAATGAAATAGAACGGTTGCCTAATCGTTACCCGAAAACGAGTAAGATTTTTCTTTGTGTCGTCACGTTTCATAGTTCTGCATCATATTGCGTATCAATGTATAACTCGCTGACAACTAATTTTGTAACCAAAAAAGATTGGATTATGCGAAGTACATTTAAGGTGCTGTTCTACGTGAACGCAAGCAAGGAGAAAAACGGTATTGTCCCCATTATGGGACGAGTGACAATCAACGGCTCAGTGGCCCAATTCAGTTGTAAGCGTACCATTCCGAAAGAACTTTGGGATGTGAAAGGCAACCGAGCCAAAGGTAAGAGCAAGGAAGCAAGAGAACTCAATCTTGCTTTGGATAATATCAAGGCCCAAATCATCAAACACTATCAACGCCTGTCGGATAGAGAAGCCTATGTAACCGCCGAAATGGTACGCAATGCCTATCAAGGCATCGGAACAGAATATGAAACACTGCTCGGCGCATTTGATAAGGATAATGCCACATTCAAGAAGCGTGTAGGTACAGACCGAGTGATAGCAACTTATATGTCAAGAGTACGGGCAAGAAACCATGTCGCAGCATTCATCAAGGCGAATTACAAGCGTAACGATATGTCTATGATTGAGCTGACTCCCGACTTTATCAAGGAGTTTGCGGTATTCCTCGCAACAGACAGAGGTTTGCAGAATGGCAGTATCTGGGCAAATTGTATGTGGCTCAAGGGTGTTGTTATGCGTGCCCATTACAACGGATTGATGCCGAGAAACCCATTTGCTCAATTCCACATCAGCCCCAATGTAAAGGAGAGGGAGTTTCTGACCGAAGATGAATTGAAAGCAGTTATGACGCACGAATTTACGGATAGCAAGTTGGCATATATCCGAGACCTGTTTGTGTTTGCAAGTTTCACAGCCTTGTCATTCGTGGATATTAAGGAGCTGACCACCGATGATATTGTAGAGGTTAACGGTGAGAAATGGATATTATCCAAGCGACACAAAACCAAAATACCGTTCCAAGTTAAGTTGTTGGATATTCCGTTGCAGATTATCAAGCGATACGAGCCATTCCAAGAGAACAAACTCGTATTCCCCAATTTGAACTATTGGAGTATCTGTAAACCATTGAAAAAGATGATAAAAGAGTGTGGAATAGACAAGGACATTTCATTCCACTGCTCAAGACATGGATTCGCTACCCTCGCCCTCAGTAAAGGTATGCCAATCGAGAGTGTAAGTAGAGTTTTAGGACATACGAACATCGTTACAACACAACTATATGCGAAGATTACCACCGAGAAAATCGACAAGGATTTAACGATGTTCGGCAACCAACTTAATCAATCATTCGGTAACACCACAATGGCATAAGGTATGGAACGAGCAATAATAACAATCAGCGAATCGGGATGTGTGAACATACCCGACGGCAATATATGGATGTCGTTTTCGGAACTTGTGGTGCTGTTCGATGTGGCAGCACCCACACTAAAGGCTGCAATCCGAGCCATACACAAAAGCGGAGTGATAGCGGAACATACACAACATTGCAAGGTAATACCATATACCTATTGGGCTACCCTCTACAATATGGATATGATTGTCGCCCTTGCTTATCGCATCCACTCATACGGTGCGGAGAAGATACGGGATGAGGTGTTAAAGAGGATATGCGGACGAAAAGAGAAAATATGTTATCTCTTTTCGCTTACCAACTCTCCAATGGGTATGTCATAATATCGGCATATCGGTAAGTTGATAAGTCGGTTGGTCTGCATATCGGCTGATTAGTCAGTCAAGGCAAGCCCGAAGATAGGTTTTTGACCTGTTTTCGGGCTTGTTTTGTTTATGCACCCCTCAAATTCCTATCCCCATAGTACTTTATTCGCTATTCTGCTATGATTTGCGTAGCAACTTATCCGTCAATCACTTATATTTTTGCAGCTGACATTTTTCGAACTTAAAAGCATTTGAAAATGGAAGCTAACAAAGTAACATCAAGCCATAAACCGCCATCAGATGGTGGTATGGCAAAAGAAGAATTTATCCGAGTGGGAACAACGCTCTACAAGATTGTGGAGCAGCCGAGACTGAACGGTGGATATGTAAAAAAGCGTATCCCTTGGAACAATGAAACGCTCCGCCAAGACTATGGCAAGGACTACATCGGCAGTGTTCCCAAGTATGACGGATTCTGTACCGTACCCGAACACATCGGCTATCGCCCTGTAATCGGCAAGTTCCTTAACCTCTATGAGCCGATATACCACCAACCGCAAGAGGGTGATTTTCCCTCTATCCGTTCATTGGTAGAGCATATCTTCGGTGAGCAATACGAGTTGGGAATGGACTATCTGCAACTGCTCTACCTGCAACCCGTTCAGAAGTTGCCAATCCTGTTATTGGTATCGGAGGAACGCAATACGGGTAAGAGCACATTCCTTAATTTTCTGAAAGTCCTCTTTCAGAACAATGTAACATTCAACACCAACGAGGATTTCCGCAGTCAATTCAATTCCGATTGGGCTGGCAAACTCCTTATTATGGTCGATGAGGTGCTGCTCAATCGCAGAGAGGACAGCGAACGATTGAAGAATCTAAGTACCACACTATCCTACAAGGTAGAAGCCAAAGGCAAAGACCGTGATGAAATAGCGTTCTTCGCCAAATTCGTGCTATGCTCCAACAACGAGTATCTGCCCGTAATCATTGATGCAGGGGAAACACGTTATTGGGTACGCAAGATAAACCGCTTGCAGTCCGATGATACCAACTTCCTGCAACGCTTGAAAGCGGAGATACCTGCTTTTCTCCATTTCCTCACCAATCGAAAGTTATCCACCGAGAGGGAGAGCCGAATGTGGTTCAACCCCTCGTTGTTGCATACAGAAGCATTGCAGAGGATTATCCGTAGCAACCGCAACCGATTGGAGATTGAAATGTCGGAGCTGCTGCTCGACATAATGGCGACTATGAATGTGGATAGCGTTTCATTCTGCCTTAACGACCTTATCGTGCTGTTGATGCACTCTCAGGTAAAGGTAGAGAAACACCAAGTGCGTAAAGTGGTGCAGGAGTGTTGGAAACTGACACCTGCACCCAACGGACTTACCTACACCACCTATCAAGGCAACTACAATCAAAGTTGCCACTATGAGCCGATAAGGAGAGTGGGACGCTACTACACCATCACAAGGGAGCAGCTTGAATCCTTGTAATACTATCATTTTTCTGTTGAATTGTTGAATATGAGTATAAACACACTGATAATAAACAATATACACTCTCAACAAAGTCTCAACAAGCCAAAAGAGAAGTTGAGATACAGCACACACCAAATTGTAGATTTCTCTTTTGGTGAGTGGTTTGTTGAGAATGTGTTGAGCTGTTACAAGTCTGTATATAAGCATATTACATCAACAATTCATCAAATCAACAAATTTTCATCAACCTTAAAACCGTATGTAATATGATAATTCAAGACGCAAAACAAATCAAGTTGGCAGACTATCTGCAAAGTTTGGGCTATACACCTGTTAAGCAACAAGGCAGGAGCCTATGGTATAAATCACCGCTGAGGAACGAAACCGATGCTTCGTTCAAGGTAAACACAGAACTCAATCAATGGTACGACTTCGGTATCGGCAAGGGTGGCAACATCATCGCATTGGCAGCGGAGCTCTACCATAGCGAGAATGTAGCCTATCTGTTGGAACGCATAGCGGAGCGAACACCGTACATTCGCCCGGCATCATTCTCTTTTGGCGAGCAGAAAACTCATAACAGCAGCTTTCAAGGTGTACAGGTTGGCGAGTTATCTTCTCCTGCCCTCATCGACTATCTGCGAGGACGAGGCATAAACATCGAACTCGCCAAAAGAGAGTGTAGGGAGTTACGATTTGAGCATAACGGCAAACCATATTTCGCTATCGGCTTCCCGAATATCTCTGGTGGCTATGAGCTCCGTAACCGCTACTTCAAAGGGTGTCTTGCTCCAAAGGATATTACCCATATCCGACAGCAGGGCGAGCAGCGAGATGTGTGCTATCTCTTCGAGGGCTTTATGGATTATCTCTCGTTCCTTACAATCCGAGAAAACAATAATCCCGAAGAATCTCGCACAAGCGAGCAGGATTATATGGTACTGAACTCCGTTACAAACCTCTCAAAATCCGAGCAACTGCTCCACCCATACACCCGAATAGGTAGCTTTCTCGACAACGACCAAGCTGGGCAAAGAGCGTATGAGAATCTGAAAAAGATGTTTGGAAACAGGCTTCAAGATATGTCGCACCACTACGCAGGACACAAGGATTTGAACGACTACTTATGCCACAGAAACCAAGCAAAACAAGCAGAGAAAAAGTCGCAAGTCCAATCCGCAAGACGGATGCCACAACCGCAGCCGAAGAAGAAACGAGGCTTCAGGTTATAGCCCACTATAACTACACGCTTCGCTTAAAGTAGTTGTGGGCTCTACCGAGGGTGCAGAGTGACCTCTCTGCACTCCGCTTATGGGCTTCGCCCCTAAGAACCCCGACAGCGGAAGCAAGTGACCAAATGACCAACAGACATTAGTGCAACCAATAAAATCAGAATAACTATGGCAGTAAAAAGCAGCATACATATCAAGCCTTGCAACATATCATCAAGCGAGGCACACAACCTTAGAACTCCTGAATATATGCGTAACATCGGTGAGTCGAAAATCTACCTCATACCTCAGCTTGTTGCCGACAATGAGTATTGGATAAATCCACGCCTCGGCAATTACGATTTGCAGACGCATTACGATAACATCAAGCAGATGGTAAAAACGAAGACAGGACGGGCGATGCAAGAGAAAGAGCGGGAACGCAAAACCAAGAGTGGCAAGATTGTCAAGATAGCGGGATGCTCACCCATTCGTGAGGGTGTGCTACTCATCAAGTCCGACACCACATTAGAGGATGTTCGCAGATTTGGCGAGGAGTGCCAACAGCGTTGGGGCATCACACCTCTTCAAATATTCCTACACAAAGACGAGGGGCATTGGCTCGGTGGAGAGCCAGCTCCTGATGATAACGAGAGTTTTCAAATTGATGGTCGTTGGTTCAAGCCCAACTACCACGCACATATCGTATTCGATTGGATGGACCACGATACGGGCAAAAGCCGAAAACTTAACGATGACGATATGATGCAGATGCAGACCTTGGCATCCGAGATTCTATCAATGGAGCGAGGACAATCCAAAACGGAGACAGGCAAGGAGCATTTGGAACGAAACGACTTCATCATCGAGAAGCAGCGTGCCGAGTTGGAACGCATAGAGGCTGAACGGCAACACAAGGAGCACCAGATAGATCTTGCCGAGCAAGAACTCAAACAGGTGAAATCGGAGATACGCACCGACAAGCTCAAAAGCGTAGCCACCGATGCAGCCACAGCACTTGCAAGCGGTGTCAGTTCTCTTTTCGGCAGCGGTAAGATGAAATCTTTGGAACGCAAGAATGAGGATTTACGGGATGAGATAGCTATCCGAGACCAGACCATCGAGCAACTGCAATCCAACATCAAGAAAATGGAGGTGGAACACCAAAAGCAGATACAGGAGGTTAAGCAATCATACGAAGCGGAACATCGTAAACAATCGGAGTATATCGACAAGATTCTGCGTTACTTCCCGTATGTGGAGAAGCTGATGCCTATGATTAAATACCTCAGCGAGAAAATGGGATTCAACGACAACCTTATCAAAGCATTGTGCACTTTCAAGGAAATCCCCGTTAAAGGTAAACTCTATTCAACGATGTTTAACCAATCGTTTTCAGCCGATGGTGCGGTCTGCTCCCTCAAAGAAGATAAAGAGGGAAGATTTGACCTTAGAATCGATGGTGTATCGCATCACTCTTGGTTCAGACGCAAGAAAGATGAGTTTATGGAAGCATTAGGGTTGCCGACAAGTAGAAGACAAAATCGAGGGCTGAAACTCTAAAATGCACCTCCAAGTCGTAATAATTTGCCTAAAATGAGCCTATTATTACGACTTTTTTGTAATTTTGCAGTTGGATAGGGGTAACTCTATCCAAGACATATGAGTTAAAAAGAAGCGTTATGCTATCTTGATACTTGGGAACGTAGGAAATTCACAAAGTATAAGTCAAGAAAAGCGTAATGGTTTCTCACGCATATAGCGTGGGCTGCTATTACCATCCCTCGACTTATACGGGTTTTCCTACGACCTCCAAGAACGAACGTGGCATTGCAGTTCCACGCTTCTTCGTTGAATAAGATTGGTCTTTGGGGGCTGGAAGACTTGGTACGGTTATGGCAGACATAAAATTCCCAGTCGTAGAACTTGAAGACAATAAATTTCAAGTTTCGGTAGATTTGAATTTGTATGCAAAAGAGGTTATTACAGCAGCCTTATACAAATTTACCCATCTCTATTTCATACATCAGGTAACTGATAGTAGCAATTCCAACTTAGTTCAAATTGTTTTTGAGTCCAAAGAGGATAATCAAGTAAATGCAGATGTTCCAAAACACTTCTGCAATGAGTTGATAGACCAGCAACTTAGACATTATACGAATAATCAATTTGGACATATTCGAGATTTGATAGTTGAAGAAGCATTCAAACCTGTCAATGTAAAACGATGAATTATGGCTTATCAACTATTGCCGTTCCGCTTTGAACGATTTAATGATAATGAATATCTCCTAACTAACGAAGTGGGAGAATATATATTCTTACAGAATGAAGACTTTTATCATCTTGTAAAAGGTGATATGGATGAACATTGTGATTTGTTTTATGATATAGCCTCAAAACAAATTGCAACCACTGATAACGTTACGGATGTAATCCCGATGCTTGCTACTAAATTCCGTACCAAGAAAAGCATATTGAGGAATTTTACATCTTTGCATATGGTTGTGCCTACTTTACGCTGTAATTCAAGTTGTATTTATTGCCAAGTTGCACGTAAGAATATGGACGACCATTCTGCAAATATGACAAAGAAAACAGCTAAAAATGTAGTTAAAACCATATTTCAATCGCCCTCGCCATTTATAAAGATAGAGTTTCAAGGTGGAGACCCATCTACTGATTTTGAAATGGTTAAGTATATTATTGAAGAGGCTGAATGGCAGAATCTATTCAAGAAACGTGTACTTGAATTTGTTATATGTACTAATCTGACATTGCTTAACGAGGATATGGTAAAATACCTCAAAAAGCATAAATGTATGATTTCAACATCCTTAGATGGTCCAAAGGATTTGCATGACACAAATCGTCCTTTACAGAATAAAGACTTAGACCATCACGCTATATTTGAAAAGAACCTAACTATGATACGCGACATTTGGGGGGATAAAGAGTGTGTTTCCGCCTTGATGACAACATCAAAACATAGTTTAGGGCGTTTCAAAGAAATCATTGATGAGTATGTTCGATTAGGATTTAACAATATCTTCTTACGTTCTCTTAATCCATACGGATTTGCAAAGCAGTATAAAGAAAAAATTGCTTATCCCGTAGAAGAATTTATTGAGAACTATAAAGAAGGTCTTAATTATATAATTGAGTTAAATAAGCAGGGTACATTTTTCATTGAGGGTTTTGCCGCATTATTACTTAAACGAATGTTGACCCCATTTGCAACAGGTTTTGTTGACTTACAATCACCTGCTGGCGTTGGAATCGCAGGAGCAATTTATGATTATGACGGGAATGTGTATGTCTCTGATGAAGCCCGAATGATGGCTCGTTTCAAGAATTTCTATTTCAGACTTGGAAATGTGAATGAGAATACTTACCAAGAAATGTTCAATGGTGAATTACTTCATAATATTATTTCATCCGCTTGTACGGAATGTTTACCTATGTGTTCGGAATGTGTATTCCAACCATATTGTGGTGCTGACCCCGTCCGTAATATGTCAGAGCAGGGAGATATGATAGGATTCCGTCCAACCAATGAAATGTGCAAGAAAACAAAGGCGATTATACGCTATCTGTTTGAGTTATTGAAGAGGCACGACCCTGAGATAAATAGAATATTTTGGTCTTGGATAAATTGATTTGAAATGAAACAGATTCAAGGAACATCATATAATATCAATGACGATATAATAGGAAGAATCACATTTGGGAAGAATATATTCTCTCGTTCAAATGAAATTCTTGTAAGTAATAATGTAAATAAGCCTGCATTTGGTTATTCTGCAACAATAACATCCAATAAGTCAGTTGTTGACAATAGTAAACCATATTGTATTGTTGACAATACAGATAGTTTCCACGAAGGGGATGTCGTTGTTGTCAATAATCAAGGAGAAGTTATATTTGTGTATGAGATTTCCTCAAATCATAATGCGATAATGGCGACAGAACGCTGTAATCATCGTTGTATTATGTGCCCACAACCTCCAATTGTTCAAGAAAAAGATAAAACTCCATTCAATCTGAAACTTATTTCATTATTTGACAAAGGGACTGAGGAAATTGGTATAACTGGAGGTGAGCCAACTCTCATAGGAGATAATTTTTTTGTGTTGATTAAGCACATACAGAAAGAACTTCCTAAAACTGCAATTAGTATCTTGTCAAATGGAGTAAGATTTGCAGATAAGGAGTTTGCTATGAAATTGGCAAAATGCCATCATCACGATTTACAGATAGATATCCCATTATTTTCGGATATAGCGGATGAACATAATCGAATTGTTGGAGCAAAAACATTTTACAAGACTATACAGGGATTATATAATTTAGCGTTATTCCGTCAAAGAATCGGTTTAAGGATTGTAGTCCATAAGCAAACTTATAAACGCTTGCCTCAGTTTGCGGATTTTATATATCATAATTTCCCTTTCGTCTCGCAAGTAGCATTTATGCAGATGGAAACAACAGGGTTGGCAAAAGAAAACTTCGATGAGTTATGGATTGACCCCTACGATTATAATAATGAACTGCGTGAAGCTGTTCTTCTTTTGGCTGACAGAGGTATGAAACCATATATTTATAATGCACAATTATGTGTATTACCCGAAGATATACGATGCTATGCCCAACAATCAATCTCAGATTGGAAAGATATATATCTTTCAGAATGTGACGGTTGTTTGCTAAAAGGTCAATGTGCAGGTTTCTTTGCTTCAAATAAAGAGCATCATAGTAAGCATATCAAAAAAGTAGAACATATATCCAATGATATATCGTGTTAGTTCACTTATTGTTTAATCTTAAAAAGGAGGTCTCAATGAAGAAGCTTTTGTTCTTTGCTGTCTCTGCACTTCTTGCAGGTGCAAGCTATTGTTCCTCTGTTGGCGAAAAGATTGTTGCTAAGGTTACAAACAGCGACACTCAAATCGAGCAACAACAGGAACAAACATTGGTACTTGAACAATCGTCTGCCGAGTTTAAGTTACTCGCCAGTCATAGTTCACACAGTAGCCATAGCTCGCATAGTTCACACAGCAGCCACAGTTCGCACAGCTCTCATAGTTCACACTATTCGAGTAGATAAAGAACTTGGTAAAATTAGGATGGGAGTAGATTTTTCTGCTCCCATTTTTGATATATCAAAAATCATCCACTATCTTTGCAATCACAAGAGTTATCACATTGGAGCATAACAATGAAGAAATCAGAAATACGAACGGTTGCTATCTCGTTACCCAATTTTCAAGCAATCCGACCAACCGATTTATTCTAAGCGAGTTATCTTTTATTGCAAAAGTTACTCAAAAACTTCTTGGACTATTTCTTCTGTCATATCAGAAGAACGTGTAAGATTATAAACGAATCCATATAATCGGTCCACATAAAGATTATACAAATTATTAAAATCAGAATAAGAACCTCTTTGTAATTCTTTTATATAATTCTCATGCATATATCAAACTTTGAAGTCGAACAAATATACGAACTATCAATAAAATTTAGAACAAATATCATTTTTTTTATAAATATTCTCTCCAAAAAGCAGATATAGGCTTAAAAAAAATGGAATCGCACTAATTATCAGATAATCTTTTTCTTTTTCACCCCATATTTTTCTTGGTATTCAGAAGGAAGCATGTTGGTTGACTTCTTAAACTGCTCTATAAAATTCGACAAATTATTAAATCCGACCTCCATACTCAAAGTCGAAATTTTCATTTTGCCTTCTATCAAAAATTTCTTGGCATGCCCTATACGCATATCATTCAAATACTGTACAAAAGTCTTTTTCGTACGTTCCTTAAAATACCGACAAAAAGCAGTAGGAGTCAGTCCGGCAACAGCAGCCACCTCTTCAAGTTTAATCGGCTTATTAAAATTTTTCACCAAAAAACGATAAACTTTATTGAATCGCTCAAAATCCGAAGAATTGACCGACTGGGTAAAACCTACGCTCGCTAAAATTTCATATTCGTCGGCTTCTGCCATCATTTCCAAAAGTGTGAGTAAATTAGTTACCCGCTCGATTCCATTTTGATTAAACGTGCGTCGAATATATCGCGCGATCCGTTCACGCGATTCACCGGTAAATTTTATTCCCCGTCTCGAACGTTCTATTAACTCACGAATATTCGCCATCTCAGGCAATCGTATCAATATACCCTCGAACAACTCTTTACGAAAATAAACACAATGACAAGTCGCCCTTAAACCAGAATCCGAGTCGAAAAATTCTTTATCGTTTCTCCACTCATGCGGCAACTGAGGACCCATCATACAAACATCGCCCTCTTCATATCCTCCGATATGATCACCTACAAAACGAGTGCCCCACCCTTTTTCAATACACATGATTTCTATTTCGGGGTGATAATGCCACGGCACGATAAAATGGGGCAAATCTTCCCGATAGAAATTGATATAATTATCGACGGCAAAAGGAAGTTCTTGATACAAAGGTTTCATAATATAGCACAGTTATTAAAAGCAGTTCATCTAAAATCACACATCGAGAGCCAAAACAATATCCCAACCAACTTTGTCGGGGTATAAGCCATTTTTTATTTTTAACTTATAAAAAGTGATAGTATGGCAAAGATAAACTATAATATTATTATAGCGAAAATAAAAAAGAAGCATTAACAATGCCTTTTTGTACATTTGTAAATACGAAGATGAGATGCGGTTCGGCATAGTCCATTCGGAAATAAAATTTCCGTTTGCCTCTGCACTCACCTTTCGCTATCTTTGTCATTCAAAAATTATTTCTAAAAACAAATACCTATGAAAATTTTATTTTTTCAATACCCCTCGTGCAGCACTTGTAAAAAAGCGGCAAAATGGCTAAAAGATCACGACATTGATATAGAATCGAAGCACATCGTCGAAACACCGCCCACTGTCGGGGAACTAACCGAATGGATAACCCGCAGCAATTTACCCTTACAAAAATTCTTCAATACGAGCGGACAAAAATATAGAGAACTAAATTTGAAAAACCGTATTAGTACAATTCCCGAAAAAGAACTGATAGAACTATTGGCTTCCGATGGAAAACTAATCAAACGTCCCCTTCTCGTAACAGACTCACAGGTCTTGGTCGGATTCAATGCCGAGTTATGGCAAGACGTTTTGCTATCCGAGACGAAATAATCTCATACTCAAAAAAATTAGGCGCATGCCTATTTGCACGGTTCAAAAAGAAATACTATCTTTGCGCCGCTAATGCAAATAATAACCAATTAAAAAATTTCAAATGGCAACAAAAATCAGATTACAACGCTTTGGTCACAAAGACTACGCATTTTACCAAATTGTAATCGCCGATAGCAGGGCACCACGTGATGGTAAGTTTATTGAAAGGATAGGTTCTTATAATCCGAACACTAATCCTGCTACAGTAGATTTGAACTTCGAAAGAGCTTTGTATTGGTTACAAGTAGGTGCTCAACCTACAGACACAACTCGTAACATTCTTTCTCGCGAAGGCGTTTGCTTGAAAAAGCATTTATTGGAAGGTGTTAAGAAGGGTGCGTTCGACGAAGCCGCAGCTGAGGAGAAATTCCAAGCTTGGTTGAAGAACAAACAAGCTTCCGTACAAGCTATCAAAGAAAAAGACAGCGAAGCAGCTAGAGCAGAAGCTAAAGCACGTCTTGAGGCTGAAAAGGAAGCGAATAAGGCAAAAGCAGAAATCGTAGCTAAAAAGAAAGCAGAATGGGCAGCAGCTGAAGCTGCTAAGCAAGCTGAGGAAGCAGCCGCAGCGGCTCCCGCTGAAGAAGCTCCGGCAACTGAAAGCGCTGAATAATTCGTGCGATGCCAAAATAAAAAAGAGGACATTTTTCAATGCCCTCTTTTTTTATGCCTTTTCCACCAGCTACCGGATCTTCCTAATGCGTATAATCGATCAGCCGGATGCCATCGCCTAAATCGTTCTGGATAACATCCTTCATCCTTTTGGCGAAAGGACAGGCATAACCTATCGGCGTCCCTTTTTGGATACAGGAAGCAAAAGCGATACTATCCGCCCCTCTATTCACCAACTCCCTCGCCCTTAATACGGCCTTTTTTCCGGGACAACCTCCGCAATTGATAAACCCGATGATCTCAATATCTTCCTCTACGCCCTCAAAGGCTCCCTTTTTCTCACGGATCATCCTAAAATCAGTAGTACCGGGGCAAAAATCCTCTGTTTGCATACATCTGATAATTCCTACTTTCATAAAGCATCCCTCCCAATTAAAAAAGCCGTAAAATCTAAAATTCTACGGCTTTCCGATCTATAAATGATGATTAACTAAGTCGTGTTACTTCTTCTTCAACAAGAAAGTATCGATCTGTTTCACAAACTCCTCACGGGGAAGAGCTCCCATCGATATCTGAGGCTGTCCTTCCTTAGGGATAAACAAGAACGTAGGAATACTTTGTATACCGAAAGCGGCAGCCAACTCCTTTTCCTTATCCACATTTACCTTATAAACTACGATATCATTCTTATACAGGATAGCCAAATCCCTTAAAATAGGAGCCACTTGCTTGCAGGGACCACACCAGTCCGCATAAAAATCGATGATACAAGGCTTATCACCTTCATATACCCATTTCGTTGCGTTCTTCTCGTAATTGAATACCTTTTGCAAGAACTCTGCCTTGTTCAAAGTAACGACCTCTCCCTTGGAGGCGGTACCAGCCTCACTTGATTTATCTGATTTAGCGGACATCGAGCAGCTTACTAATAGCAGCACAACCGAAACCAGCCATAAACTTTTCAACTTTC
>ENA-OPDJ01000451-OPDJ01000451.1-human-gut-metagenome-genome-assembly--contig:-NODE-451-length-34405-cov-5.276070_pt1 | contig 34405 bp, 51 predicted proteins | sample MGYA00241621_ERZ501505 | MGnify/ENA primary metagenome ERZ501505 (study PRJEB25962, sample SAMEA2042624) | human gut metagenome | biome: human gut; feature: human-associated habitat; material: faeces... | reverse complement strand
TTTGCGGTAAAAGCTGTTGTTTGAGTTCTTTTTCAACTTCAATGAAATATTGACGGGCTTGTTTCCCTTTTTCATTACGCTGAATCATTGAAATTTCTTTTGCCATGTCAAGTTTAAGAGCATGGTCAACGCTTGGACGACCGCCTTGAGGTTTTACTCTTTTTTCAGTAAAACCTATAAAATCAACGTTCTCTGTAAACCCGTACTTGACCATATCTTCAAACCAGTCATTATATCGAGTTTTTACTCCTAAAAATTCATGTAGTTCACGACCGCTTACTACTTGGTCGTTATTTTCGTTTTGTGTGATTGTAATTAATTGATTCATTTTTGAATCCTTTCTAACTAGCCAATTTGTCAAGTTTTTGATTAAAATTTTTCAGCACGAAAATAACATCGGTTAAATCTACTCCAATAACCTCTGCAATGTTCGCTGCTGAAACAGCATCTATTCTAGATGGGTTGATACGCCACTTATAAAATGTTGTATAGGGAACGTTAATTTTTTTTGCGATAACTTTATACTTCAGTCCTGAAGAGTCTAATAAGTCATCTAGTGGCTCATAAGTTTTTTTCTCTGCCATACTGGCTCCTTTCTGTGTATGTATTTTTGTGTTCTCCTTGGTATAATAGCTATGAGCAGATATTTGCAGTATCTGTTTAGTTTTATGGAAAGGAGGATGTTACTTTGAATTTATTTAATGAAAATGATGATACTAGAAAATCTTGCGAAGAGAAAGTATTTAATTATCTTCGAGCTGACTTTCTTCGTAACAACTTTGGCTCTCCAGAAGAGGTACAAAAAAATTCTGAGAGTGCTAAACAACTTTTAAAGGTTGAAGATAAGCGTTTGAGAACTCTTGTATCTGGTTTAAGTGATCAAGAGTTATTAGAACACTTGAAACGTGCTGATACGCATATCCCAAGTTAAGAGTAACTTCAAAATCTTTTTTAGGTATGGTAGCTACAAATAAATTTGTTAGCTGCCTTTTCTTTTGCCGTTCTCTTGAATACTTTGGAATATAAGATTTTATTTTCGCCATACAGATTCCTTTCCGCCCCTCTGGGGGCTTTTTTATTTTGTCAGTTCAACTGCTGCTTTATAAGCATTTGACCATTCAAATAACTGAGGTAATAAAGAGTCTTTGATAAATTGAACAGAAAAATCTTTTAACAGTTGTTTTTTGTACCACTCAACACTGTGCTGCTGAATAGTTTCTCCGTAATGCGTAACTACTTGTTCCATTAGAACCTCCATTTGCCTGCCAGGGCTTTTTATTTGCCAAACTTGCTACTTACGTCGCGGTGGATACGTCGTGTACCGTCATTTGAGCCCGTTCCGTCTGCCGTACTGAATGCTCCATGTTTGTTCGCTTGTTTGACTTTATGAGTTAATTATAACCTTAACTGTCCAATTTGTCAAGTTAAAACTTTCCAAATTGACAAGTTTTGTTGTTTGTACTATAATTAGTGTATGAAAAAAATACGACTACCTGAAATGATAGATTATTTCAGAAAAGAGAATGGTTGGACAATGAAAGAGTTTGGCGAAAAGCTAGGAAAATCTGAGTCAGCTATTTCTAAATGGATAAAAGGGGTTAGAAGTCCCATGGTTGAAGATTTTGATAAAATGGTCAATCTATTTAATACTGATCCTGATACATTAATGTATGGTTCTTCTGACCTTTCTACAACTCTATCCGAAATAAATAAAATCAGTTCACAGCTTGAAGAACCACGCCAGAAAATTGTTTTAAACACTGCAACCAATCAATTAGACGAGCAAAACCAAGAAAAGAAAAAAGAATCTAGAGTGATTCCAATTAATAAAATACCTGATGATTTGCCACCATATATAAGTAGAAAGATATTAGAAAACTTCGTTATGCCTACAAACACTATGGAATATGAACCTGATGAAGACATGGTAGATGTTCCTATTCTTGGTAGGATAGCGGCTGGGCTTCCTCTTGATGCGATTGAAAATTTCGATGGTACAAGACCAGTACCTGCACACTTCTTATCTTCTGCTCGTGATTATTATTGGTTAATGGTTGATGGGCATAGCATGGAACCGAAGATTCCGTTTGGATCTTATGTTTTAATTGAAGCTGTTCCTGATGTGACTGACGGTACTATTGGAGCTGTTCTTTTCCAAGATGATTGTCAGGCAACATTAAAAAAAGTTTATCATGAAATAGATTGCTTGAGACTTGTGTCAATCAACAAAGAATTTAAAGACCAATTTGCTACACAAGACAATCCAGCAGCTGTAATTGGGCAAGCTGTAAAAGTAGAAATTGATTTATAATTAAATATACGAGCAATATCTTGAACCTCGTTAAAAAGGTAAGTAAATAACGTGCGCCATCACAAAACTGGCAAGGAGAAATTATGGGATTTAAGGAACTACTCAAAGCAAAATCACTCAGAGAATATTCAGAAGCGAAAAAGGACCCTGAGAAAATGTCTGAAATTGCTGGAAGAAGTAAAAAAGATGTAGTAAAAAATATTAGTGGAAATAAATGCGCTTCGTGCGGAAATAAATTAAGCTTTACTAACCGTTTTATATTAAAAGATGGTTCTTATATATGTGCTAGCTGCATTAATAAAGCTGGTGTAAGTATGGGGGGATATGATGTTGAATATTTCAAAAATAATGTAACTCTTGATACATTATTTGATGACCACTCAGTACAAAAATATAAACCTACTACTCACGGAAACAACGCTAATATATCGAAACCTAATACCAATGCAATTAAATGTCCAAAATGCAACAGCACTAATGTCCAGTTCATGCAACAAGACAAAAAAGCCTTCTCAATTGGGAAAGCTGTTGGTGGTACAATATTAACTGGTGGAGTTGGGGCTCTTGCAGGGTTTGCTGGAAAAAAAGGTAAAAAGCAATGGTTCTGCCAAAATTGCAATAGTATTTTTGAAACAAAATAAACAAAAAATCCATCCAAGTTTGGCGACTGGGGACGGATTAAAATCTATGGGATAGTAAACCTCCAATTTGGAGCTTTTTACTATACTCATTTTATCAAAAACGAGGAATAAAAACAATGAAAAAAGTAGCAATATATTGCCGAGTTAGCACGCTTAACCAAGCAGAAGATGGATATTCAATAGGCGAACAACAAGATAAACTGAATAAATATTGCGACATTATGGGTTGGGAAGTAATCGAAACATACACAGACGCTGGATTTTCAGGAAGCAATATAGAGCGCCCAGCAATGAAGCAATTGTTAAAAGACGCTGCCAATCACAGGTTCAATACTATTTTAGTCTATAAATTAGATAGGTTGTCTCGGAGCACCAGCGATAACTTATATTTAATTAAAGAGATTTTCAAAAAAAATAATATTGAGTTCGTGTCCTTAAACGAGAAAATAGACACCTCCGATGCAATGGGGGAGTTCTTCTTCACTCTTCTTGCTGCAGTGGCTGAAATGGAGCGAAAAACGATTACAGAGCGTATGGTACTAGGAAGGCTTGGAAGAGCTAAAGCTGGAAAGACAATGTCTTATCAATTACCTCCATTTGGTTATATAAGAAACAAAGAATTGGATATTTTAGAAGTTGTTCCTCATGAAGCGAAAATCATTAAATATATCTACTCAAAATATATTTCAGGGGATAGTATAACTAAAATATGCCATGATTTAAATGATAAAGGACATATCGGTAAAAACGTCAGATGGTCTCATAGTTCAGTAAAGAACGCTTTGACAAATACTGTCTATATCGCAAAAGGCAAGTTCAAAGGAGAAATGTATGAGCAAGAGCATGAAAAAATCATTGATGAGAATACTTTTTGGATAGTGCAGGATGAAATCAATAAACGTCAAATAAGAGAATCTCAGCGAACAAATAACCCTCGACCTTTCCAAGCCAAGTATATGCTTTCTGGTTTGATGAAATGTGGCTATTGTGGAGGGCATATAAGGACTGTAACAGGAAATAAACGGATAGATGGTTCAAATCCTGTAAGATATGTTTGCGACCGTAGGAGTGATTATAGAAAGCTCATGGAGCCTGACGAAATTAAATGTAAGTCTGGATTTTATCGTAGATTAGATTTAGAGCAATATGTTATCGATTATCTTGCTGATTTACCTAATGACGAGAGCAAACTAAAAGAAGCTTTATCAATAGGCCAAACAAGCGAATTTGACCCTACTATGCTTTTAACAGAAATAGAATCAATTAATAAAAAAATAGATAAAGAAAACTACTTATTTAGAAATGATTATATCGATGAGGTTGAGTTACAACGAAATGTTAAAAATCTTGTTGATACAAAAAAACTTTTAGAAAATCAATTACAAGAAAACAACGGAGATAAAATAAATGAGCAAAAGCGTAAACGAATACTCGATATGCTAAACACTGGAAACATACGAGAAATGAATTATGAACAACAAAAAAAGATAGTGAAGTCCTGCATCAGTAAGATACTTCTTACTAGTGAGGAAATCACTATCGAATTCAATTTTTAATTATATTATTTAAGGTTTTTAGTCAAAGCTGTTTTAATATCTTCTGTTACTTGGCTAATTTCTTGTTCACCTTCAATGTTTTTAACAAGTCCAAGTTCAGTGTAGTGTTCAATAATTGGAGCTGATTCTTTAATATTGACATCCAAACGATTTTTAACTGTTTCTGGAACATCATCCGCACGTTGATAAAGGTCATGACTACCACAAACGTCACAAACGCCTTCAACTTTAGTTGGATTGAAGATTTTATGATAAGTTGCTCCACAGTTACGGCAGATGTAACGGCCACTTAAACGGTCAACCAAAATATCTGGGTTAACAACGATATTTACAACGGCATCAAGTTTAATTCCGAGTTCTTCAAGCATTGTATCAAGTGCATGAGCTTGGTCAATCGTACGTGGATATCCATCAAGCAAGAAGCCTGAAGCTTTGATATCATCTTGTGCTAAACGTTCTTTAACAATTCCGTTCGTTACTTCATCAGGTACGAGTTCACCTTTATCGATGAAAGATTTAGCAAGTTTACCCATTTCAGTTTCGTTTTTCATTGCGGCACGGAACATGTCACCTGTTGAAATGTGATTTACTCCATAATTTTTAACGATGAACTCAGCTTGAGTTCCTTTACCAGCTCCTGGAAGTCCCATGATTAATAAATTCATTTTGTTTTCTCCTGATTTTAATTTATAAATTACTGACAGAACTGTCAGTAAATTGCAGATGTTCTCTATGATTTTACCTACACTATTTTAGCGTATTTTTGCTAAAAAATAAAGAAAAACCTTGTCTAATGACAAGATTTTATTTTGTTTCAAGTGGATTATCCATAAATCCTGCATATTTACGTTTGAGTAAATATCCTTCAAGTTGTTTCACTGCTTGTATAGCAACTTGAATCAAGATTAAGAGTGATGTTCCTCCAAGAGCGACAATTTTTGGAAGTCCCCAAACGTTTTGGGCGGCAATTGGAATGATTGAAATCAAACCAAGAAAGAGCGCACCTACCGTTGCAAGACGCATTAAGAGACGTGATACATACTTTTCGGTTCCTTTACCCGGACGAACAGATGGAATGTAAGAGCCTTGTTTTTGAAGGTTTTCAGCCATCTTTTCAGGATTGACCTGAACGAATGAGTAGAAGAATGTAAAGAGCACAATCAATAATGCGTAGAAGAGCATTCCTGTCCAAGTCGTATATGACAAGGCGTCTTGTAAAGTTGACAACCAACCTACATTACTTCCTTGCGAACGTTGCAAGAATTGCAAAATCGTAGCTGGAGCAGTTGTAATTGAACCAGCAAAGATAACTGGGATAACCCCAGCTGGATTGACACGAAGTGGCAAATAAGAACTCGTTGGTGCACCTTGAGTCAATTTAGTATATTGAATAGGTACTTTACGTTCTGCTTGTTGAACAAAAGTTGTTACATAAATAATGATAATTGCTGACAATACTAGACCAATGACAAATAACCAAGACATTGGAATTTCTGAAGGTCGAACGTTTAAGAATTTTTCATCATAAACAGATTTGACCGCCGATGGGATACTAGATACAATCCCAGCAAAGATAATTACTGAAACACCTGAACCAAATCCTTTTTCATTAATTTGTTCACCCATCCAAGTGACAACCATTGAACCAGTGGTCAAAATTGCACCAATCATCAAATAGCTTTGCCAATTTGGATTTTGCACAATATTTAACGAGCTCATGGCTTGGAAACCAGCAGTAATCCCGATAGATTGTGCCATAGCAAGCACTAAGGTAATGTAACGTGTCGCTTGATTCAGTTTACGACGTCCAATTTCCCCTTGTTTTGACCACTCAACAAATTTTGGTAAAATATCCATTTGCAACAATTGAACAATGATTGAAGCAGTAATATAAGGCGAAACCCCCATTGCAAAAAGTGAGTAGTTTTGCATGGCATTACCAGAAACCAAGTTCATCATGTTCAAGAAAGGAAGATTACTTACTTCTGTCAAGTTTTGAACGTTGACGCCAGGTACCGTAATATGAGCACCTAAGCGGAAAACAAAAAGGATGAAAATCGTAAAGAGAATTCTTGCTCGGACGTCCTTGACCTTAAAGGCTTCCTTAAGCGTCTTAAAAAACATAAAATCTCCTTAAAGCGTTTTAATTGTAAATAGACAATAAGCGGTTGAAAATTCAACCGCCAATTGTAGTGTAAAAATTAAGCTTCTTCTACAGAACCACCAGCAGCTTCGATTGCAGCTTTAGCAGCAGCAGATACTTTAGCAACTTTAACTGTAAGTTTTTTAGCTGTCAATTCACCGTTAGCAAGAACTTTAACACCTGATTTAACGTCCTTGATGATTTTAGCAGCTACAAGAGTTTCAGCTGAAACAGTTGCTCCATCTTCAAGACGGTTCAAAGTTTCAAGGTTGACAATAGCATATTCTTTACGGTTAACATTCAAGAAACCACGTTTTGGCATGCGACGGAACAATTCTGTTTGTCCACCTTCAAAACCAGGACGTACTCCACCACCTGAACGAGATTTTTGACCTTTTTGTCCACGTCCAGATGTTTTACCGTTACCTGATGATGTACCACGACCTACGCGATTACGTACTTTACGACTGCCTTCAGCAGCTTTCAATGAATGAAGTTCCATTTTTTTCTCCTTATTTTGTACCTTGCTGTCGCCTATTTTCCATGAAAGGAACGTGAAAAATAAACTCGCCGATACGTTAATATATTTATTTGCCTGATATCAGACTTCTATTATTTTACTATTTTTCGATTGGAATTACAAGCCATTTCGTCGTTTGCAAATATATTTTATTATTCTAAAAAATAGCAAATAATCTTTTTTAAAGTACTCTAGATTTCTGTCAGTAAAAAAAAAATCCTGTCAGTAAAGACAGAATTGTATTTTTTAATATTAATTATGCTTCTTCAACTTTTACCAAGTGAGAAATAGAGTTTACCATACCAAGAATAGCAGGTGAACCTTCTTTTACTACTGAGCTGTTGAGTTTACCAAGACCGAGTGCTTTAACAGTTTTGCGTTGAGCAGGGATACGGCCGATTGGTGAGTTTACCAATGTAATTTTAATTTGAGCCATTTTTTCCTCCTTAGGCGAAATCTGATACAGATTTACCGCGTAATGCAGCAACTTCTTCAGCACGTTTCAATTGATTCAATCCATCAACAGTTGCACGAACAACGTTGATTGGTGTGTTTGAACCAAGTGATTTTGATGTTACGTCAGCAACACCAGCGAGTTCGAGGACGGCACGAACGGCACCACCTGCGGCAACTCCAGCACCTTCTACAGCTGGTTTAAGGAGGATTTTACCACCACCGAAGACACCAAGTGCTTCGTGAGGAAGTGTAGTACCTACCATAGGAACTGTAATAAGGTTTTTCTTAGCTGCTTCGATTGCTTTACGGATAGCTTCAGGAACTTCTTGAGCTTTACCAGTACCGAAACCTACGCGACCGTTACGGTCACCAACAACAACAAGTGCTGCAAAGCGAAGACGACGTCCACCTTTAACAACTTTAGTAACGCGGTTAATTGAAACTACGCGTTCTTCAAATTCGCTTTGTTCGCGATCATTTCTTCTGTTTTCTGCCATGTTTAATTACCCCTTTCCTTAGAATTTCAATCCAGCTTCACGAGCTGCTGTAGCGAGTGCTGCAACACGTCCGTGATAGAGGTAACCACCGCGGTCGAAGACAACTTCTTCAACGCCTTTAGCTTTTGCAGCTTCAGCAACGAGTTTACCAACTTCTGCGGCTTGTTCAGTTTTAGTACCAGTCAATTTAAGTGATGAAGCTGATGCAAGTGTTGTACCAGTTACGTCATCAATGACTTGTGCATAAATGTTTGTGTTTGAACGGAAAACGTTCAAACGTGGAGTTTCAGATGTTCCTGAAATTTTACCGCGTACACGTGTGTGACGTTTTTGGCGGAGTTTGTTTTTATCTGGTTTAGAAATCACAATTCTACCTCTATATTATTTTAAATTTCGATAGTTTTTGCCATCGATTTTCTTGCTGACAGTATTACTAGAATGCTGTCAGCAAGCGGGGAGTTTTTGTCTGTCTAACAAAGTTAGCATTGACAAAATACTGGCAATTTGACAAGTCAAACCACCAATTACGGATAACATTTTTTGCTAAATAAATGTTCAAGTGAACATTATTTTGACAAAAATTATTTACCAGTTTTACCTTCTTTACGACGAACGTATTCACCAACGTAACGGATCCCTTTACCTTTATAAGGTTCTGGAGAACGACGGCTACGGATGTAAGCTGCTGTTTGACCAACGGCTTCTTTGCTGATACCTTCAACAACGATAGAAGTTGGAGTTGCAACAACAAATTTGATGTTTTCTGGTGCTTCAACTTCGTCTTGATGAGATTTACCAACTGACAATACAAGTTTAGTTCCTTGTAATTGTGCACGGTACCCAACCCCGATCATTTCAAGTGCTTTAGAGAAACCAGTTGAAACACCTTCTACCATGTTAGCAAGAAGGGCACGAGTAGTTCCGTGGAGCATTTTCATTTCTTTAGTGTCGTTTGGACGTTTTACAGTGATTTCGTTTTCAGCGATATCAAGTGTGATGTTTTCGTTGAATGAACGAACGAGTTCACCTTTAGGTCCTTTGACAGTGACAGTTGCACCGTTTACTTCTACAGATACGCCTGCAGGGATAACGATGACTTTGTTACCAATACGTGACATTTTTTTCTCCTGTTAAATTATCAGATTTAATTCAATCTGTTTTCACGGGTTTTAAATCAAAATTTGATTTAAAAGAACTTTTATTTTACTGACAGGCATAAAAATATTTCTGTCAGTAATTTTGACTTACGAAAAATTCGCTCGTCAGTTTAATATCATCAAAAGTCGATATTAAACATTTAGATCAACTCCATCAATGAAGTCTCTCCGAACTAATTACCAGATGTAGGCAATTACTTCACCACCAACATTTGTTTCACGAGCAACTTTATCAGTTACTACACCAGTAGATGTTGAGATAATTGCTGTACCAAGTCCGTTAAGAACTTTAGGAACATCATCAGATTTCACGTAAACACGAAGACCTGGTTTTGAAATACGTTTCAAGTTAGTGATAACTTTTTCACCGTTTTTACCGTATTTAAGGAAAACGCGGATTACGCCTTGTTTGTTATCTTCAACGTATTCAACGTCTTTCACGTAACCTTCAGCTTTGAGGATTTCAGCGATTTGACGTTTGATTTTTGATGCAGGTGCTTCAACAACATCGAATTTACGCATGTTACCATTACGAATACGAGTCAAGAAATCTGCGATTGGGTCAGTCATTACCATAGTGTAATTTCTCCTTATTTGTAGTTTGGGCTTGTTCAAATCCCACTTTCAAATTAATGAGGTCTTTTTCATAAAAAGACCGAACTTAATTAGTATAGCAGAAGTTCCGCACCATGTCAACACTTTTCTTTACAATGTTTTCGGGTGTGTCATGGTTTTTCTATAAAAAAATACTGACAGAATTTCTGTCAGCAACTTTCATCCTGGCTTACGAATTCGGACTTGTTGTATCATTACTTATCTTGTAAAAAAATGACGTTGGGTTAGTATCAAATATTTCCATACCCTCATCATTTGAAGTTATTGCAAATCTATCTTTTGTCCTATCTGTTTTATCCGTTTGTGAAGAGTTTGCAAAAGTTGGCGAGCTGTTAGCCGCAGCAAACATGAACCCCATGTATTTCCCAAGATTCACAGCACCGGCCATAATAATCCCATTCTTTGATTGTGGTCCAGATATAACTCTTTGATATTCTGAACTAAAAATGATGGTACCATTTTTCAGAACAGCTTTACCACCTCCGTCAGTAGTTTGCCATGTTCCGTTTAAAGAAGAATAGTCACCTGCAAGAATTTGTGAACTATTAGCAGCCTCATACTGACTAGTTGAACTTGGACTTATGTCCGAACTTGAACTTGAACTCGTACTTATACTTGAAGATTGTGAACTACTGCTTGGGAGACTTTCCTTATTTTTTTATACTTTGTGACGAACTAGTATGCTCAGCTTTTTCACTTTCTTTACTTCCGCTACCGCAAGCTGTTAAAGTCGCTAAAGCTCCTAAAAAAATTACAGAAACTGTTGCATACCTTTTAATTTTAACAAATATCTTTTCCATAAATTTCTCCTATTCTTTAGCTATTATAGCAAATTATTACATTTATTTCACTATTTTCGAAAACGCTTCCATATCATAGAATTCTAAGATACAAAAAAAATTACTGACAGAAATTCTGTCAGTAATTTTTATTCGTTACACGATAATTAACAAATTACCATGAAGCTTTTTTAACGCCTGGCAATTGACCTTTGTAAGCCAATTCGCGAAGACAGATACGGCAAAGTTTAAATTTGCGGTAAACTGAATGTGGACGTCCGCAACGTTCGCAACGAGTATAAGCTTGTGTTGAGAATTTTGCAGGGCGTTGGTTTTTAACAACCATAGATTTCTTAGCCATTTATGTATTCTCCCTATCTTATTTAGCGAACGGCATGCCGAGTTTAGCAAGCAATTCACGTGATTCTTCGTCAGTGTTAGCAGTTGTTACGATAACAATATCCATACCACGAACTTTATCAACATCATCATAGTTGATTTCTGGGAAAATCAATTGTTCTTTCACACCAAGTGTGTAGTTACCGCGACCGTCAAACGCTTTGTTTGAAACACCGTGGAAGTCACGTACACGTGGGAGTGAAACAGTAACCAATTTGTCCAAGAATTCGAACATACGTTCGCCACGAAGAGTTACTTTCGCACCGATTGGCATACCTTCACGAAGACGGAAAGCAGCAACTGATTTTTTAGCTTTAGTAATCAATGGTTTTTGACCAGAGATCAAAGCCAATTCAGCAACAGCTTTATCAAGGTTTTTAGAGTTGTTTACAGCATCTCCAACACCCATGTTGATAACGATTTTATCAACTTTTGGTACAGCCATGATTGAAGTGTAGTTGAATTGTTCAGTCAACGCTGGTACTACTTCGTTAGTATATTTTTCTTTCAAACGATTAGTCATATTATTTCTCCTTTCCGCCTTAGTCTAAAATTTCGCCAGATTTTTTGTTGAAACGAACTTTTTTATCGTCAACAACTTTGTAACCTACACGACCAGCAACACCATTTTTGTCGAGCACTTGTACGTTAGAAACGTGGATAGGAGCTTCGATTTCAAGAATAGCACCACTTGGGTTTTCTGAGTTTGGTTTTTGGTGTTTCTTCATGATAGCAACACCTTCAACGACAACTTTATTTACTTTTGGCAAAGCTTTGATTACTTTACCAGTAGTACCGCGGTCTTTACCTGCGATAACTTTAACTGTATCACCAGTTTTTACAAACATGTTTAATTCCTTTCTTACGCCCGATGGGCACCCTAATATTTTGTTACTAGGGGACTATTCTGTTAATAATAACAGTAAAATATGATTCTGTCAAAAAAATTTTTCCGACAAAACCATATCTCTATAATGCTTGATTAGAGTACTTCTGGAGCAAGTGAAACGATCTTCATGTAGCCACCTTCGCGGAGTTCGCGGGCAACTGGGCCAAAGATACGTGTTCCGCGAGGAGTTTTATCGTCACGGATGAGCACTGCTGCATTTTCATCAAATTTGATGTATGAACCGTCAGGACGTTTCGCACCAGATTTAGTACGAACGATGACTGCTTTCACAACTTCACCTTTTTTAACTGCTCCACCAGGGGCAGCTGATTTAACTGTAGCTACAACGATATCACCGATACCAGCGAACTTACGTGATGAACCACCGAGAACACGGATAGTCAAAAGTTCTTTAGCACCTGAGTTATCTGCAACTTTCAAACGAGATTCTGTTTGAATCATGCTATATTCCTCCTAGTTTTGCTTAGATAATAACTGCTTCTTCAACGATTTCTACAAGACGGAAATGTTTGTCTTTAGACAAAGGACGAGTTTCCATGATACGAACGATGTCGCCAGTTTTTGCAGAGTTGTTTTCGTCGTGAGCTTTATATTTTTTAGAATAGTTAATGCGTTTACCATAGACAGGGTGGTTACGCTTAGTTTCTACGACAACTGTGATAGTTTTATCCATTTTGTCTGAAACCACGCGGCCTTGATAAACTTTACGTTGTTTGCGTTCCATTTATAGTTTCTCCTGACCTATTATTTGTTCAATTCAGCTTGCACAGTTTTTACACGTGCAATAGTTTTCTTGACTTCATCAAGCTTAGCTGTGTTTTCGAGACGACCAGCAGCAGCTTGGAAACGAAGATCAAACAATTCTTTCTTCAATTCAGCTTCACGAGTTGTCAATTCTTCAACTGACAAAGCGCGCAAATCTTTAAGAAGTGATTTAGTTTCGCTCAATTTCATTACGCTTCACCTCGTTTCACAAATTTAGTTTTAACAGGAAGTTTGTGTGAAGCAAGACGCAATGCTTCGCGTGCAGTTGCTTCATCAACGCCGCCCAATTCAAACATGACAACGCCACGTTTAACTGGAGCAACCCAACCTTCAGGAGCACCTTTCCCTGAACCCATACGCACACCAATAGCTTTGGCTGTGTATGATTTGTGAGGGAAAATTTTAATCCAAACTTGACCGTTACGTTTCATGTAACGAGTCATAGCAATACGAGCTGCTTCGATTTGGCGGTTAGTAATCCAGTGAGATGTAGTCGCTTGAAGACCATATTCACCGAAAGAAATAGTATCGCCACCTTTAGCATAACCACGCATTTTACCGCGGAATTCACGACGGTGTTTTACACGTTTTGGTACTAACATGGATTATTTTTCTCCTTTCACAGATTTTTTAGTAGGGAGAACTTCACCACGGTAGATCCAAACTTTAACGCCGAGTTTACCATAAGTTGTGTCTGCTTCTTCCCAAGCGTAGTCGATGTCCGCACGGAGTGTGTGGAGTGGAACTGTACCTTCTGAATATCCTTCAGCACGGGCAATATCAGCACCATTCAAACGACCAGAAACTTGAGTTTTGATCCCTTTTGCACCAGCGCGCATTGCACGTTGGATTGCTTGTTTTTGAGCACGACGGAAAGCAATACGTGCTTCAAGTTGTTTAGCAATTCCTTCACCAACAAGATGAGCGTCCAAATCAGGTTTTTTGATTTCAACGATGTTGATGTGAACTTGTTTACCAGTAAGTTTGTTGAGTTCTGCACGGAGTGCATCAACGTTAGCTCCTGATTTACCGATAACCATACCTGGTTTAGCAGTGTGCAAAGTTACGATAACTTTGTTAATTGCACGTTCAGTTTCAATCAATGATACTGAAGCATCAGCAAGTTTAGTTTGGATAAGTTGACGAATTGCCAAGTCTTCGTGAAGGTAATCCGCATATTCTTTTTCAGCATACCATTTGGCATCCCAATCGCGAATAACGCCAACACGCATTCCTATTGGATGTACTTTTTGACCCACGTTTTTACCTCCTTATTCTTTCTCAGCTACAACTACAGTGATATGAGCTGTGCGTTTGTTAATTGGTGAAGCTGAACCTTTGGCACGTGGACGGAAACGTTTCATTGTTGGACCTTCATTAATAAATGTTTCGCTTACTACCAAGTTAGCTTTTTCAAGACCAAAGTTATTTTCTGCATTAGCGATAGCACTCTTAAGTACGTTTTCAACTTCTACAGCAGCTTTAGTCGGTGTAAATTTCAAGATTGCAATTGCATCTGCAACACGTTTCCCGCGGATAAGATCGATAACAAGACGAGTCTTACGAGGTGAAACGCGAACTGTTTTTGCAGTTGCTTTAGCTGAAGTAATTTCTGCCATTTTTTTCTCCTCCTATTAGCGACGTGTTTTCTTGTCGTCAGCAGCGTGACCACGATAAGTACGAGTTGGTGCGAATTCACCAAGTTTGTGTCCAACCATATCTTCTTGAACGTAAACTGGTACGTGTTTGCGACCATCGTAAACAGCAATTGTAAGTCCTACAAAGTTCGGGAAGATTGTAGAACGGCGTGACCAAGTTTTGATCACAGATTTTCTTTCGGCGTTGACTTGAGCTTCAACTTTTTTCATCAAATGCTCATCGACGAAAGGTCCTTTTTTAAGACTACGACCCATTTTGTGAGTTTCTCCTTTAAATATTTGTACCACTACCGCTACTAAGGCGGAGTTGGCGGAATTTATAGATGCACTTTCGACATCTCATTAAATTTGACAATAAGTTTTATCAAATTTAACAAGACGCCGAGAAGGCTCTTGTGAAAATAAAGCGACTTATTAGTCGTTGATACGACGAACGATAAGTTTGCTTGATTTTGCTTTCTTGTTGCGAGTCTTGAGACCAAGAGCTGGTTTACCCCATGGAGTCATTGGAGACTTGCGACCAACTGGTTGACGACCTTCACCACCACCGTGTGGGTGATCGTTAGGGTTCATTACAGAACCACGTACTGTTGGGCGGATACCCATGTGACGTGTACGTCCTGCTTTACCAAGGTTGATTAAGCTTTGTTGTTCATTACCTACAACACCGATTGTAGCACGGCAAGTTGAAAGGATCATACGAACTTCGCCTGATTGAAGACGAACGAGTGTATATTTACCTTCTGAACCGAGTACTTGAGCTGAAGCACCAGCTGAACGAACCAATTGTCCGCCTTTACCAGGTTTCAATTCAATGTTGTGGATCAATGTACCAACTGGAATGTTAGCAAGTGGCAATGCGTTACCAACTTTGATGTCGGCTTCAGGGCCAGATACAACTGTCATTCCAACTTCAAGGCCTTTAGGAGCCAAGATGTATGATTTAACACCGTTAGAGTAAACGATCAATGCGATGTTTGCAGTACGGTTTGGATCGTATTCAATTGTAGCAACTTTAGCAACAACGTTGTCAGTTGTACGTTTGAAGTCGATTACACGATATTTACGTTTGTGACCACCACCGTGGTGACGAACTGTGATACGACCAGTGTTATTACGACCAGCTGTTTTGCTCATGCTTACAAGCAAGCTCTTTTCAGGAGTACTTGTAGTGATTTCAGCGAAGTCGCTACCAGTCATGTTACGGCGACCGTTTGTGGTAGGTTTATAAACTTTAATTCCCACGATTTTCCTCCTCTATTATTCTGCGTCTTCGCCGAAGATTTCGATTGTTTTAGAATCTTCAGTCAAAGTAACGATAGCTTTTTTGTAGCCTGATTTAGTACCAGTGTATTTACCAACTCGTTTAGATTTTGGTTTAACGCTGATAGTATTTACTGAGGCAACTTTTACACCAAAGACAGCTTCAACAGCTTGTTTGATGAGAAGTTTATGCGCACGTGAATCTACTTCGAAAGTATATTTCTTTTGATCCATTGCAGCCATAGAAGCTTCAGTAATGATAGGTTTACGGATGATATCATAAAGTGACATTATGCAAGAACCTCCTCAATTTGTGTCAATGCTGATTGAACCACAAGGAGTTTGTCAGCAGAAACGATGTCAAGTACAGATGCTGAATTAGCAGTTGTAACTTTCACGTTTGCAAGATTACGTGCAGAAAGTTCTGCAAATTCGTTACCTTCGTTTGGAAGAACCACAAGAACTTTACGTTCGATTGAAAGTGCTGAGATTACTTTTGCAAATTCAGCAGTTTTTGGAGCTGTAAAGTCAAGTGTGTCAACAGCGATTAATTTACCATCAGCAACTTTTGTTGAGTAAACTGATTTAAGCGCCAATTGACGAACTTTTTGTGGAAGTTTGTAAGCGTAGCTACGTGGGTTTGGACCGAAGACAGTACCACCACCACGCCATTGTGGAGAGCGGGTAGAACCTTGACGGGCACGACCTGTACCTTTTTGACGCCATGGTTTTTTACCACCACCAGACACAGCAGAACGATTTTTGTGTGCGTGTGTTCCTTGGCGAAGGCTAGCGCGTTGTGAGATTACAACGTCGAATACGACTGATTCGTTTGGTTCGATACCAAATACTGAGTCGTTAAGTGTAACTTCACCAGCTTGTGAACCATCTTGTTTAAATAATGATACTTTTGCCATTATAGATTTCTATCTCCTTTCCTTCTTATTTAGCTTTGATTGCTGATTTAACAACAATCAATGATTTCTTAGCACCTGGGACATTACCTTTTACAAGGATAACGTTCTTTTCAGGAAGCACTTGTGCGATAACAAGGTTTTGTACAGTAACGCGTTTGTTACCCATACGTCCAGCAAGTTTTTTACCTTTTGGAACTTTGTTAGCTGCAACAGGACCCATTGAACCAGGACGACGGTGGTAACGTGAACCGTGGGCCATAGGACCACGTGATTGACCATGACGTTTGATTGGGCCTTGGAAACCTTTACCTTTAGAAGTTCCGGTAACATCAACAACATCTCCGGCTGCAAATGTATCAACAGTGATTTCTGCTCCTACTTCAGCGCCTTCGAGTCCTTTGAATTCACGAACGAAGCGCTTAGGAGTCGTATTAGCTTTAGCAGCATGACCTTTGGCAGGTTTGTTGGTCAAAACTTCACGAAGTGTATCGAAACCAACTTGAGTTGCTTCGTAACCATCTGTTTCAACAGATTTAACTTGAAGAACTGTGTTAGGAGTCGCTTCGATCACAGTAACAGGAATTAATTCACCGTTTTCTGTGAAGATTTGAGTCATTCCCACTTTTTTCCCTAAGATTCCTTTTGACATGAGAATTACCTTTCTTAATTAGAGTTTAATTTCGATGTTTACACCACTTGGCAAATCGAGTTTCATAAGTGAATCAACAGTTTTTTGTGTTGGTTCGATGATGTCGATCAAGCGTTTGTGTGTACGCATTTCGAATTGTTCGCGTGAGTCTTTGTATTTGTGAGTCGCGCGGATAACAGTGTAGACGCTACGGTCAGTTGGAAGTGGAATTGGACCACTTACTTCTGCGTTTGTACGTTTAGCAGTTTCTACGATTTTTTCTGCAGCTGCATCAAGGATACGATGTTCGTATGCTTTTAAGCGAATGCGAATTTTTTTAGTTGCCATTTTTTCTCCTCTCGTCTATTGTATTCAATAGGCTAGCTCCACGGGAAAACCGACACGTTAGGTATGGCAATACCTTCGGGTGTGTCGCAACCTCTCGTTTCGTCGCTACATACTGTTTTTAACAGCACTTGTCTATTCTATCAAAGGAGATGTGGCTTGTCAAGGACTTTTTAGACTTTTTTTCATTCTTTCTAAATCTTTTTGGGGAATGAAGGAATTTACTTGAAATGACAAGAAAGCTTACTTTGTCATCTTTAAACTTTTTGGTATAATTTGTTTGAAGGATTTATAAACTATTATATAGGAGGATTTATGTTAAAGGAATTTAAAAACTTTATTTTACGTGGGAACGTATTGGACTTAGCCGTTGGGGTTATCATCGGGGCAGCTTTTACTGCTTTAGTTAAATCTTTAGTTGATAACTTGATTAATCCGTTAATCGGAATGTTTGTTCAAAGTACTGCTCTTGCTCATTTGTCAGTAACTGTTGGAAAAACAAAATTCACTTACGGTGCTTTCTTAAATGATGTCATTAATTTCATCATTACAGCCTTTGTTATTTTCATTCTTATCAAGTACATCAACAAACTCTTCCCTAAAAAAGAAGAAACTGTCGAAGAACAAAAAAACGAAGAATTGGAAACTCTCCAAGAAATTCGCGATTTATTGAAAAAACAATAAAAAAATTACTGACAGAAAAGCTGTCAGTATTTTTTTATTTTAAATTTTGCTTGTGAGGCTTTGATTAAACTTGATTTTGAGAAAAATAAATCTAAAGAGATTATCAAGTAAAACTGCTAACCAAACTCCCTCTAGCCCTAATTTTAATCCTAAGGCTAAAAATGCTCCTAAAAGCAAGCGAATGCCAAACATCCCTAGCGTTGTGGCATAAAAAGGAAGTTTTGTGTTTCCTATTCCCTGAAAGGCTGCTGTATAAGTTGTTGCTCCTGTGACGAAAAAAGTCGCTAAAAATGAAAACAAAATAACAGTGGTACTTGCATTCATGGCAATTCTATCAGTAGTGAAAAATTGATTTAGAATATTGGCTGTCAGTAAAAGGGCCAAACCAATCACAAACATCATAATCGTCGCTAACCAGTAGGTCTTTTTGATATAAGCTTTAACATTTTCAATACTATTTTCAGCTGCTGCTTGTGCTACCAAAATTACTGTTACGGTTGCCATTCCGAAAACGGGCATATAATTAAATTGTGTAATGCTTTCACCAATTGCATTTCCTGCAAATACACGTTCGCCTAATCTGACAATAATCATCATGATGAGCAAATCGCCCAAACGCATTGACAAACGCTCTCCAGTTGCTGGTAAACTTAATTTAATCAATTGATGGTCCAATTTTTCTTTATAAAATCGAAAATCGGGTCGCTTATCTTTTAACTTATAATAGAGGAAAAGCGTCCCAATAAATCTAGCAATAACCGCTCCAAGTGCTGTTCCCAACACTCCTAAATGGAAAACAAAAATAAAGACAATTGACAGTATCAAATTTAGAAGACTGGCAAAAAAACTTGCCCACATCGGTGTCTTTGTATTTCCATCAGCCCGTAGAAAGGCTCCAAAAGTCGTCATTAAAGCCAAAAGGACAATCAAGCCACCTACTAAACTAAGATAAATAATGGAAAGCTCTAAAACCTGCTGACGAGCACCAAGTAAATAGAGAATAGGTCGTGCTTCCACAACTGAAACAATCCCCAAGGCAAGACCAATTAAAAAAGTCAGTTTGGTAGCAGAATTAATTAATCTTTTCGGGTTTTCCTCTACCTTCTTTGCAATAAGCACTTTGGCAAATAAACTTGAAACAATTGTTCCCAAAGCAATAAAAATCGCCTGATAGACCGTGATGAGATTATTAGCGAAAGAAACAGCTGCTACGGCAGAAAGACTAAGGTGAGCAACAATCATTGTGTCACTCACCCCTACAAGCATTTGTAAGAAATTTTCAATAATCGCCGGAAATGCGAATTTTAATATTTCTCTATTTGTTTTCATTTTAAGCCAAGATATTTTTCTACTTCTTTTTGCATTTCAGCGGCTGGAATAACGGTATGATGTAGAACTTCTGCTTCTTCAAGTCCGATGACTGCTTTTGGTAATGGAATCCCACTCAATTTTTCAAGTGATTTAACAGCAGCAAAATCGTCTCTATTTACTGACAGCTCTGTTTTATCATTTTCAAGCCCTTCTAAAACAACTTTTGGAAACTTATAAGGACTTGCCGTGCTGACCACAACTGTTTTTTCTTTGGGTTGAATTTGATGATAGACATAATTTGCTACTGCTGTATGAGGGTCCAGAACATATTTTTCATTTTCAAAAGTTTCTTGAATTTCTTTTGAAATTTCATCTTCTGATGCCCAGTCGGCCACAAATCCCTGAAGTTTAGTAATCATTTCTTTAGAAATTTGATAATGCCCTTCTACTGATAGGGCTGTCAGTAAATCTGAGGTTACTTTATCATTTTCGTCAGTTAATTCAAAAATTAAACGTTCAAGATTTGAAGAGACCAAAATATCCATTGAAGGTGAACTTGTTACATAGAATTCACGATTTTTATCATAAAGTCCTGTTTTGAAAAAGTCTGTCAGTACATTATTTTTATTTGAAGCACAGATGAGCTGATGAACGGGCAAGCCCAATTTTTTAGCATAATAAGCCGCTAAGATATTTCCAAAATTCCCTGTTGGAACTGAAAAATTAATTTCTTCTCCGTCAGTAATTTGACCAGTTTTGACAAGTTGTGCGTAAGCATAAATATAATAAGCAACTTGTGGAATCAAACGTCCAATATTCATTGAATTTGCTGACGAAAATTGTTTATTATTTTTCAAAAGTTGATCATGTAAAACTTTGTTATTAAACATTTCTTTTACTGCTGTTTGAGCTTGGTCAAAGTTTCCATCAATTCCAACAACGTGAACATTTTCCCCTTTTTGAGTCAGCATTTGTTGCTCTTGAATATGGCTGACACCACCTTTGGGATAAAAAACAATAATTTTTGTTTGGGGCACATCAGCAAAACCGGCCATTGCGGCTTTCCCTGTATCTCCAGAAGTTGCAGTCAAGATAACAATTTCATTAGTCACACCATTTTTCTTAGCCGCTTGGGTCATTAAATGAGGTAAGATAGAGAGTGCCATGTCTTTAAAAGCAATCGTTTCACCATGAAAAAGTTCAAGAATATAGTGATTCCCAAGTCTTTTAAGCGGTGCAATTTCCGGACTATCGAATTTTTCTCCGTATGCTTTTGTCACCATTGATTTAATTTCGTCAGCAGAAAAATCATCAAAAAATGCTTTCAAAACAAGTTCAGCAATTTCTTGATAAGAAGCGTTTTTTAATTTTTCAAAGTCTAAATCAACTTTTGGGAAGTCAACGGGAACAAAAAGTCCACCATCTTCTGCCAAACCTTGTAAAATAGCTTGTGACGCTGTTTTTTTATTTGATTTATCACGTGTTGACTGATAAAAAGTTACCATGATATTTATTCCCCAATCACATTTTTTATAATTATAACAAATATTCTGTAAACTCGCAAAAAGCCACGAATTCTCGTGGCTTTTTTTATTATAATACTTAATTAAGCTTGAATATCTTCAATTTGGTGCATGTCCAATTCAACTGGAGTTGCACGACCAAACATATCAACAGTCAGAGTCAATTTGTCGCCATTGATTTCTGTGATTGGAGCTTCAAATCCTGAAAATGCACCGTCAACAATACGAACACGTTTTCCAACAAAAACATCAAAGTCAATTTCACGAACAACTTTGCCCATGCCAACCAAAATATCTTGAATTTCTTGTTCAAAAAGTGGTGTAGGTTTTGATCTATTTCCGTGTGAACCAACGAATCCAGTAACATTTGGTGTATTACGGACAATAAACCAGGCTTCATCAGTCATATTCATTTCAACCAAAACATAACCTGGGAATAAGTTTTCTTCAACTTCTTTCATTTTGCCGTTAACTTCTGTACGAATTGTCTCAGTTGGAATTTCCACACGCAAAATTTTGTCAGCCATGTTATAAAGTTCAGCACGCTCAAGCAAATCTTCTTTAACTTTACGTTCATACCCTGCATAGGTTTGAATAACGAACCAACCTTGGTCAAAACTTACTAAATTATTATCTTCCATTTGAAATACCTCTGTATTTATTTTTTTTACTTAATCAGTTAAAATCCCAGCTGACAGAAATCTGTCAGTAATTTGGGTACAAGAAAAAGGGCCAAGCCCTTATCAGATAATATTATTATATCATATTTATCTTGAATTAAAAGGACTTTTAATAAAATTAGAAAAGAAAAATCTGTCAAAACTGACAGATTTATAGATTATTTAAGAAATGGGATTAAATGGTTAACACTAAATGTAATTCCATGTTGAGTTACCCAATCGAAAATTATGATGAACACCAAGAAGAAAGCTGTATATTCAATGACCATAAAAAAATCACGAACAGATTGTTTTCTGCTTGGCCAAGTGGTTAATTTCATTTCTTCAATAATGCTACCAATAAATTTAAACATAATCTTTTCCTATCACTGCCACAAATTTACTGACAGAGTCCATTTCTTATAAAAGTTTACTGACAGAATGTCAGTTCGACGTGTTTAAACCCTATTAAAGTAAATACGATTTAACGCGTTTCTTTGTGTAATGTGTGTTTGCCACAAGTACGACAAAACTTTTTAACTTCAACTCGTTTTTCTTTCGCAACTGACGAAAGATTGAGGGTGTAATTTCGTGAACCACATATGGTGCACGCTAATCCAGCTTTTCTTAACATATTATCTCTTATTCTATCAAAAATTATTTAGAAGCGCAAACTATTTTTCCACATTGGTCAGACTATTAGCTACTAAAGCGGCGTATTTTTCGGCCCCTGTTCCTTTAGGATGAATATTATCACTGTAGAACCATGAACTTTGACCAGATGCTTTTTTATTCCAATCAATAATTTTCAAATTTTTATATTTCTTTGCCATTTTTATCAGCAATTTATTATTAGGTTTTGCCCAAACACGGTCTGCGTGGATATTCATCCAATAAACAGGTTTATTACCTGCCACTTTCATCGCAGCATCAATTTCATCTTCTTTAATTGTTCCATTTGTTCCTAGACCAATTAAGTAAGCATCAGGATTAGGCATTTTTGATTTAGCATTCGTTAAGTCTGTCGCCAGTGACTCTGCTTGTCTTCCAACTGCTGCATCAATATACATATGTGGAAAAACTTCTTGAAGATTTGTAGAAGCAGCAACCATAACCGAATCTCCAAGGGCTAGAACATTCATTTGAGAAGCTTTTTCAGTAACTACAGGTTGAACCTTATACTTTTCTGCTACCGCCTTTAAGGACATCGGTACTTTGTTGTTAGCCTCAGCCAGTTGTTTCTTTTGTAGTGCAACCTGTTGGGCCATTATTTTTTCTTCAATCACTCGTTGGTCATGGGGTGAAGGCGGTGAAAAAATAATGAAACCTAAGCTTATTAGAGCAAGCCCTGAAATGAGCATCGGTAAAATATTCTTTTTAAGTTTCCAACCTTTTTCTCGAACAAAATTTTGAAGGATTCCTAAAATATTACTATAATCAAAGCGCTGCGTTGGCAGCTCAATCAAACGATATGAAAGTTCCGTCAGAATAAGAATGAGCGCCAATTGCCAAATTAAATTATACCAAGCGGTAGGAGCAAGTACCTTAGCTTCAGCGAAAGCAAAAACAGGAAGTTGCCACAAGTAAATTCCGTAAGAACGTGAGCCAATATATTCAAAAACAGGGTTTGAAAATAGCTTGTTAGTCGGAAGACTTGGATGTGCCACCAAAGCAACCATTATCACACTGGCCAAACTTGCTAGCCACATTCCGCCATAATAAGTAAATGTCCCTTGAGCAGGCATAAAGATATAAGCAAGCAGCAAAAGCAAAGATAATCCAATAGTCAACTGCCAAGCAATCTTAACCGCTCGTTTATTAACCTTATGTGAAAGTTTATTCAAAGGCCAAATGAAAGCAAGACTAGCCCCCATCATCAAGCTAAAGAAACGCGTATCCGTTCCATAATAAACCCGCGTTGGGTCTGCTCCGGGAACGAAAAGAATTGCCATCCAAATTGCCGAAATCAAGGCCAAAACATTAGCAATGACAAAAATCCGACCTCTTTTTTTAACAAATTTTAGCAAAACAATCAACAGCAAAGGCCAAAGGATGAAGAATTGCCCCTCGATTGATAAATAATAAATATGTTTGAAAGGTGAAGCACCGGCAATATCAGCAAAATATGAACTTCCTTGCGAAATTTGCCACCAGTTTTGAACCGAAAATACAGCAGAAAGGAAATTAGAACGTAATCCCGCCCACAAATTAGGTTGAAAAATGATGATATAAGGTGTCACAAGAAGAAAAATTGCAACTAGTAAAGGATAGAGACGCTTTAATCTTCTTCCCCAAAACTTCCAAATATTAATCTTCTTATTTTTTTCATACTCGCGAAGGAGCGAATCCGTCACCAAATAGCCCGAGAGAACAAAGAATAAAACAACACCAAGAAAACCACCCTGAACATGGTTTGGCCAGAGGTGATATAGAATAACTGTTAAAACACCAATCGTCCGTAATCCATTAAAACCTGTGACGTAACGCTTCATTTTTCTTCTCGATTTCTATCTTTATTCTTTAAAATTTTCTTGTCTTAAAACTACTACGCTTTACCTCTAATTCTACCATATTTCTACCTCTTTTTTCAGTTTTAGTTGCCAAAAATCCCTTTAACTTTATCCCAAGCATTTTTAGCTGCATCTCCAATATCTTTACCCACTTTTCCGAGGTCCAAACCACCAGAATCTGAAGACGATGAAGAGCTAGAACTAGAGCTTTCTGGTGTATTTCCAGTCGTGTGAGCTTCTGCTTGTTCTTGGTCCACAATATCATCTTGATATTGTCTTTGTTGAGTCCAATAAGGTTCTTGTGCGGCAACACCTGCTTCCGCATAAGGATTTTCAACTGTAAATGCCGTTCCTTTAGTATAAGGCAACATATAACTAGCTTCTTGACGGAAAATAACTGAGGTTTGTCCTTCTGATGAACCTGTCAGTTTATATTTCCCATCCGCATAACCAACCCAGAGAGCCATAACCACATCCGGTGTATAACCTACTACCCATTGGTCTTGGTCTTCATTGGTTCCTGTCTTACCAGCAAGTGTATAAGACTTAGGTGAAGCTTTCCAAGCAGAACCATTAGTATAAGTCCCCAGCATCATTTGAGTCATTTTGTCAGCTGTATCTTTACTAATAACCCGTTTTTTGGTTACCTTTGCTGTTTTTACAACTTGTCCTGCAGCATTTTCAATTTTAGTAATCAAATGCGCATCATTCATCACTCCGCCATTTGCGAAAACTTGATAAGCCTGAGCAATTTGCCATGGATTCGTTTCAACTCCAGCTCCGAGTGCCGTCGGTAAAACATCATTTTTACTACTTAAATCTAAACCAAACTCACGCCCTAAAGCATTTCCGACTTTTGGTCCAATCGCTTGATATGTATTAATAGCTGGAATATTATATGAATTTGCTAAAGCAGTATACATTGGGATTTGTCCACGCCATTGATTATCAAAATCGGTTGGTTTCCAGCCATTATAATCTGCTGGTGAATCATCAACCGTTTTATCAATTGACCACCCCGCTTCAATTGCTGGAGCGTAAACAATAAGAGGTTTGATAACTGAACCAGGAGAACGTTTAGACATTGTGGCATAGTTATAATCAGTAAAGCTATTTGAACCTTCTGTATTAACATTTCCGACAAGAGCATTGACAGCTCCCGTTTTAGGGTCAATAGCAACCGAAGCAGATTGGGCATAAGTTCCATCAGATGCTTGTGGGAAGAAACTTGGGTCAGAATAAGTCTTTTGCAAGCCGGATTGCATATTTTGGTCCATGCCCGTATATATCTTGTAACCATTATTCATGATTTCTTGTAATGTCAGACCATACTTGCGTTCCGCTTCAGAAATTACAGCATTATAATAGCTTGGATATTTATATTGACTACTTTTAGATTGATAATTGTCTTGCAATTGAGCTTGTAAGTCAACTTTCATAAAAGTATCTGCCTGTGACTGCTCCAAATAACCAGCATTAACCATATTTTGCAAAACTGTATTACGTCGGTCAGTCGCATATTTTCCTTTTTCGTAAAGAGGATTATAAATTTCTGGCCCTTTTAACATTCCCGCAAGACTGGCTGCTTCATCAACAGTTACTTCACTTGCTGGAACACCAAAGTATTTCAAAGCTGCATCCTGAATTCCCCAAACACCATTACCAAAGTAAGAATTATTCAGATACATATCAAGAATCTCATCTTTACTATAATGTTTATTGATTTCAAGTGCCAAGAAAAACTCACGCGCTTTACGGTCAATCGTTTGTTCTTGAGTCAAATAAGCATTTTTGGCCAATTGCTGAGTGATTGTTGAACCACCACCAAAACGCCCAAGAGTAACGGCTGCTAGAGCAAAACGTTTCAAATTGACACCATGATTTTTATAGAAAGTTCTATCTTCAGTTGCCACAACAGCATTTGTAATATTTTTGGAAATTTGGTCAATCTTGACCGGTGTTCCTTTTTGACCATAAAGATTTCCAGCTTCATTATTATCTTTGTCATAAATGACTGTTTGTGCCGAAATAGAACTTTGCAGTACTTTAACATTAGCTGTTTTAGCTAAGTAAAAAAGATATGAACCTGTCGAAACAATGGCTACTAAGACAAAAATAATTGTGATTTTTGTCAGATTATAACGTTTCCAGAACCGTTTAATTGGTTTCATGAATTTACCGAACTTCGTTTTAGCCGGTTTTTCTATTTCTTCTTCAAGCTTTTTTTGTTTTTTAGGGCGTAAATTAGGAATTTTTAAACTATTTTTTTTAGATTCCTTTTTATTACGCCGACTGAAATTATTATTTTCAGACATATATCGTTCCTCAGATGCTTTTTATTTCTTTACTTACTCAAATGAATACAGCAATACCTTATTTTAATACTTTTCTGCTTTTTTTGCCTTACATCTTTGTAAGGTATTTAGATTTCATTTTTTCAGTTCTGATTATTTTACCCAAAATCCCTTTGGCTTACAATGTAAGTTTGTAAAACGAAAGGGATTTATGTTTTATTATAAAGGTTTCTCTAGATTTTTCAATTGTTTCACTTCTAACACCAAAATTCTATTTATAATTTAGCTAACTAACTCTAAATTAAAACAAGAGTATTCGCTTTCTAATATTATTTTGTATATCCGTAAAGTTTAAGTTCACCTGATAAGTATTCTCCTAAATATATTTCCTTAATTTGGTTATATCCTTGCAGATTAATTTGTTGTTCAAGCCAATTTTCATCTTTATCAATTAATTCGAGAACATCAAAATTAGCTTGTCCATCAACAATAATTGGATATTTAATATTTTCACCACCAAATTCAATCAATGTCAATTGACCATTTTGTTCTAAAATAGCTCTTTTAACATTATGTATCTCATAGATACCATTAGAACGTAATTTAAACATTAATTCATTAGCAGAGATTCCATTTCTGAGACATTCATTTACTCTCACTTTTCCATCTTGAATCAGAGTCAATGGTTTACCATCAACGATTAATTTTACATAGCGATTGTGCTCCTTTGCAAATTTTAAAATTAATACTAACAGTGTCCATATGATTAGAACCAAGACAAATTGTAAAACCGTAATAGAATCATTATAGATGACTCCACCAATAATTCCCCCTAAAACATAATTTTGAACTTGATCCATTGCTGATGAGGGGGCAAGATTACCTTTCCCCATTAAATTTATTTGAATAATTAAACAAATAATACCTAAAGCAAATTTTAGTATTATTGGGCTGTATAATTGCATTTTAACTCCTAATTTTTTATTTTTCGGGATTAATCAAGTAACTTTTAGTAAGGGTGTATGACTGTTGATCAGCACTAAGGTTAACTTTATAATAATCACCTTTTATCTTTACAATCACACCATCAGCTAATTGCGTGGAATTAACAAAAATATTATTTTTATTCGTTCTTTCGTTTTTAGCGACTCTTTCAATAAATCCAACCATCTGTGAAGATTGAGTATGCTTAGACTGATTAATTTGATAATTTGAATATTGTATACCAATCTCTAAAATAATAAATAATAATAAAATAATACTAAGATCTCTATATTTCGTTTTAATTCTATGCTTAATATATATAGCAAATACAATAACAAGAACTACAAGACTCCCAAAAATAAAGATATATCGAAGATAATCACTAAGTCCAGCTTGCGATTTTAAAAATTCAATATCATAAAATTTCATATTTTTCACCCCTTAATAACTATTATATTAAAAAAATGATTAATAAATCATTTTATAATTATTCAAACCTCATTTAATTTTATAAATAAACCTTCTAAGATGAAATATTATCTTTATAATAGTTGTTCTACTTCCACCGGAGTAAGTTCAAGAACTGCTCGCAAAAATGGATACTTTTCTTTCATCATTTCAAATTCTGGACCATTTGAAATAAGTTTTGCTTTAGCACTCACCCTAAAGCCAATCCCTTGATAGCCATTTTTACCTTCGACTTCTCTAACCCCAAGCATCAGATAAATTGTATCATTCACTTTAATATCTTCTTCTAAATAATGCATCCCTGCTGCTGGTGCCAATATTCGTTCATCACTGGTAAGCTGTAAATAAGAAATCCATGTTCCTGTAACATGAGGACTTTTCTCTGCTCCCCATGAAGTGAGGGAAACTGACCCTTCATATTTTAATGTTTCTTTAAATTTTTTTGTTAGCATTTTTTCTCTTTCTATAATTCACTCATAATATTTATTATTTTTTACATTTTGAGTTATCTTTATTACGTATTTTTAAGAAGATACTTTGATTATAACAAACCTAGAGTTAATTGAAAAGTAATTCTCTTGATAATCCCGACGCTGTCACCCTTTCAGTTTCTTATATTTTTGGGCCAAATAAAAACTTATAGTATAATGTGAATATGGAATATAACTTCATTTTACCCGAAAATTTTATAGAACAGCCTGTCTCTGATTTACTCGAAAAAACTTGGTTCATTCCTCGTAAACAAAGACACTTTCTAAGAATGAAAAAAAATTGCATAGTCAATAACAAGCTTATTAACGAAAATCAGCTCGTCCATGCTGGAGATAAAATCACTCTTATTTTTGATAATGAGGATTTCTCTAATTTATCTCTAAAATTCGGTTCAGCAAATTTAGCTGACATCCTTTATGAAGACGAACATTTGATTGTTGTTAATAAACCTGAAGGAATGAAGGCCCACGGAAATACGGCTGATGAATTAGCCTTACAAAATCATGTTGCAGCGGCAATCAACCAAGAAGTTTTTGTTGTCCATCGCCTGGACCAAGCAACATCTGGTGCTGTTTTATTTGCAAAAAATCAATTTGTTCTCCCTATTCTTGGTAAAATGTTTGAAGGAAATAAAATTCATCGTGAATACTTGGCACTAGTCAAAGGTCATTTCCCAGAAAATCAATTTACCATTGATCGGGCCATTGGTCAAAATCGCCATGATAAAAATAAACGAATCCTTTCCGCAAAGGGTCAAAAAGCAGTGACTCATGTTGAGATTATCAAAAAATTTACTGACAAAACTCTTGTTAAATGTACCTTAGATACTGGAAGAACTCACCAAATACGTGTCCATTTATCTTCATTAAATCATCCTATCATTGGTGATGCTTTGTATGGTCAAAAAACACAGGAGAGAATGATGCTTCATGCTGATAAAATTATTATTCCCCATCCGTTTGAAAATAAAATTTTAGAAATTTCAGCAATTAGTACTAGTTTCCTTGACATTTTAAATAAAACAAAATAAAAAGAAGTGATTTTTTACCACTTCTTTTTGTTTATTTCTTAGGCTCGAATCAATCGTTTTAAACTTGAAGTTACCAAGAAAAGGACGATGAAAATTAAAGTAATTGCGGCAGATGCTGGAGCATCCATATAGTAAGAGGCAATCAAGCCAGCATTTAAACCAATAAAACTTACAATAACCGAGATAAACAACACAGCTTTAAAAGATTTGCCTAGACGCATCGCAATTGAAGCAGGTAAAACCATAATTGCCGAAACAAGTAAAGCCCCCGCTGCAGGAATCATCAGGGCAATAGCAACCCCCGTGACAATATTAAAAGCAATCGAAATCCATCGAACAGGAAGTCCATCAACAAAAGCTGTATCTTCATCAAAAGTCATCACGTAAAGCGGACGTAAAAAGAGAATAAATCCAAGCAAAACAACTGCTGCTAAAACAAAAAGCATAATCACTTGCGATAAGGAAATTGTGATAATTGAGCCAAATAAATATTGCTCCAAACTAACACTTGTTGCTCCTTTTGAGGAATTCAAAATCAAAAGGGCAATGGCAAGTCCTGCTGACATCAAAATGGCCGTCGCAATTTCCATATAGTTATGATAAATTGTTCTTAAATACTCTAGAAAAACAGCCGCAATTACAACTGTAATTAAAGTTGTAATTGTTGGATTCCAACTTAAGAGAACCCCAAAAGCGACACCGGCTAATGATACATGTGATAATGTATCTGACATTAAACTCTGTCTACGTAGTACAAGAAATACGCCAAGCAAAGGAGAAAATATTGAAATAGCGGTTGCTGCTAAAAGAGCGTTTCGCATAAAATCATACTGAAATAATTCAAACATCAGCTTCCTCCTTTAATTCTTGTTGGTTTTCTTGAGCTACTCTATCGCGGTCTGCATGCAAATCAAAGCAAGCAAATTTCCCATTTTTATCTTTCAATAAATGGATATTTCGGTCAGCATAATCTTTCACTTCTTCCGGATCATGAGTGACCATTAAAACAGATTTTCCATGTTTATGAGCCGCATGGTGCATCAATTCATAAAAGTCACTACTTGATACATCATCCATTCCTGTTGTTGGCTCATCAAGAATAAATAAGTCAGGATCACTGGCAAACATTCTTGCAATAGCAATTCTTTGCTTTTGCCCTCCAGAGAGTTCACCAATACGCTTATTTCTGTAGTCCCACATTCCTACTGAGTCAAGGGCTGTCTTAACGTGTTCTGAGTCGTGAGCTGTCATTTTTTTAAACCAGCCTTGTCTCGGATAGCGTCCGCTCATAACAAATTCATGAACCGAACTTGGAAAACCAGCATTAAAACTTGCAACTTGCTGAGGAAGATAAGCAATTCTTAATTTTTCTCCTCGGTTGTTTTTGGGAGAAATTTTTATTTTACCTTTTTTAGGTTTTAAAATTCCTAAAGTTGTTTTTATAAGAGTTGATTTGGCAGCACCATTCTCACCTGTTAATGTGACAAATTCACCGGAATCAACATGATAGCTGATATTTTCTAGAACTGGCTCTCTATCATAATAGAAAGTCAAGTTTTCAACATTGATATATCTCATTTTTTCTCTTTATATCTCTAATAGTAATTTTTATTTCGGTGTTTTTCTTACTAATCTATTTTTATTTCAAAAACACGAAACTCCCGTTCATGAGAACGAGAGTTTCAAGGAGTTTTATGAAAAGATTTTTTGGAAGAAATTCATTATAAATCCCTCATCTTAATTTTTCCTTAAACTCACTTGATAGTTTTCTTTAAAGCAGTCAAATTATCTTGCATCAATGTGAGATAATTGTCACCTTTTTTTTTCTGCTCGTCAGATAATCCTTCAACAGTATTGATACCAATAAGGTTTGCCCCTACTGATTTTGCTAAAGTCTCAGCAATTTTACTGTTAGCATTTCCTTCAAAATAAACATTTTTTAGTCCTGCTTTTTCCATTTCAACTTTTAAATTAGCTAGCGTTGATGCTGAAGGTTCTACTTCTGGATCCAATCCAGCAACCGCAATTTCTTTCAAACCATAATCACGACTTAGATAAGCAAAAGCTTCATGTTGTGTAATAAATGTTTTTTGTTTAGCATCTTTCAAAGTATCAAATTCACTGTCTAGCTTCTTCAATTTAGCGACATAACTCGCTGCATTTTTTTCAAAAGTTGCTTTATCATCTGGGAATTTTTTCCCAAGCTCAGAGGCAATGGTATTAACTTCAATAATTGCTTGCTTTGGACTAATCCAAGTATGAGGGTCACCAGATATCTTATCAACATCCTTGCTGGCTTCGATTTTAATCCCTTTATTATTTACTTTTTTGGCCCATTTTTCAAGGTCATTAGAATTGTAAACAATAGCTTCAGCATTTGTCATTGTCGCAACTTGCTTTGCACTTGGTTCAAATTCATGAACTTCCTGATTAGCAGGGACAATATTTTCGACATCGACTTTGTCACCAACAATTGCCTTCGTAAACTCATACATTGGCTCAAAAGTCGTGACAACTTCTGGCTTACTGGCTGATTTTTGACAACCTGCCAAGAGTAAAACTGCTGGAATAGCAAGTAACATCAATATCTTTTTCATTGAAATTCCTCCGTAAGTGCTGATAAGAATTTACTTATCACTTCTTGTTCTTCGTCAGTAAATTTGTTCCCTAATTCCTGGTAAGTACTCAGAGTTTTCTCGTGATGAGTAGCATGCTCCTTAGCAACCGGAACCGCTTTTTCTGTCAAGCTCCAAAGGACCACGCGTTCGTCATTTGTGGCTCGACCTGATTTAATTAGTTCTTGCTCTTGTAATTTCTTTAGAGCTTTAGTTACTGCTGCTGGAGAAATCTTTAGTTTTTCGGCAATTTTAGCATTTGTCGATATTTGTTCTGCCAAAAGCATTAAAATATGTTCTTGTGTGCTCGTTAGTTTCACATCACTTTCACACTTACCAAGTAATATTTCATGCTTATTTTCTGCAAATTGCATGATTGTCCCAAGAAACTGGTCGATTTGATTTGCTATACTCATCGTATTTCGTCCTCCATAATTAGTTTACTGGTTAATTATATAGCAAAGAAAAAATAATGTCAACCAGTTAACGTTATTTTTTTATTTTTTTATTTTTTTATTTGAAAGTTTGCGCCATCTTTTAGATGGATACTAAATTGATAGGTATTTTCATCACTTGAATGGTCAGTAATTTTTGAACTGGCTGACGAATCTGTCAGTAAATTGTAGGACAAATCTCCTGAATCAAAATGAATTTGACCTTGAGATTTTAAATCAGTCTTTAAAGCTACTGACACCATTAATTCAGCTGTTAACTGCTCCTTTTCACTTCTTAATTGTCGAGCATCATCTATTTGCCTTTCCAAATAGAACTGAAGAAACATTGAAAACATCAATAATAAGACTAGCGTATATAGAAGTATTCCTCCTCTTACGTATCTTCTGGAAATTGATAAATAAATGTTCTTTCACCTCCTTGATTAAAATCAATTCTTATGGTTATTAAATTTTTAGTAGCTTGAATCTTAGCCGCTTTTATATCATAAAGCATTGGCTGATAACCCTGACCTTTGTCATCAGTCTTCCGGAAATCATCACTCATAAAACCAAACCTTAGTTTTTTATCTTTAGTTACATACAGAAAATTCTGTTCTACCCTATCTAATTTTGTTCCTGAGAGTTCAAAACGCATTTGCTGACAGAAAATTTGCCAATCTTTTATGCTATCACTTTGACTAATCGCCACTTGTTCTTTCAACATCTTTGTTAAACCTGAGATGACAAGGACTGAACCAGAAATTGCAAGAAGTGCCACCAAACACTCCAACAAGGTAAATGCTTTAACTTTGAAGTTCAAGTCGCATAATTTCCTTTCCATGATTACTAATAATCAGTAAATTTTGGTTTTCTTTTATCTTTATATCAGAACCGTTGATTGATAATTCTGTTAAGTGACTTTCAATCGCCATTTGTGCCACGTTTAAAGCTTCAATCTTTTGATTTTCTTCCGTATCTTTTTGTCTTACTTGCACAAGAGAACTTACGATAAAGCTGACTAGAAAAGCGAGTAGAGCTATACTAATTAAACTTTCCAAAAGCAAATATGCCTTAACTGATTTTCTTTTTAAATTTTCCACTGCCTATCTCCAATTGATAAGTGATGAACTTTTTTTCGTAAGGTAAAAAAATTGTGAGTTTTTGTAAGCTAGAATTCCCTCCCTTATCATCAAATTTAACTGTAAAATCTTTAACTGCTACCTCCTTTGGAATTGTGATACTTCTATCTTCACAGATTAATTCTTGATTTTTAGCAACTAAACTTTCAGATTTTTGAAGCAGTGCAGCATCTTCTTGACTCCTTTTATAGAAATTTTCAAACTGGAGAACAAACAGTTCTCCCTTAAAAAGATGGACTGTTTGTATTATTTCTAAAGAAAAAAGAGTTGTGATAAAAGAAATAATCAACAAAACTAGAAGAGACTCTAGTAAAGTAAATGCTCTAGTCATTAAAATTTCGTTCTTCATTTTTGTTCTGATCATAGTAATTATCGTAAGCAGAAATTTGTTTTTGAGTAATCATCCCAGCGCTGAGCAATTCTGGCAGACTCGGCTTCTCATCATCATGATCTAATTCATAAAGTTGAGCTTGACTTTCTACTACTTTTACAACTGCCGCTTCTCCAGTTTTTTGAACTTGTGATTTTTCTTTAATTAAATTTGGAACAAATAGTAATATTAAAATACTAATAATAGCTAGTACAATTAACATCTCAATTAAGGTAACTAAAAAACTCCTTTTGAGGAGTTTCTACTATTATATATATTTATTTATGGTTCTTGCTGGACTCGAACCAGCGACCGAACGGTTAGCTACCAAC
>ENA-OPDJ01000449-OPDJ01000449.1-human-gut-metagenome-genome-assembly--contig:-NODE-449-length-34480-cov-12.778794_pt1 | contig 34480 bp, 34 predicted proteins | sample MGYA00241621_ERZ501505 | MGnify/ENA primary metagenome ERZ501505 (study PRJEB25962, sample SAMEA2042624) | human gut metagenome | biome: human gut; feature: human-associated habitat; material: faeces... | reverse complement strand
TGTCAGCGGGTATTGTTTCCTTTATTTGAATTACCTTGTTTTAAATGAGGGAAGGAGCCATAGCTCCTTAACCTTTTTTACAGCTCATCCCAGCTTGTTACATCTCCTAAGTAGATATCTTTTACCTGGTCGGATGTGATGTCATCTAATGTGTTGTTTTTGTTTACGATGACTGCGATTCCGTCCATTGCGATTGCTGTTGCTTTTAACTCGCTCTCGCTGTCTTTTAATTCACGGGATGCCATTCCGATATCACAGGTTCCTTCCATTGCTGCTGTCATACCTGTTGTGGAATCACTTTCCTGAACTTCAATCTCTGCTTCTTTGTTTACTGCTAAGTATGCTTCTTTTAATTTTTCCATAACCGGTGTTACAGAAGAAGAACCTGCAACTACGATCTTACCTTTTGCTCCGTTGCTCTCGAATTTTCCATCTGATACGGAAATGTATCCGTTGTCTTCGATTACTTTCTGTCCGTCATCACTCATGATGTAGTTGATGAAATCCTGTGCAACATCACTTACGTTGTCTTTTGTTGCAATGTTGAATGGTCTGGAGATTTTGTAAGAACCATCTTTAATGGTATCTACGCTTGGCTCTACTCCGTCTACCTTTAATGCCTTTGTTGTGTCATCTAAAGAACCTAAGGATGCATAACCGATCGCGTAATCATCTCCGGCTACTGTGGTCATCATAACTGCTGTGCTGTTTGCAATAACAGCTTCCTCTGTGGTCATGTCCATCTTTTCGCCATTTTCTTCCTTCTGTACTCCAAACAGTTCGATGAATGCTCCTCTTGTTCCGGAACCATCCTCACGGGATACTACGGTAATGTCAGAGCTTGTATCAAATCCATCTGACTTCTTTTCACTTGTTGTCTCTGTCTTTGCAGAATCATCTTTTTTGTTGTCTGCACTGCTGCCGCATCCTGTTAACGCACCGATCGTCATTAATCCGGCAAGTAATAAACACACTGTTTTTTTCATCTTTTTTCCTCCATATTATCTTTTTCATATTATGAAATTTTATGTTTCCTTCTCTTTGGAAGGTATGGTTTTATTCTAAGAACCCTATGTAAAATATAAAATCACTCTTATGTAAAATGGTGGTAAAATGTAATTAAAAAAATTACACAGACAAAACTCTATCATTTCGTCTGTGTAATCCTATAATTTTTCTGAAAAAATATTTTGTTTCTTAAACTAGCGGGCTGCACAAAATATGGAATGATTACAATGCAGTTACTTTTTCACTGATCTTCTTGATAATACGGACAACCGTTTCCATTCCTTCTACCGTTACATGCTCCATTGGTCCGTGATAAGCATATCCGCCGGTTCCAAGATTTGGGCAAGGCAGTCCTTTGTGGCTGAGTGTTGCCCCATCGGTTCCGCCACGGATCGGGTCAGGTGTCGGCTCTATTCCGTTTTCACGGATCGCTTCCTTTGCAATCTCTATAATCTCCATATGCTCACGGATAATCTCATTCATATTGCGATAGCTTTCCTGTATTTTCAAGGTAACTGTTTCTTTTCCATATAGATCCTGCATCTCTTTTTCTATTTTTTTCAAATAATCGATTCGATTCAAAAATTTCTGCATATCGTGGTCACGCACAATATAGGAAAGTTCTGCTTTTTCCACATTTCCGGAAATATCGGTCAGATGATAAAATCCCTCTCTGCCCTCTGTATGCTCCGGTGTCTCGTTCTTCGGGATCTTAGACTCTATTTCACAGGCAATGGCTGGTGCCTTGACCATAATGTCTTTTGCTTCTCCCGGATGTACGTTCACTCCATGGATCACAAATTCAGCACTTGCCGCGTTGAAATTTTCATAAGCTATTTCGCCCTCATATCCGCCATCTACCGTATATGCAAAATCTGCTTTGAAATAATCCAGATCAAACAGTTCCGCCCCACGTCCGACTTCTTCATCCGGCGTAAATCCTACCCAGATATCTCCGTGAGGGATTCCTTCTTTCTGGATTTCCTCTACCGCCTGCATAATCGCTGCTACTCCTGCCTTATCATCAGAACCCAACAGCGTTGTTCCATCGGTTGTGATCAATGTTCTTCCTTTTAAAGAAGCTAAATGTGGAAAATCCTCTACTTTTATATAAGTTCCACTTCCCGGCAATAAAACATCCTCACCATTATAATTTTCGATGATCTGCGGCTTTACATTTTCTCCCGAAAAATCCGGTGCGGTGTCCATATGCGCAATAAATCCCACTGCTTTCTTACCTTCCATTCCCGCAGTTGCCGGAAGCAGACCATAGACATAACAATGTTCATCTAATTTTACTTTTTCTAAGTTGAGTTCTTTCAATTCCTGTTCTAATACTTTTGCAAGCTCAAACTGCCGCTTCGTACTTGGGATACTCTCCTGATCATCTTCAGAGGTTGTCCAATAAGATACATATTTTAAAAATCGTTTTTCTACTGCCATGTTTTGTTTTTGCTCCCTTCTGTTAAAATATGTTTATGATTAATATTATTAATCGTCAATAAGGAATGATCCATCTTGCTACTTAAGCTGTTAGAATATAGGTAGCAATTTCAGGAAATCGTGAAGCCCATTGGCGCACACGATTTCTGCTTTCAGAGGTTCATTGGAATGGTCTGCACAAGGAAACGTGGAATATTTCATTTGTGCAGCCCTGCGGAAACATTTACAAAAATATAATTTCAATATCAAACCCTTATTGCATAAAAAAAGCACCATCCCCAATGTTCTTCTAACATCGAAAACAGTACTTTCAAAATGGGTCTTCAGGGGTTCGAACCCTGGACACCCTGATTAAGAGTCAGGTGCTCTGCCAGCTGAGCTAATCGCGCATTTTCTGTTGTTCTTTCACGTTTCGTTTGCCTCAACGCAAAAGCTATTATATAACAGATCTTCGGGCATTGCAAGTATTTTTTTCTAATTTTCCAGTGTTTTTTCAGCCCGTTTCTTTTCCGTATCAGAAGAAGGCGTGTCCGCGAGGGAAACACGCCTTCTTCACCCCCACTATAACTTTTCAATAATCCCATCTGCCATTGCTTCCAGGATCACGCAGCATGAGGTTGCCCCCGCATCCAGCACGCCTCTGGAACGCTCGCCCAGCCGGCTGGAACGTCCGAATTTGGCTACCATGTCTTTGGTGGAATCTCTTCCTGTCCGGGCAGCTTCTTTCATCTTTTCAAGAGCTTCCTTGAAGTCCGTTCCGTCAGCCTGTGCTTTTTTCAGAGCGTCTACAGATGGTGACAGCGTATCTACCAGCGTCTTGTCGCCCACCTGGGCCTCTACAATCTCGCACAGCCCCTTTAATCCGGCTTCCAGCATTGTTGCCAGCTCTTCCGTCCCAATCTCCTCGTAGTCCTCTCCTGCGTCTGCCATCTCCATAAAAATGGTTCCGTAGATCGGTCCCATGGAACCGCCGATCTCATTGAACAGGATAGTTCCCAATTCATTTAATCCATCGGAAAATCCAATCTCCTCATCCGCGATCCGGTCCCCGAACATGGTAAATCCTTTATTCATATTCATTCCATGGTCCCCGTCGCCGATCAGGCCGTCCACATCTCCAAGATAGGTTTTATTCTCCTGGATCGCTGTAACCATTTTCAGAAGAACAGATTTTCCTTCCGCGTTTTTAAATGTTCCCATTCTCATTTCCTCCTAGCGCTGCTTCAGTCCCATTGTATAGCAGTCCATATCGATCAGTTCTTTTAACTCATCATCCAGTTTCATAACGGTCAGAGTGGCTCCCATCATCTCCAGAGATGTGAAATAGTTTCCTACGTAAGCCCGGTGGATCTTGATCTTCTTCTCGCCCAGGATCTTCTCGATCTCATTGTAGAGAACATAGAGCTCCATCACCGGCGTTGCCCCAAGTCCGGATACCAGGACAACCACTTCGTCATCTTCTTCAAAAGGATAGTCCGGAAGAACGATATCCGTCATTCTCTTGGCCATCTTATCCGCCGTCTCCAGCTCGCATACTTCGATTCCCGGCTCGCCGTGATGACCGATGCCTACTTCCATGGTCCCCTCTTTGATCTCAAAATTAGGATGCCCCACTGCCGGAAGGGTGCACGGAGTAAGACCGATACCCACGCTTCTTGTATTATCGATAGCCTTCTGCGCCGCCTCGATCACTTCGTCCAGGCTTCCGCCCTTGGCCGCCTTCGCGCCGCCGCATTTCCACATCAGGATCTCGCCGGCAACGCCTCTTCTTTTTTCCCTCTGGGTCTTGGGCGCGGAAGCAACGTCGTCATTGGCCACTACCGTCTTTACCGTCAATCCCTCTTTCTTTGCCATACGAACGGCCATCTTTACATTCATGTTGTCTCCGGAGTAATTGCCATAGAGGCAGGCAACTCCGGCTCCTCCGTCCGCCGCCCGGAATGCGTCCAGGAAGGCTGCCGCTGTCGGGGAGGAACAGATCTCGCCTACAGCCGCGGCGTCACACATATTGTCTCCCACATAGCCGATAAATGCCGGCTTATGACCGCTTCCGCCTCCGGTCACAACACCTACTTTTCCAGAGATCGGTGTTTCTTTTGCCGCGATCACTCTGGGATGGGAAGTTGTTTTTACAATATCGCCATGGGTCTTTACAAACCCCTCCAGCATTTCATCAACAATATTATCCGGATTATTTAAAATTCTCTGCATAATTTTCTCCTTTTCCTATTTGATTGTATAACCGCCGTCGATCAGAAGGTTATGGCCTGTAACCATTGCCGCAGCCTTGCTGCACAGGAACGCGATCACTGCAGAGATCTCTTCCGGCTCAGCAAACCGTTCGCTGGGCATTTCCTTCTTGAACGCGTCTCCTACCGGGCCGTCCCATGCTTTATGGCCCAGTGCGGTAAGCACTACGGTAGGCGCTACTGCGTTGACGCGGATCCCGTATTTGCCCCACTCCATTGCCATTACCTTTGTCATTGCGATGATCCCGCCTTTGGCCGCACAGTATGCCACATGTTTATCGAGGGCGATCACGCCGGCCTGGGAAGCAATGTTCACAATGCTGCCCTTCACCTGATTGTCGATCATATATTTGCCTACCGCCTGCGCCATGAAAAAGCTGGCGGACAGGTTGATATCGATGGTCCGGTTCCAGTCCTTCTCATCAATGATCTCTGCGCTTTCCAGCGCCACGATCCCCGCGCAGTTTACCAGGATATCCACCTGGCCAAAAGCTTTCACCGCCTCCTCGATCACAAAAGCTCTGTAATCCTTGTCGCAAACATTTCCTGCAACTCCAATAGCTTTGTCGCCGCCCATCTCCTTGGCGATCTTATCCACCTCCGGATTCAGATCGGCCAAAACAATGTTGACGCCCTGCTTCAGAAGGTATTCCGCCGTCATATTTCCAATCCCGGCCGCGCCTCCTGTGATGATCGCTGTCTTTCCTCCAAGGTCAAAGTCCAGTGACATAATCTCTTCTTTTGAAAAATTTGGTAACATAACTAGATCCCTCCATCCTTACTTATTGTGCGCGAACAACTCCTTCGCGCTTAAGAAAGGGCAGGGCTTTTCGCCACTGCCCTTCCGGTGAATCATCTTATCTTTTTCGTATCAGCCAAAATCAATCTTAATATTTGTTCTCAAACTCGGCTACGTTGTCCTGTCTGATCATCTGGAATGGGATCCAGATTTCTTTCTCTACTTCGCCGCCGTCAAGAACTGTGATCGCTGCGTCGATAGCGCCGGAGATCTGACCTTCTGCATCCTGGAAGTCAGATGCGATCATTCTTCCCTCTTTTACAGCTGCAACCGCGTCTGTGATACCGTCAATTCCGATACACGGAATGTCATATCCGCCATCCTCGATCGCCTGCCGTGCGCCAAGAGCCATCTCGTCGTTTTCAGAAACAACTGCGTCGATCTCATCGCCGTAAGTGGTGAGCCAGGTCTCCATCAGTGTCATCGCCTCGGAACGAGACCAGTTCGCGGTATCGTAAGCAAGGATCTTGATGCCAGGATTCTCAGCAAGCACATTGTTGATTCCTTCCCATCTCTGAAGCTGTGCGGACTGTCCCATAGGTCCTTCCAGAACTACGATGTTAAAGGTGTCGGTTCCCATGTGGTCGATCATTTCCTGCATGATCTCCTCACCTGCTCCAACGTCCTGAGATCCAACATAAGCGGTCAGCTTGTCGGTATTTACCATGGTATTTACACCAAATACCGGGATACCGGCCTCGTCAGCCGCCTCAACACAAGCCACGCACGCATCTGCGTCCTGAGGATTCAGGATGATCGCGTCAACGCCGTCTGCGATCATGGTCTCAACCTGCTCAAGCTGTGCGGCCGCGTCATTGTTTCCATCGTAGGAAACGTAATTGATGCCTTTTTCTTTGCAATAGGTCTTGGCATAGTTATCCATTCTCATACAGAACTCGGTCTGCAGTGTATAATAGGTAGCTCCGATCGTATAGCCGTCGGTTTTCTCGCCGCCTCCTTCTTCACTGTCTCCCCCGGATCCTCCGCAGGCAGCCAGTGAAAGAGCCATCATGCCTACTAATCCTGCTGCGATCAGTTTTCTCCACTTTTTCATTGTTACATCCTCCTTTACCTTTGTTTTATTTTAAGCTTCTCGAAGCTTAAATTCTATCAGTCTGAGCTCAGGCCATCCAGCATAACTGCCAGGATCACTACGAAGCCCTTTACCAGCATCTGGTAGTACGCGCCAACGCCCAGCATATCCAATCCACTTGACAGACAGGTCATCAGCATGATACCTACAACCGTTCCCCACAGCCTTCCTTTTCCACCTGCAAGAGAAGTTCCGCCGATAACTACCATGGCGATAGCGTCTGTCTCATATCCGTCTCCGGTATTGGTTACGCCGGAGGTTACACGTGCGGAAGTGATCACGCCCGCAAGAGCTGACAGGACGCCGGACAGGATATACACCGTAGCGATGATCCGTTTTACATTAATACCGGAAACTCTTGCCGCGTTGGCGTTTCCGCCTACTGCGAATACATATCTTCCATACCTGGTCTTATACAGGAGTAAGAAGCACACTAACAGGATCACCGCAAAGATGATAACCGGGATCGGAAGTACATTGCCGATCATTCCGCCGCCGATGAACTTAAAGGATTCGGACAGATTCGGGATCGGCTTGGAATCCGTTAGAAGAAACGTTAGCGATTTCGCTATACTCATTGAACCCAGCGTTCCTACAAAAGCCGGAACCTTCAGATACGCCACGCACACGCCGTTGAATACACCGATCAAAAGCCCCACGCCTACACCTACGCCGATGGCCACGATAGCCGGCTGGTTCATGGCAACCTGAGCGAAGTATGCGGAATACATGCCCGCGCATCCCATGACAGCGCCTACAGAAAGGTCGATACCTCCCGTCAGGCAGACAAAGGTCATTCCCACTGCCAGAAGTCCGTTGATGGATACCAGACGGAACATATTTCTTACATTGATAAAGCTTAAGAATCTTGGTTTGATAAGAGAGATAATGATCACCAAGACGATCAGCGCGATCAGCGATCCATATTTCGCGATAAAGTTTTTCCTCTGCTGCGCCTTCATTGCCGCAGTTTTTTCTCCTACTGCTTCTTTATTCATTTCCTTTTCCCCTCCTTACATGTAACGCATTGCCATCTTCATGATCACATCCTGGCTGAACTCTTCCCGCGACAATTCTCCGCTGAGCCGATGGTTGCTTATTACCAGGATCCGATCCGACATTCCCATTGCTTCCGGCATTTCAGAGGAAATCATAATGACCGCTTTCCCTTTTGCCACAAACTCGTTCATCAATTTATAGATCTCTGCTTTGGCTCCTACGTCGATACCTCTCGTAGGCTCGTCAAAAATGATCACGTCCGGATCTTTCATCATCCACTTGGCAAGAACCACCTTCTGCTGATTTCCGCCGGACAGGTTCTTTACTGCCAGTCTGGGGCTTGCCATTTTTACCTTCAATTCACTGAGGATCTCATTGGTCCGTTTCTTCTCTGCCCCGGAGCGGATAAATACTTTGCTGCTGAATTCCTTCATAGACGGGAGCGTGGTATTATGAGCGATACTCATTGGAAGGACCAGCCCTTCGCCTTTGCGGTCTTCTGTTACGTACGCGATTCCCTGACGGATCGCGTCGCTGGGCCTCTTTAACTCCACTTTCTGTCCCTTCAGGATGATCTCGCCTTTCTCCAGCCGGGTAAGTCCAAAGAGGGCCTGCATAAGTTCCGTCCGCCCGGCGCCTACAAGTCCTACCAGCCCCAGGATCTCGCCTTTGTGAAGGGTAAGATTGATATCTTCGAATTCTCCTGCTCTTGTCAGGCCCTTAAGCTCCAGGATCGGCTCTCCGATATGAGCCTCCCGCTTGGGATACTGCTCGGTAAGTTCCCGGCCTACCATAGCCTTTACAACCATATCGTTGGTGGCCTCCTTGGTCTCCCAGGTTGCAATACTCTCTCCGTCTCTTAAGATCGTGATCTTGTCTGTGATCTCATAGACCTCATCCATCTTATGGGAGATATATACGATCCCGGTTCCCCGTTTCTGCAGATCGCGGATGATCTTGTAGAGGTTCTCCACCTCCCGGTCTGTGATCGAAGAAGTAGGTTCGTCCATAATCAGGATCCTGGCGTCCTGGGATACTGCTTTTGCGATCTCCACCAGCTGCTGGTCCGCAACTCGCAAGCTTCCCATTTTCGCCCTGGGGTTCAGCTTGATATGCAGCATCTCCAGCAGTTCCCCTGTCTGCTTGTACATCTGGCGGTAATCGATAAACCCGTGCCGGACCGGCTCTCTTCCAAGGTAGATGTTCTCAGCCACGGACATCTCTACTACCGATGAAAGTTCCTGGTGGATCATTGCGATCCCCATCTTCTGGGCAACCGCCGGAGAATCGATCTCAACCTCTTCGCCTTCGATCTTTACCGTTCCTCCGTCTCGCTTATGTATGCCTACCAATATATTCATCAACGTAGATTTTCCAGCGCCGTTTTCACCCATCAGAGCATGTACTGAGCCTTTCTCCAGGGAAAAATCCACTGCGTGGAGGACCTGGTTTCCATAGAAGCTTTTCTGGATCCCTTTCATCTCCAACAACAAACTCATGCTCTTCACCTCCCGTATCGTTTTTTAACTTGCAAACAAATTGTACTATGGGATCTTAGCGGTTAAAAAGGGGGGTATCTTTCTCTGGATAGGGGGTATTTTACGTTTTTATGATTTTTGAACAAAAAAATCCGTTTCTTTGTGAAATAATAGTCATTTTCACCAAAGAAACGGCTTTTTTCTATCGGACAGGATCTGCTCGAAGTCTTTCCTGTCGAAGATCAGACGGCTTTCATTCTTGCCAAACAGAAGGATCCGGTCCGCGATGGAAACTCCGTCCATCACATCCATGGTAATGATCACCACGGCGATCCCCTTGGCCAGATATCTTTTCAGAAATGTATTGATAAACCGCTGCAGGTTTACGTCCACGTTCCTGTAGGGGAAGAAGCAGAAGATGATCTCCGGCTTCTGGAGGAGGATCTTGTGATAGATCAGGTTATATTTCTCCTCCAGGGACAGATCCTTCACCTTACAGGTGATCTCTCTTCCCGCCACCTCCCTTGCGATGCTTTTCCTTTTTTTCCTGCTTCTCCACAAGTGCTCCACTTTATCGTCCAGGCACAGGCACAGGTTATCTTCGTAAGACATCTCCGGATACAGCATGGTCTCTGCCGGATTCTCCAGGATCACCCCGATCTTTCGCTTCTCTTTATCCTTCTCCTTCCCTTTCCACCACACGCTCCCGCTCTGCGGCTTGGCTCCGGACAACACATCGATGAAATCCTTCCAGTCCACGTTATTATAATCATGGATCAAAAGCCCTTCTCCCCGGCCCACATCGAAAGTCATATTCCGGATGCTCCGGTGGCTCATCTTCTCACACCGGAACACCTTCTCTCCCTGATCCTCCTCCTGGGTTTTCCTTGTCTTCAGCAACTGATAGGGGAAGAAATAGTGCTTCTCCAGGTTCTCTGCGATCTCCTCTTTCTCCAGCACCTTGATGATCCTTCCGTGGGACATGACAGAGACCCGGTCGCAGAACCGGCTTAACTCCTCCGGCTTCGTGCTGATATAAATAAACGAAAGCCCTTTCCTGGCGTATCCCCGGATCACTTTGTCCAGCTTCATCTTATCTTCCGGCCAGAGAGAAGACCCCACATCCCGCAGGATGACCAGATCCGCTTTCGCCACTGCCGCTTTCGCGATCCCGATCACATCCTTCTCCAGGGTAGTAAGCTCCGATACCTTTTTCGCCGGATTGATCTCCACCCCCGACTCTTCCAGAAGAAGCATCAGCTGCCGGCGGATCAGACGGTCCTTGATCCAGAATCCCTTGTATCCTTTCCGGATCAGGAAAACATTGTCTGCTCCCGGCAGGCTGTCGATCAGAGTTTCTGATTTTGATATCATGTACACGTTATTCCTGCTCCGGGTCTGGCCGGCGTAGGTGTTCACCAGCTTTTCCCTGAGATAAACACGTCCGTAAAGCAGCGGGCGGTTGTTCTGAAGACAGTCTACAAACTCCTCAAGGCCATAGGAGTCCAGGGGGACAAGTCCCATAACCTCTCCCTTAAACATCTGAAAATTAAAATTGTTTAACAGTTCCCGTCCCTGTTCTGTAACGGTCACCCGTTCCATTCTTAGAATTTCCTGTCTCACATTATCTCCTTAGATTCTTCAGCTGCCGTTCACTGGTGATCAGCGGAAGATCGATCACGGTATCTGTGCCCACCCCTGGGGTACTGTATACCGTCATCCCGTATTCCTCTCCAAAGATCAGGTGGATCCGGTTGTTTACATTAAGGATCGCGATCCCGCCTTTATTCTTCGACAGGGAAATGCTGTCAAACACCGGCTGGTTCAACTGGTTATTCAGCTTCTCCAGCACGTCCGGCGGCATCCCCACCCCGTCGTCGCTGATCTCGATCAACAGCCTCTTCTCTGTACACCGCAATACGATCCGTATGGTCCCGCTCCCCACTTTCCTCTCGATACCGTGAATGATACTGTTCTCTACCACCGGCTGCAGGGTAAGCTTCGGCAACAGGCAGTGGAGCAGGAACTCATCTTCCTTGTCGTACTGGATCTCAAGATTTACCCGGTCCTCAAACCGATATTTCTGGATCAGGAAATATACTTTTGTATTTTCCAGTTCCTCCTCCAGCGTCACCATATTTTCCACTTTACTGATGGTATATCGGAAAAAGGTTGCAAGCGCCTCCGTCATCTCCACCACCGTGGAATTTCCCTCCAGCAGCGCTTCGCTTCGTATACTGTCCAGCGTATTGTAGAGAAAATGGGGGTTGATCTGATTCTGCAGGGCAAGATACTGTGCCTGCCGCTTATTCGCGTTCAGAAGCTGATCCGATTCCATCAGTCCGATCAGCACCTGGGCCAGTCCTTCTGTTCCCGGCGACAAAAGTCTTGCCTCCTCCTTCAGCCCCGCGCTGGTATATCCGGCAAAAAAGAGCCGAAGGTAACGCTCCACTTTTCGATATGGTTTCAGCACTCCAAAATAAAAGAACAGGATCCCCGCCGCTTCAACTGCCAGGCAGCAAAGCGCCTCCGCCCCGTATCTCCCCGTTCGGACCGCCAGGATGCTCAGCAGGACACAGATCAATGCAAGAAAAACAAGGAGTCCCACACACAACACGTAGATTCTGGAACTTAAATAACGCCATCTCTCTTTCATCCGGCCACTCCCTTATCCATACAGTTTCCGGTACTCGCCCGGTTTGATCCCCGTATATTTCTTAAACACCGTATTAAAATGTTTCAGATCCGAATACCCCACCTGGCTGCAGATATCCTTGATATTGATATTCGTCCCCTTTAACAGTTCCTTCGCTTTCTCCATCCTGAGCTGGATCAGATACTCCGAGAATCCGATCCCCATTTCCTTTTTCAAAAGGCCGCTGAAATAGCTGGCGCTGAATCCGGCGATGGCGGACACCTCCTCCAGCGTGATCCCCTCGGTATAATGGTTCTGGATATACTGTTTCGCGATCCGGATCGGACGCCGCCCGTCCTCTTCCTGAAGCCTCAGATTTTTCTGCACGATCTTTCTCAGATATTCTTCCAGCACGTCAAACAGCTCGTCCAGATTCCGGCTTAGTTCGCTTCTCTCGGTGAATCTCCCGATCTCCTCATTGTCGCTGCCGCTTTTCGTCAATGCGTACATCCCGATCAGATGGACAATATTGATATAATCCCGCCCGGAGATGTCCTGCTCCTTTTCCAGCGTCTTCTTTAATTCTCCCACCTTGTCCCGGATCATCTGCTCATCACACAGATCGATGCTTCTGGCCAGCTCACTGTTAAAATGATCGGTTACAAGCGTCCAGTCTTTCTCCGGCGCAGCGGCGGCAGATCCTTCCAGAAGTTTCTCGCAGCCTTCCACCACAGCCTCTTTAAGCTGTTCTGTCGCGCTCTCCAGGGAATCCCACAGCTCGGATGGCATCCGTACCTTCTTCCCCAGCGCCGCCGAAAATGTCATAGTCCACATCTCAAACCGCTTTGCCGCAAGCTTATTGACAATCACCCGCACCGCGTTACGGAATTCCTTCTCCTTCGCCTCTTCGTAATTGCAGAGCACATAGCATCTATTTCCGTCGACACAGATCTCATAATCGCTGCAGATATCCCGCAGTTCGCTGCGGATCGTACGCTCAAATCCCTCGATAGTCTTCTCTGTCGCCTTTTTATCATACTTTTTCATACTGTAATGAAGCCGCAGGACAAAAAACTGAAACCAGCCCGGGACAAAATGATAGTAATATTGCTTGTTGATACTTTCGATTTCCTTTCCCTCGCCAAAGGACACCGACATGGGGAGGGAAAAGATCAGATCCCTTCTCTTTTTCAGATTCTCATCTTCTGTATACTCATACAGCCGCTTCCCTGCCTCGATCCGTTTTCTTTCCTTCTCCACGCTGTCCCTGGCCTGCTTTACCGCTTCTTCCAGTTCATTTTGCTTAATGGGTTTCAGCAGGTACGCGCTGACTCCCTGGGTGATCGCCGCCTTCGCATAGGCGAAATCCGCGTATCCGCTGATGATGATCACCTCCATCGACAGATTCATCTCCCGGGCTCTCCGGATCACCTCGATCCCGTCACATCCCGGCATGCGGATATCCACGATCAGGATATCCGGCTTCTTCTCGCTGATCATCTCGATCGCTTCCGGTCCATTGTGCACGTACCCGATGATCTCCATCCCCAGGCTCTCCCAGTCGCACAGCATCTCTATCAAACGGCAGATCTTCTTTTCGTCGTCAGCTATCAGTACCTTGATCATTGTATCATCCCCTCGTCTGTATATAAAAAATCTGGTTTGATTGTATCAGATATCTTCAGAAATTGTCTATATCTTTTTCCTTTCACAGCAGTCGCTTAAGTCGTTCTATAATAAAAAAGACTTAATTTTATGTCTGTTTCAGACATAGACTTAAGTCTTCTAAAAAATTTTTGCATAATATTTCTTCCATCCCATATATATTACTATCAGGAGGATTTCCCCTATGTATCATATTATGTCCAAATACATAAACCGTTCAGATCTCCCCGCGATCCTTGCCGTAGCTATCCTGGGTTCCCTCAACCATTTTCTCTACGACTGGACCGGCAGCTCTTCCTTTGTCGCCCTGTTCTGTCCCATCAACGAATCACCATGGGAGCACCTGAAGCTTCTATTCTTCCCGTTCCTTTTCGTCACTCTGGGAACTGCTGTTCTCTGTCGTTCCCGAAACAAGCGTTTTTTCTACTGCCGTTTTCTCGGCGTTGTCTGCGGAATGGCCTTCACTCTGGTTAGTTTCTACACCTACACCGGCATCTGGGGTTCCCACGCTCTGATCCTGGATCTTCTGATCTTTTTTCTCAGCGTGGCTCTCAGCTTTTCCGCCGCCCGGTTCTTTTTCTGCGCTCTGAAGCAGATCCCTTCGGCAAATGTGATCTTCACTCTGTGGGGCGCCGGTATATTTTTCTTCTTTGTCTTTACCTGTTTCCCGCCGGGCATCCCTCTGTTTTTCCCTTATGGCTGATCCATCGTAATAGAAAACTGCACCATATCTCCACGCATATAAGAATCTGCAAACTCAACCGGCGTTTCCCCTGCACAAGTCACTCGTTGTATATGAAATCCCGCCATATTTTTAGGTGTTCCAAGAAGTTCTCTTACGCTTCCTTCTATAACCACCGCCTCAAATAACCGTGAAGCCTTATTTAACTTCCACCCAAATTGTTCCAGCGTATGATACAAACCATTCTCCCGGATCGCTTCCTTTGATAATTCTGGGCACAGCATCACGGGAATATAAGAATCATTGACCGTAGTCGGGATTCCATCATTATAAAACAGACGATGAACCAGAAAAACTTCACTGCCTTCTTCCAGTCCCAACTCTTTTCTTACCTGTTTTTCTGCAGGAATCTTTTTAAAAGAAAGGACTCTTTTCTCCTGTTTTGTAGCGCTTTCATCATTATCATAAAAACGAAAAGAAAAAATTTTCTCTTCCACCTTAGGATGCGTAACAAAAGTCCCTCTCCCCTGCTTTTTTAAAACGTACCCCTTGTTCTTCAGATCATCTATCGCCAATCGAACCGTCTGGCGGCTGATTTTATACATCTCGCACAGTTCCGGCTCTGTCGGGATTTTATGATTATATTCCCATTCTCCCGTCTCGATTTTATGATAAAGAATTTGGCTGAGTTGTTTATACAACGGCACATCTTTCGCCATATCCAGCAGTTCTTTACTCACCTGACAATCCCCTTTTCAACATTTCCATATATTTCAAATATAGCACATCAAAATACGACAAACAACTATATTTTCGCTTCCTCCTTACTATAAAAACAATGCAGCACTCCCAAGAATTCCTGCCTTCTCTTTTAATTCTGAAAACCGGATATCCACCTGATAATTTGCATGTACTTTCGCCGTCAAACGGGAAGTTAGTTCTTCTGCATATCTTTCTAGCCCCTTTGCAACGCCGCCTCCCAAAACAATTACATCCGGGGCATACAAATAGATATACTGATTTAAGCCAGTACATAAATTGCCGATATACTCTTCTATGATCCTCTTTGCTTTTAAATCCTCTTTCCCCCGTGCAAACAACTCCTCTGCCGTTATCACTCGCCCATATTCTTCTCTGCCTTTATCTTCCAGAGCAGTTCCAGAACACATTCCTTCCAGACACCCGTCAATTCCGCAATAGCATTCCTTGTTTCTTTCTGTCCCGCTTCCAACTTTAATATGTCCCGCACGATGCATGAGTGCATTTGCCCAGGATATTTTTTTATACGCAGTAAATCCGACGCCAATTCCTGTCCCCAGCGTCAACATAAGAACCCTTTCATAGTTTTTCCCAATCCCATATAGCGCTTCCCCATAACATGCCGCCGTTGCGTCATTTTCCACCTCACAAGGAATCTTAAGCAATTCTTCAAGTTTATCTCTGATCGGATACCCCGGGAAAAAGGGAATAAAACTTCCACTGGACATATCGATTGTCCCGGATTGATGATGAACATATCCGCTGATCGCCGCCCCGGCTCCTATAATTTTTTTGCCTGATATTTTTTCTGTGATCTTTTGAACGCCCGTCAGCATACAGGATAAAAAACGTTCTTCTTCTTTCTCTGTAGCTAATACCATGCTTTCAAGAACTTGTCCTGTATTTAACTCTACCAGCCCAAGTTTTGTTCTTGTGCCCCCGATATCTGCCCCCAATGCATAACACATCTACTTCACCACCCATCTGTCCTGTGGAATCCCAAGTGACACACCTGGTTCATATCCTTTTACGATACAGCACTGATATGCAAAAAGCTGTACGTACATAGCCAGAAGAATTAATGAATACTCTTCCTCCAGGTTAAAATCCGGATAATAAATGCAAACACTTCCTTCCCCTTTCTGCGTATCTGTTCCAAAATAAACACTTTCTTTAGCCGCCCCTACTACTTCCTGCCATATTTTTGTTGTCCGCTCTGTCGGCAATACATCAAAAAAGACCGGAACAATAACATTATCAGCAATCTCGCTGTTTAGAATGGAACGAATCGGACCATGATAAAAACTGTCTATCGACATCAGATCTCCGCTGACAAATGCGATTTCCTCCAGCCATAGAGATGCTGCTTTTGAAGCTCCCAGGCCATATCCTCTTGAAAGGAAATTATAGCTATGCGCAGTTTTAAAAAAAGAGATTTTTCCTATTTCTTCCAATATTCTTTCTTTATTTTTTTCCATCCAGGAAAACATCTTACATAATTCTTTTCGCTCCTCCTCAGACAATCCTTTTCCATTCATGAACGATACGCACAAAAGACCGCATAATGCCATAGATGTATATGCTTTTAAGCAGATACATTTGTCATAGGAACAAGGATCATACAACATCACTGTAGAATGTTTTGCCAATGTACTGTCTTTTGTCATTGTAACGCTTGCCAAAACACATCCTTTTTCTTCTAAAAGCGCAGAAAAATCATAAACTTCTCTGCTTTCTCCTGACCGGGACATCATTAAGTAAAAAGCGTCCTCTTTCACCAAGCCTGGATTTTGCAACAATTCTGATGTCTCGATCAAGGTTACTCTTTTTCCTTTTCTGCGCAGTGCATAGTACATAGGCATCAAAGAATTATATGCACTTCCCATGGAGGTCAATACAATGTCCTCTGCCACTGTCATAAGACCTGCGATCTGCTTAACTTCCGCCAATTCTTCCTCACAAAGAACATTCACTACTTTCTCTAGTTCTTTTGGTTGTTCAAAAACATTTTTTAAATAATCATTCATTATTTTATTCCTCCAGCCGTCAATCCTTTTATAAACCACTTCTGACCCAAAACAAAAATCAAAATAACAGGAACTGTCGTTATGGTCGCCCCCGCCATCAGAAGCGGTACATCCAATTGAAAAAGCCCTTGCATCGAAGTTAAACTTACTACCAGTGTCCTTTTTGCCTCGTCTTGAAGAAAAATAAATGCGATCAACATTTCATTCCATAACCACATGGCCCCTACAATTGTTGTCGCCGACAATGCCGGTGTCAAAAGCGGAAGTATAATCCTATGAAACATCTGCCAAAATCCACACCCGTCAATCATTGCCGCTTCCATATAACTGCTGGATATGGAAGACATGAAACTGGTAAGCATATTTAAAATAAACGGCAAGATCAACCCTATATATATGATAATAACGGATATGAACTGATTCGTCATATGGAGTTTGGAAAACAGACGAAACAGCGGAAACAGCATAACTACAGAAGGAATTGACATTAACGGAAAAATCATATTTGCAAAGATCTTTCTTCCTTTAAAATCAAACTTTCCAATCGCAAATGCTGCCATTGCTCCAAAATAAACAATAAAAATTATAGGAATTATCGTAACAATACAGCTGCTTAAAAACATTCTGGGAACATCATACGCTTCAAACAGATTTGTATAATTTTCAAAAGTCCAGCTTTGCGGCAGGGAAAACACGTTATAAACATATTCATCCCTGCTCTTAAATGATGTAATGATCGTAAAAAAGATAGGAATAAGATCTATAAACACAAAAATCCCAACCCCAACCGACAAAAGACTCTTAATAATCTTTTTTCGTCTTTTATAACCCGTTCTCATTTCAATCCTCCTCTTCCGGAAATACATAATGCTGAATTCCCGCCTGTGCTCCTACCAGAAGAAATGTAATTCCAAGCAAAATAACAGCCAATGTTGACGCCATTCCATAATTTGTGAATTTTACTCCCAACTGATAGATATAGAAATCCATAACATATGTGCTATTCATGGGACCTCCTTTGGTCATTACATAAACGTAATTAAACAACCATGAAAGCATATTGATCATACAAAGCACGAAATAGAATGAAATAACCGGTTTGATTTCCGGAATCAGAATTCTTCTGGTGATTGTAAATACATTTGCCCCATCAAGTCTCGCCGCCTCAATTAAAGATTCGTCAACCGACATGAGTCTGGCAAGAATCAGCATGGTCCCAAACCCCATTTCCTTCCAGATAATAACTGCCATGATCGCATAAAGAGCCGTTGACGGCTGCCCCAGCCAGGCTTGCGCAAACTGTCCCAGCCCAATTTTTTCTAATATAATATTAAACAGCCCATTCTCCCTTAGAATACAGTCAAATATAATACCGGTTACCGCAATTGAAAAAATATATGGGACAAGCATCAAAACCCGATAGACCCTCCAGCCCGGAATTTGATTATATAACAAAACAGCAAATAAAATTCCCAACAAAATCAGAACGGGAACGCAGATAAAAAATTTCAAATTATTTGTAAGAGATGTCCAGAAAAGATCATTTCCCAGTAATGCTTTGAAATTTTGTACCCCTACAAATGTTCGTTTTTGTCCGCTAATTTGAAAAAAGCTATCTATCAAGACAGATATGATCGGATATAAAAATACGATACTAATCATAACCAGCGATGGGCCCATAAACAAAAAAGGAACTTTCTTTTGTTCATTTCTAACGCGAAGCAATCGTATCCCTCCTTAATCTGAAAGTGCTGCCGGTAAAACCGGCAGCACTTTTAACCATTACTCTGTATAATTTTCTGCCCAGTCTTTAAAATGTTCTACCTCTTCTGTACTCATAGTCCTCCACTCTGCCGCAATGTCTTCCACATATTGCGCAGCCGCATCTGGACTTTCCCCAGACAATACCATTTGAGCCGCCGCATAGTTCCCCTGACTATGTACCATGGACGGTATATACAATGACGGATATACTGTACTGTCTTCCAGCACATAATCCCACAGGAATTTCTCACTTTCTGTACTCAGGCTTTCCGGATCAAATCTGTCATCTGCCGGAAAGTTCTTTGTTAATTCGTAGAAACTTGCCAACTGCTCCGGCTGATGCATAAATACAATAAAGTCAGCTGCTTCTTCCTTGTGCTCTGAAAATTCCGGAATACCAAATGCCTGGCTTTGCACATTTTGTTTCCCTGCCATTGCTCCATCTCCATATGCCGGGATTTTCATAATTCCAACCTTTTCTTCTCCTCCCATATCCTCAATCCACTGTAATGCCTGACCATTTGTCACCAAACCAATCGCAGACTCTCCTCGGAGAAACGACTCTCTGCCAGACGGAAAATCATTTGACATTGTAAGAGGATTCAAATAACCTTTTTCATTTAATTCGTATAACCGCTCCAACCAGAGCTTATGAGATTCCTCAGTAAAAGAACCTTCGTTGATAGCCGCATCTATAAACTCTTTTGTACTGTCATGAGATGCAATTCCCATTGTCGCATACATCCATGGCGTATTAAAGCCATCTTTCATTCCTCCGATCTCAAAGGGAATTACTCCGCTCTCCTTTAACGCCTCACACGCTGTCAAAAGCTCTTCCCAGGTTTCCGGCGGTTCATTTGGATCCAGGCCTGCATTCTGGAAAAGCTCCTTATTATACAGCATAATGATGCTTACCTGATACCATGGCGCCGCCCATGGCTGGCCATCCCAGGTAACTCCTTCTGTCCCAAGCCAGTGTTCTCTCTCTTCTTCCGGAATTAACTCCGTCAGATCTGCCAGGCTCCGATTTGCTTCATCCCAGGCATACATTAATGTATATGTCCCTGTCCACAAGAATTGAATATCCGCTCCTTCGCCAGCCTGAATAGATGCTTCCCAGGCCGGAACCAACTGATCTGAAGTTTGTTGGACCATTTCAATCGTAATATCAGGATTTTCCTTTTCATAAGCTTCAACCGTCTGTTCCAGCCACGCCTTTGATCCGGGAACGTCTTCCTCTCCCCACCACCAAAGGGTAAGCTCCGTTTTCCCGCCATCAGATTCCTCTCCGCCCTGACAGCCGACCAACAGTCCCATAGTCATTGCTGCTACCAGCAAAACACTTATCCATCTTTTCATTCTCTTTCCTCCTTTTCTTCTAATTGTGCACGGTTCATTCGTTATAATGATTATAATCATTATAATTTTATTTGTCAATATAAAAAGGGGGGATGCTGATGATTTTTTTGAATTTTCGCAGTTTGTGATTAAATAATGAAATCTTTCTTCGACTATAGTATAATTGATATTGTAATTATTGGGATCTATATACGGATTATAAAATCGTTTTGAAAGGAGTATTGCTATGACAGATCAACCTGTTTCCTGCAGGATCGAACACCACGCCATCCTGTTTGCCTTTCTCGCCAAACGGGCCATTGAGCTCTGCGGCGAAGCGGGGAAAGAATCTATTCTCCGCGGCATGACCATCTACGGGAATGAACGGGGACAGCGGATGGCCGCCAACGCCCTTGCCCGCGGAGACGAGCCAAACGTGATGACCAACCAGGCCTACGGCGAGTGGAAGCCGGATTATGAGGGCCAGATGGAATTTGGCCAGCTTCGCACAGAGCCCACCCTCCAGACCTACATTTCCAAATGTGCCTGGTGTGACGCCTGGGCCAAACACGGCCTCACCGAATACGGGAAATATTACTGCGTCAACGTAGACAACGCTGTATATCAGGGATTTCAGGACAAATACGTCTGCACCCCCACCGCGACGGCCATGAGCTGGGGCGGAGAGCGCTGTGAGTTCGACTGGGGCGCTCCCTTAAGCCCGGAGGAAAACCAGGCCCTGGCCGCCAAAAAGAAGGAACTGGGTGCTTCCTGTATGAAGGACTTCAACTTCCATACCGCCCATCTGAAATACACCATCAGCGAAACCCTCATCGAAGATCTGGGAGACGATGGTGAGAAAGCGGTGGAACTGGCCCTGGAAGATTATGTCCGCACTTTCGGACAGGAATATCTGGATGCCCTGGAAGGCGTCTATCCCGCTTAAAAGACGGACCAGCCCGGGAAAGGAATGAAACTATGGAACAAGAACACACAACCAACCGGATCGCCGCCTGGCTTTATGACCATCAGGAAGAACTGATCCAGACAGCAGACTACATTTTCCAGCATCCGGAACTGGCGTATCAGGAAACACTTTCGTCAGAATATCTGGCACAATTCCTGGAACGGCGCGGGTTTACCGTGGAGCGGGGAACCGCCGGGATCAAGACCGCCTTCCTCGCTAGCTGGCAGAATACAGACAGCCAGGCCCCCGTCATCGGCTTCCTGGCAGAATACGACGCTCTGCCGGAGCTGGGACACGCCTGCGGCCACAACCTCTTAGGGACCGGCGCCGCCGCTGCTGCCTGCGCTCTGAAATCCGAACTGGAGCAAAGCGGGGTCCCGGCCATTCTGCGGGTCTACGGCTGCCCGGCGGAAGAGATCATGTCCGGTAAGATCGTCATGAACCAGGCCGGCGTGTTTGATGACCTGGATCTGGCCGTCACCTGGCATCCCTTCGACCGCAACCGGGTTAGCAATGACATCTGGCAGGCCCAGGACATCAAGAACTATACCTTTCACGGTGTCAGCGCCCATGCGTCCAAGTCGCCGGAAGACGGGCGAAGCGCCCTGGACGCGGCGGAGCTTATGAATATCGGGGTCAACTACCTGCGGGAACACGTGCCCGGCGACGTGCGGATGCACTATGCCTATATCGACAACGGACAGCCCGCCAATGTCGTGCCCGATCTTGCCAAGACCAACTACTTTATCCGCTCCAGCCTGCGCTCCCGTACCGACGACGCTTCCCGGCGGGTGGATGACTGCGCCAGAGGCGCCGCCCTTATGACCGGCACCACCGTGGACATCGAGCTGGTGTCAAGCTGCAAGGAAATGAAGATCTACCGGCCTCTCACCGAATTGTACTATGAGGCCATGACCCACATCCCCACTCCGGAATACACCGGGGAGGAGCTGGATTTTGCCGCCAGGATCAGCGAAGAAGCCGGTTTCGACAATCAGGGCGAATATTTCCGCGGCCTGGAACCTCTGGAGGATGAGCCTGTTCCCATCTCTATCGGCACCGACGCCTCCGAGGTAAGCCACACCGTTCCCCTGATCACCATAAGCGCCGCCACCATGTGCCTGGGGACGCCGCTCCACCACTGGGCTGCCGCCAGACAGGCAGGCATGAGCATCGGACACAAAGGGATGCTGTACGCCGCAAGGTGTATGGCAGAGGGCACACTTCTCTGGTTGGGGACGTAGTATTTTCGAAAATACCACGTCCCAGATTGAAAATACCCTGTCCCTTTTTGAAAATAACATTACATAATCTAAGGAGGAATTTTTATGATCACACAGAAAATCGGCCTGATCGGCTGTGGAAACATGGGAGGCGCCATCCTCTCCGGCGCCCTTGAAAGCGGCGTGCTTCCCAAAGAAAACGCCTATGTCTATGACGTCAGCTCTGCCGCCATGGAGCGGGCGGCCCAGTGGGGCGTGAATCTTGCCAAAGACTGTGTAGACCTCTGCCAGAAGAGCGACATCATCCTTCTCGCAGTCAAACCACAGTATACCCCGGAAACCCTGGCCAAATGCCAGGATGCTCTGAACGGAAAGGCCATCGTCTCCATCGTGGCCGGCATCACTGTAGAACGGCTCCGCGCAATGATCTCCGGCACTCCCCGGATCCTGCGCACCATGCCCAACACCCCGGCCATGGTATTTGAAGGCGCTTTCGCCCTGTGCTCTGACAACGATCTTACTGAGGAAGAACTGAAAGCGGCCATCGCCCTCTTCGAGGCCATCGGCATTGTAGAACTGGTGCCCGAGCACCTGATCGACGCAGTATGCGGCTTAAGCGGCGGCGGTCCTGCGTACGTGGCCATGTTTATCGAAGCCATGGCGGACGGCGGCGTAAAACAGGGGCTCCCCCGGGCCACTGCCTATCGCCTGGCTGCCCAGACCTGCCTTGGCACCGCCAAGATGATCCTGGACAAAAATATCCATCCCGGACAGCTCAAAGATATGGTCACCTCCCCCGGAGGAACCACCATCGAAGGCTGCGAAGCCCTGGAGCGGGGCGGCATGCGCGCCGCAGTGATCGACTGCATCAACGCCGGCGCGGAGAAGTCCCGGAAGCTGTAGAAAATAATTGGGGACGTGGTATTTTTAAAAATACCACGTCCCAGATTGAAAATACCCTGTCCCTTTTTGATTATTTTCCCCCGGTCTGCATCCTCTTGATGACTTTCAGCCGGGTAAATTCTTCTCGTTCTTTTTCTTCCAGCGCATTATTGATCGTATATACCAGATTGCTGTACATGGGAATCGTAATGTTCTTCAGCGCGTTGGCCCGCTTCTGAGTCTTCTTGATATTAGTCGCCAGCCGGTACGCCGCGTTTTCCACCATAGACAGCTTGATAGTCAGATCCTTCACCTCCCGGAATGCCTCCCGGGCGATATCGATGGATTCATGGGTGGTGCTGAAGGAATACGTCAGGTCGTTCTGCTTCGCGTCATACTTCACATGAGGGATCTCCGTCCCCATGATACTCCGGGTCTGGATCCGGATGGATTCCTCGATAGGAACCGTATACGCCAGTTCCTGCACCTTGCTGATCCCGTGCTCGATATTGGCCCGCTGCAGGCAGGCATAGGCTTTGGTAAATGTAGTATCGATCTTTTCCTGGATTTCTTTTGCTTCATCGATCAGGCTCATCAGTTCCTGCAGAAGGATATTCCGCTTCTTGTCCATCAGGTCGTAGCCCTGGTGGGCAAGGGCAAGGGAATTCTTCGCAAGCATCAGATTGCCCTTGGTGGGAAATTCTCTTGGATCCATAAAATGCCTCCCCTTTCCCTGCGATCTACGCTTCTTCTTTCGCCGGATGGTAATACAACTCAACCAGCTTCGTATCGATCCGGTCCAGTTCCTCTTTCGGCAGAAGTCCCAGAAGCTCCCAGCCCAGATCCAGCGTCTCCTGGATGGTCCGGTTCTCTGTGGGCCCCTGGCCGATGTAACGTTTCTCGAATTCCTGCCCGAATTTCAGATACTGTTTATCCAGAGGTGACAGCTCGTCTTCTCCGATAACGGAAGCCAGGTTCCTGGCCTCCCCCACCTTGGCGTAGGCGGAGAACAGCTGGTTTGCCAGCCCCTGATGGTCTTCTCTTGTATAGCCTGCGCCGATACCGTCCTTCATCAGACGGGACAGCGACGGCAGCACGCTGATAGGCGGATAGACACTCTGCCCGTGCAGGTTCCGGTCCAGAACGATCTGACCCTCTGTAATGTAGCCGGTCAGGTCCGGGATCGGATGGGTAATGTCGTCGTTGGGCATGGTCAGGATCGGCAGCTGGGTCACAGACCCGCTGGCTCCTTCCACGATACCGGCCCGTTCATAAATGGTGGCCAATTCACTGTATAAGTATCCCGGATATCCTTTTCTGGAAGGGATCTCGCCCTTGGAGGAGGAAACCTCACGCAGCGCCTCTGCAAATGAGGTCATATCCGTCAGGATGACCAGGATGTGCATGTTACATTCAAACGCCAGGTATTCCGCCACGGTAAGGGCCACCTTGGGGGTGATCAGACGTTCCACCACCGGGTCGTTTGCCAGGTTCAGGAACATGGCCACATGGTCGGAAACCCCGCTTTCTTCAAAAGTCTTGCGGAAGAACTCCGCCACATCATGCTTTACGCCCATGGCGCCGAACACAATGGCAAACTCTTCTTCCGAATCCTCTCCCAGAGACGCCTGCTTTACGATCTGCGCCGCAAGCTGGTCGTGAGGAAGACCATTTCCGGAGAAGATCGGCAGCTTCTGCCCGCGGATCAGTGTGGTCAGCCCGTCAATGGCAGAGATACCGGTACGGATATAGTTCCTGGGATACTCCCGGCGCACTGGGTTCAGCGGCAGGCCGTTCACATCCCGCATATCATCAGAGAAAATGGGCCCCAGCTCGTCGATAGGCTCACCCACTCCGTTGAAGGTACGTCCCAGCATCTCCGGGGAGACCGCGATCTCCATCGGACGGCCGGTAAGCTTTGTATGCGTATTGTTAAGGGACATATTTTCCGTGCCTTCAAATACCTGGATGATGGCTTTGTCCTCATCCAGCTCCACGATACGCCCCATTTTCCGGGTGTCTCCATCTACAACGAATTCCACGATCTCGTCAAAGAAGGCATCCTGCACTCCCTCCAGAACAACCAGAGGGCCATTGATATTACTAAGTCCAAGATATTCAATTGCCATATTCTGTCCCTCCTTTAACCATTCTTCTCAAGAACACGATTGTAGAAATCGTCGATGTCTTTCTTATAAAGATCCAGCATCTGCAGGTTGTCATTGGGAACGTCATACTTGATGGCGATCACTTTCTCAAAGATCCCTTCCGCCTTTAACACAGACATGGGCATGCCCATGGCCACCAGCTTCCGGCTCTGCTTATAGAGATACAGGATCACATCCATCATCTTAAACTGCTTCTCCAGGGATACGCAGGTATCTTCCTTGTGGAAGGCATTCTGCTGCAGGAAGCCAAGCCGGATCACCTTGGCGATCTCCAGCACCAGCTTCTGGTCGTCCGGCAGCACGTCGCCGCCAATCAGCTTTACGATCTCCATCAGGCTGCTCTCCTGGTTGAGAAGCGCCATCAGACGGTTCCGGTAATCCACGAACTTGGGCGACACATGATCGGTGTACCAGCCGCTTAAGTCCGTAAGATACTCACTGTAGCTTGTCAGCCAGTGGATGGCCGGGAAATGTCTGGAATAAGCCAGAGACTTATCCAGTCCCCAGAAGCAGCGCACAAACCGCTTGGTATTCTGAGTCACAGGCTCGGAGAAATCTCCTCCCTGGGGAGAAACCGCACCGATGATGGATACGGAACCAGTGGCTCCGTTCAGGGTCTGCATCATACCCGCCCGCTCATAGAACGCAGACAGACGGGAAGCCAGATAGGCCGGGAAACCTTCCTCCGCCGGCATCTCCTCCAGACGTCCGGACAACTCACGCAGCGCCTCTGCCCACCGGGAGGTGGAGTCTGCCATGATGGCCACGTCATATCCCATATCCCGGTAATATTCCGCCAGGGTAAGACCAGTGTAGATGGAAGCCTCACGGGCCGCCACCGGCATGTTGGAAGTATTGGCGATCAGAACAGTACGGTCCATCAGAGGATTGCCGTTCCTGGGGTCCACCAGTTCCCCGAACTCTTCCAGTACCTGGGTCATCTCATTGCCACGCTCTCCGCAGCCGATATATACGATAATGTCCGCATCCGCCCACTTGGCGATCTGATGCTGGGTCATGGTCTTTCCGGTTCCGAATCCGCCGGGGATCGCCGCTGTTCCGCCCTTCGCGATGGGGAACATGGTATCCAGGATCCGCTGCCCTGTGATCAGCGGGACGCTGGCCGGATATCTCTGGTTCACCGGTCTTGGCACACGGATGGGCCAGTGCTGGGTCATGGAAAGCTCCCGCCTGGTCCCGTCAGCCAGCTCGATGGTCACAATGGTATCCTCGATGGTATACTGTCCGTCCGCCACGGCCTCCACTACCGTTCCCTCTACATTAGGAGGAACCATACATTTGTGCACGATGGCAGAAGTCTCCGGAACCTCCGCGATGATGGTCCCGCCGCGCACCAGATCTCCGGTCTTCACAGTTATATGGGTATCCCACAGTTTCTTGCGGTCCAGCGCATCCACGCTGACACCCCGGGTAATAAACGCGCCGCCGCTTTCCGCGATCCGCTCCAGAGGACGCTCGATCCCGTCGAAGATATTATTCAGGATTCCAGGCGCCAGCGTCACAGAGATGGCCGCCCCTGTGGCTTCCACCGTCTCCCCCGGACGCAGGCCTGAAGTCTCCTCATAGACCTGCACCGTGGTCCGGTCCTTATCCAGGGAAATAACTTCCCCTACCAGCCGCTGCGGGCCCACGTGGACCATTTCCGACATCTTGAATCCCGTCTTTCCCTTCAGGTAGATTACCGGGCCATTGATGCCGTAGATTGTTGCTACTTTCTTACTATTCAACGCCCGTACCTCCCTTGAACAAGAATCTCTGGTATTCGCGCTCGATGGCTCCCTTGAAAGCGTGGTCTACCAGGATATTTCTCCCGTGTACCACGCATCTGACGCCGCCGATGAAATCTTCTTTGCTCACCGTCAGCTGGAAACCGGTATGCTCCTCCAGATAGTCCTTCTTATCCGCATCCGTAGGATTAATGTAGATGGTCATAGCCTCGCTTCCGGCAAATGCGGCCGCCTTCTCGATATACTCCACCAGAAGGCGCAGATATTCCTCTGTCTGCATATAAGCTGCCACCAGCTGGCGCACTTCTTCAAACAACTCTTTCTTCAGTTCATTCTGTACTTTGCTCAGATCTCTCTTCAGCTGCAGCTGGGCCTTGGACACCGCCATATTAAGCTGCTGCTTTTCATGGGTGGTCTCCGCCTTAAGCCGGGTCTCCGACTGGCGCAGCGCCTCCTGCTTGTGCTGTTCAAATACACCTTCCAAAGCATTTCTATGCTGTTCGATGATCGCATTGCCCTGGGCTCTTGCCTCTTTCATGGCAGCCTCCTGCAAATGCGCGGTCTTTTCTTCTAATGTCACGCCTGTTCACCTTCTTCATTACAGTTTTAAGCCGATGGCTTCGTTTACATAGGAAGTGATAAAGTCTTCTTTACGTCCGGTTCCGTGCCTGTCAGGGATCTCGATCAGAAGCGGCATGGTATGCTCCAGCCGGATCTCATCGATCAGGTCCGGGAACTCCCGCCCGAACTTCTCCGTCAGCAGGATGATCCCCACGGTCTTGTCGGTCATGGCGTTCTCGATGGCTTCCCTAAGCTCGTTTCGCTCGTGGACCACCACTCCGTCTACGCCGGCCAGCCGCATCCCTGTCAGGGTGTCGACATTATCACTGATCAGATACATTTTCATCTTACAGCTGTCCCAGGATCATGAAGGAGATGATCAGTCCGTACAGACATACACCTTCTGCAAGACCTACGAAGATCAGGGACTTACCAAGCGCGCTGGAGTCCTCGCTGATAGCTCCCAGCGCCGCGCTTGCTGCACTTGCTACGGCGATACCGCCGCCCACACATGATAAACCGGTTGACAGTGCGGCCGCAAGATAACCGAATCCCGCCGCGTTTGAAGCAGCCCCTGCAGCCGCGTCGGCAGCCTGTACAGGAGTGCCGGAGAACAACATGATCCCCGCCGCGATGAATGCTCCAAAATAGAAGAAAATGTTGGTCCCGATGGCGCGCTTATAACGCTTCTTGTTCTTCTCCCCGATCAGGTAGTACCCAAACGGGATTACAATGCTGAGTATCAAAGTTGCGATCAACAAAATTTTCACTGTTACTGTCATGGCTTTATTTTCCTCCTTAAAATAAATGACTGAGTATTTTTCTATGCTTTCTTATGATTTTTAAATGGCTTGAATTCCCGCCCGGTTCCTTTGTAGAACCGGCTGAACATCTCATAGTATTCCAGACGCAGTACCTGAATTCCCACAACCAGGCCTTCCAGACCGCACACCACGATATTTCCGATCACAAGCCCGATGATATTGGGGCTTCCGTCCGTAGCTCCGGAGAGCATAAGGACCACTTCCATGATCGCCGCGTGGCTTACCGCGAAGGCTCCGATACGCACATAGGAAAGCGTATTGGAGAAATAGCTCAGCATGGTCTCGAACAGCTCGAAGAATCCCTGTACCAGGAACATCACCTTGCCTTCTTCGATCTTCTTATGGTTTCGCTCCACCAGGTTTGTCAGCGGTTCCTTGAATAAGAACAGGACCACCGGCACTCCCAGGAAGATGGCCATCAGGATATTGCCCGGCGTCTTGTGGCCGGTCATGAAAAGCACTACCGTCAGCACCAGGAATCCGTAGAACACAAGTCCCGCCAGACCATTGTTGGAAAACCAGATGTTTTCCGTGTCCCGGGCCCGGATGGCGTTGACGATATGGAACAGCATCACCAGGATGTTCAGCGCCATACCAAAAGCGATCGCCACTACAAACACCGTGTTCAGCTGCCCGATAAAGGGCAGGTCCGTCATAGCGCTCACCGGCCGCAGCCATCTGGCCGGCAGGATATCTTCAAATCCAAACACGCTTCCGAACATAAATCCGAAGAAGGTGGAGAAAAGTCCCGCCACAGAGATGATCCCCGCCAGGTTCGCCTTCTTCGTCAGATAGATGATCCCGCCGATCAGGAACAGGCACAGTCCCTGCCCCACATCCCCGAACATGGCTCCAAAGATAAAAGTATACGTCAGAGCCACGAAAATGGTGGGATCCATCTCGTCATGGGCCGGCAGCCCGTACATCTTGATAAACATCTCAAAGGGCTTGAAGATCTTAGGATTCTTCAGTTTTGTAGGCGGATCGCCGAAGAATTTCTCCCGCTCTTCCTCCACCACGATCAGCACCTTGTGATCGTTCTCTGCTTCTTTGATGAACGCTTCCACGTCTTTCTCTCCCATCCATCCGCAGAGAATGTAGTAATCTTCTTTATTTTCGTCCTCGATCCGCGCGGCCATCTTGCGCACGTCGAAGTTATTGGACAGCTCTTCCAGCCGCTTTCTTGCTCCCATCAGCTCGGAGGCGTGGCTCTCCATCAGAGACCGGGTATCTTCCTCCAGCTGATCAATGGCTTTCTGCGTCTCCTCAATCTCTTCCTTCAGAGTCTCGCAGGCCACCTGAGGCGTTCCGATGTATTCGTCGGAGACGGTGATCCGCTCAAAGTGCATGGAATTAAACACCGCGTCCACCCGGCTGGTATCTGAATTGGCTGCGAAGTAACAGCCGTACACATAGTTCTCCGTCCGGGTCCCTTCCAGGAAAATGGCGTTCAGATCGTCAAACAGATATTTCTCCAGCTTCTGATAATGATCCAGGTCGATTCGGCCAAAACGCACATGCATGTACCGGTAATGAAGCACCTTGTGCACATCCAGGTCCAGGGACCGGAAGGGCTCCAGCACGTTCAGCTTGCCGGTCAGCTCCTCCTTCTTCTTCTTCAGAAGCTCTTTGTTCTCCTGGATATCCAGATAGTCGTGGTTCACATCCCGGATCAGCGCCAGGATCTCTTCTGTAGTCAGCGTGTGGTCCGTGTGATACTCTCCGGAAGGCAGAAGGCCGGCGAACTGTTCCGCCTTGGCCAGCGGCTCCTTGTACGGATTCACCTCCACAAAAGGAAGGAGGTTCTGGGTCGTCCGAAGTTCTGTGACCGCGTTCTCAAGCTGCATCTCATATTTGGAAAGATAGACGTCGCACACCCGGTCGATATCCGTTCTCGGACCGCTGATGCTTAAGAACTTCATCTTTACAATCATTGTTTCACACCTCCTACATAAGCCAGCGTCTCTCTTGCGGACAGACCGTAACGGATACATTCAAGAGCTGTCGTCAGCTTATAGATTTCCTCTTCCTTTAAGAATAAGTAAGTATTGATCGCTGCCACGGAATAAGGATTTCTGCGGCGGTCCGCCAGATACAGGGTACGCTGCGCGTCCCGGTACATCTGCTCCAGCGTCCGCTCGTCGCCGAAATGATAATGTTTCGCGTAGTAGGTTTCCTCTACCAGCTTGATAAACTCTTCCACCGTGGGCGCCTCCACCAGCGCCTTGAACTCGTCATGCTTCAGGCGGTACTGGATGGGAATGGTCAGGGAATAAATATCCGGCGGGACCATATGGTAATACTTCTTCGCCCGGTAGATCCACTGCAGGTTCAGAAGATCTATCTTCGTCCCACAGTCCCTGGTGAAAAGCTCTTTCTCCTTCCGCTTGAGCAAGTGCTTCTCTTTTCTCCAAAGAGTGGAGAAATAATACAGATCCAGGGCCAGGTCATAGTCGAATAGCTTCCCTGTTCCTGAATCCCGGATCTTCTTAAGCGGAGCGTAATACTCCGTATCCTTCAGATTATCTACCAGTTCCTCGATATTCCTGGACGTGATCAGCCGGTCAATGGAAATCTGAGAATACCGGTCAAACACTTCCTTCTTGTAATCCAGGTCAAAAGGCTTGTCATAGTGGTTGAACACGATCCTCAGACAATAGTTGATCAGCACGACCTCGTACTGCTTCCAGTATAATTTCAGGAACTTTTTCTGCTGCATTCCGGCGAACCGGAAGATCTTTGTATAATCATTGTACAGAGACTGGTACAGGATCTTCTCTACATTCCCCCTGTGGTACAAAGAGACGTCCATCTGCCCCAGATCCTCTGCGTACGCGGGCTTCTCCTTCAGGTACTCGATCACCTCCGGAACACTTCTCAGTCCCGCGATGTTCTCAAAATCCTGATCCGTCAGAAGCTTGGCCTGCATGGCCCTGATCTTCGTCACGATCCCGCTGTATGTCATAAGACTGCACATGTGCCTACACCTCTAATACCTTCTTCAGGATCGCCTGCGCGTAAGTCGTGTGGCTCCCCTCGAATTCCTTCTTCAGGTTCTCTATCATATAAGAGTTCTTCTCCCGCTCTTCCTCAAGGAGCGCGTTGATCTTCTGCTCCCCTTCCGCGCGGATCTCACTCAGTTTCTTACGGGTATCCTCTTCCAGCTGCTGGTCAAACGCATCCCGCTTTGCCTGGATTTCCTTCTCAATCTCGGATTTCTGCGCCTGCGCCTCTTCCACGATCGCCTCCGCGGTTCGCTCAATTTCCGCCAGTTTTTCAATCACAGCTTCCATTATGTTACCTCCGTCTTTGCTCACGTAAAAGCCTAGTTTTTCATGTTATAATACATAATACACCTATTTTTTTAAATTACCAGAGTAAATTTCTCCAAAAACTTAATAATTAGCGAAAACTTTACATGAAAAATAACCAAAAAATTACGGTTCCTGTTTGACATTTTCCCCTCCCGCCGCTAAACTAAAAAACACGAAATCATCCAGATGAAAGGAGTTCCCTATGAGACTTCGAAATATCCCACGGGCCGAGGGCGTACTGGCCGCTTCCCCGGAGGTTTTAAAAAACCCGGAGCAATTTTGCGGCGCCTTCCGGCAGACCGTCTTTCAGAATACAAATCCTCTCCACATTGAGATCGGCATGGGCAAAGGCCAGTTCCTTCTCACACTGGCCCTCCAGAACCCTTCTGTAAATTACATCGGGATCGAACGGTATTCCAGCGTCCTTCTGCGCCCCGTAGAAAAGCTGGCCTCCATGCAGGCCGCAGGAGAGACCGTTCCCGCCAATCTACGTTTTATCTGCATGGATGCGGCAGATATCTCCCAGGTCTTCGCCCCTGGCGAAGTGGACCGGATCTACCTGAACTTCTCCGATCCCTGGCCCAAGGCCCGCCACGCCAGACGCCGCCTCACCTCCCTGGAATATCTGGCCAGGTACGACAAGATCCTCGCCCCCGACGGGCAGGTGGAATTCAAGACTGACAACCGGGACCTCTTTGACTTCTCTCTGGAGCAGATCGAGACCTCCCCGGTCTGGACCCTTGCCGCCTGCACCTTTGATCTTCACCATGACCCTCTTCTGAACCAGGGGAACATCATGACGGAATACGAAGAGAAGTTTTCCTCCATGGATCATCCCATCTGCAAGCTTATCGCCCGAAGGAGCCGCTGAATAAAGCGTGGCTCCTCCGGGCCTTTTTCGTCTCTGCCGCATATACTGGTATTGAATCATTCGCCCCGGAGGATACTATGAACAGAAGCCGCGGAAAATCCTGGAAATATAAAATGTGCGGATCCACCTGGCGCAGGCGAAGACTCTCCCGGAAGCTTGGAGTCCTCCAGAATTCCCTGCGGGAAGTCTATCTCTTCCTGAATCCCGGCTGCCGCCACTGACAGGATCTTCCCTCTCCGAGGCAGGAGAGGTTATAAATATGCTGCATCTGACTTGTGAAAATTTTGAAACCAGGATCATAAAAGACCCCCGTCCGGCAGTGGTCCTGTTCTACGCCCGCTGGTGCGGGAAATGCGCCATGACAAAACCAATGGTGGAGGACGTGGCCGAGCGCCATCAGAGGCGCGTCCGGTTCTTCGAGGTGGAGATCGACGAGTCCCCTCTCCTGGCGGACCGGTACGGGACGGACATCGTCCCCACATTTGTTTTCTTCCAAAATGGCGCTGCCGTGTCCACCATGAAAGGGTTGATCGGCGAAGCCACTCTGGAACAGCGGCTCAAGGAAATCTTCAGAAATTGTTAAGCCGGTTTTCCTTTGCAAATATTCCTTCTTATGATATATTAGGTAAGTATTAAAATAAATCATAAAGGAGGAATGGTGTTACACCAGTCTTATGAAGAAATTAAGAAAGATCATACCATTTATGCTGATAATGACCCTGACCTGCGCAAGCCTTCCCATAGCTGCCCAGGCCGACAGTTCCAAGGTCGTTACCCTTGGAGCCAACCTCTCGGAAGAACAGAAGACTTCCATGTACGAGTATTTTGGGACCTCCGCCGACCAGGTAGAGACCATCGAAGTAACCAACGCTGACGAGCGGGAATACATGGAGGGCATCGCCACAGAAGCCCAGATCGGAACTCGTACCTACAGCTGCTCTTATGTAGAGCCTACAAGCAGCGGCGGGATCCAGGTAAAGGTTGCGAATCTTACCTTTGTGACCAGTTCCATGATCGCCAGCACTCTTCTCACTTCTGGAATGGAGAACTGTAACGTGGTTGCCGCTTCTCCCATTGAAGTCTCCGGCACAGGTGCCCTTACCGGGATCATGATGGCCTATGAGACCGCCAGCGGAGAAGAATTGAGTGAAGAACAGAAAGAAGCCGCTGTAGAAGAACTTGTCACCACCGGCGACCTGGCAGACTCTGTCGGCCAGGAAGAAGCCAGCCAGCTGATGAACGACGTCAAGCAGGATGTGATCGAGAACGGCCTGACCGAAGAAGGCGAAATCCAGGACGCAGTCAACGACGCTGCCGGCAGCCTGAACATCACCCTCACAGAAGAGCAGATGGCCGAGATCGTGGCTCTCATGCAGACCATCTCCCAGTTCGACTATGATGTAAACGCCCTGAAGGACACCCTGGATAACCTGGCCGGCAAGGGAGACGGCTTCTTCGCCAGCCTGTGGGAATCCATCAAGAACTTCTTCACCGGCGGGGACAGCGCGGGCGGCATCCTTAACGATACCAACGATGAAATCTTAGGCGACAACGCCGTGATCGACAGCACCCTGGATTCCGTCAAGGATGCAGCCGAAAGCGCTGATGGCGACAGCTGGTGGGATAAAATCGTCGACTTCTTCAAAGGCCTTTTCGGTGGTGACGATGAGCAGGCCACCGAGGAAGAGACCACCAACGATACCGTTGATGATTCCACTTCCGATCCAACTGTTGACGATTCCAACAGCGCAGACGATACTGTCACTCCCGACAGTGAAAGCAGCTCCGACGCTTCCGCCCAGGAAGAGACCGCTGACGATGGCAGCGCCACTGCCGATGACGACTCCGACGCTTCCGGGGATGAGACCACTTCCCAGGATACAGCAGGCGAGACCATAAGTGAATAAATTCAGATTTATCGCGCGCCTAAGAGGAAATCAAGCGGCTGCGCAGCAGACATTTGATTTCCTCGGCGCGATACCG